>Ga0190359_1000917_pt1 | contig 19203 bp, 11 predicted proteins | sample 48721823_MG_FD_161269 | JGI IMG/M metagenome (GOLD analysis project Ga0190359, IMG submission 161269) | Hydrothermal vent microbial mat bacterial communities from Southern Trench, Guaymas Basin, Mexico - 4872-18-2-3_MG | ecosystem: Environmental > Aquatic > Marine > Hydrothermal vents >... | reverse complement strand
TGTTAATAGTGAGAACCGTGAAAACATTGAACTGGTCAATGAGAAAGCACAGGCAGGGTACCGGCGTGGATATGCGGATCCGGAGTATATACGCGAGCTTCCTGTATTTCAGTTGCCTTTTCTTTCTCCCGAACGAAAGTACCGCACGTTTCAGATCAGCGGGGACTCGATGCTCCCAATTCCTGATGGTTCTTATGTAACAGGTGAATTTGTGGAGAACTGGGAATATCTTAAAAACGGGGATCCCTGTATCATTCTGACTAAAGATGACGGAGTGGTTTTTAAACTGATTCAAAAGGATTTTCGCCGGAAGCAATTTATATTACATTCGCTGAATAAAGTTTATGATTCTTTTCAGGTTGCGGTTGAGGAGATTGCAGAGATCTGGAAGTTTGTTCACTATATCAGTTCTGAAATGCCTGACCCTCTTACTTCCGAGCAGGAATTATATCAGGTGGTAGCCAATCTGAAAGATGAAGTAGAGAAGTTGAAGGAACAGCGCAATTAAACATAAGTTATAATGACTATTTGTGGAATATTAGGTTTTTGGGAAAGCGGTATTGTTATTTTACTGCTTCTGGTTCTTCTTTTCCCGCTGTTATTACGAAAATTCCGCGGAAACCGGGTGGTTGACATGACTGAGAAAATCGATCAGTTAGAACGGATTGAACGGATGTTCCGGGAGGGTTCTCTTTCAGAACGGGAATTTAAAAAACAGAAGCGGAAGATCATGAAAGGGAAGTAACCGTGCAATTTACTCAATGCCTGTTGACCGGAGTAAACCTGATGTAGTCAATTCCTACCATATAACGAGGGAGAGCGTGTGCCTGCTTGCCGGTAATTTTCAGGGTTAACTGATTGGCTCCTTTCTTGAGATGAAATTGTCCGATCTGCCGGTGGGCGGTGATCACATCTTTGCCACCGGATGGGTCGTGGTATCCAATGATGCTGTTATAGGTCTCTTTGCCATTAATATTAATGATAAAGTTTCCATAATCAATAGCTTTTGTATATACCAGTTCAGCCCGGTAGGTTCCGGCCTCAGGCATTTTGAATTCTGCAGTCAACCGGCCGTTGTTTCCTCCGTTCATCCACCAGAGCTGGGCATGATTGCTCCATCCCCATGCAATACTGTTTTGAACCTGCCAGCTTCCTTTCGTGACATTTGTGACCCGGAGGTTTTCCCCTTCAAGGATTCCGTTTTTATCCGGAACCGGTTTGATCAGGTCTTCACGTTTCAGGAGGATTTGTTTTTTTGCATTTTCCATATCCGGTTTGATCATTGATTCTCCGCCGGGGCGCATATACCAATAGGATACAATGGCGTAATTGATCCGGGTAGGGGCCCAGTGCCACAGTTCCATATCAAAGCGCAGAGAATCGCGAAAGGTTACTCCGTCCAGCATACGGTGTCTCATATTGATGGTCATGCCGGGATGGAAATTCCCTGAACCATCAGGTTGTGCGATTAGAAAGTGGCTGAACGGTTCGGGCCGGCACCAGGCATAACCGATATAATCTTCGGTACCGGTACCGACAAAGCTGGGGAAAGTATCTTTATCCACATATACTTTTTCATCTCCTTCACCCCACCAGGAATCTGCCGTATTGAAAACCGTAAGGGCATCACCTGCGTAAATTCCCTGACCTTTCAGCAGGGCAAAATGGATGTCAAAGTGTTTGTCGGTACCACCGACCCAATGGTTGCCGGCGGTTTCAATATTATGATATTCATGCCACAGCGCACCAAAATGCATGGAGTTGTGTGTCCAGTGATAGGTTCCGGTGACCAGTGTTCCGGTGACCACCTGAACTTCCTGATCCCCGAGATTGATAAGTGAAATTATTGCATCCTTCTTAAACGGCATGGTCCAGAAACAACTCATTAAACCCTCTTTGGTGACCTGTGTATGCCAGGTGGTATAGGGACGAATCTGGTATCCGGTTCCGAAGAAATCCCCGATGGGTGAGTAGACGCAGGGTTCTCCGTCGAAGCTGATCTCCAGCATAGTGGATCGGAGTGCCTGGGGCAGGTTGGCTGCATCTATTTTAAAGTCCATACGGTATATGGCCTTTCTTCCGGTCAGGCTTTGCTTCAGCGTATCTCCCGGTGCCATCAATCCTGTCAGGGAGGTTTCATTTTTACCGGGGATTTCAGGATGCATTCTCCGGTTTAAAGTTTTCAGGGTTTCTGCAACCAGTGTTTTCTGGTCGGTAAGGTCTTTGAAGGAGAAAGAGACTACCCGCGTGCCGGGATCATAAGTCCGGTAGTCAATGTTATAATAAACAGAAGGAGAGTGTTTTACAGTATCGATTGAGGCGCATTCATAGGATACGATACAATGCTGTGCATAAGGAATCGGCAGGTAGAGATTGTGCCCGCGATGTGAATAGTCGGTTTCAGGTGATACCGAGCTGCTGAGCGGTTCACCCACAAGGACACCTCCACTGATTATATTCAATACCGGACCTTCGATTACCGGAGTCTTTTGATCATCGAGGTATATCCGCAGGGTGCCGGTATATGCATCTTTATTTCCAAAAGTCATCCAGAACCGGACAATAGCGCCGGGTCCTTTGGCATCCATCATCACAAATTCACGCCTGCCGTTGACTGAATCGGTTCGGATAAACCAGGAGGCGTCATGGTTTGCAAACCATCCTGTTGAGTCGGGATTTACAGTGTGACGGTCGTAACTGCTGAACTGTCTGCATATAAAAGCGGGATCGGGGAATTCTGACAAGCCTGCGGGATCAGTCATTTCCCGAAGCAGGGTTTGTGTAGTGATCTCATGACTGCGTGGAGTGCATTGCCACATAACAGCCAGGAGTAACATGGTGCCGGTTAGAAAGACAATCGATTTTTTTTTCATGATAAAATCAGGTTTGGTGTCATGTATCAAATTTAACAATTGATCACTAAGATACGTCATTCGTCAAATAAATTAACGGGTTTATCTTCAAAATAATAAACTTGCTTTTAGATTGGTTTCGAAGTGGTAAATTAGTACTATGAGTGAGATTTCTAAACAATTGTTTTTCGATCACGCACCGGATGTGTTATGTGTACTGGATGGATCCGGGGTAATTGAAGAAGTAAATCCTCAATGGGAGATACAACTGGGTCGTAAATCTGAAGAGGTATTGCAGAAACCGTTTACCGGTTTCGTTGTGGAGGATGATAAAGCATATACGATAAATTTTATCAGCGGTGCATTTAAGGGAGAATTAACCGAAGGTGAAATCAGGATGGCCGGAACGGAGGACAGGATTCGCTGGTTTTCATGGAAGATGGTGGTTTTACCAGGTCAGCAGAGTCTTTTGTGTTTCGGACGCGATATAACTGCCCAGAAAGAATTTGAACAGGAATTGGATGAGAGGCGAAGGCGATATACTTTAGCCACCAGTGCGGCAGGGGTAGGTATATGGGATTGGCAGATTGTAGATAATACTGTGTATTACTCTTCCGTCTGGAAGCGGCAATTGGGTTATAAACCGGAGGAATTACCCAATGAATTTGAAACCTGGCAGAAACTTTTGCATCCGGATGATTACGAAATGGCTCAACATAAACTTTTTACTTATGTGGATCATCCGGAAGGGATTTTTGAAATGGAATTCAGGATGCGTCATAAAGACGGATCTTACCGTTGGATTTATTCAAGGGCGGCGTCTCTGAAAAATGCAGACCAGCGGGCTTACCGGATGTTGGGTATACACCGGGATATCACAAAAGAAAAAGCATTAAGAGAAGAGCTGTTGGTGCTTCAGCGGGCGGTTTATCAAAGTGCTGCACCCATTTTGATTACGGATATTGAAGGGAATATACAGTTTGTTAATCCAAAATATTGTCAATTAACCGGTTTTTTGACGCAGGAAATCACCGGTCGGAATCCCCGTATATTTAAAAGTGGAAAACATTCAAAGAAATTTTACACACAACTTTGGAATACCATACTGGATGGTCGCGAATGGTCGGGCCGCCTTACCAATAAACGAAAGGATGGTTCATTGTTCATAGAACAGGTGGTTATTGCGCCGGTTCTGAATCCGGAGGGTGAGATCAGTCATTTTATTAAAGTATCTGAAGATATTACCGAACAGATCAAGTTACAGAAAGAGCTTGAAGCCGCCAAGAACCGTGCTGAAGTGGCGAATATTTATAAAAACAATTTTCTGGCCAACATGAGCCATGAAATACGTACTCCGATGAACGGGATCATTGGATTTGCCGAATTGCTGAAAGAGCCTGATCTGGAGGATGAAGAACGTGACCGGTACATTCAGATCATCAATGATAATTGTAATGTATTGCTCAACCTGGTAGATGATATTATTGATGTATCCAAGATGGAGGCAAACGAATTACGTTTGCAGACGACCCGTTTTTCTCTGAAGAAAATGCTGACTGAGCTCAGAGAATTTTATTTAACCTATCGGAGTCATGCCCACCGGGAAGTTGTGGACATCCAGCTGAATGTTCCTGAACAGTTTCATCAGGATGTGATTGAGACGGATCAATACCGTTTAAGACAGATAATCAGTAACCTGATCAACAATGCATTAAAATTTACCCATCACGGGTACATTGAATTCGGGTATGAATTAATGAATTTTGAGACGCTGCAATTCTATGTAAAAGATACCGGTATCGGCATACCCAAAGAGAAGCAGAGAGTGATCTTTGAACGATTCAGGCAAAGTGATGAGAGTTTGACACGAAAATATGGGGGTGCCGGTTTGGGATTAAGTATCTGTGAGGGGCTGGTTGGACTTCTTGGAGGCAACATATGGCTTGAGTCTGAAATTGACCAGGGCTCGATTTTCTACTTCAGAATTCCATATCGTCCGGTAGATAAACCGACAAACGGATCAAAACCAGTGATCCAACCGGTTCCAGGAACCATCCAACTGAAAGGGGTTAAAATTTTAGTGGTTGAGGATATTGATTACAACTATGAATACCTGTACGAAGTATTGAAGAATACCGGAGCACGGATCACCTGGGCCAGAGATGGAAAAGAGACGTTACGTTTGCTTAAAAAGAAAGAAACAGACCTGGTATTGCTTGATTTGCGATTGCCTGACATGAATGGATTTGATATCGCAGCCGATATTAAGAAACAATTTCCCGTATTGCCGGTGATTGCACAGACTGCTTATGTTGCATCAGAAGATATCGAAAAATTTGTAGCAGTGGGGTATCCTGATTATGTGATCAAACCAATCCGGCGAAAAGAACTGTTTGGAGCGATTGGGAAATATTTCGCAATTACTTAATCTTTAGCGAAAAGAGAAAATCCTGTCATTGGTCATTGTTAATCGTATCTGGTTGCGTTACCTTTGAAAAATACAACCAAATTAATTTCTGCCATGAGTAAAATTACCAAAAAGGCTGCACTCAGCTATCATGCTGATGGCCGTCCGGGAAAGATTGAAGTGATTCCTACTGTTCCGTACCGTACCCAGTACGATCTTGGATTAGCTTATACGCCGGGAGTAGCAACTCCCTGTAAAGAGATTGAGGCCAATCCAGAGGATGCCTATAAATATACCGCTAAAGGTAATCTGGTGGCAGTGGTCAGTAATGGGACCGCCGTGCTCGGTCTCGGGGATATTGGTGCGCTCTCGGGTAAGCCCGTGATGGAGGGTAAAGGTCTTCTGTTTAAAGTCTTTTCGGACGTGGATGTTTTTGATATTGAAGTAAATGAAAAGGATGTAGATAAGATGATCGAGGTGGTGAAAGCCATCTCTCCGACTTTCGGAGGAATCAATCTTGAAGATATCAAAGCACCGGAATGTTTTGAGATTGAAGAGCGCCTCAAAGAAGAGCTTGACATACCGGTTTTCCATGACGACCAGCACGGAACAGCCATCATTTCGTCTGCCGCTTTATTGAATGCACTATATCTTACTGGTAAAAAACCTGAAGACATACATGTTGTAGTCAACGGAGCCGGTGCCGCCGCAGTCTCCTGCTCCAAATTATACATGAGACTCGGAGTCAGGAAAGAGAATATCATCATGCTGGATTCAAAAGGGGTGCTGAATAAAAAACGTACGGGTTTGAATTCTGTCAAGCAACAGTTTGTTGTTGATCGTGATATAGATACGCTTGAGGAAGCTATGGTGGGGGCAGATGTGTTTTTAGGCTTGTCTGTTGGCAATGTGGTTTCGCAAAAAATGGTTCAATCGATGGCTAAGGATCCTATTATTTTTGCCATGGCCAATCCGGATCCTGAAATTACTTATGAATTAGCGATGGCCAGTCGGGATGATATTATTTTTGCTACAGGCCGGTCGGATTACCCGAATCAGGTGAATAATGTGTTGGGATTCCCATTCATTTTCAGGGGTGCGTTGGACGTAAGAGCTACCAAGATCAATGAGGAGATGAAAATTGCCGCTGTACATGCATTGGCTGCTTTGGCACGGGAAGATGTGCCTGATACAGTGAATATTGCCTATAATACGCAAAACATCCGGTTCGGAAGAGAGTATTTAATTCCAAAACCTTTGGATCCCCGGCTGATCACAACGGTTGCTCCGGCCATTGCAAAAGCGGCTATTGAAACGGGTGTGGCCAGAAAAAAAATTACCGATTGGTCAGCTTACAAGCTTCAATTACAAAAAAGAATGGGATTGGATAATCAATTGGTAGAAGTAATTACCAATCGTGCAAAGAGAGATCCGAAACGGATTCTATTCGGGCAGGCATCAAACCTGAAGATGTTGAAAGCCGTTCAGGCGGTGATTCACGATGGAATTGCCAAACCTATTCTCCTGGGAAATCCTGCCATCATTCAGGAAATGATCCGGAAATACGGTCTGGATATTGAAGAGGTGCCGATTATTGATATTCATTCTGATCGTGAAAAAAAGCGTATAGAGAAATTTGCCAAAGAGTTTGAAGTAAGACGGGCACGGAAAGGGATTACTTATGAGGAGGCATTCGAAATGATGCATCTGGATGCTTATTTTGGTTCCATGATGGTTGAGATGGGTGAAGCGGATGCTTTTATCTCCGGATTCAGCTCAAAATATCCGGATATTATTCGTCCGGCTTTACAAGTTGTCGGAACACGGCCCGATACGCAACATATTGCCGGGATGTATATTCTGATGACGAAAAAAGGTCCGTTTTTCTTTGCTGATACTACGGTAAACCGTAATCCTAATACGCAGACACTGGTTGATACTACTTTACTGGCTGCAGAAGGTGTCAGAAAATTCAATATTGAACCAAAAATTGCCCTGCTCTCCTACAGTAATTTCGGATCGGTGCGTGACGGGAGCCCTGCGGTTGTGGCTGAAGCAGTTAGAATATTGCATGAGCAGAATCCCGACTTAATTGTTGACGGTGAGATGCAGGCGAATTTTGCGCTGAATAAAGAGATGCGTAAAAGGAGATTCCCGTTTACCAGGCTGGCTGAACATGATGTTAACACCCTGATCTTTCCCAACCTGGATTCGGGTAATATTGCCTATAAAATGATGCAGGAGCTGGCCGGAAGTGAAGTCATTGGTCCGATCATCCTGGGAATGAATAAGCCGATCCATGTATTGGCTTTAGACTCTTCAGTCAGGGAGATCATTCATCTGGCTGCTATTGCTACTGTGGATGCACAATAGATATTTAAGGTTATGAATTCGGTTTTTTCCCGTCGTTACGGATTTTATAGTTTGATTGCCGGAGTTGTATTTTTACTGACTTCGTGTAGCAGCAATCAGTCAGTTAAATTTACCAGTCATTTACCGCCCGGAATACACCGGGTTTGGATAGGTCCGGAATATTGGGCCAATCCTTTGCAGGACTGGCAGTTAAATGATGGACGCATCGAATGTGTTGCCAGCGGAGGTGATCGTAACGTGTTTTTACTGACACGTGAAATTACCTCTGATAAGGGATCTTTTGAAGTATCTGCCCGGATGGACGCCCTGACTGAAGCAGACGAACCTTTAGATCCCGGATGGGTTGGTTTTAAGGTTGGTGTACGGGGGGATTTTCAGGATTACAGGGATAATGCGGTCCGTGGTCAGGGCTTTCCGGTAGGGATAACGACATCAGGTCAACTATTTATCGGACGGTTGGATTCAACAGATACTCAGCGAATAAATGAGGTTAAATCCCTGAAAATAAGGGTGAATGTAAAACCTGAAAACGACAAATACCGGATTTTTTTAAAAGTAACGGACCTTATCTCAGGAGAGAATTCTTCAATTGATCGATTAGTTAATGACGATTGGTTGACCGGTGGGGTGGCCATAACCTGTAGTTTTGGTAAGGTACCCGAAACACCCGAACTGCGTCCTGAAACGATTTACGGTAATTGGGGATTTAAACCCGGTACCAGAAGAGGGGGAAATGTCAGGTTTGCTTTTTCTGACTGGACGGTTAGGGGAGACAAAGTGGTTTCAAAACCTGAACAGGCCTGGGGCCCTGTTCTTTTCACGCAATATACTTTATCCAAACAGGTGTTGAAATTAACTGCACAAATGGCTCCTGTGGGAGATCAGGATGATACCGAGGCAGTTCTGGAGATTAAAAAGAGTGGAGAATGGCGGGAAATTGCCCGCGCGGTAATTGATTCTTTATCCCGGACAGCTACTTTCAGGGTTGCATCCTGGGGTTTTTCTAATGAAGATATACCGTACCGGGTATCTTACCTGTGTTACAGCGGAAAAAGCAAAAAACAGGCCTGTTATTTTGAAGGGACAATTCGCAGGGTGCCCTGGAACAAAGAAGAGTTAGTTGTTGCCGCATTTACCGGGAATAATGATCTGGGTTTTCCGAACAATGATATTTTCAGACAGGTGAAATACCAGGATCCTGATTTCCTGTTTTTCTCGGGAGATCAGATTTACGAGGGAGTTGGAGGATACGGAACTCAGATCAAACCGGTTGAGAAAGCCGTACTCGATTATTTACGCAAATGGTATCTGTTTGGTTGGGCCTACAGGGACCTGCTTAAAAACAGACCCTCTGCAGCTATACCGGATGATCACGATATGTACCATGGAAATATTTGGGGAGCTGGAGGGATTGCTACTCCTCCGGGTTTAAGAGGTGCGGCTGCGCAGGATCGGGGCGGGTATAAAATGCCTCCTGAATGGGTGAATATGGTACAGCGTACGCAGACCAGTCATCTGCCGGATCCTGCAGATCCCCGGCCGGTGGCACAGGGTATCGGAGTTTATTTCACCGCAATGAATTATGCTGGGGTCAGTTTTGCCATTTTAGAAGACCGTAAATTCAAATCGGCACCGGCAGTACTGCTCCCGAAGGCAAAAATCATAAACGGGTGGGCTAAGAATTTCTCTTTTGATGCCAGTAAAAGCGCGGATGTACCGGGAGCAATCCTGTTAGGAGACAGACAATTGAATTTTTTAGCGCAGTGGGCAGCCGACTGGCGCGACTCTATATGGATGAAAGTGGCTCTTTCTCAAACAATTTTTGCGAATGTAGCTACATTACCCGAGAATGAGGCACACACGGATGCCAATGTACCCCGTCTGCGGATCATGCATGCCGGTGAATATGCTCCGGATGATGTCCGTGTTCAGGATTTCGACTCTGATGCCTGGCCTCAGACCGGCAGGAACAAAGCTTTGAAAGAACTGAGAAAAGGATTCGCATTTCATATTGCAGGGGATCAGCACTTGGGCAGTACCATACAATATGGAATGGACAATTGGCGTGATGCGGGGTATGCTTTTTGTGTACCTGCAATCTCCAATGTATGGCCACGCAGGTGGTATCCTCGTGATGGAGGGAAGAATCAGATTCCCGGACAACCAAAATACACCGGTGATTTCAAAGACGGCTTTGGGAATAAAATTACTGTGTATGCAGTATCTAATCCGGTTTTCACGGGTAAAAAACCATCAAGGCTGTATGACCGGGCAACCGGCTATGGTATTATCCGGATTAATCGAAATACCAGAAATGTGGTTTTTGAATGTTGGCCCAGGTTAGCGGATCCTTCGAAACCGGATGCCAGACAATATCCGGGATGGCCGGTTCAGTTCAATCAATTGGATAATGCCTTTGGTGATGCACGGTTTGCCCTTCCGGAAATCCGAGTGAAGAATATGAAAGATCCGGTAATACAGGTAATTAGGTCATCAACCGGAGAAAAAGTATTTACCTTGAGGATCAAAGGGAATTCTTTCCAGCCAAGAGTTGAAAAACCGGGTACGTACAACATTTGGGTTGGAGAGCAGGGGACGAAGAAATGGAAAAAGATCGAAAATATTAGGGCGGCCAAACTGCCTGTGGATAAAACTACAGAGGTCTCTTTTTAAGTTTTATCGAACTGGTAAATTCGTCGGGCCGTACCGGATAAAACAGCTGAACGTTGCTGAGGTGTAGAGGAGAGATACGAAAGAAAATCTGGCACAATCCGCATTACATTCAGGTAATTGCCTGCAAGGGTACAAACAGGCCAGTCACTGCCGGTCATTAGTCGTTCGGCACCGAATGCATCCCACAGAACGGACAGGTAAGGATAAAAATCCTGTGGCCGCCAACTTTTCCAGGAAGCTTCGGTTACCATCCCGGAGAGTTTGCAATACACGTTAGGCAGATCGGCTATATGTCGTATTTCGGTTGCCCATGGTTCTATAATCTGATTTTTAATATCCGGTTTGGCAATGTGGTCAATAATAAAAGTCACCCGGGGAAATTTTTCAGCCAGTTTATAAGCTAACGGAAGATGTTTGGGATAGATGAGCAGGTCATAGCTCAAGCCATACCCGGCGAGAGTAGAGATGCCTCTTTGAAAGTCGGGAAGGGCCATGAATTGGTCGTTGGGTTCATCATGTACTACATGGCGTACGCCTTTAAATTTAGGATGACGACTTAACTGCCTGAGTTGTTTATCAAGTGTTGCCGATCTCAGGTCAACCCAACCAACGACACCGGCAATGAAGGAGTGCCGGTCAGCCATATCCAATAACCAATGGGTTTCATCCAGGGTTTGTCGGGCCTGAACCACTACTGTTTGGGATACATCAGCATTATGCAACTGGGGAAGGAGATTATCCGGGAGATAATCATGTTTCAGATTCTCCATACGGTCATCCATCCAAACATAATCGGTAGGATTATATTTCCAGAGATGATGATGTGCATCAATCATAGTCAGGGAAATGTAATTATTGCTTTTATGGTTTTTGATTCCGGTAAAAGCAGGGCAGGGAACTGTTCGGTCAGTTGATTAAACGGAATTCGGTGAGAGATCATAGGTTCAACCTTAAGAAGTTTGTTTTCTAACCATGAAATAACCCGCTGAAAATCATCCAAAGTGGCATTACGGCTGCTTTGAAGGGTTGTTTCTCTTTTGTGAAATTCGGGGTGTGAGAATGAAAACGGTTCTTTTTGCAGTCCGACCAGGGTGTAACGACCTCCGTGAGCCAGGTATTGTAATCCGGCCTCGATCGCTTTTTGTGAACCGGTAGCATCTATCACGGCGGTTGGGTAATCTCCTGAAGTTAGTTCACGGATAGCTTCATCCGGATGATTACCGGTTTCTATCGTATAATCCACCCCGAAGTGTTTCTGAGCTATTTGCAGCCGGTCGGGCAGGATATCCATACCGATAACATTTGCTCCTTCAATTTTTGCAATAGCGGCTAATCCCAAACCAATCGGACCCATACCCATGATCAGTACCCATTCGCCAGGTTTTATCCGGGTACGGTAAATGCCGTGTGCTGCAATGGCAAGTGGTTCAACAAGGGCCAGTTGTTCTATTGAAAGAGATTTGCCTGCGACCAGAAAAGGCTCTTTAACCACATAATACTCCTGGTGAGCTCCGTCGGTATGTACTCCGGCAACCTGGATTTGTGTGCAACAGTTGGGTTTACCCGACCGGCAGGCTATACACGATCCGCAATTAAAATAGGGAAGTACGGTAACCGGATCACCCTGATGAAAACGGGTAGTTCCGGGGCCGGGGGTCACTACTTGGGCAGCAATCTCATGTCCGAGAATCCTCGGATAGGTAAAAAATGGCTGGGTACCTTGATAGGCGTGCAAGTCAGTTCCGCAAACTCCCACAGCACGTATTTTCAAAAGTACTTCTCCCGGTCCCGGCTGGCGGATTTTACATTCATTAACAGTAAATCTGCCTGGTGTGACGCAAATGATCTGTTTCATGATTATTTTCAACAGTTTTCCCAGGTTTCATTCATGACAGGTTGAAGTATTTCCATTACTTCGGCAACCATCGGCTCGTTCAAATCACCGTTAGCCCAGGCTATATTCATGCGGATGTTATCAGGATTTGAGGTACCTGTGAGCGTAGTAGTGATCCGGGGGTTTCCTACACTAAACCGCATGGCCAGTTGTTCTATCCGGATATTTTTTGAATGACAGAACTCGGCAGCTTTGCGACAGGTGGCCTTAAGTTTTTCTGAGGCAGGATGCCAGTCGGGAGTTCCTCTTTCAGAGAGCAGGCCCATTGCAATAGGGGAAGCATTAACAATACCTACCTGGTGTTTTTCAAAATAATCAAGATAATCAAGCAAAGTTTGATCCTGCAGAGTATAATGGCAAAATGTGAGAATTGAATTGACGGTTCCGGGTGGAACCCGGTCGATTACTTTTTTAAAGTTGATCAGTGGCAGTCCGGTAATACCCACAAATCCCACCACTCCTTCATCTCTCAATTCTACCAATGCCGGCAGCGTTTCTTCTACTACCTGGTTGAGATCACTGAACTCCAGATCATGTACATTGATGATATCGATGAAGTCAATGCCCAGTCGTTCCATGCTTTCGTAAACGCTTGTCTGAGCCCGTTTTCCTGAGTAATCAAATGTGTTGACTCCATTGGCTCCATATCGTCCAACTTTTGTAGAGAGGTAGTATTGGTCACGCGGAATTGATTTTAGCGCTCTTCCCAAAACTGTTTCGGCCCGGTAATAACCGTAATACGGAGATACATCAATAAAATTAATACCGTTCTCAATGGCTACATACACAGCTTCTTCTGCTCTTTTCTCGTCAATCGGATGGAAAACGCCGCCTAAAGAGGAGCCACCGAAACTAATATGTGAAAGTTTAAGTCCGGTAGTCCCCAAGGTTCTGTATATCATAGTTTTAAATTAGAAAAAACAGATATTATGTAAAAGTTTAAACAAAAATAATCAATTTTATAAATTAACTTTATGTACTTATTTAACCCATTCTTGCCAAAATGAGAAAGTTTATTATTTATTCCTCTGTTGTTGGGATTATCTTCTTTATTGCTTCGAAATCTTTGTATTCTCAACAGGATAACCGGCCTCACGTATATAATGGCTGGTATTCAGGTTATTATAATGACCGGGTAGCGTTTCCGATGGGGGGTATGGGTGCCGGCATGGTGTGCTTGGAGGGGTCCGGTGCCTGGTCTCACTTTTCTGTAGCCAACAAACCTGAAGTTTTTAATGAACCGTTTGCATTTGCTGCTCTCATGGTAAAAGGTTTCAAGCATGGGGCAAAAGTATTACAGGGCCCGTTGCCCGGGTGGAAAATTTTTGGACGTCCCGAGACGGGTAATGGAGGCGGGGCTTATTATTATGGTTTACCCCGTTTTGACTCCGGGCGTTTTAAGGCCCGGTTTCCTTATGGAATGATAGAACTGGAAGATCAGGATATTCCGCTTAAGGTGAGGATAACAGGCTGGAGTCCGTTTATTCCGGGAGATGCAGACAATTCGAGTTTGCCGGTTGGTGCGATGGAGTATACGTTCAGTAATCCGACATCTGAACGCATTCAATCGGTTTTCTCATGGAACTCTAAAAACATCATAAGGAAAAACGGCAGTAATGAGATATTACCTTTTGAGCATGGATTTTTACTGCATCAGGAGGGGTCAGAAGAGCATCCCGAACAGGAGAGCTGGTTTGCTGTTTTTACCGATGATGACCAGACCGTAGTAGATCATTGCTGGTTCAGGGGAGGGTGGTTTGATGCTTTGACCATGTTGTGGAAAAACATTGAGCAGGGAACAGTGAAAGCCCATTCACCCAAAGGTCTTAACCCTCCGGGTGCCTCCCTGTTTGTGCCTTTCACGCTGGAGCCGGGAGGGTCTAAAACCATCCGGTTGATGTTTTGCTGGTACACTCCGGTTACCCGTCTGCAAATTGGTGTCCGGCCTCCCAAACCGGGCCCGGCATTTGGGAAAGCACCTTCAAATGGAACTGCCAGCGGGCAGCAGGATGTGACCGGTTATATAGGGAGGCAATTGGTGAACTCTTATGATCCGTCCGGAGATGGTTTGACAGGTACTTTAACTTCACCGGAATTTAGGATCCGGAAAAAATATATTCAGTTTCTGCTTGGAGGCGGAGCGCACAAAGGCAAGACGGCCATTCAATTACTGGTTGCAGATCGGGTGATATTGGAATCAACCGGGCGTAATACCGAACTGCTTACTCCGGTAACCTGGGATGTTTCTCCATATCAGGGAGAACGGGCTGTAATCAGGATTGTGGATCAGGAGACGGGTTCGTGGGGGCACATTAATGTGGATCAGCTGGTGTTCAGTGATAAAATTTTGGATAACCTTTCGGTTTTGCCACATGATGCCGTATTGTTTGAAGATTTTGAGGGTAGGAATTATCGTAAATGGACCATTACAGGTCCGAAAGAAAATCATTCGGATAATTATTCCGAAGATTCCTATTATAAACCCTGGTATGCTTCAAGGTTTGAAAGTATTGATTCGGTTGCCCGATACTGGAGAATGAATTATGAATCATTGAATCATCGGAGTGGATTGTTTCGTAACGCTTTTTACGCTTCAACTCTTCCTCCGGAGGTGATGGAAGCTGTGGCGGCCAACCTGACCATATTGAAGTCACCAACCATTCTCAGAACCGTGCACGGACAATTATGGGCATGGGAAGGATGCAGTGACAATAATGGCTGTTGTCATGGCAGTTGTACGCATGTATGGAATTATGCACAGGCAATTCCCCATCTTTTTCCGGATTTGGAGAGAACGCTCAGGGAGACTGAATTCACTATCAGTCAGGATGACCGGGGACATCAGGCGTTTCGATCCAATTTACCCATTTCTCCTCCACAGCACAATTTTTATGCGGCGTCTGACGGGCAATTGGGTGGTATCATGAAGGTATACCGTGACTGGCGGATCAGCGGTAATGATGCCTGGTTAAAAAAATTGTTTCCGGAAGTAAAAGCCAGTATGGATTATTGCATTACAACCTGGGATCCGGATCATTTGGGTGTTTTGACGGAACCTCATCATAATACCTATGATATTGAATTCTGGGGACCTGACGGGATGTGCTCCGGTTTTTACCTTGGGGCATTAACAGCCATGATTAAGATGTGTCATGCTTTCTCACAGGATGCAACGGAATACGAAGCTTTGTTATCCGAAGGGAAATCCTATATGGAAAAAGAGCTTTTTAATGGTGATTATTATATCCAGAAGATTACATGGAAAGGATTACATGCACCCGATCCCACTGAGGTCACCGTAGGTTATGGTTTGGGATATTCACCTGAAGCTATGGCGTTACTGGAGGCGGAGGGACCGAAATATCAATATGGGAACGGGTGTTTATCGGATGGGGTTCTCGGTATGTGGATGGCTGATGTTTGCGGTTTGCCTGAGGTTTTGGATAACAGACAGGTAGTCAGTCATCTGAATGCTGTTTACCGATATAATTTAAAAAGCAATCTGTTGGATCATGTGAATCCTCAGAGACCTACGTTTGCGTTAGGCCGGGATGGAGGCCTGTTGCTTTGTACCTGGCCTAAAGGGAATAAACTCTCACTTCCTTTTGTGTACAGTAATGAAGTATGGACCGGTATTGAATATCAGGTAGCCAGTCACTTGATGATGAAAGGAGAGGTCAAGAAAGGATTGGAGATCGTCAGAACCTGTCGCAATCGATACGACGGACGCATCCGTAATCCATTTGATGAGTATGAATGCGGACACTGGTATGCCCGTGCCATGTCGAGCTACGCCTTACTTCAGGGTCTTACCGGAGTACGGTATGATGGCCGGGATCATATCCTCTATATTGATTCAAAGATTGGTGATGATTTTCAGGTCTTTTTATCTACTGAGACCGGTTTTGGACTAGCCGGACTTAAATCAGGGAAACCGTTTGTTACGGTCTATTCAGGAACAATTCCGGTTACCGGTTACCGGGTTAATCATTAATTTAAATAATTTAGTAGCATAAATAAAAATGCAAAATGGGACGAGCGTTTGAATACCGGAAAGCCAGAAAGTTAAAGCGATGGGGCAACATGGCTAAAACTTTCACCCGTATCGGAAGAGAGATCATGATTGCGGTAAAAGAGCAGGGTCCGGATCCACAGGTTAACTCAAGGCTAAGGGTGTTGATACAAAATGCAAAAGCGGCTAATATGCCTAAGGAAAATGTGGAACGGGCCATAAAAAAAGCCTCCTCAAAGGATATGACCGATTATAAAGAGTTGGTTTATGAAGGATATGGTCCGCATGGTGTGGCAATCATCGTAGAGACAGCAACAGACAATCCGACCCGCACGGTGGCCAGTGTCAGAAGCCTGTTCAATAAATATGGAGGATCGCTGGGTACTTTTGGCAGTGTGTCATTTATGTTTGAGCACAATTGTATTCTTAAAGTAGCAAATAAACCGGGTATTGATCTTGATGAATTTGAGTTGGAGATGATTGATTTTGGAGCCCAGGAGGTTTTTTCAGAAGAAGAGAGCATCATTATTTCAGGCCGCTTTGAAGATTTCGGCAGCATGCACCAATACCTTGAGGAGCATGGATTTGAAATTGAAAGTGCTGATTTTGAACGAATTCCGACGCAAACGAAAAAATTACCACCAGAAGAATTAGCAGAAGTTGAAAAGCTTCTTGAGAAGTTGGAAGAGGAGGATGATGTCACCAACGTTTTTCACAATATCAGTGAATAACTGTCGGCAGGTTAGTTATTTTCTTCACGTTTCTTTTTCAGGATCTCTTCCTGGATGTTTTTAGGCAACTGTTGATATTCGTGAAATTCCATGGAATAATTTGCACGGCCACTGGAGAGGTTGCGCAGGGTAGTGGCATATCCAAACATCTCCATCAGGGGTACGAATCCGTTGATTTTCTGAGCTCCTTTACGGTATCTTCTCATGGATTCTATTTTTCCTCTTCTCCTGTTTAGATTGCTTACAATATCACCAATATAGTCATCCGGAGTATTGATCTCTATTTTCATAACCGGTTCGAGAAGAACAGGCGAGGCTTTCAGGAAGCCCTGTTTGAAACAGATTGCGCCGCAGGTTTGAAAGGCCATATCGGATGAATCCACCGGGTGATGATTGCCGTCGAGAAGCACGACTTTTACATCAATAATGGGATATCCGGCGAGAATTCCTTTATGCAGTGTTTTTTGGATTCCTTTGTTCACAGAGGGGATAAATTCAGCAGGGATCACACCACCTTTGATTTTATCCACAAATTCATATCCATTTCCCTGGTTCGGTTCGATTCGGATTACCGTGTGGGCAAACTGTCCTTTTCCACCTGTTTGTTTAGAGTGTTTGTAATTCGATTCAACCTCTTCTGTCAGGGTTTCACGAAGAGCCACGGAGGGTTCGCCCACTTCAACCGGGACACCAAACTCACGTTTTAAACGGTCGATCAGAATTTCAAGGTGAAGTTCACCCATTCCGGCAATGATCGTTTCGTTTGTTTCGTCGTTAAACTTCACATTGAATGATGGATCTTCATTAGCAAGCTTATAGAGTGCTTCCCCCATTTTTCTCTGGTCTTTTTGGCTTGAAGGGGTCACTTTCATTTCAATAACCGAGGGAGGGACATCAATGGATTCAAGGAGCAGGGGATGGTCAGGATCACAAAGCGTGTCGCCTGTCTTGGTTAATTTCATGCCGATTAAAGCCACAATATCACCGGGTCCTGCCTGTGTGACCTCTTCACGTTCTTTGGCACGGATCTTCAGGATACGGCCAATACGTTCGTTTTTGCCTTTTGAAGTGTTTCTTACCAGCATACCGCTTTTGAGTATGCCTGAATAGATTCTTATGAAAGTTTGTTGTCCGACATAAGGATCATGGATCAATTTGAATGCCAGTGCTGCCACCGGGTCTTTTGGGGAGGGGCAGCGGTTATGGGTTTTCACGGGATCATCGATATCCATGCCGATGGTTGCACCTGTATCGAGAGGAGAAGGAAGATAATCAACTACTGCATCCAGGAGAAGCTGAATACCTTTGTTTTTATATGCGGCTCCGCAGAATACCGGTGTAACGATCAATTTCAGGGTGGCTTTACGGGCGGCTTCTTTTAATTTTTCATAAGGAATTTCCTGTTCTGCGAAGTACATTTCAAGGATGTTTTCATCCACCTCGGCAATTTTTTCGATCAGATGAGTCCGGGCTGCCAGATATCTGTCCCGGTATTCAGCAGGGATATCGATTTCTACCCGTTCGTAATCGTCAAACTTAAAAGCTTTGCCGGCCAGGATATCGATAATGCCGGTAAATTGATTTTCTGCGCCAATCGGCAGATGAAACGGTACGGCATTGGCATCGAGGTTCTGGTTCATCTGGTTGACAACTTCCATAAAATCAGCGCCGGTGCGATCCATTTTATTCACAAATCCGATCCGGGGTACTTTATACCGGTCGGCCTGATTCCACACGGTTTCACTCTGGGGCTCCACACCACCAACCCCGCAAAAAACAGCGATCATTCCATCAATCACACGAAGGGAGCGTTCGACTTCCACAGTGAAATCCACATGGCCCGGAGTATCAATGATGTTGATCTGATGGTCATTCCACTGAGCTGTGATGGCTGCGGAGGCAATGGTAATGCCGCGTTCCTGCTCCTGTTGCATGAAATCCATAGTGGCCTGGCCATCATGAACCTCGCCCATTTTACGGTTGATACCGGTATAATAAAGAATCCGTTCGGTAACGGTGGTTTTGCCGGCATCAATATGAGCAGCAATACCTATATTCCTGAGTTTGCTTAACGACATAGTGTTCTGAATTTGAGCGCGCGAAATTAATAAATTTTTATCTACTAAATGTTTTATTCCCGGGATTTATTTTACACCCATTTTACGGTTGGTGTGCAATGACCATCTTTTTCCGTATCTTTATTCAGAATATTATACCACTATGAATTTTAAAAATTTAAACTTATGGAATATCAACAAGAA
>Ga0190359_1000916_pt1 | contig 19229 bp, 16 predicted proteins | sample 48721823_MG_FD_161269 | JGI IMG/M metagenome (GOLD analysis project Ga0190359, IMG submission 161269) | Hydrothermal vent microbial mat bacterial communities from Southern Trench, Guaymas Basin, Mexico - 4872-18-2-3_MG | ecosystem: Environmental > Aquatic > Marine > Hydrothermal vents >... | reverse complement strand
AGCCGGCCATTTCCTGATCTTTACCAGGTAATATCGTATCCTGTCAAAAAAACGGATGAGCCTGACTTTTCTTAACCATATGGATATTTGAGATTTCCAGTTGCTCTTCATAGCAGGTAAAAATAGTATTTCTATCTTTGTATTACGGTAAAGATGCATTCACTTCAGGAAAAATATCATGTAGGGATCCAGAAAATGGTTCAATCTGCACACCGGATCGCAGAAAAGGGTTTCGTAACTTCCCAGGGGGGTAACCTGAGCTACCGGGTGGATGAAGAGGTTATCCTGATCACGCCCACTAAAGTCCCTAAATCCGAGATCCAGTTTGATGATGTGGTATTGCTTCATCCTTCGGGAGATATTTTATTTGCTGCAGAAGGTCGGAAACCCACCGGTGAAACCCCGTTTCACCTTGAGATTCTGAACCGGCGGCCCGATCTGAAAGGGCTGGTACATGCACATCCACCCGCCATTACAGCACTTGCCCTGGCTCATAGTAATCTGCTTTCCAGACCTTTACTCCCAGAGCCTATTATTGAAGTGGGACCGGTATTAACGGTAGAGTATCATGAACCACTTTCCAGGGAACTGGCAGATGCTTTTCTTCCGGTACTGCACCGTTCAAACGCTTTTCTGATGCTGAATCACGGGATTCTGTTGGGCAGCACAATTTCTGTGCTGCGTGCAGCCGAACTGCTTGAGATGATTGAAGCAACGGCACAATCTGCCATTCTGGCTCTTCAGGCAGGAGGAGTAAAGGAACTCTCTTATCCGGATGTTGCCCGGCTTGACCGTACGCTGAAAACCCGGAATCTTACTATGCCCGGGGCCCCGGGAGTCAACCACTCCCTGACGGATCTCTATTTCAACCCGTCCAAAAATCACCACGGAGAGTTGCACGAAAAAAAATAATAGCTACCTTTGCAGTCCCAACTTTCGTTGGTAGAGTTCTTTGGCCCGTTCGTCTAGGGGTTAGGACGCCAGATTTTCATTCTGGTAGCAGGGGTTCGATTCCCCTACGGGCTACTTATTATATCGATAATTCAGATTATACAACAGATGGCACATCACAAATCAGCATTAAAAAGAATCCGCCAATCGGAAAACAAAAGAGTACATAACCGCTTTTATGCCAAAACCACACGAAATGCAGTCAAAAAACTGCGCCATCTCACGGATAAAAAAGAAGCGGCAGAGATGTTACCCAAAGTAATTTCTATGCTCGACAAGCTGGCAAAACGAAATATTATCCACAATAATAAAGCCGGCAACCTGAAATCCAGCCTTTCAAAACATGTAAACAGTTTATAGCTTAAAATAACCTGCTTAAAAAAGAGGGTGTACTGATAACAGACACCCTCTTTTTTTTATCATTTTCAGAGATTATAATTCCATTTCACCGGTTGCAGTGCATCTATAATGATGTAATGGAAACATACCCTGTCACCCGGATGAAAGATCTGGCGGTCGAGGACCGTCCCCGGGAAAAAATCAAAAAACAGGGAGTACACAGTTTAAGTGACTCCGAGTTATTGGCCATTCTGATCGGTACCGGAACCCGCCAGGCCTCTGCTCTGGATTTGGCCCGTATAATATTGAAACAATGCCAAAACGACCTGCATCGTTTGGCCCGGTTGGGACTGAGTGACTACCGAAAACTCAATGGCATCGGACAGGCCAAAGCTATGCGCATCATGGCGGCTTTTGAGTTGACCCGCCGTCGTAAACAGAATGCACCGGTCAAACGACCCAAGATTCGCTGTAGCCGGGATGCCTACCAGCTACTTGAAGAAAACCTGGCAGATCTGGATCATGAAGAGTTCTGGATTCTCCTGCTGAACCGGGCTAATCAGCTGATCTTGAAAAAACGCATCAGCCAGGGGGGCATATCCGGTACCGTAACCGATGTCAGACTGATCCTGCGTGCGGCCGTGGAAGTGCTGGCATCCGGACTGATACTGGCTCACAATCATCCGTCAGGCAACCTTTCCCCTTCTGAGGCCGACCTGAAAATCACGCAAAAGATCAAAGATGCAGCCCGGATGATGGAACTGTCGCTTTTGGATCATCTCATCATCTCCGAACAGGGATATACCAGCCTGGCAGATGATAACCTTATGGGATAAATGATTTAATTCTTATCTTAATGCCAAAATCCCAATAGATCATGTTGCTGATTTACAGTCCTGAAATAAGCGCCCGCCTGCAATATACCGTTGACCTGGTTTTTGGCAAACTGCTGGGATTAAAGTATCAAATCACCAGTATGCTCAATGAACTCGAAAACTTTGAAGGGCCCCGTCTGGCTTATGCATTCAAACCGGTTGAAGGAATCCTTACCATTCCCGCTTCGGGGCTTCTCTTTGAACGAAACATTACAGATCAATCGACCAGGATCGGCAGGATGGATACCTGGGAGGGACTGCCGGTTTTTTTCGGGAAGGATATCCTGTCGGGAGTATTTTATCTGGTATCGCGGTATGAAGAATACCTGCCGTTCGAACCTGATGAACATCAACGTTTTCAATCGGGTGAATCACTGGCTTTTCATTTGGGTTTTCTTGACCGTCCGCTGGTTAATGAATGGGTGGTCAAACTGGGCGAATGGCTGAAAAGGGAGATTCCCGGATTTCCTGAAATAGTACTGCCCGAATACCGGTTCTTACCCACAATTGATGTGGATAACGCCTTTGCGTACCTCCATAAAGGCCTGATCCGTTCAATCGGAGGATTTAAAAAAGACTGGAAAAGCATGCAGGAGCGTAACCATCGTTATCAGGTACTTCGTAAGAACCAACCTGATCCTTATGATACCTACACGATGATCCGGGTTTTGCACGAAGAGATCCGACATCCGCCAATCTGGTTTTTCCTCCTGGGAAGTTACAACCGGTACGATAAAAACATCTCACCGGGCAACAAATCGATGAGTCAGTTAATCAGGGAATTAGCAAAAAATAATCTTGTGGGAATCCACCCCTCTTATGCTTCTAATTCACAAATCAACCAAATCCGAAAAGAGTGTCAGAAACTTGAAAAAATTACCGGTCAGCCGGTAAGCAGAAGCCGGCAACATTATCTCCGGATAGAAATGCCCGCCACTTACCGCATACTGCATCATCTGGGTATCAAAGAAGATTATTCCATGGGATTCTCAGAACGTACCGGTTTTCGTGCCGGAATAGCCCACCCCTACCTTTTCTTCGACCTTGAAGAAAATAAAATGCTCGACGTGACCATTTATCCTTTCCAGGTTATGGATGTCACCCTGCAACATTATATGAAACTCACACCCGACCAAGCCATAGAGCACACCAAGCAACTCATTCTCAAAACAAAAAAAGTAGGTGGCACCTTCTGTACACTCTGGCATAATGAGTCGTTAAGCGAATGGAAAAACTGGTCGGGATGGACAAAAGTGTATCGTGAAATTTTACACGCTGCTTCTTAACCCCTCATCAGATGAATATCTGGCATTTACGTCATAAGGATATTAATAAAAAAAGGTGGGACCGTACGATTAAACATTCACCGAATGGCCAGCTGTATGCCTGGTCATGGTACCTGGATGCGGTAACTCCGGGCTGGGAAGCACTGGTCAATCAGGATTACTCAGCGGTTATGCCCCTGCCGGCACGTAGAAAACATGGTATCCATTATCTGTTTCAACCACTCCTTACCCAACAACTGGGCGTATTCTCGTTGCATCCGCCGGATGAAGTACCGGTAAAGGATTTTCTTAACCGAATACCTTCAAAATTCCGTTGGATCCAAATAACGCTAAACCAGAGCAACTCCGTATCCGGCAATGATTTCAAAATCAAATCGCATGTCACCTGTGAATTGGATTTGTCACCTTCTTACCACGACATTGCTGCACATTATTCAACCAACACCCGCCGGAATATCCGTAAAGCAAACGAATATCATTGCACCTATGAATCAAATATCCCTGTTGAAGAGTTTCTCCGTCTGCTTCATGAAGACCAGAGTCAGGGGAGCCGCATCCTGTTGTCAAGGTCTCATACTGAAACATTTAACCGGTTGATTCTGAGTTTAACAGATCACCAGGCTTATACTCTCCCCGGCATCAGGGATACCAGTGGCACACTGATTGCAGCTTCTCTCATCGGGGTGAGTCACAATCGTTTTTATTACCTGGCTCCGGCACAAACAAACACCGGGCGGAAGCAGCGTGCAATGTTTTATCTGCTTGACCGGTTCATCGAATCACAATCAGAAAGCACCGGATTTTTTGATTTTGAAGGTTCGGATATCGAAAACCTGGCCCGGTTTTACCTGGGATTCGGAAGTCGTAAAAAACATTATCTTTCGTTGCAAATCAACCGCTTCCCGTGGCCTTTGAATATTTTTTTTTTACATTTATCCGGAAATCTTTAAAACCGTCATGATCAAGAACCTGGGTAGCCAATTCTCCCTGCTAAATCATTTTATGGCAGAAATCCGCGATGAAGTGATCCAGCAGGATTCTTTACGTTTCAGGCGTAACCTGGAACGAGTGGGTGAAATATTTGCCTATGAAATCAGTAAAACCCTCCACTATACCCCTACACAGGTGAGAACTCCACTCGGGTTCGCCGAAGTGCCCGTGCTGAATGACAGGCTGGTTCTTGCTTCGATATTACGAGCGGGGCTCCCCATGCATCAGGGATTACTGAACTATTTTGACCATGCAGAAAATGCCTTTATCTCCGCACACCGGGAGTATGAAAAAGACGGTACTTTTCACATTCGTTTTGAACATATCTCCTCTCCTAAAGTGGATAAGAAAGTAGTATTACTGTGTGATCCCATGATTGCCACCGGCTCCTCTGCCGTTTTAGCCTATAAAGCCCTGCTGGATAAAGGCAAACCATCTCATGTGCACCTCATTTCCCTGATCGCCTCCAAAGAGGGAATTGAATACCTGCGTCAAAATCTGCCGCCACGAAAAACCACCATCTGGTTAGGAGCCATTGATGATGAGATGACCTCAAAATCTTATATCGTACCCGGACTGGGTGATGCCGGCGATCTGGCTTTTGGTAGTAAATCCAGCGAGGGAACTAGCCAGTTTTAAACAATCTTACAATCCCACGGTCTTTACAATCGGCCAATAACTCATTTACCGAACGGTGTAATAAAGGGTGTTCCCAGTCAGGCGCCAGGTCATTCAACGGTAACAAAACAAATTTGCGCTCATGTAGATGAGGATGGGGAATGATCAATCCCTCCCGGCGGATCACCCGGGACGACCAAAAAAGAATATCCAGATCAATAGGCCGGTCGGCATATATCGCGGATGGCATCCTGCCCATCCGTTGTTCAATTTTTTGAAAACGGGTTAACACCTCTTCGGGGCTCCAAACCGTATTCACCATCATAACCCGGTTTAAAAACCAATGTGCCGAAAAATATCCCCACGGCTCTGATTCATAAACCGGAGAACGGCCGGTAACTTCTCCGACTTCATGTTCAACAGCCTCTGCAGCAATATCCAGATACCGCAACCGGTTATCCAGGTTAGAGCCTAAACTAATGATTATTGAATTCATCTGCTTCACAAACACCTAAAATAAGTCTTTAACGTTATTTTTGTATCAAAATCACTCAAATTTGACATCATGAATCAATTCTTTAAATCCTTTTTTGCCACGCTTCTTGCGATTGTCGTTGCCCTGTTAATTTTAATACTAATTAGTGTCGGTAGTCTTTCCGCACTCTTTTCAACCGGACCCTCAGAAGTTAAAATCAAACCGGGCAGTGTACTGGTACTGGATCTCAACCAAAAAATTACCGACCGCTCCCTTAAAACACCCATGGATGCACTTAGTATTGCAAAGATGTCATTCAAGGGCACACTGGGCCTCTACGATATCCTGCAAAATCTTGATAAAGCAGCCGATGACCCCAATATCACCGGAGTGCTGATCAAATCCTATATTCCCCGGGCAGGCATCTCCACAATGGATGAAATCCGGCAGGCACTGGTGAAATTCAGCAAATCCGGAAAGTTTATATATGCCTACAGTTCACTCTGGACACAAACCTCGTATTATGTGGCCAGTGCCGCCGATAAAATCTTTATGAGTCCTGAAGGATATCTTGAATTCAAAGGATTGCGGTCGGAGATCATGTTCTATAAAAAAGCGCTTGATAAGCTCGGTATTGAAGTGCAGGTTGTCAGGGAAGGAAAATACAAATCTGCGGTTGAACCCTACCTGCGCCAATCCATGAGCCCTGAAAACCGCGAACAGATCAATGCTTATATCCAAACCGTCTGGTCGCACATGCTCGCCGGTATCTCAGATTCACGTGACCTGTCAACAAAAGAGCTCAACCGGCTGGCCGACGGATGGATCCCACGCACCCCACAAACAGCACTTAAATCCGGATTGATTGACTCTTTGCTTTATGAAGATCAGGTACTCGATTTTCTGAAAGACCGGAGTGGAGCCGCTTCGTCCGGTAAACTGCAGATGATTTCAATGAGCGATTATTCAAGGGTTCCGGTATCCGAAAAAAGGGAATACACCCCTGACCGGATCGCAGTAATATACGGCTCAGGAACAATAGCAAAGGAATCGTTTGGTATCCAGGGGATTAATGCAGATTTGGCCAAAACATTCAGGAAAGTCAGAAAAAACAATAAAATTAAAGCCGTAGTATTCAGGGTGAATTCGCCGGGAGGAGATGCTGTGGTATCCGACCAGATCAGGCGGGAGGTTGAACTGACTGCCAGGGTCAAACCAGTGATTGTCTCCATGGGTGATCTGGCAGCTTCAGGAGGATATATGATCTCTGCACCGGCTACCAGGATCCTAGCCAATACTACTACAATAACCGGATCTATTGGTGCTTTCGGGACTTTTCCCACCTTTCAGAAACTAATGAATGACAAACTGGGTATCTACACCGACGGGGTGCAAACCAACCGGTTATCAGCGGCCGGATCTCCATATAAACCGATGTCTCAGGCAGAACGAAGCGTATTTGAGGATCTCCTGGGTCAGACCTATCAACACTTTGTAAACGGGGTAGCAGCCGGACGCCATATGAGCCCCGAACGGGTTAATGAACTGGGCCAGGGGAGGATCTGGTCGGGAGCATCTGCCGTGAAATTAAAACTGGCGGATAAAATAGGCGGTTTGAGCCGGGCGATAGAGATTGCTGCTCAGGAAGCAAATCTGACCAATTACCGGATCCGTCAACTACCGGCTCTTGAAGACCCTGTAAATAAACTGGTTAATGAACTACTTGGGCGAACAGCCATCCGTGCAACCCTGATCAGTGAAATCCCCCTGTTACAGGAACTGCATGAATTAACCGCTAACAGCAGTATTCAGACACGCTTACCTTTTCGATTAGAAATTCATTGAAACAATCATACACCAGCAATAGATTTTGTTTGTTTCTGACTCCGTTCAGTTTGCTCTACGGAGTTGCCGTGAGTTTACGGAATTATTTGTTCGACCGGGGTATCCTAAAACAATATCATCCGCCGGTCCCGTTAGTAGTAGTCGGTAATCTCACAGTTGGCGGAACCGGCAAAACAACCATGGTGATCACACTTGCCCGGTTACTGGACAGGAATGACCGGCCGGTAGCTATACTCAGCAGGGGATACGGCCGGCGATCGAAAGGATTCAGGATGGTAACCACAGATACCGATCCAGGTACGGCAGGAGATGAACCGGTTGAAATCAAACAGGCCCTGCCTGAAATTATGGTAGCGGTAGACCGCAACCGGGCACACGGCATTCGCAGACTGTTACAAGAACCCGATCCGCCAAAACTGATCCTGATGGATGACGGATTTCAACACCGTTGGGTGACACCTGCTTATTCCATTATTCTTTCAGATGCCGGCCATCCGCTTGAAAAACAAAGGTTACTCCCGGCCGGAAGGCTTAGGGAACCCCTCAGGGCATTGAAAAGAGCTAATGCCCTGGTCATTACCAAAATATCCGGTCTGTCTGATTATCCGGATATTGCCGTACGCCGGAAACAATTAAACCTGACAGATCAGACCCTGCTGCTCTATTCACGCATCGAATACCAGGATCCCAGGCCCCTTCATCCTGTTTACCCCGATATCCTCCTGAAAGATCTTAAAAAACAAAACGCAAAAACGCTGCTGATAACCGGGATTGCTCAACCCGGATACCTTGCACAACATCTGCGGGAACAGGGGGTTGAATTTGATCACCTCTGCTATCGCGACCATTACAATTACACCCTGAAGGAGATTCGCCACCTGAAAAAAAGTGTGCAACAAACGGGGTATCAGGTGATCCTCACCACACAAAAAGATGCGGTAAAAATCAAAAGTATTCCCGGTAGTGCCGACCTCCCTGTTTATTTCCTCCCGATAAAGTTTATCTTTGACAGTAAACAACTTGACCAATTAATCCGTAAAATAATCACTCATGTATGACGCGATTCTGAAAGCCGCTGAAATGATCCGCTCCCGTTCTGACCTTGAGCCGGCCACAGGGATTGTTTTAGGAACCGGCCTCGGAGGTTTGGTGAATGAGATTGCCGGCCAGGAAGTGATCCCCTATAATCAGATCCCCGGTTTCCCTGTCTCCACAGTTGAAGGACATGCCGGTAATCTGATTCTCGGTCGAATTGAAAATCAACCGGTTGTTGTCATGCAGGGCCGGTTCCATTATTATGAAGGATACACCATGCAGGAGGTTACCTTCCCGGTAAGAGTCATGAAATTACTGGGCATCCGGCAACTTTTTCTTTCAAATGCAGCCGGAGGTATTAATCCCGGATTTTCAACCGGAGACCTGATGGTTATCAAAGACCACATTAATTTTTTCATCGACAATCCTTTAAGAGGTCCAAACGAAGATAAACTCGGCCCCCGGTTTCCGGATATGACCGAACCCTACAACCAGCGACTGATCCATCTGGCCTTTTCCATTGCAAAAGAGGAGCAAATTCTGCTGCAGCAGGGAGTGTATGTGGGAAATCCCGGACCCGCTTTTGAAACTCCTGCCGAATATACCCACTACCGGACCATTGGCGGAGATGCCATCGGGATGTCAACCATTCCTGAAGTGATCGTAGCCCGCCACATGGACCTGCCGGTTTTCGCGGTTTCAGTTATTACCAACCTGTCATTACCGGGAAAGGTTAGCCAGAATACGCACCAGGATGTACAGAAAGAGGCTACCCGGGCTTCAAAGCAATTAAACCGGCTTTTCTGCGAAATGGTCAGGCAAACCGCTTCATTCTCTGATTAATGCCACCGCTTTTTTAAAGCAACCCCTCTTGCCTGTCGGAGAAGCATATTCAGCTACAATAAGATAAATCCCGCCGGATACTTCCACCCGGTTGCTGTCTAATCCTTCCCAGTGCAATACGCCCGATCGTCCAAGTAATCCCTCTTCATACAACCGGATAACCGGCAGGCCCTGCGAATTAAACACTCCTACCCAGCCATACCAGCCGGGATCAGAAAAACGGTATCCCACCACAACCCTGCTCCCCTGATCAAGCAGGTAAAAACCCTCCTGTTGTTCTTTATCCGGCAAACTGTTCAAATCCCCGGCAGTCACACTATTCTTTACACCCGGTGTCGAACCCGCTGCAGAAGAGTACCAATTCCCTGCTGCCAGTCCGCTTACCCCGGCATCAAGTCTTTCCAGCGATACTCCTTTGGTCTCTTTCAATAACGGATCATGTGCATCCTGAGAATAACCGGCACGATCCAGGACCCGTCGATGCTGATCCATCAGGGTCAGGAATCCGCCGGTATTGGGCAGTGTCATGAAATCGGGACGAATGACGGTTTGGAAAAATTGTGAGTTATCCCTGCAAGCCGGTATCTCCGATGCACTCCGGCAGACCGCAGGTTGTTTTTGAAGAATGACATAGGAATGGGGGAAGAGCAGAAAGGGAAGGTCTTGATTATCAGACCGGTTTCGTATTTCAGGAAGTTCATCTCCTATACCTAAAATAAGGGCACCCACCTCAATCACCCGGTCAGAGCAATTATACAGTTCGATCCATTCGGATGCACCCGGCAGAGGATCATACATCACTTCATTGATAACCACATCGCCCGAATCAGGTTCTTCGGGAAAAGCAAACAATGCGGAGTTGTCTGTTACCACCTGACCGGCACAGTTGAATGCCGGCCGGTCGAGACGCACCCGGTAGCGATAGTCGGGATTTAATCCCACCGGTATGCTGAAAAGCAATACCCGTAAACCAAAAGTGATCTGAGGAACAAAATCGCCGGTAGATCTTCCCGGATAAAAAGTACATGAAGGGGATAACGACCACAATTCCGGATCGAGTGTAGTGGAAAACAGTAATCCGATCTCATTGTGTTCCGACAGGAATGCACGGATCAACCGGGGCGGATCACCCGGAGGAAGTTTGGCGGCGACTGAATTTTCCCGTCCCGGGGTGCCGCCCGAGGGATCAAGTGATCCGCTCCAGTCATCCGACCGGCAATATTGACCGGCATCAATCATCTCGAGTGACCATCCCCCGCTTGCTTTCATCGCATCCGTGAAAATCCCGGGAGAATAAACCAACGATTGCCTCATCCGGCCCGAGGGATCCAGCAAAGTGATCCGGTCGCCTCCGTTTCGAAGCGCGGGCCAGGAGTCAATTACCGCCACATGACCATATTCACTCATTTCAATACAATGAGCTGAAGCAGTTAAAATTACATATCCGTCCGGTTCAACAATCGTAATACCCCGTGTGTCAATCATTCGAAGTTTATCTCCAACCATGATCCGCCATCCTTTCAGATTTATTCGATCCGCTCCCGGATTATATAACTCAATATACTCAGCTTCTGGCAGTCCCACTGAAGGTACAGGGTCGGCCATGATCTCGGTGATCATTAAACCGATCAGGCATAAATTTATCATCGGTATTGTATCTTTGTCTGTTAATTATAGATGCCGGGCAGAAGAAAAAATGGAAAAAAAGAAAAGGAAAGTTGACTCTATGAAATTAGCAGTTGTAGGAGTTACGGGTTTGGTCGGAACCAAAATGGTCCGGATTCTGGAAGAACGTAATTTTCAAGTTGATGAATTACTGGCTGTAGCTTCTGAGCAATCGGTCGGGAAAGAGATCCGGTTCAGGGGGCAGAAGCTGGAGGTTATATCCATGCAGGAGGCAATTGACCGGAAGCCCGGTATTGCACTCTTTTCAGCCGGAGGTAATACTTCGTTACAATGGGCACCGGAATTTGCCAGTGTAGGTACTACAGTGATTGACAACTCATCGGCCTGGCGAATGGATCCTGACGTACCTCTGGTAGTACCCGAAATAAATGCCGGGGTTCTTCGCGGGGATCACCGGATCATCGCCAATCCCAATTGCAGTACCATCCAGATGGTTGTTGCCCTGGCACCCTTGTACCAGGCATACGGAATCGAACGGATCGTAGTCAGCACGTATCAGTCGGTCACCGGTACGGGGGTAAAAGCGGTACGACAACTTGAAGGTGAAGAGTTATCTGCACCCGAAGCAGAGATTGAAAGGGCTTATCCGCATTCTATTCATCGTAATTGTCTGCCTCACTGTGATGTTTTTCTGGATAACGGATACACAAAGGAGGAGATGAAGCTGGTCAATGAGACCCGTAAAATATTTGGGGATCAGAACATCAGGATAACTGCTACGGCAGTCAGAGTACCGGTTACAGGAGGCCATTCGGAAGCAGTCAACGTAGAATTGAAAAAAGACTTCACGCTTGAAGAGGTCCGCCGATTACTCTCTGATGCCCCGGGAATAATATTGGAAGATGATCCTGCACATGAAAAATACCCGATGCCGGTCAATGCACACGGTCATGACGAGGTGTTTGTCGGCCGGATCCGCCGCGATGAATCCTGTGATCATTGTCTGAATCTTTGGATTGTAGCTGATAATCTGCGCAAAGGTGCCGCTACCAATGCCATCCAGATCGCCGAATACCTCACACGTAACCGGTAAGTACCCTGTTGTTATTCCGATAAATTTTTTCTCGAAGCAGGCAGATCCCAAAGGTTTCTCAGTTCCTGCACACCAAAGCGACTGCCCCGGAGGGTATTTGAAAGGATGATCATGGTTCGCCCGGTACCGGTTTCCCGGATGAAACAGGTACGAAATCCTTTCCACCAACCCGAATGATAGATTACCGGGTTGTGTGGATCCTGAAGATTCAGCCGCCAGCCCAATCCATAATTATCCCAGATGCGAAGGTCTTTATGCTGGGGAGTAAAAGCCTTTTTCTGCATCCTGAAAGAGATGGGTTGTCCTTCATACAAAGCCTGATCCAAACGAAGCAGGTCGATCACCGACGTATATACTCCTTTGTCTCCCACCACTCCGTTCAAATAGGTGTCATCCGCCTCACGACGGTAAGAGATATACCCTTTAACCGGTTGCGGGTTTTTTAACGAACCGGTTTTGACATAGATAGAACTATTATTCATTCGCAGCGGCTTGAAAATACGCAGGCGGACAAACTCCGCGAACGAAATACCCGATACCTGCTCTACCAGGTAAGCCAGCAGGGCATAATTGGTATTTGAATAATTATACCGGTGGTTGGGTGGATAGTATCTCTCGGGATGATATTTTATCAGGATATTCACCATATCACGGTTGGTCAGGGGGATTTGCCGATCGGGCCATACTTTGTCGGCCAGATACATATAATTAGGCAATCCGCTCCGGTGGGATAACAACATCCGGATACTGATGCCGTGATATGGAAAATCGGGAATGAATTTCTGGATAGTATCTTCAAGGCTGAGTTTACCCTCTTCTACCAGGGATAAAACGGCCAGGGAGGTAATAGGTTTTGAAACCGATGCCAGTTGAAATGCAGATTCGAGGGTCAGTGTATCACGGGTTCTGAAATTGGCAAATCCATATGCTTTGCTGAATATTATTTCACCATGCTCTGCAAAAAGCACCGTGCCGTTAAATCCCTGGTTGCGATGACGGCGGTTGAAATAACGTCGAATCCGCGAGATTTGTGCCTCGCGTGCAGGTGTTAGAACCGCAGAGTGAGGTTGGTATGTCAGAGGCAGGCTATCCAGACGATATGCATCCCCTCCGGCAGGTGCTGTCGCCGGCTTACAGGATACGATCAGCACCAGCAGCAGTAACAGAATCCTGATTGACGGGACTGCTTTATGCCTGGTAAAGAAAGTCGTTATACGGATATCGGGTAATATGTATTTGTTTAACCTGATCATATAACGTTTTTTTTAACGCATCAATGTGAATTTTATTTTTAGCTGAAATAAAGATTGAAGGATAATGACTTTTAGCCATCCATGAATCCATTAATTCATCCAGACTGTAATTTTCACGCATTTTAGGGGTCAGATCATCCTCATCTTTCTTCACGTAGGAGAATGCATCTATTTTATTGAATACCTGGATCATCGGTTTGCTGTTCCCGTACAGGTCCTCGAGCGTCTCTTCGACAATAGCGATCTGTTCTTCAAAATTCGGATGGGATATGTCGATCACATGGAGCAGCAGATCGGCTTCACGCACTTCATCCAGGGTGGATTTAAAGGACTCGATCAGGTCGTGGGGTAGTTTCCGGATAAAGCCCACCGTATCACTCAGCAGGAACGGGAGACTTTCGATCACCACTTTACGTACCGTGGTATCTAATGTGGCAAAAAGTTTGTTTTCAGCAAAGAGGCTCGTTTTACTGAGTATATTCATCAGGGTGGATTTACCCACATTGGTATAGCCCACGAGTGAAACACGTATCATTTTACCCCGGTTTTTCCGCTGGGTAGCCATTTGCCGGTCGATTTTCAACAGTTGTTGTTTCAATCGTGAGATCCGTTCGCGGATGATCCTGCGGTCGGTTTCTATTTCGCGTTCTCCCGGACCGCGTAATCCGATCCCGCCGCGTTGCCGTTCGAGGTGAGTCCACATTCGGGTCAGCCTGGGAAGAAGGTAAAGATACTGAGCCAATTCTACCTGCACTTTCGCATGGGCAGTGCGGGCTCGTTTGGCAAAAATATCCAGGATAAGATTGGTACGATCGATCAGCCGTCGCTGAAAAAACCGTTCGAGGTTCCGCAACTGGGTAGGGGTCAGTTCGTCATCAAAGATGATCCATTCAATCTCCTGTTCTTCGACAAACAGTCTGATCTCCTCCATTTTACCTTTGCCAATCAGGGTGGCTGTATTGGGTTCACTGATTTTTTGGATGAAACGGCGCACCGGTGTAACACCCGCGGTTTCAGCCAGAAATTCCAGTTCATCCAGGTAATCCAACACCATCCTCAGGGATTGGTTTTTATTGACAACACCGATCAGTACAGCAGATTCCAAATTCAGATTTTCAATGATGGCAAGTTAAAAAAAAGCTGCTTCTTCAGGAAGCAGCTGATTTTTAATGAGTTACTTATATTTATTGAAGGATGAACTTTACCGGGATAGCCATAGAGACATTCACCGGTTTTCCCCTCTGTTTGCCGGGTTCCCATTTTGGAGCGGCTTTCAGGGCACGGATCACTTCATTATCCAGTGAAGGGTCAACGCCCCGGACAATATTAATATTAGAGATCAATCCCTTTTTATTTACCACAAAATTGACATACACCGTACCGCTGATGCTGTTCTCAAGGGCAATAGGCGGGTAATTGATGTGTGTCTGGATATAATTCCTGAAATCATCAAGAGATCCGCCCTGAAACTTCGGCATATCCTCCACAATGTAAAAAACCTTGGCTTCTTCTTCCTCTTCAGGTTGCAGATCCACGATGTCAATTACATCGTTCTGGTCTGAACTAAAGTCGGCAATATTCAATTCGTCATCGAGTTTCACATTATCATCCACAATATTCAACTCCACAATAACCTGTTTTGGCTTGGGTGGAGTTTTGGGTTTGGGGGGTTCCTGTCGTGTAATCGGCACAACTTCCTGTTCACCCTGTATATCAGGCAGTGCTCCCAGGCTGGACTGGTTCAGATTTTCCTTAGTCCATTCAAAAGCCAGAAGCAGGAATAACAGTGCGATTACATAACCGATTTCAAGAAAAAGGATTTTCTTTTTCTCAAGATTTGCCCGCTCAGTTTTTTTCGGTATCATGACATCTACATTTTTGCGGTGATAAAATTACGGAAACCGCGTTAAACTACAAAACCTTTTTGCACGAAGCAGGTTACACGTCATTAACCTGCCCTGATCAGTCTGTATAAATATACGATATTTCCGCCCGGCTTGTTGCCGTATCAGTGAATTCAAGCTGCCCGGGTATCAAAAATTCATCATCGTTAGTTCAAAGGCTGATAAAAAAATATTATTTTAGCGCCACTGTTTTTCGATTTCACACCCACACTCACACTCACACCCACACCCACACTCACACTCACACCCACCTCGGGGGCGTAGCTCAGTTGGCTAGAGCGTTTGACTGGCAGTCAAGAGGTCAGGGGTTCGATTCCCCTCGTCTCCACATCATTTGTAATATCCTTTTACTAATTTACAGGTTACTGAAAAACCAGTAGCATCCACTTTTTTTGTCCCGATTACTTTTCAACCGTAATTTATTGAGATTCTGTTTCCCTAATTACCGTTATCAGTCGGCATAATATATCCGCCGCAGAAGACGATATCTTTTATTCTGTTTGCGGGAACAACTTCAAGGTAACTGATCCGGCCGTTTCTGACCTCTCCTTTGACGGTGGTATTTTGAGGGGCCTTCAGTTTGAATTGCACATCCCACTCTTTTGGCCAGGCAGGCAGCAGATAAATATGTTTGCCGTCGTATTGCAATAGCATGTGCTGGAGAGCGATCATGGCAACGTTCCCGTGATCCTGGTCAGGAGTCCAGTCGTAATTGGGCCCCCACATTACCGGAAACCGGAAATTTGTGTTACTGGTATTGAAATTGGCGGTTGTCATTTGAGCGGCTTCTTTATCCAGTCCCAGACAGGCAGCCATAATGGCATTTTGCTGCCATCCTCCTGTCATTTTATATACACGATTTTCAAAGGTAAACCGTGCCATTTCAAATCCGGGTTTTTCGCTACTGTAGATACGATAAGGAAAAATGGCATATAATTCCGGATTTTCAATATTTTGTTTACCGCTGTAACTCTGAGCCGGAGCCAGGAGTGTTTTCCCGTCAATTTCACGGGTCGGTATCCCGGGTAATTCGCTGATTATTTTTTCCCATTGTTTTCGTTGCAGGCTGTTGATCAGATTACCAGGAAGTTCCAACAGTTCCGAGCACACTTTGTTTATACCGGCAATTACCGGTAATGGATTCACTGCCGTATTGAAGGTTTCAAGTGCCATGGCGGGATCGAACCGGATTTTTCCGTTTTCGTCTCGTCCCCAGTGTGTGTCATAGAAATTGATGATTTCCGTAACAAAGGGCAACAGGGTATCCCTCAGAAAGCTCCGGTCTCCGGTAAAAGAATAATAATCCAGCATCATCAGTGAAAGTTCCAGTCCGCTCTGCCAGTAATACCGAATATAGCGGTTTTGCGTCATGCCCGGGGGCAATTTCGACCTGTCGCGGCCATAGTTAACATCCACATAAGTACCCCAGAAATACATGGTTTCAGGATAAAAAGCTCCTTTATGGTGGTAATAGGTTTCGGTAGCCAGTTCACGAACGGATAAATCCTCAAAGTACATCCTGAAGAGGGGTTGCATCAGGTCAAAATCGCCTGCTTCCAACATCGACCAGTAGGGTAAACGGGTGTTTTGCCACCAGTAAGGGCCTCCCCAACGCCGGTAATCGGCATCAAATCCTTTATAGGGCCCTTCCAGATTTTTGGTATCCACCGTAAAAATGGAACCGTTGAATTTTATCGGAGAACCGCCCCGGCCGGAGCAGGCGTTGATATAATGCTGCAATGCATAGTTTGCGGCAACATAAAAGACTTCCCTGTTTTGATCTTTCGGGGAGGAAACGTTGATATAGCTACGGTTCCAAAAAGAGCACCACCAGCTTTTATGGTTTTTCAGCCGCTCATCCGGGGAAATTGTTTCAACGGCAGAAGCCAGGTTGGTTAATTGTTTTACCCATTCATCCGTCGTCTCAGTTTGCGCGGTAAGTACATATACCGATACAGAAAATTTCCTGAGCGGCCGGGCGGATATCAACAGGGCAGGTGATCCTTTTTTCAGTTCCTCCGACCGGATCAATACACCAAAGGTTCTGTGAAACAGAGGATCCCGGTTTTCTTTTATCGCTTTATCAAGGTCTTGTAATTTCAGGTTTTCCTTCCAGATGGAGGTATTGTTCCGGTGCATGCAAATCACTTCATTCTTCGCATCCGGTAAAACAGAATCTTTCGTTACATAAACCTCCGGACCTCCCTCGCCATTCAGTCCGTAAAAAGAATGTAACTCTTTGACACCGGTCACTTTCCTCAAATGAGTTCTCCATGGCTCGGTACTTACCCGGATATTCAGCGGATTATCGCTCCTGACGTTGACCTCAACATCAGGATGATTGGCATCCACCCACACATCAATGGATACTCTGTCTCCCTCCCTGCCGGTTTCGATATGTATCATTCCCTCAGCCAGCGAGAGTGTCTGACGGAACGGGTTCCCTTCAATAAACGGGTTAGGAGTAAAGGATATCCGGATTTTTCCGATTTTCAGCAATCTGGCATTTTCACTCCACGCATCGGTTTTTGAAAGATAAAACAACAGGTCCCCGTTCTTTTCTGCCCAGATGTTTATACCAATGTCCCCGTTACCGGCGGGCATGGAGCCGAGAGAATTTAACGACGGACTATCCCAGACCACATTATAATCCGGTAAAACAGGATGCCACTTGTCGGTTTTATATCCGGATTTCTGATCTGCCTGACAGAATAAACTGCCGGTTGTAATTATCAGGAACAGGGAAACAAACAAATTGCGTTTCATTTTGAATAATGTGAATGAGATACTTCCATACCGGGATCATTTATGTGCGTTTTGTAATGATAACCCTTTGACCTATTGAAAACAACACATTCTATATTTATTAAATTCGGCTAAATTTACAAAAACCTGCAAATGAGGGAGATATTGAAAGTCTAACAATATAATGGAGAATAAGTTGTCTTGACACTAAAACCTCCCGTATTTTTTCCTCAGTTGTTCCACCAAATCACGAGCAGTTTCAATATCCACACCTGCTTCTTTTGCATATTTCTCCAGATTGTTCATTCTACCAGCATTAAAATCAGGAAGGATCAGGCTTAGAAAATGATTCATCCGATCTGTAAAATCCTGCTTTTCAGGTGGTGTATCAACCTGAAACAATTTATCATACGGATTCAGTCTGAGGTCTTTCTTCAGAATTTTTTCTGATGTGATCTCCATTGAAGGATTAATCCGAATTTGGGATTCCTCAGGAAAATTATATCCATATGCATTGATCGTGGTGACCAGCTTTTTGAAGCCTCGATCTGTCATTGACAAGAGGAAAATGGTTTCCCTTTCTTCGTCATAATAAAACTGTGAAAAATGTGGTGGGACGCCCCATCTTTTCAAGGTAAATTGGTAAACCCCGTGACTGTATGCTGATGTGAAAGCTTTTTTTAAGCTTTCAGTATCAATTTGATCAATATCGTATTCAGCATAATTATGAACCAGTTGATCTTGCTTGTTCATGGTTATCGGGAAATTCGCTCCCGATAGCAACATCATGTAAGGCAAAGGATTCTTATCAATATTTCTGGCAATGTCATCTTCGGATGTGATTTGAGATTCCAGTTCTGTTGCAAAAAAGAAAATATCATCAACATCGAAACTTTTATATGCTATGATTGGGCCATAGGTCACCCAACAGGAACCATTAAATGCAATCAGATTAAACCACAGGATGGCAGATTGTGATTTAAGCGTTTCGCTGGTGTTTGGTGAAAACAAGGTGAAGATCTCACCCGAAAGGACATCCTCCATGATGAAAAAATCGGGGGCGGGATTATCGACGATCTTGCTAAAACAAAATCGCCAGGGGACCTGAGACTGTTTTGACAGAAAATCTTTCTCTTGCTGATTGAAACGATTTAATTCAACATGATTGGTCAACTTTCTGACCAAACCGCCTTTTTTGAAAATCTTGTGTGCTATGTACTGAGCTTTTAACAGGTTTACCCATTCCTGCTTAAAATCCTGAGTAATGTGTCGATAAGCATTAAAAGCCTCTGTCATACTTCGATTCAAATGATATTTGGCAGCAGCATAGTAAAGAAGGAACTCATCGATT
>Ga0190359_1000915_pt1 | contig 19246 bp, 21 predicted proteins | sample 48721823_MG_FD_161269 | JGI IMG/M metagenome (GOLD analysis project Ga0190359, IMG submission 161269) | Hydrothermal vent microbial mat bacterial communities from Southern Trench, Guaymas Basin, Mexico - 4872-18-2-3_MG | ecosystem: Environmental > Aquatic > Marine > Hydrothermal vents >... | reverse complement strand
TACTGATTTGCCTTCAACGCTTGATTATATCCGTAACCAAGAGCACCATCATGTCATTGCTGGAAACTGAAACCTTTAGGTTTCAGAGGAGGTCATTTTTTGCGGGTTTTATATTTTGCGAGGCGAGATTTGGGCGTTCCTGCCGTTGCAATCCTAAGTTAAATGAAATACTTTTAAATCATTTAGGATATTCCTATGGTAGGAAGAATAAAGTTTTTAAACAAGAGAGTATCTTCATAAAACAATGAGGAATCTTAATGAACTAGAAGCAGAGCTTTTGTCCGAGCTTTTTGTGGGAATCTCTCTTAGTAAGGTTAACATATCTGCTCTTGCCCGGTTGCTTAGCTTTGAAGGTTTTGATGTTTATTTTGAAGAAGCATACCTCAGGACAGCTTATGACCTAAGACCAGCTATTAGATTACCTAAGATAAGAAGAATGGTTACTGATGGTGTTGAATTTCCTGTTCCTGTTAGGGTTAGAACATCTGCTTACGATACTGAAGGAGAGGAATGTTTAGGCTATGTCACCCTTCGTTTGGATATATCTAATTTTATACCTGGCCATGATGAACCAGAACAAGAGCATGTTGAGTGTCTAACAAATATTTTAAGGTGCGAAACCTTAGTAGACTTTAATTACTTCTATATTGTTGCCATGGACAGAGCTAAAGATGAATGGGACTCAGGACGTGTTCTTGTTAACACTCTTCCTGGTAGAATAGAGTTTACTGGCTATGCTATTGACCCTTCCGGAATGAAACCACTTACATCATGCAGCTTGTCTTATTTTCTTTGGGTTGAACATGAATAAATCTCTAATTGCTACAAAAATAAATGAAGTCTTTTTTTTCTTCTATGATTTTATTTACCCTAAAGTATCTCCTTATTAGCTTGTCTACAGATTCCCATTTCGGGCTCTTTTTTAAAATAGTCAAGACAAACTTGTTTTTCCCAACCCTTTTTATCTCTCTTAATGCCTTTTCTATATCTTTAAAGTTCTGTATTGATGTAACAGATATCACTATGTCAAAGAAATTATTGGGATAAGGTATGGCTTCTGCTGGTGCAAGTTTGTATTTAATCTGGTTTTTTTTCTTTGCTCTTCTTAATAGCTCTTTTGAAGTGTCTATTCCATATCTCTTGCATCTCCATGGTTCTGTGCTAATTCCAATACCACACCCAACATCTAGAAGTTTATAGTTTGGTTTTACTTTCAAGTGTTTTTTTATAATTTTAATCTTTTTTAGTTGTTCTTCTTTATAGAGCTCTTCGTAACTTCTGGCTATAATATCGTAGTATTGCATGAAAAAGAAAAATATCAATAATTTTAAATAATTAGTGATTAAGCCAACCTTAGATGACAGAAAGCAAAGCAATAGACATACTAAAAAAATATACAAGGCATAACCATGTTAGGCTTACATCTAGGGGAAATATCGCTATCTTCATTGCCCTTTACTGTGCAAGAAAGGTTAATGGTCTAAATCCAGTCATAACTACGGATTCAGGTGGATGGATAACTTATTTAAAATATCCTAGGATGTTGCAGATGAAGGTAAGCCTAATTGAGACAGATTATTCGCTGGTGAAGCTAGAAGAACTTAGAGAAAAAACAAAAGATGCAACTGCTTTTTTATATGCCCAGCCAGGTGGTTATTTCGTTGATCAACCCTACAAGGAAATATATAAGATATGTAAAAAGAACAAATGTCTTGTTATAAAGGATGTAAGTGGTTCAATAGGCACAAAATATTGCGATGGAAGGTATGCAGATTTTATGGTCTGCTCTTTTGGAAGAGGCAAACCTATAAATCTTGGGTATGGTGGTTTTGTTTCTGCAAAGGAAGGTGAATTTTTTCAAAGGTCAAAAGAGATATTTAATACTGACAAGTTTGATACAGGTAGTACTCCCTTGCTTTTATCAAAGCTAGACAATCTTAAGAAAAGATACAATTTATTTGAAGAGTACAATAAAAAAATAAAAAGTGATTTAAATAACTTTGAAATCTTACATAAAGACAAGTGGGGAATCAATGTTTTAGTCAAGTTCAATAATGATGAACAAAAAGAAAAAATAATAAACTATTGTAAAACAAACAACCTTCCTTATAAGATATGTAGAAGAGTCAGAGACCCAAAAAAGAACTTACTTTCCTTTATAAAAGTTAATGAGGATGCAATCAGTATTGATGTTCAGTATATCTAATAGAAATTTTGAGGTGAGAGTATGGTGCTAAAAGAACCAGAGTCTATGGACGAGCTCGTTTATTTTACAAACAGGAAATTGGAAGGGGGAAAAGGAAAGATAAAGGCATGGGTTTATAGAAAGTTATGCCCAAAGTGTGGAAAAGCGAGGATGGGTAAGCCTATTGACAACAAAGGCAATGTGAAGGTAAGGGCAAAAGAGTATGTTTGTCCTAATTGTGGCTACAAGGAAGAGAAAGAAGAACACGAAGAAAGCCTAATCCTAGAAGCAAAATATGTTTGTCCTAATTGTGGTAAGGATGGAGAGAGTAAGTCAGAGTACAAAAGAAAGGTGTTTCAGGGTATTCCATCTTATATTGTTGAGTGCTCTAATTGTAATGCTAAAATTCCTTTAACCAAAAAAATGAAAGACTTAAAAAGCAAATAAAAAACAAATAGGATACTCATATATACCTTATAGCTCCTTTACAATTCTTTAGAAAGTCATAAAGGCAATTTTCATTACAAAAGTAGCTTTCCTTGTTTTTATATACAACCTTGAGTGTTTTTGTTTTGCTTCCACAATTTTCACATATTTTTGCCATAAAAAATGGAAAATTGTTTTTCTTTATAAATCTTTCTATTTTTTACTACTTATTAGTAAATAAATCTTTTTTTGTTTGTTCTTTGGCAAAAAGCTTATAAACACACTAAGGATAACAAACTTAAAATGAATATGTTCTTGCCCACCCCGGAACAAATAAGAAATTTATTGGGGCATCTCAATAACTTAGGGATATCTTATCAAAAACTGAGCCGAATAACAGGTGTACCAACTACAACTCTTTTTAGGATTGCAACTGGTAAAACTGATAATTTTGCATACGAAACAGGATTTAGAATAGCCAGATCCCTAAAAGATTCATTGGATGAAGGCACGTTTAATAGGATATTTGGTGTAACTCCAAAGCCAGCAGGAACTGAAGTTTTAGGAAAAACAACCTTAGAAGAATTAGTAACTTACGCTCTTGAGGTGTTACCTGATGCAGAGTGTAATCCACTAGTCCTTTCTCTTTATGTGTCAAATAATACTGTGAGGAGGGCTTACATAGCCAAACTTTTGGAATCTAAGGAGGTATTAAAAACAAGATTGGAGGAAGCAAGGAGCTATCTTGGAGAAAAGATTGAAGAAGAGTTGGCAAATCCAAGAGAAAACACGCCTCAGAAGGTAGAGAGAGATACCATTACATATATTGATATTATGGATTTAATTTTAGATAATCCTATAATGCACAATATAAGTCTTGGTGGTGGGGAAGAAGAACAGAGATTATTAAAAGATGCTTATATGGTTTTTTATCTTGCTTCTTTGAATTATGACATTGGTTTTCCTTCAATAATACAAGGAAACAATAGCTCTACCTTTGTCTTGAGGAATGCATTAGAGAACATTGCTAATAGACTGCAAAGGGAAGCCAACTCTGAGGTTTTAGATAAAGTTACAGGCTTAGCTAATCTTTATTTAAGATTATTAGGTACATAGGAGGATATAGAACAAGAAGCATAAAGCATAATCTTTATAAACATCTTTTGGTTTTCTATGGAATAATGGATAGTGTTAGGAAGTTTGGATCTTGAATTTCTTTTGGTTTTGTAGTTAATTCTCTCTGGTTTGGTGTATTAATATGCAATATGTTAAGGACTTTAAATGGAAGAAAGGCATGGGCGTAAGAGAACTTGTGGATAGCTATGGGAATATTGGTTTCCAGAGTATTGAGCTAAGCAAGGCAAGCAATGTTTTTGTAAAGATGAAAAAGAATAATGCAAAGATATTTCTAACATTTACATCCAACCTTGTCAGCTCTGGGCTAAGAGGATTCTTTGCCCAGCTGATAAATCTGGGAATGGCTGATGTAATAGTAACAACCACAGGTAGCATAGAGGAAGATATTATGAAAGCTAATGGAGAAAGATTTAGAGTAGGGAGGTTTAACTTGGATGATGTTGAATTACATGAGAGGGGGATTAACAGAATCGGGAATATCTTGGTGACTAATGAAAGCTATATGCGTTTTGAGGAGAATGTAAAAAAATTTCTAGATAGCTTATACCATAAAAAGAATAGATGGACTGTTTCAGAGATGTTAAATGAAATTGGGTTTATGCTTAATGATGACAACTCAATACTTTATCAGGCAGCAAGAAATAATGTACCAATATTCTGCCCTGCGATTACAGACGGAGCGTTTGGTTTTCACTTATACCTTTTCCAACAAAAACATAAGGATTTTGTTGTAGATACTGTGATGGATTTTGGAAATATCCTTCTTGCAACAAGCCATGATGAAAAGAAAGGAGTTATATGCCTAGGTGGTGGGGTGTCAAAGCATCATGCAATTTTATCAACACTGCTAAACGGTGGAGCGGATTATGCAGTCTATATGACTACTGCCCATAAGACATCTGGTAGTATGTCTGGAGCAACCACAGAGGAAGCAAAATCATGGGGCAAAATAAAAGATGATAGTGATATAGCAACTGTGATAGGTGATGTTTGTATTACATTTCCTTTGGCTATGGTCAATGCTCTAGAAAAACTGGATAATGAGGGCTTATTGAGAAATAGGGAATAACCTCTGGAGAGTTGATAGGTATATGGGAAAATGGGAAAAGCAAAATTCATTTTAAGCAGAAACAAGGTTATTGAACAGTATAACAAGGTTAAGAACCTTTGTGATATCGTTTCCTATAGTGCAAAGACAAATCAGCATGTTACGAAAATCCTAGAAGAACAAACAGATTGCATGTTTAGTATTCATTTTATCAGAGAGCTTAAGCACATAGCAAATAAAAGGAGGGTTATCTTCTTAGCACAAGCATGGGATTATAAGTTAATAGATGGTCTAGTGAATCTTGGTATAAGCTGGTTCATAGTGGATAACATCCATGACTTAAATACCCTTCTTTCGTATCTTGATAAAAATAAAGATAAGGAGGTTAATCTCTTATTAAGGGTAAGGTTAAAAGAACATACGCTAAAGACAGAAAAATATTTTGTTTTTGGAATGGGAGCAGATATTACTAACAAGAAGTTGGAGGGACTAAGAGCCATCAGGCAGATAAACAAACTTGGGATTCATTTTCACAGAAAAACACAAAATATAGCAGAATGGGACCTTAGATATGAAATACCACAGATTATAGAAGAAAACAATTGGAGAAATATAGACATAGTTAATATAGGGGGTGGACTTCCATCAAGGTATGCAAATACCAATGATAATGCCATTGGTTTTATTTTTAACAGAATAAAAGAGTTTAGGGATTTTCTAAAAAAGAAAAATACAGAAATGATGATAGAACCTGGAAGATTTATAGCTGCTCCAGCTGTGAAGCTAATCACCGAAATAGTTGCAATATATGGGAATACAATAGTGGTTAATGCCTCAGTTTATAATTCTGACATGGATGCCTTAATTGTTCCAGTTAAACTTTTAGTAGAGGGAGAGCTACCTAGGGGGGAAGGAAAACCCTATATGATAAAAGGAATAACACCTTGCTCATTAGACCTGTTTAGATATAGAGTGTATCTCAAAGAACCAAGAATAGGTGAAAAAATTATTTTTTTGAATGCTGGTGCTTATAATTTTACAACTGATTTTTGTGATTTAGAAAAATTAAAAACAGAAATTGTTGATTAGGGAAAATAATTTAAAAGCATAGTCTTTCATACCTAACATGCAAACAAACAAAATAATAAATAAGATAAAGTCAATGAAAGGAAAAGAACCAATAGTAATGCTTACATGTTATGACTATACAACAGCTAAGGTTCTAGAAAAACTAAAAATAGACATCATCCTTGTTGGAGATTCCCTAGGCAATGTTGTTCTTGGTTATAACAATACAAGATATGTTACGATGCATGACATGGTTAGACATACTAGTGCTGTTAGAAGAGGAGCACCAAAAAGCTTTATTGTAGCAGATATGCCATACAACAGCGACACAAACAAAGAACTTGCTATCAAGAATGCCACAATCCTTATCAAATCAGGAGCAGATGCTGTCAAGATAGAAGGTAAGCCTGCCATCTGCAAGGCTTTGGTTGAAAGCAGAATAAATGTAATGGGCCATGTCGGTCATTTACCTCAGACAGCGGGAAAGCCAATTGTACACAGAGACAAAGATAAACTACTGGAAGACTCAAGAAGATTGGAGAAAGCAGGCGTCTTTGCCATTGTTCTAGAAATGGTACAAATGGATATTGCCAAAAATATTACAGAAACTCTGAAGATACCCACAATCGGGATTGGTGCAGGGCCATATTGTGATGGGCAGGTTTTGGTAACACCTGACCTCTTAGGAATTTATGACGACTTTAAACCTAGCTTTGTTAAGAGATACGCGAATATAAATAATGAAATAAAAAGAGCCATTGAAAAATATAAAGAAGAAGTAAAGAATAGGATTTTTCCTAGTAAAGAGTATAGTTTTAAATAGTATATCTGCTAAAAAACCAGATTAAAGATGACAACCATCATTATTGGAGTTACAGCTAGCATAGCAGCCTATAAAGTACTTGAACTAATTAAAAAGCTAAAAACAAAGTTTGGTATTGAAATAATATTAACAAAAAACACAGAGAGGTTAATAAACAAAAAAGAGTTTGAAAAATTATTGGGAAAAAAGGTACACAGCGAGTTATTTCATAAGGGTTGGGATTACAAGGATTATCTCAGGAGGGAAAGATCCGAACATATTTCTTTAGCAGATAAAGCAGACTTGTTCCTTATCTGTCCTGCTACTGCGAATATCATTGGGAAGATAGCAAATGGTGTTGCAGATGATTTACTTACAACTAGCATTATGGCTACTAATGCTCCGGTTGTTTTGTGCCCGGCTATGAACTGTAAGATGTGGCAAAATCCAATAGTGCAAGGAAATGTTTCTAAATTAAGGAAAGTAGGTTATTATTTTGTAGAACCAGAAAAAGGAAAATTGGCTTGTGGTTACAGCGGGGTTGGAAGGTTGGCTAGTATAGATAAAATAATTAGCTCAATAAAAGAGTTTCTTAATAAAAAAGAGCTACTAAAAAATAAAAAAATCATAGTTACAGCAGGAGCAACAATTGAGGAGATAGACCCTATAAGGATTATTACAAATAAAAGTTCTGGTAAGATGGGAATATACATCGCAGAAGAAGCTTCAAAGATGGGTGCAGATGTTACTCTAATCAGGGGAAGGACAGATATAGAGCCTAGTGCGAGATTGAATGATGTCAGAATAGAGTCCGTAAATGATATGCTCAGGGAACTCAGAAGGTATTGTAAGCAGAGTGATGTGATTATACATGCAGCTGCAGTTAGCGATTTCTCAATAGACAAAAAATTCAGTAGGAAAATCAAATCAGAAAAGGACAAATTAGTTTTAAGACTTAGGAAAAACAAGAAGATAATAGATGAGATAAAAAAAATAAACAAGAGAGTAACTCTTATTGGATTTAAAGCAGAATTCAAGGTTAGTGAAAAGCAGCTAGTTAATAGGGCTTATTCCATGTTAAAAAGAACAAAGGCTGATTTTGTTGTTGCTAATGATGTAAGTAAAGGAACCTTTGGAAGCGAGTTTAATAGCGTAGTTATTGTTGATAAAAACAAAAAAACAAAGAAAATTGAAGGAAGTAAAAAAAAGATAGCTTCTATGATTCTAAAGCATCTGTTCTGTTAGAGGTATGTTTGATTATGGATACTCTGTTACACTTTTTACAGATTTATAGGTAGGTAACCCCTCATCATCTAAGGGTTCTAGTGTCTCAGTGGTTGTTCTGTCTATCAATATACCACTGCCATCTGCCTTAGGTGTGCTGATTCTTCTTGTTCTTACAGAATAACAAACCCTTTTTCCATCTAGTTCATCTTCAATGTACATACCAATAGTTCTTTCAATAGTTTTTCCAGGATTAGTTTCTATTCTCACCCTTGTCAATGATTCTTTTCCTTCATTATTAGTTTTATGACTGATAATCCTCAAAATACCGCTTACTGATAATTCTTCATCCAGTCCATTACACTTGTTTTCAAGCATTAAGTCCCACCTTAGAAGTAGTAAATACTCAAGATTTAAATATATTTCTATACTAAACAAGAAAATCCAAATACAAATAAAAAACTTATTATATCTTACCTTAATAATCAAATCAAAATGTCAAAATACAAACTAGTTTGTTTTGATGTTGATGGTACTCTAATAGATAATATTGAATATTCGTGGGAGTTGTTCCATACTCATTTTAATGTTGATAAAAAAAAGAGAGAAAAAGCAAAAGCAGATTACTTCAATGGTAAAATAAACTATCTTCAGTGGGCATTACATGATATAGGAATGTGGATAGAAAAGAAGGTAAAGAAGCAAGATTTCTTTTTGGCTATGCGAAAGTTAAGGCTAATGAGGGGTGCAATGGAAACAATAAGAAAACTGAAAGAAAATAAGATGAAGTTAGCCATAATTTCTGGCTCTCTTGATATAATATTAGAGTATCTAATGCCTAACTATAATGAGGTTTTTGATTATGTTTTTTTAAGCAAGCTAATCTTTGACAAAGATGACAATCTAAGAAGTGTCAAGGTGACAGAATTTGATATGATAAAAAAAGCTGAGGCATTAAAAAAGATAGCAAAGACAGAGGGAATCCCTCTTTCAAAAACAGTGCATATAGGAGACCACCATAATGATGTAGAGATTGCAAAGATAGCTGGCCTTTCAATAGCGTTTAATTGTAAAGACGAAGTCTTAAGAAAGATAGCAAAAGTTGTAATAAACAAGAAAGATTTAAGAGAAACTCTTAGATATATACTTTAGGGCTTCTTCTAATACCAATTTATTATTGTAATTCTTTAACCTTTTTTTTAAAGTATTCTTCTTTGTTGATTTATCTTTTTTTATCTCTTTAATTAAGAGAGGTATACTCCTTTTAACATTATCAACAATCGTTATATTGGCCTTTCTCGCCGTTCTGGATAATGGATTTAGGTCAATGGTTATAACCTTCTTTCTCATCTTCTTGAGTGCCTCGCATCTGTCCCCATCTTCTAGGGGAACAAAAACAACATCTGCTTTGATTATACCTTCTTCATTACAGAGCCTTCTATTGTGCTCTATAAACCTAATTCTTCCCCTGTTAGGTAATAGAACTTCTCTAGCACCATGCTTAATTAGGTAATCTGCTATCCTCACCTCTCTTTTTTTTGATTTATGGAATATATTGACTTCTAACTTTGCAGGGATTATCTTGCTTAGCTCTACAATTTCACTTGGACATAAAGCAGCAGCATTCCCGTTTACAGAAATGACAGGATTATTTCCTAATAAGAGTAGAGCACTGGCGGCTCTAATGCTCTTTATCGCAAACCTTCTTGTCTTTTCTCCGAATAGGTAATCAAATGCCTCTCCTCTACCATGTGCAATTAGACCATGTATTGAAGTAATACCTTTTTCCACGCACTTTACTATCTTCTCCCTTAGAACAAGAGATTTATACCTAGGGTGGGATTTTGGTATTTTCATTTTCAAATGCCAATCCATCCACTCTTAATAAATTCAACTGCTATTGCAACTATTATCAAACCCATTATCCTAGAGATTACATCACTTCCTTGTTTTCCAACAACCCTAAGTATTATCTCAGAATTATCAAGGATTAAGAGGGTTATCAATAAGTTAAATATTGAAGCTATCAGCGGTATTAAATAACCATAGTTTCCAACAAGAATTATTACTGTTGTTATAACTCCTGGTCCGGTTATTAAAGGGGTGGCCATAGGTATTACTGCAGGTTCGTATCTTCTTATTTGTCTTTCAAAAAATTGTATTCCCAATACTATTTCAATACCTATAATCATTAATACTATTCCCCCAGCAATCTTAAAACTATTTATGCTTATGCCAAAGTAATGGAAGAGAACATTCCCAAAGAACAAAAATACCAATAGAACTAGACCAGCTATTATAACAGCCCTGTTAATATTTTCTAATCTTTTTCTTTTTGAGAAACCCTCGTTTAAGGCAGAAAAAATAGCCACATTCCCTAGAGCATTCATTACTACAAATATTGATATAAACGATTTTAGGAGTGCATCTAGCATATTAAAATTAGAGAAGAACATATTTAATTATTTTTCTATTTTCAAGGACCATTTACTAAAAAAGCTCCTTTTCTTGTTATCTTCAACCTTTTTGAACCAGGAAATAACCTATTGCTATAGACAGCATTACCGAGCATTATCATAGAAGCAAAGTTTTTCTTTTTTTCTATCTCTGCTATAGCTTTCTTTACTTTTCTGTTTACAAGCAACCCACTTTCAATAGAGAAGTCTTTGGATATCTTTATTATTTTCCCAAGTGTTAATCTTTTCTGGTTTTTTATGGTTTTTATTTTTCCTAGAGCCTTAAGCCCAGCTGAGTTTATTTTTTTCTCTATCCTACTATTACCTATAATTTTTTTTGTGTTTAATGGGGAAAAAACCTTATAATATACAAAATTATCCTTTATATCCAATCTTTCTGCATCTATGGGGTTTCCTTTTTTATCTTTGATACATACTCCTCCTTTGTATTGTCCTGCTATGTCACCAAGACCTGTTTTATTCTTTACTTCTGCAACATGAGCAACCATCGCTAGTTCTTTTTTACTCTTCTTTAGATTAAAAAGTTGATTTAGGGCATAGGCTGTGGCTAGAGCAGATGCCCCAGACATTCCAAAGCCACAGCCAAATGGTAGCTGTGGCTTTATTAAGATATTAACCTGCCCTCTAGCAAGATTCTTTATTACATCTAGTACAGTGGGGAAATAGATATTTTTTCCATTGACTTGGATTTTTGTTTTTTTAGCTTTTCTTACAGAAACTACCACTCCTTTATTTACAGTAATACCAACCCCTAAAGAACCCATCTTTTTTGGATTTTTGTTTTTACAAATAACAAAAACACAACTTATATTCCCAGGTGCGAATGCCTTTATCACGAGTTGTTATTAAAATTGAGTTATTTAAAAAATTTTGGATAAGATTTATAAATAGAATCCTCTTCCTTTTTTTAACCCCCGCTTAGCTCAGCGGCTAGAGCGCTCGGCTGTAGTTGTTGTTGGACTTCCATACGCTTGGAGTGGATGAAAAACAACCAGCCGTTACCGAGAGATCGGTGGTTCAAGTCCGCCAGCGGGGATAGGCTGGGAACTTCCCAGCCAAACCTTTAACTTTGTCTATTTTATCTCCTTTTCCCTGTATATATTAAGAATCAACCTCGTTCTTGTGCTTTCAACAGCAGCGTCTTGTTGTAGTCTCTTTATGAATTTGTCTAATTGCCTCCTAGTTCTAAATCTCGCCAAAACCTCAGCATCGAAGTCCCCAGTCATATCAATAACCAAGAATACATGGGGGTCCTTGGATAGCTTTCCTGCTAGATTATAAAAGCCACCTTTCCTTATTTTAATGTCAATTAATACCTCTATAACATACCCTAGCTTCTCATAGTCAACAATTATTGTCTTTTTCTTAATTATCCCTAGTTCTTTTAATTTTTTGATTCTGTTATGCACAGTTCCTATTGCTATGTTCAATCTTGATGCAATTTCTCTGTTTGTTGTGTCTGCATCAGAAAAAAGGATATTCACAATATCCTTGTCTATACTATCTATTTTTTTGTTCATTTTTTATCTTAGATTTAATCTAATATTGAACTAATATATAATTTTTTTTATTTTTTTAATATTTTGTTCAAAAAAAATCAAGAAAAATATTTAAATTTACTAGATTTCTAGTCATTCTATGTCATCAGGATTTATTTCCCGCTTGGAGTCAATTGTCAGGGCGAACTATAGAATCAATCCTGAACTATATGATAAGCACGGTATAAGGAAGGGGCTTAGAAATCCTGATGGGACAGGGGTTAAGGCTGTGCTTACAGGTGTTTCTGATGTTATTGGATACGAGAGAGATGAACAGGGTAGAAAAATAGATGCACATGGAAAATTGCTTTATCGGGGGATTAATATAAAAGACCTAGTTATGGGTTTTCAAAAAGAGGGAAGGTTTGGTTTTGAAGAAACAGCATATCTTCTTATGTTCGGTCAGCTACCAACTAAAAAAGAACTTGAGGAATTCCAGAAAGAGATTATAGCTAATAGAAGACTTCCACATAGTTTTGTTGAAAACATTATCCTGCCTTTTCCAATCCCGGATATAATGAATAAACTTGCTATAAATACATTGGCACTTTACAGGCTAGATAGGAATGCGGACGATACCTCATTACAGAACACTATAAGACAATGTATAAGCCTGCTAGCTAAATTCCCTACTATCATTGCTTATTCTTATCGGACAAAGATTTTCCAAGAAGACCAGCAGGCAAGCCTTCATATCCATGAACCGAATCACAATCCAAGTACTGCTGTTAATTTCCTGTCAATGATAAGGGAGGACAGGCAATACTCACAACTTGAGGTAGAGGTCTTAGATTTATTACTAGTACTCCATGCCGACCATAGTGGTGGTAATAATTCTGCATTTACATTGTTCTCATGCGCATCAACGGGAACAGATACATATTCATGCATAGCTGCAGCAATTGGTTCACTAAAGGGGCCCTTGCATGGGGGGGCAAACAAGAGAGTCGTGACTATGATAGATGAAATGTCCCAAAATGTGAATTTGAACAGTGACAAGTCTATTGTAGATTATCTTGTGAAGATTTTAAGAAGAGAAGCTGGTGATGGCACAGGAAAAATATATGGTCTTGGTCATGCTGTTTACACACAATCTGATCCTAGGGCAGAGCTTTTACATGAAAAAGCAAAAGAATTGGCCATGACATCTGGCCATTTAGAAGAATTTAAGCTCTATGAAAAGGTTGCTAGGTTAGCCCCAAGAGTATTAAGCGAGTTTAAGGGGTTTGATATAAAAATAGCACCGAATGTTGATTTTTATTCTGGTTTTGTTTATAAATGCATGGGGTTTCCTTTGGATATATATCCTGCATTGTTTGCGATGGCTAGAATTGCTGGGTGGTCAGCACACCTAATAGAACAGAGAGCAAACTTCTCGGATAATAAACTTGTAAGACCTGCCTCTGCTTATTATGGCCCAACCAATGTCTCTTATGTCCCATTGGATAGAAGGTAATTCAAAAAAACATTCTAAGTTGTTTCGAGATATTTATCAATCTCCCATTTTGTTACTTGCATTCTGAATTCGTCAAATTCTTTCTTTTTTGCTTCTAAGTATATCTTGGTAGTGTGTTCTCCTAGAGCTTCTTTTATTACTTCATCTTTGTTTAGCTCTTTTAATGCTTCATCTAGGGAACCTGGTAGCATAAAGATATTCTTCATCTTCAAGGCTGACTCGTCAAGACCATATACATCTTCTTCTATTGGCTCCGGAGGTACCATATTTTTCTTTATCCCATCCAATCCCGCTTTAAGCATCACAGCAAATGCTAAGTATGGATTACAGCTTGGATCAGGGCATCTTAGCTCAGCCCTTGTTGATTGTTCTCTCCCCGGACTATATCTTGGAATTCTAATCAATGCAGACCTATTGATTTGTGCCCAGCAGATATAAACAGGTGCTTCATAACCAGGAACTAGTCTCTTATAAGAATTTACATTTGGGGCTACTATAGCAGAAAATGCCTTAACATGAGCAAGTTGCCCTGCTATAAAGCTTTTTGCTATCTTGCTAAGTTTATATCTATCCTTTGGATCAAAAAAGGCATTTTTTCCATCTTCATAAAACAAGCTTTGGTGAACATGCATCCCAGAGCCATTTACCCCAAAGATTGGCTTTGGCATAAATGTTGCATATAGCCCATGCATTTTTGCTATTGATTTTACTACATGCTTGAATGTAATTGCGTTGTCTGCTGTCTTTAACGCTGAATCATATTTAAAGTCAATTTCATGTTGGCCTGGTGCAACTTCATGGTGAGACACTTCAACCTCAAGGCCCATAGCCTCAAGAGTGTTAATTATATTATTTCTTACATCTACTGCAAGGTCCTTTGGGGAAAAATCAAAATAACCTGCCTTATCGTGTGCAATAGGTATTAAACCATTTTCTTCAAGAGGTTTAAATAAAAAGAACTCTAATTCTGGACCACACTTGTACTCATAACCCAGGTCTCTAGCTTCCTTTATAACTTTTTTTAGTATGTATCTTGGATCTCCCTCAAATGGTTTTCCATCAGCTGAATACACATCACATATGAACCTAGCAGTAACTTCTTTTTCTGATTCCCATGGAAGTAGAGCATATGTTTTTATATCTGGCTTGAGGTACATATCAGATTCAGCTATTCTTGAAAACCCCTCGATTGAACTGCCATCAAACCAGACACCTTTTTCTAAAGCTTCTGGAAGCTTGTGTATTGGTATTGTGACACTTTTTATTGCCCCATGTATGTCTGTAAACTGAAGCTGAACAAACTTTACCCTATCTTTTTTAGCTTTTTCTAAAACATTTGTATCTATGCCTTCGTACTTATCATTTGTCTTCATTTTACCACCTATTGTCCGCTTTTCTGATAATTAATTTATTAAAATATTCAATGTTTATATACTTTTTTATAAAAAAATTTAACAAATGTAGAATAAAAATAGAAAAATTTAAATATATGTTTAAGGATAACCCCTTATCATAAACAAAAAATAAACAAATGTAAACCAAAGATAGTAAATGAAAAAAATAAAACTAGACAACCTAGACAAAAAAATAATTAATCTTCTTCTTTTGAATTCTACTTTGTCGTATAGGGAGATTTCTGCCCATGTGAAATCTTCTGCTGCCACAGTTATGAACAGAGTCAAAAGGTTGCAAAGGGAAGGCGTGATTAAGGCCTATACCTTATCTATTGATTATGAAAAGGTTGGCTATGATATAGAAGCACTTATAGAGGTAAGGATATCAAAAGGAAAGCTCTTTAGAGTTGAAAAAGAAATAGCTAACCATAAAAATGTATTTGCAGTTTATGATTTAACGGGGGACTTTGATGCTGTCATATTAGCCAGATTCAAAAATAGAAGAGAACTAGATACATTTATAAAAAAAATCCAAACCTATGAATTTATAGAGAGGACTAACACAAGAATAATATTAAATACCATAAAAGAAAAACAGATTGGTGTTTAAAATTAAAAAAAGAGGTCAGATTACTATCTTTATTATAGTAGGCTTGGTAATCTTAATAACCTTTATTCTAGTCTATTATCTGACTTCTTTGACCTCTAAAAGAACTAAAGCTGATTTTAGTGCAAAGATAGAAAAAGAGAAAAATGAGTTAAAGGCCCATGTGGAAAGCTGTATAAGGGATGTTAGCTTACCTCTAATTGAAGGGATTAGCAAACATGGGGGAACATTTTTACCAAATACCTCTATTTTTTGGGAAGGCTATGAGTTAAACTCCTTTTGTAAGTATAAAACTAATTTTGGATATTTAAATAATCTTGTATTGAGGCAGGATATTGAGAATGAACTCTCTTTTTTTATTAAAAAAGGAATCAAAAGCTGCGTGAATCTTGACATCTTCAGGGAAAGAGGGTTTAATGTTAGTGAAGGAGAAATAAAAGTAGAAACAACTATTGGTCTAGAGGACATTGCTATAAAACTTAATTTTCCTATTACCCTAACAAAGCAAGGGCATAAGATTTCTCTAAATGAATTTTCAGATAAGGTATTTCTGCCCCTAGGAAGGCTATATGCTATTGCTGTAGATATAACAAATGATGAAATATCAAATGGCTTCTTTGACAAGGAAGAATTCATGCTTGAACATGGCAATGTCACAATTGTAGAAAAACATAGGATTTATCCACATACTATTTACATACTAAAGCAATTTGTAAAAAAGAAAAGTTACAATAAATATTTTATATTTCAGTTTGCAATAGAAGGCAAGGATACTGTTGGAAAAGAAGTTTTGAAGTACGATAATAGATATGGGTGTTGTACGAATACTAGGGATAACTTTTGTTTCAAAAACACAAATCCTACCAAATGTGGGAACAACACCTACAGCAGCTCGGTTGATTGTGTCTGTAAAAAGAATATTGAAAGAGAGGTAGAAGGATGTTGTGTTGTTAATAACAGGTGTTTGTTTACAACCAAGGAGATATGTCTGAGACTAAGCAATAGTATATTCTATGAAAATGATTTAAGGTGTTCAAAAGCCAATTGTACTTATCTCAATTGCAATAGTACTTACAATTATGTTAATGATGATTTCTCAAATCCTCCTAGAAAGCATGGCGAATCTTGGTGTTCTTATGAAAGCATAGTTGGCAAGGGAACAGATTATGTTGGTACTAGGCATTATCTTCATTCTTGTTTGTATGGTATTGAGTATGTTGAGGAGTGTAGAGATTATAGGGAAGAACTTTGTACTGAAGAAGTTATAAAACAAAGTGGAAAATACTATTCAAAGGCAAGGTGTAGGATAAACAGGTGGTATGATTGTGCAGAACAGACAAATTTAGCAGATTGCGAAAATGAAGAACTCAGAGATTGTTATTGGTTTGAATGCAATGATGATGATCCTTCGAGGGTTTGTGATAATATTAATAGTGGATATCATGGTTTGTGGAGCCAAAAGAAGTGTCATCCCCAGGTTGCACCTGGTTTTAAATTCTGGGAGAGTGATGGTGAAAAAATTTGTAATCTTGCTAATTTATACAAAAACAGTTATGGTGCAGATTATCCTAAATCCTGGGGCTTCTCAACCATGCTTTATTGTCAAAGAATGGGTGATTGCGGTAATTATAGGAACTTTGTTGATGTGGTAACGGACTTAGGCTACTATAATCCAGATGAAAGTGAAATTTCAAAGTCAGAAATAGCATGGACATATTTTAGTCCAGGAAATATTTATAGGGGTGATGATTTTGTTATAAATTTGGATATAGACAAAACCAATCTAGCACAGAATGTTAAAATTCTAAGTGGCCAAAAAGATGGCTTTGCTAGATGTAGTCTATGGCAAGCCCCAAATTATGGCAACTGTAGCAAATGCCAATTAGCTAGCTTAAGACCCTGTACAGAATATAAATGTAAAAGTTTAGGTAAAAATTGTATTTTTCAAATCATAAATCATACTCCAAGATGTATTGATGCTGGTGCTGTAACCATTGAACCTCCAGAAGTTGAGTTAAAGAGCATAAGTAATGGATTTAACTATAAAAAAATCTCTAGCCCATATTACCAGAATACCTACGAACATATAATCACTCCATCACTAGAATCTTATGAACCATTTAATTTTTCGTTTGCTACATCCATACCAACAAGATGTATATTAAGCCTAACCCCTCCTGTTAGCACAGTCAATATCCAAGACCTGCCAAGGATATCACTTAATGACTATAACTTCAAAAAAATTTATAATGTTACAATAAGGTTTCCATCTTTATCCTTATTTAACTTGTCTAATGAAATAGAGTTGTTTGTTAATTGTATTAACAAGAATGGCATACCTAATGATGTAAACTTCATGTTAAGGTTTAACATAAATGATAGTAGTGCTAAGCCACCAAAGATTATTTATATCAAGCCAAGCCCTTTAAGAAAGGGCAAGACAAATAAAATTTTAATTTACACGAATAAGCCTATTATTGAGTGCAGGGTTTCTTCTGATATTACATCTTTTGATAATATGCAATCCTTTTGTGATTATAATGGCTTAGAACTTCTATATGTGTTTGGTGAACCCTTGGGTGTTTTTAGATGCTCCAAACTTATGCGTGTAAACTATGACAGGTTATACTTCCAATGCAGGGATTTAGATAATCAAATGTCCAACATGTTTTTTGTTCTTGCTAGTTAGTTTTCTATTAAAACCTATTGATTCTCCAGAGCGTGTCTAAAAATTTATTAGACGATAACAGGGATTTGTAAAATTTGATGAAATTTCTATGTTATGACGAGAATGCAACATAAGCACAAAAACCTATGTTTTTATCAGTTTAGCTTTATTCTCTATATTTCTGCAACTATTTTTTAGACACGCTCTGATTCTCCAAAACCATATTACTTATACATTTCCAATCATCTGTGCCAGTAGTTGTTAATACACATGTCTTATTAGCTGGACACTCACATATTATTGTTGGTGGCTTACTGCAATCTGCTGGCTCATCAGCCCTTGCCAAAAACTTACAGCCTTCGCCTTTTTTTGCACATTTGATATTATTGCCGCATGATGGTACTGGTGCTCTTTGATTACCACTAGTATACCGTCTTAATGCACTCGTTCTGCGATTATCTGTTTTAGCTTTACTATCTTTTTTACACCCACTAAAGAACAATGAACTAACCAATATAACTATCAGGATTGGAGTGATAAGGTATGTATTGAATGTTTTGTACGCCTTAGGCATATTCACAAAAACTATAACTTTTTATTTAAATCTTTCGCGACCTATTTATTGGTTCTCCAAAACAAGATTACTTATACATTTCCAATCATCTGTGCCAGTAGTTGTTAATACACATGTCTTATCAGCTGGACACTCACATATTATTGTTGGTGGCTTACTGCAATCTGCTGGCTCATCAGCCCTTGCCAAAAACCTACAACCTTCGCCTTTTTTTGCACATTTTATATTATTGCCACATGCTGGTACTGGTGCTCTTTTAGTGCCTTCGTTTGCTTTTTTTAGCGATATTGTTTTTTCCTCGTCACTTCCAAACAAACTACACTTGTCACACCCACTAAGCAATAATGAACCAAACAGAAGCATTACCAGAACTAAACCAGTGGAACGAATAACATGTTCTCTGGGCATATTTTTAAAATATCTGCAGTTATATTTAAATTTTATTAATTTGTAAAGTAAACCTTAAAAGTATACACTTATTAATTCTTATTTAATAATCAAAAAAGAGTGTGAATGGGGGTGGCACACTCCAAAAGGAGGTGACACCCAATGAGACTTACACCTGAAAAACGAGGTCTCATCGGAGAGGCTATAGATAGAGGAGTTAATAAATCTTTGGTTGCTAAGGTATTAGGCGTAACA
>Ga0190359_1000914_pt1 | contig 19247 bp, 12 predicted proteins | sample 48721823_MG_FD_161269 | JGI IMG/M metagenome (GOLD analysis project Ga0190359, IMG submission 161269) | Hydrothermal vent microbial mat bacterial communities from Southern Trench, Guaymas Basin, Mexico - 4872-18-2-3_MG | ecosystem: Environmental > Aquatic > Marine > Hydrothermal vents >... | reverse complement strand
TGTGATCCAGTACAACCAGCAGTTGCTCCGGATGAGCGATCTTCTCGCCGTTCATCTTCTGAAAGGTCTGGTAGATGCTGGCTGTGTTGTCATGGGACAGGACAATGTCCGGCTGCCGGAAAACAATGCTCCCTGCCGGAGCCCCCAGGATTTTTTCTGCAAATGTCTGTGATGCCATGGTGGTGAGGGTTAAACGTTATTGGTTCCGGGATTAAGGATTAGGGTTTAGGTGATTCGTTATTCGACATTTCTTATTCGATATTCAAAACAAACCTCCGTTCTGATAGATTTCCATCTGTACTTCCGAGAAGGGATGTACTTTCCCTTTTTTACCGTTCCTTAGATTTTCTATCTCTCCGCTTTGCAGGTTCAGACGTATGGTGTCGCCCTGCCGGATCTCCGGTTCGCCGAGGTCATCGTAGGTAAGCACGGAGAACGCTGCGTTGATGGCGTTGCGTTCGTAGATAGCGCCGAAAGAGCGGGCCAGGATGGCCTGTACGCCCAGGCTTTTAAAACAATCGACAGCCTGCTGCCGGGAGCTGCCGGCTCCGAAGTTTTTTCCTGTAATGATGATATCGCCCGGCCGGGCTTCTTTGGGAAAATGTTCATAACCCTCCAGGTTGTCCAGGGCATACTGTCCCATTTCTTTGATGTCGGTGACCGTCAGGTAACGGTTGTGGAAGATCATGTCGGTGTCAATGTTATCCCGCTCAATCACCCACACCCTTCCTTCCAGGACTATCGGCAGGTTGTGGGGTTTATGTTTTTCTGCAGATTTCCGTATGCGTTCTTCTTTTTCCCTGATGTCGAATACTGCCGGCTTCTCGGGGATGTCATCGGGAGTGGTGATGTAGCCTGCCACGGCTGAAGCCGCCACTACGGCAGGGGAAGCCAGATAAACTTCGCCTTTGCCCTGTTTCCCCGGAAAGTTACGGTTGCCGGTGCTGATGGTGACCTCACCCGGTCCGTTTTGTCCTACCTGGCCGGCGGCACAACCGGCACATCCTGCATTGGAGACCAGAGCGCCGGCGTCCTTGAAAATTTTCAACAGTCCTTCTGTCAGGCATTGTACCCATACCTTGTCGGTGGTAGGGACAATCTTCAGCACCACCCCGGGCGCCACTTTCTTCCCTTTCAGAATGTCTGCCACCACACGCATGTCTTCAATGCGTCCGTTGGTACAGCTTCCCACAAATGCCGAGTCGATCTTGGTTTTTTTGACCTGATCAACAGGCACCGTATCATGCGGTTTACCGGGCCGGGAAACCCGGATAACAAAGCTCCCCGCGTCCAGATTAATGACCCTGTCGTAACGTGCATCCGGATCGGCATAAACCGGCTCGATCTTTTTTCCGGTGCGATTTTCGCAATACTGCACCACTTCCTTGTCCGGCGGAAACAGAATGGTGATAGCTCCCATCTCGGTAGCCATCGAAGCGATGGTGATACGGTCATATAAATGCAGCCGGCCCACCACATCCCCATACATCTCTATGGAATATCCCAACAGTTCATTGGCACCGAAACGGGCCAGCAGGTTCAGCACCACCTCTTTGGCTGTGATGCCGGCAGGCACTTTACCCTTCAGGTTCAGCTTAACCGAAGGAGGTACTTTGAACCAGACACTGCCTTTGGCCCAGGAGGCAGCGATGTCTTTGTCGCCCATACCCTGTCCGAAAGCGCCCACAGCCCCCAGGATGTTGGCATGCGAGTCGGTGGAAATAGCTGTTACCCCCGGGTACACCAGCCCCTCCTCAATGAGCAGATGCGTGCCTATGCCGGAGTTGATGTCATATACTTTGATCCCGTGCTTCCGGGCAAAAATACGGCATATCTGCTGGTTGGTGGCATATTTCTGGTCCGAGCCGGTAGGATTGGTGTCAAAGGTGAAAAACGTGCGGGCCGGATCAGCCAGTGTCAAGGCATTATCCTCCATGTTTTTGACCACATTGGCTCCTCCGAAATCACGGGCTACCCGTACGTCGATAAACACATCCACGATCTCTTCCGGATGTACTACTTTTTTGCCGGCATGTGCCGCAATGATCTTCTCGATGATTGTCATTCCCATGGTTTAATTTCTTCAGTGTAAAGATAAAATATTTGTATAAACCAAAAGTACGCATTAGAAAGCTCAAAAGAGCCGAACTGATGTGTTAGTTGGGGTTAATTTTAGGATAAAGATAAGGATGATGGTTGGAGACAGATGATTGCATTCAGAAGTAGTGAAGAGAATTATTTTGCCGGCGCCAACTGATTCCGGAAAATCAATTTCGTCCTGACATTATCTTTGTATTCACTGACATTGAGAATCTTTCCGGATTTGTTTTTGATGGTAACAAGTCCGTTTAATTTATCGTTCACCCAGGTTCCTTCAAGGATTAACCCGTTTGTGGCATATAAAACGCCCTTTCCGTTTTTCAGGTTATCCTTCCATTCACCAACATACTTCTGACCATTGGGCCATTCATAAGTGCCTTTTCCGTTCTTCTTATCGTTCTTCCATTCTCCCCAATAACCCAGTTTGGGCAGAAAGCGCATAAAATAAGTGTCGGGATCCTTTTCATGTTTAATGATCTTGAATTTTTCAGGATATCTTTTTATGGCAGGAAAAAGATATCGTTTGGTAGAGGCAAAGCCCAACTGTTCCAACACTACATAATCTGTACTTTTGCTTTTCAGATATTCAATTTGTTTTTCTTTGTCCAGGGTGTTGGCATATCCTGTAACATACCTCCGTGAAAAAAGATAGAACAGTTGTCCTTTCCGGCAGGCAACGACAGAGGTGTCAGGCGTGTTTTTGTATGCCCACCGTGCGATTTTAAAATAATTATTGTATTTCTTCGGATAAGGGGCTTTTGCACGGAATTTCATCGTTCTTAAAGATTCTTTTCCATAGCTTTTAATGGAAAAAAGGCTTACTGCCACCAAGGTGAGAGGGATAATCAGCGGATTCCGGAATTTGAGTGTTTTTTGTTCTATCAGGCTAAGAATTTCGATGATCCCGTTGATAAAGAGAAAAGTAAGAAGCGGAATGAACGGTAACAGAAACCGGACTCCTGTCCATACCACGGGCCAGAGCAGCAGAATGCCAAAGGTGGCCAATAAATAGTAAAAGAAAAAACCCGCATATTTTTTCAGTCTGATCAGTCCGTAGATCATGATCAGAACCACGATGATCCCGATAATCCATTCTTTCATCACAATCGGATTTTTATAATTGGTCACCTGTATAAAATTAAAGATACCTGAAGGAATCTCCCGGGTAATATATCTTTCCAGATTCTGGAAGAAACGGGTAAACCAATCCCCGAAATGCATTGGCCCCAGCTCGGGACGGTATGGGTTTATCTTTAACATAGAGTGCACATACGGACTGCCACCCAGCTTATGGGTGCGGATAACCCAGGGCAGGGCCACCAGGACAAAGCCGGCGGTCAGGGTAGCCAGGTATTTCCAGTTCTTCCTGCTCCCAAGATAAAATGCAATTCCCACAAAAAGGGATAACCCTGTGGCGCGGATGTAATAATTGAAAGATATTGTAAGTATCAACAGCAGGAAAATTCCGTTTTTTAACAGGGGTTTTGAGAAATCGATCTTCATGAATAACCAGATGGACAGGAGCGAGAAAAACAGGAATGGGATCTCACTCATCATGATGAATGAGTAGTTCAATAAATGAAAGTTGTAAATCAAAAACAAGACCGTAATGAAAGGAACATGGTTGTTGCCTGTCAGTTGCCGTATGATGAGAAACAGCAAAGCCAGAGACAAGAAAAGGAAAAAACCGTTTAATTTTTTGATGAAGATAATATTATTTGAAAAGATCTTCATTGCAGCAGCGATGATCACGGGATAACCGGGAGGAAAATGATTGTGCGGAGTCTTTTCAATGGTGTGGATATTGGTATATCCCTGTCCGGTAGCCAGGGCGGTGCCCAGAATATAATAGCCTGCATTGTCTCCTCCCAGAAAGATCTTTTCATCAAATACTTCATGATACACTTTGAAAAAGGAAGCTGAGAGGATGATGACATATAAAACCAGAAGGACTGCATTAAAAATCTTCCCCCGGGATGCTGATTTGTCATTATTGACCTTTTTCTGTTTTCTCATGAAAAAGGAAAATTATGAAACGTTATTTTCCGAAACAGGGTTCCCTTCCGGATATTTCATTCCAGTTCTATTTGATTAGGAAAATTCAAAAGTAAAAAATATTTGCTCGAATGACAAGACTATTGAATAATTAACACCTTTGTAAGGTGTCATTTTTATTATCTCTGTATCTTTTTGTTTTCCATCGATTAACAATCATCATTCATCATTCATCATTCCATTGGATTAACGGCGAGTGGTAAAAATTTATTCCCATGGCATTGAACCGGGAAGCAAAGTTGCCGAGACGGATTTTATAATTATCCCATTTTCTTTCGGAAGCCGGGGTCCAGCCTATTTCGGCGTGGCCGGCCAGGCGGGGGAAGGCCATATATTCCAGGTCTTTCATATTCGTAATGGTTTCCGTCCAAAGCGGGGATTCGATACCCAGGATATTTTCCTTTTCCACGCCGGGTACCAGGGTGGCAGGATCCCAGTCATATGCTTTGTCTACTTCGACATAGCCCGACCAATGAAGCCCAAGGTTACATGTGGAGTCATATTGCATATCCAGGTAGGTCCTGGAGGCAGGCGACATAATCACTTTTGCTCCCTGGCGGACTCCTTTCAGTGTGTTCTTGTTGTTGTCCCAAAACTGAATAACCGTACTCTTGTCTATTGTGGCGTTGGCGATTTCATCCCAGCCGATCACATACTTTTTGTGAGCCCATACCATCTCCTGCGTTCGTTCTATAAACGGGATGTATTCTTTCATGGGAGTAGCATGCGCCTCGTCACCGCCGATATGGATCCAGGAACCGGGTGTCATGGCAGCAAGTTCTCTCATTACATCATCGATAAAGCTGTACACAGTATCCTTCGAGGTGCATAGCGTGCTGAAACCCACGTCGGTACCCGTATAAAGTTTACGGGGTTTGTTGTCACAATTCAGCACTCCGTAAGAGGCCAGAGCGGCATTGGTATGGCCGGGCATATCGATCTCCGGGATTATCGTAATAAATCTGTCAGCAGCATAATTTACCAGGTCTTTATATTCTTCCCGGGTATAAAACCCTCCTTTGCCACTTCCTACTTCGGTGCTGCCACCAATTTCGGTAAGTTTCGGCCAGGACTTTATTTCTATACGCCACCCCTGGTCATCCGAGAGATGCAGGTGCAGCATGTTGATCTTGAAAAAAGCCAGCATATCTATATAAGCCTTCACATCTTCCGGCGGGAAGAAATGACGTGCTACATCCAGCATAGCACCCCGGTAAGCATACTCCGGCTTGTCGGTTATCGTTCCGGCAGGCACCAGCCATGACACCCGTTGTACGGATTTTTTCTCTATCTCATAGGGCAATAACTGTCTCAGGGTCTGTGTCCCATAGAACAGTCCGGCCGGTTGGTAGGCCGTGATTGAAATCATCTCCGGGGTAACCCTCAGAACATATCCTTCTTTGCCCAGTTCTTCCTGGTTCTTTGAAAGAAACAAAAAAATGTCCTTTTTCCCCTTAGTCTTATTGGTCGCTTTGACAGGTAATTTATAACCGGTTGCCGTATGAAGAAAATCGGAAAGATAATCCCCTACCCGGAAAGCTTCATCCGAGTTGTTGGAAACAAAAATGACAGTTCCTCTTTTAAGCCTGAAAGCACCTTTTGACGGAGCGATTTTCGCCGGCAGGGGGATCAGACTTGCTTTATCCATGGGGGCTGTGGTTTCTTTGGTGCAGTGATTGATTATCAAAACAGTCAGTAATATAAAAAGTATTCCTCCAAAAATCTTCAGATAACGAAATCTTCCTTTCTTCATGATATCATTTTTTATTTTTTTATAAACACCAAAAATCAATCCAAATAAGTATATAACGCAGATTTTAAGAATAAATTTTTTACAGAATGTGTTTTTGTTTATACCCTTAAAAGGAATAATACACACTGACCTTATATGCAAAATTGTCTTTCAACGCCGGCAATCTGTACGGTCCGTACCGGTACAACATCCCCAGTCCCAAGTCGGTGAACTGCAGGTTCAGCAGTCGCCGGATCACGAATCCGGATTCATAATATCCTTTTTTCGGAGTGTTGAAGTTATAGTTTTGGTGATATCCGGGATGTGAGAGGGTGCCGAAGGTTATGTTCGTTACCAGCAGTAGCCGGGGTTTCCATTTACGCACATGGATAAGCAGATCCCGGAAATCCCACGTGAGGAAGAGCGATGCATACCGGTCGGAGAGGAACTCATCGGTACGCATGGTGCCAAAAGAATTGGGCGCATACAGTGTGAAATTGCGGTAGGTGCCGTTGGCAGCAAATAGTTCGGTTGCCGGTGTGTTTCCGGTGATTATGCCTCCGTTAAACGTCCAGATCAGGTCGCCGTAATAATTTGTTTTCAGGATGTCGGAGATACGCAGGTCGAAGCGGTTGTATGAAAAATCTCCGTCCCAGATACCTTTCAGTCCGCGTGTGTATTTGAACCGAACTACCGGGTAATCCGATCCCAGCGATACAGGTCCCCGGGTTGTTTCGATGACTTTCTCGCGAAAGGCAAAACGGAATTCGGCCGTGGCAAAAGTGAGATGATAGGTTTGCGATGTGTCCACGGCACTAAAAGGGGTGTACCTGTAATTTTCAAAAGCCGATTTGTTTTGCCGGACGAAACCCACATTCCACTTGAAGTTCCGCATAGGTTTTATGCGAAATCCGAAATGCATCTCTATTCCTTCTGCTTTATTCATCCGCCGGGTAAAAAAGTCGCTGTAGCTGTTGAGGTCAGTCAGACGGAAATGTTCTCCTTCAAAGGAAGTTTTTCCGCTTGGAAGGGCTTTGAAATAATAGTCAAGGCGCACAACCGATTCGGAAGGTTTGTGAATGTTAAGGGAGAGGCTGATGCCGTATTTGGCGGTTTTATCATGGAAACCGTATCCGCCGAAACCTCCCAGACGGATTCCCTTTGAAAAACGCCGGTTGGTATGTATTCCCGCTCCCAGGAAAAACCCTTCATAGTCGTTGTAACGCATAAACTTGTCCAGTTCAATATCTATGGGGCCTGCAGGGATGGAACCGGTTATAAGGGTCTGAACAACATCTGCATACTTGTCAAAGTTTTCAGCTTTTCCGATAGAGTCAATGATGTGGTACGTTTCTTTTTCCTTGCCGGTAAGGGGTGAAATGCGATACTGCTGCCAGAAATCTTCTTTTTTCCGGATGGCCCCGGGCTCTATCTCCACCTCATGTAACCCGAAATCTTTCTTCCTGATATCGGGGTTCAGGTCAATGTCCCTGAGATAACTGATGCCATGGGCAACGAGGTTATAGGTTTTGCCATTGTGTTCGAAATTGGCTGTCTTGAAAATAAGGTCCGTATTCAGTTGTACCGGAAACCAGATGCTGTCAATCCTTTGATATGCCTGTTGTATTTTTACCAGAATGCCCATGGTGTCTTTGGCCGGTTCGGCTTTGACATTCCGGATGGCCCAACCCCGGCTGTTGATAGAAAGAAACCCTTTCAGCCCGTCAAATTTAGTGTTCCGTTTTGGGCGGAAAGAGATGATATAAGTTGTGTCGCCCGGACTGTGGATAACTGTATCCTCCATTAGAAAGAAATATTTTTTCGAGCTGCCCCTGCTGACAGGATTAATATAGGTCTTGTTGAGAATATTTATCTTTTTACGATAAAAAGTGCTGGATTGTAGCTGAGAGATCATAAAGACAATGATCGGATCCCTGAATCCCGAGACCTTGGTGGCCAATACCTTCTCCTGGTTTAGCTCCGGCTTTATATACAAGCACCGGGTAACTGTTTCCATCAGGAAGAGATGCTGCTTCTCCAACAGCTTTCCGAGCTTCAGCTCGGAAGTGTCGAGCTGGGTGGTGTCTTTCATCCACAGCGAGTCGATACCGACAGTAAAGATCATTTTGTCATACGAGACATAACTGAATTTTTTCAGTTTCTCCGGATCATTGCGGCTGCGGTTAGCCACAGCCAGTTGGATGACGCGATGAGCCGGATTCTCTCCCGGAAAGACCTTCACTTCATCCAGATGCACCGGTTTGTAATTCATCTTTATGTCCTGAAATTCCTTGCTGTAGTCAATGTGCCAGATCAGGGATTCATAGCCCACGTAGGATAGCCTGAGACAACAGGTGTTCTGAGGGATGATCAGGGAGAATTTACCTTCGATATCGGTGGTGGTTCCCTGCCTGCCGTCTTCGGTGAGGATATTCACAAAGACCAGTGGAGAGTGATCGCTGGCATCGGTAACCCTTCCTTTGATGACGGTCTCCTGTGCCGGCAAAAGAGAAGGTACAAGCCATAAGACCAGAAATGACAGAAACTTGCACATGGGCTCTGCATTGATTTGGAATTTCAAACCGTTTACGATTAATACTGAGTTCGTAAATTGTTAACTTCTGGGATGATATTCCAGTATCATACTCCTCAGATATTCTTTATCCAGATGCGTGTATATCTCGGTCGTCTGTATCGACTCATGTCCCAGCATCTCTTGGATGGCCCGCAGGTCAGCGCCTCCTTCCATCAAATGGGTAGCAAAAGAATGACGGAATGTATGCGGACTGACCGTTTTTTTGATGCCGGCTTTTTGTACCTGTTCCTTAATCATCTTGAAGATGTAAACACGGGAAAGTTTTTTTCCGAAACGGTTAAGAAAAAGAATATCGGTGTAGTCGGGATGTATGTTTAGCTGGTTTCGGTCGTACAGATACAAATCGATTTCATTCATAGCTTTTTTATTGATAGGAACCATCCGTTCCTTATTGCCCTTTCCGAGGATACGGACAAATCCTTCCTCGCGGAAGATGTTAGATATTCGCAAATTGATTACTTCCGATACCCGCAGCCCGCAGCTGTACATTACCTCAATGAGGGCTCTGTTGCGGTGGCCATCGGGTCTGCTCAGATCGATTTGATTTTCTATCAGATCAATTTCTTCCACCGATAATGTTTCGGGAAGCTTGCGTCCCAGGCGAGGAGTCTCCAGCAGGGTGGCCGGGTTGTCCGGGATAATTTTTTCCATTTGAAGAAAACCGAAAAAGCCCCGCAGGCCTGAAATCATGCGTGCCTGGGTGCGTATGCTGATGACATTTTTGTTCATTTCCTTGAAAAACAACTCAAGCAACTGCAACGTAACGTCCCAAGGCTTGATGTCCGGATAAGCCGGTAAAATGTATTGCAAGAACCGTGATACATCCCGCCGGTAAGCTTCTATTGAAGCCGGTGAAAGCGATTTCTCCAGCCGCAAATGAGCTGTGAACCGCTCCAAAAGCCGATTCCATTGTATTTCTGTGTTTTTTTCCATACTCGTTTCTGATGAATGATAAAATTAGTTATTTTTACCGTAGTTGTATATAAAAAAAGAATATGAAAATCCAGATCATCAACGGACCTAACCTGAACCTGCTGGGCAAACGGCAGCCTGAGATATACGGGAAGGCCGGATTCGAAGAATATCTTAAAATATTGCGTGACCTTTTTAAGGATATAACGATTGACTATTTCCAGAGTAATGTGGAGGGGGAGATTGTGACGAAAATTCAGGAAACGGGCTTTTCATTTGACGGGATTATCCTGAATGCTGCCGGCTATACACATACTTCTGTGAGCATTGCTGATGCTGTGGCAGCCGTACCGGCGCCCGTGGTAGAAGTGCATATCTCCAATATCCTGAAACGGGAAGAGTTCCGGCATAAGTCCTTGCTGGCGCCTGTATGTGTGGGGACAATAACGGGGTTTGGATTGGATTCCTATCGTCTGGGTATCGAAGCCTTGCGCGTCATCCTGTCTTCGAATAAATAAAAAATTACAAGGTGAAATTTTTTTTATTTATCATCGCATGACCACCATATAATTTTCTCTGCTTAACTGTTAAAATTTGTTAAATGCCCTGTGGGGCCTTAGAACGAATTTTCAAACTTTTTATTTTTGTGTGGCTTTAAAAGCAGGCAAAGATGTAATTGCCTTTTAACCTGATGATTATTGGTTACATTTAAAGACGATGAAGAGGTTACGGTTAAACACACCATGTAGTTGTAAACAGGGCTACGGACGATGGGTGGTAACCTTTCTGGTATTCTTTCTTTTCCCTTCGCTGCATGCCCAGCAGCCCGATACCTTGAAAAGCCCGGATATACACATTAACGTACATGTTGACAGGGACGATCAGGGCAATATTGTACGGTACGACTCTTCCTACTCGTATTCGTGGTCGTCAAAAGGAGATTCCATTCCGGACATCATCGATTCTTTACTGCAGGGGCATGGTTTATTCCCGCGTCATTTCTGGCCCTTCCGACCGGGTATGCTGATGCCCGATTCTTTGCCGGGATATATCATTTCGCCTTATGATTTTGACGGTGATCCTTTCTTTTATGGTTTTACCGATACTACCTTTTATAAGTCGATAGAGAAACTTTTTGAGGAGTTCGGAAAAGGATTTTATCACGGACATATCTTCCCAAAAGATTCATTAATAGCTCCTTACTTTAAGCATATTCCGGGATTTCCTCAATTACCCCCTTTTCCTGATCTTCCTGAAAAAGATAAGAAACATAAAAAACCAATTAAAATTGATATATAAGAATTAATTTAATTAAAAACAAATGATTTATGGATATACAGGTTGAAAATATTACCAAATCGTATGGCCGGCAAAGGGCGGTCGACGGAATCAGTTTTCATGTGAAAACCGGCGAGATACTCGGTTTTCTGGGTCCCAACGGTGCCGGAAAGACAACAACTATGAAGATGATTACCAACTACCTGATGCCGGAGGAAGGGAATATTATTATAGGTGGAAAATCAATGCTCGAAGAAGCTGATGAACTGAAGAAACATATCGGCTATCTTCCTGAAAACAACCCGCTTTACATGGATATGCCCGTAATCGATTATTTGCAGTTTTCTGCCGAGATATTGAGAATCCCTAAAGATAAGATACCTGGTCGGATTCGCGAGATGGTTCGGATTACCGGCCTCAATACCGAGAAACATAAAAAGATCGGAGAGCTGTCAAAAGGATACCGTCAGCGTGTCGGACTAGCTCAGGCGATGATCCACGATCCGGACATCCTGATCCTGGATGAGCCTACCTCCGGCCTCGATCCGAACCAGATCGTTGAAATACGAAAACTGATCCGCGAACTGGGAAAAGAGAAAACCGTAATTCTCAGTACACACATCCTACAGGAGGTGGAGGCTACCTGCGACCGCATTCTCATCATTAACAATGGACAAATCGTAGCAGATGGTACGTCAGAGACACTCTCGCGCCAGGTGCAGGGACAACAGTTGTTGCATGTGAAGATCGAAGATGGTGACCCGAATGAGATATTCCAAGCACTGCAGAACTTGCCTACTATTTCTCTGGTAGACTTTACTGACCGTCAGAAAAATAAATTTGAGGTGCAGAGTAAACCGGAGACAACCTCCAATCGTGAGATTTTTAAGCTTTGCATAGAACGAGGCTGGGTTCTTGCAGAAATGATCCCCGTAGAAACCAAACTGGAGGATATCTTCAGAAAGTTGACAATGAACTGAGAAAAATAAGATATGGATAACAAGAGGTTCACTTCAACCAGGCAGGGCGTACCTGCTATCGTAAAGTAAAAATTACATTGTGAAATAAATAAGAAAGTCTAACAAACAAAAGAAATACAGACATATGAAAACAACATGGGTTATAACCAGAAGAGAATTGAATTCCTATTTTGATTCACTAACCGCATATATTATGTTGGTTTTGTTCTTGGGCTTCAGTGGATTGTTTACCTGGATTCTTGGAAATGATATTTTTATGATCGGACAGGCCAGTCTTCGTTCTTTCTTTGGTGTGAGTTACTGGACACTGTTCATCTTCATCCCGGCGTTGACCATGCGGCTTATCGCCGAAGAAAACCGCTCGGGGACCATCGAGCTGTTGCTCACCAAGCCGGTTACAGACCGTGAGTTAGTATGGGGTAAGTTTCTGGCTGCCCTGCTGCTGGTGGTGGTGGCCCTGGCCTTTACCTTCCCGTATGTGATCACGGTGTCCAGCATAGGAAACCTTGACCAGGGAGCGGTCTTTTGTGGTTATCTCGGATTGATGCTCCTCAGTGCTGTATATATCAGTATCGGGATTTATGCCAGCAGCATTACGGGAAACCAGATCGTTGCTTTTCTTATCGCCATATTCATTGGCCTTTTCTTTCAGATCGTTTTTGATGTGCTGGCACGTACATTCAGCGGATTTGCCGGGGAATTATTTAATTTTCTAAGTGTATCCACCCATTTTGAGAGTATGTCAAGAGGGGTCGTGGATACAAAAGACCTTATATATTTTCTTTCCCTGATCGTGCTGTTCATGAAAATGGCTGAAGATTCCCTGGCCAAAAGAAATTCTTGATAATGAATGAGAAATATAATGTAATGAGATTAATATAAAAAAAGTAAAAACCGATGAAGCGTAAAAATATAGTTTTGACAACCACCTTGATTGCAGCTATCCTGTTAGTGATAAACCTGATATCGGATAAACTGTTTTACCGCCTGGACCTTACGGAAGATCATTCCTACACCCTGAGCAAGGCGACACGGGATATCCTGAAAAACCTGCAGGAACCGGTAACAATCACAGCTTACTTTTCCAAGGAGCTGCCACCGGCCATTGCCGAAACACGGAAAGAGTTCAAGGATATGCTGATAGAATATTCCAACAGGGCTAAAGGTATGCTGGTGTATCAGTTTGTCAACCCGAATGAGGACGCCGAAAAAGAAAGAGAAAGTATTCAGAGCGGGATTCAGCCGGTAATGATCAATGTGCGGGAAAAAGACCAAATGAAACAGCAGAAAGCATATCTGGGGGCTGTAGTCTCTATGGGCGACCGGAAGGAGGTGATCCCTTTTGTTCAACCCGGAGGCCCGTTAGAATATGCCCTTTCTTCTGCGATCAAAAAACTTTCTGTGGTAAACAAACCTAAGATTGGGATCCTGCAGGGATACGATTGTGCCACACTCTCCGAACTGTCTCAGGTGTCCGAAGACCTTAAGGTGTTGTATGATGTGCAGTCTTTAAGTCTGACGGATACTACGGATATCCCGGCAGATATGAAAACCATTGCCATTATCAGACCTAAAGACAGTATTCCTTCGTTCGTGTTTGATAAACTGAATAAGTTCCTCGGCCGCGGTGGCAATCTTTTTGTAGCCATCAACAGGGTGGACGGACAACTGAGCAATGCCTACGGCAGGGTGCTTAATACGGGTCTTGAATCCTGGTTGTTGAGCAAGGGGATAAATGTTGAACCTATGTTTGTTACCGATGTGAAATGTGGAGCTGTAACCGTACAGCAACAACAAGGAATGTTCCGTTTTTCTACCCAGGTGTCTTTTCCATATATTCCTATCATCAGTACTTTTTCAGATAATCCGGCTACAAAAGGCCTGGAAGCGGTGGTGATGGAATTTGCCAGCCCGATCGAATATACAGGCGACTCAACTAAGACTTTTATTCCGCTGGCTTTTACTTCCGAAAAATCGGGTACAGAACCGGCCCCTACCTATTTCAATATCCAAAGGCAATGGACAGAAGGGAATTTTCCCAAAAAACATTTGACAGTGGCTGCCTTGGTAGAAGGAAAATTCGGAGGGAATAAAAATGCCCGGATAATTGTAGTGGGTGATGGTGATTTTCCTGTCAACCGTGGACAACAACAGATCAATAAGGATAATGTGAGCCTGATGGTTAACAGTATTGATTACCTGTCAGACGATACCGGTTTGATCGAGCTGCGTACGAGAGGTATCACCTCAAGACCGTTGAAAGAACTGAGTGACGGTAAGAAAATGGTATTGAAGTATTTGAACTTTCTGTTACCTATCATTTTGGTGTTGCTATACGGATTATACCGCCTTGAACGGAACAGAAAGATCAGGATGCAACGTATGGAAGAGAATTATTCATAGAAGTCTAACTTAAAAAATGATAAAAATGGCTAAGAAAAATAATACGACGACACTGCTTGTTGTTTTGGTGATTCTGGTGGGTGTGTTTTTTATTCTGCAGATCAGAAGTAAAAAGAAGGAGAGTACTTTGAACAGGGATCTGGTAAGGGTGGATACGGCAAAGGTGACGGCCGTTTATCTGTATCCACAGGCAGAAAAAGGAAAAGAACTGGTCTTCAGAAAAACGGATAAAGGCTGGAGGATTAGTGATGGCAAGACGAAAGCGCCAGTGGAGCCGGGCACCATGAAGAATTTGCTGACTTCCGTTATCAATATCAAGCCCAAACAATTGGCAGCAAAAGGAGAAGACAAATGGAAGGAATTTGACTTGACTGATACAACGGCTACCCGTTTGAAGATTATGGAGGGAAACAAAAAAACACTCGATCTGTATATCGGGAAATTCAAAGTTAACAGAAGTAATACTCCCCAATACGGTGGTTATTATGGCGGAGGTGTGACAAGTACTTCTTATGTGCGGGCCGAAGATGGGAAAGAGGTATATGCCGTGGATGGATTCCTGGCCATGACCTTTAATCAGGGCATGAACGAATGGCGCGACCAGCGATTTTTGAAACTGCAAAAAGGTGATATTCAAAAACTTACCTTTACATATCCCAATGACAGCGGCTTTGTGGCAACGAAAGATACTGCCAGCCACTGGTTTATCGGTAACCAACCTGCCGACTCGGCAGCTATGGCATCCTATCTTTCCGGATTGGTCTATAGAAGGTACTCAACCTTTGCTGACGGATATACCCCGCCGGCACAAGCGGATTACCAGATAGTTATTGAGGGTAGGAGTATGACGCCGGCAGTGATTAAGGCTTTCCGGAATGAGAAACATCATTTTGTCATGCATTCCAGCCAGAATCCCGAATCATATTTTGTTGATAAAGATAGTACGATCTTTAAGAAATTATTCGTGCCTCGTACCAAACTGATGGGGAAAAAATAAAGGTTTCCGTTTATGAGTGTTTCCGGGATGAAAACATTCGCCGGGAAGAGCAGGGGCTCAAGATTTTGAGCCCCTGCTTTATGCCCTGTAAGAGCCAAATGTGAAAAAGCATCTTAACCCACATTGTGTACTGATTCGAGAAAAATCATAACAAAACCAACCCGTTATATATATGTGTTTTACAGCAGGATTTGGGATTTCCCTAAGTTGCAACTAGCACATTGATGCAAGACATTTTGCAGATTATTGAAATATCGATTGTAAACCTACCTGACTATTCGAAATTCAGCAGGTTAAGGTCTAATATTGCAATGTGTTTATCAAGCCGTTATCAAAAAATGATAAAACCACCGGTAAGCATTACACCCTTTACCAGTTATGCAAGAGTTATCGACATGACGGCAGAATCCGCATTACATAATAGGCTTGGGCAAGCCTGAAGAAAAACTTCATACGGTAAAAGAAATAAAGGCATTGCAGAAGGAATAAACAAAAAGGCTACAAGACCAACTGGCGGGAGATCGTACGTATAATGAACACCCAGGAATGTGTTACCACAATCATACAAAACATAAATGATGAGGTAATTATCGATACGTTAGTGTACGGAATCTATAACCAAAGCAAAAGAGATTTACGAGCTAATGGGATAAAAACAAGGCCATTCTACCGGAAAAATCCGTAGTGGTACCTGTGACAATTTCAAAAAATAATTCGTTTTAAAATCAGACATTTAAGAACCCTTAGCTGCCATGTGGGCTAAGAAAACTTCGCTGGACGACGAAAGGCAGAAGTAATAAGTACACACTACTTATTTAATTGAAAAAAAAGGCATCTCCTTGCCGGGGATAATATACGATTCGGCAATGAATGAGGTGACCAGCCGCGTAGGAACGGATTCGAAATAATAATTGACCGGCGTAATGCCTTCCGGCGGGTTCTTCCATACTTCGTCCGGCGGTTTTTCTTCCTCCGACAGCGGATTATATCCGTTTTCGGCAGGAGTGAACTTACGGCTGTCTGCCAAAACATATACGGGAATATCCTGCTTACGACTCAGGGCCGTGATCGCATGAGACCCGCATTTGTTGATGAAGAGGTCCGGATAGACCCGGTCGGCACCCAGGATGACCAGGTCCGTCACCCCCAGCAACGGAGAGAAACCCGTATCCGTGACAATCTTGACACGGTATCCCAGTTTTGCCAGATATCTGGCCTGCTCCCGTCCTTCCATCATCGGCCTTGATTCGGTCTGGATAATATTGATGTTGAGCTTACGGTTGGTCAGTTGACGGAAAAGATGACGGACAACCGAACTCTGGCTGTGTAACAAAATCCGTTTGTTCCTGAGTGTTACCCTATCCAGAAATTTTTCTGTGATCTGTTTGTTTACTTGTTGCCATTGCTTCCGGTAAGCCAGAATGAAATCATACAGATCTGCCGAAGACAAACCGCTTCCTTCCGGAAGATGATCCATAACATGATCGGAAAAATGGGCCAGGATGGCAAAGTCAGCCATCTTCTTTTTAAATGAAGCAAACAGTTTCTTCAGCGCTTTCACTTCGTGATCTGTCAGATCGGGAGCATCGATCAGATATGTCAGCAATTCATCCGTTAGTTGCAGCTGAAGAGCGCCCGATCCCGAGATATGATCATTTATGATCTTGTTAAGTATGCCGCTAATGGGGTCTAAACTACTCATGTGCGAAAGATAGGAAAAAAAGTGGATCAATCGTCATCATCTTTACCGGCCAGGTGTTCAGGATAGGGTGCTTCTCTGCGAAAGGAATGCCAGATAATACGGTTCATCAGATCATCTTCTCCGGCGTCTATTCCCCGGGCTGCCAGACGGGCTGATTCGTTGGCGAAATAAAGGTCTTTACCGGTAAGGGCGGTTGCCGGAGGGTTCATTTCATCCAGTGGGATACGGTTTTTTTCATGAGTGTACGGCGTGTAATCAGGTGTGTCGGAGAATGCACCGGTCATGAGATCGGCGGTAGCATCTTCTATATTCATGGGAGGCAGTCCGAGAATCTGCTCAATGGTATGGATCATGGAAGTTTGATTATACCGGGTGGAAACTGTTTTTCCCAGCCTTGAATACGGGCTGATCACCAATGCCACGGTGCGGTAGGCAGAAACATGATCCCAGCCGGCCTGCGAGTCATCTTCGGTGACAAAGACTACGGTATTTTTCCAGAATCTGCTCCTGGTAAGGGCTTCGATGATCTGTCCTAATGCCAGGTCATTGTCGGCCACCATGGCGCGGGGGGTGGGATGATTCGGAGAGGTGCCTGCCGTATGGTCATTGGGTAAAGCCATGACGATCAGATTGGGCAGCGCATCCCCGTCCATCTTTTCATACCGGTGCAGGTCTTCAATAAATGCATGGGCCCGCATAATATCCGGAAAGTTATGGCTGTCATATGCCGGGTAACTCTGGGAAAGGATGCCCCTGACCCTGTCTATGGTCGTTTTGTTCTCGAAAGGTACTGGCTTCCCCGCCAGATAATCATGGTAGATATCAGCCCATTTTTTATTTCCGTAACCGGTTGGCACGGAAGCTTCCCCGTATATCCGGACACTCTTCCCATGATCCAGTGCATTGTCCCAGATAAAACCGGTTTTGGGATAAGCCATGGCATCGTACAGAACATGGGTATAGCTGCGGAACCAGGCTCTCACATTCTTTTCAATATAATCGGTAACGATTGAAGCGTCCGTCCACAGATGACCTTCGGCCGAGCATTTACCGGAAGCTTCATACCTGTCCAGTAACACATACTGTTCAGTCAGTTTGTGCGTATTGGGGGTAACCTCTTTTCCGAAAGCACAGAGAGAGGTATCGCCGTCGCCTTGTTTCATATCGCCCAGTACCTGGTCATAGGTCCGGTTTTCCTTAATGATGTAGATAACATGTTTGAAAACAGAAGGTTCTCCCACGCGTTCGGGTACAGGTACCGGCTTACAGTCTTTGCGCGGAAGCAGGGATGCCATTTTTACCCGGTTCATGCGATTGGTTTCCCTGACCGTGATGGTCCAGGAGGCAAGCTGCGGTTGATTCGGCAAGGGAATGATGGATAGTCCTGCCAGCATCTTGTGGGCATTGTAGGCTCCCCGGGAAGAGGGGGCTTTTCCTTTGGCATGCATGCCGGTAAAAAGTGTACGGGCTCCGAGTCCCTCAATGTTAGCTACATACATTTTTTTCATATCTTCTGCCAGCGCAATGCCTCCCGGATAGGCACCGGTGGGAATAAAACCTGTCAACTTGCTCTTTCCTTCAGTACCGCCGGAAGAAGCCTTTTCTCCAAGTGCAACCACAGCGATGGCATTGTCCATCCCATTGGCTACATATAGTGTTTTTCCGTCGGAACTGATAGCCAAACCATTGGGCGAATCACCAAAATAGGGATTGTTTTCCTGCATCAGCCGTACTGAGATTTTTTCGACAACATGATCCGATTCTGTACGGATGACTGAGATGTAGTCGTCATTGCCGTTGGCTACATAAACAAATTTTCCGTCGGGGGAAGCCACCAGGTCGTTGGGATGCAATCCTGTGGGTAATTCCCGGATAACTTTTCCGGTTTCAGGGTCTATTACACTGACTGTTCCGGAGTTCACCGATCCGGTTACCGAATCAACCGAAGCTTTTCCCCAGGGGATACCGGCAGTAGCCGGCGTCTCTTCCGTAGGTACACTCCCTGACCAGTTGGTTACATAGAGTTTCCCGGCAGCGCTGACCACCCCGTAAGGAGCCAGCCCCGTATGGGATTGCCACAAAACTGTCCCGGTGTCAAGATCCAGTTTGACCAGTCGGTCATTGCCGTTAAGAACAATATAAAGTACCGGGTGTCCGTCACTGTCTGAAAAAACCAATTCGTTCGGCAGAGATGCCCTTGCCTCCCCTTCAGGATCAAAATGATAAGTGTTTATAACTGATAGTTTCAGACTGTCCCATATAGCATGGAACACCGTGTTGCGGGCACTCCAGAAAAGGGTGGATTTTCCCCGGATATTGACCCAGAGAATCCCCGAATAGGTGTTCGCTGTGTGCGGTATATTATCACGTACGGAATAACTGAAAAGGATAGAGTCTTTTCCGGCATCCAGGACCAGTACACTGTAACGCTCTTCGACAGCAAGGTATTTCTTATCAGGTGAAAAGACGACATCAAGGGCATGATTTTCCAG
>Ga0190359_1000912_pt1 | contig 19261 bp, 14 predicted proteins | sample 48721823_MG_FD_161269 | JGI IMG/M metagenome (GOLD analysis project Ga0190359, IMG submission 161269) | Hydrothermal vent microbial mat bacterial communities from Southern Trench, Guaymas Basin, Mexico - 4872-18-2-3_MG | ecosystem: Environmental > Aquatic > Marine > Hydrothermal vents >... | reverse complement strand
ATGAAATCGTTGAGAAATTCGACTTCATTTTTCATAAGAGATAATTTAGCCATGCTGGGATAATGTTTTACTGGAATAAATAAATGTCTAAGAATTAAATTGTCATGACACTAGTTCCCATGCCCGAAGTGATCTGTTTTTTTGGCATAAATCATAGAAAGCTCCGAGCACACTTATTACTCAACTGTCAAAGTTGGATTATAATAAATGACTAACAGAAGTGGAAAACACTTTGAATTATTGATTAATCAGATCCTTAACCGATGACGTATGGATCACTCCTGAAAGTCTTCCTTATTCTTTCCTGTGTTCTTTTTAAAGAGGTAGAAACCAACAGAAATTATGATGAAGACAAGAATGATTGCAGGTATCAACCAGTAATAGTCGTTGTCTCCATCTTCTCCATTTATAGGATCGACCATGTTATCATCTGTCCAGAAGGACCATTTGAAGGTTTCATTCAGGCCGAGTACTCCCTCGAAATCAAGCATGATGGATACCGATACGTTGTATCTTGTATCGTATTCGAACCCACTGTGATCTATTTCAATTCTCTTCCTGTCAGATGAGATGCCGATCTGCAACAATTCAGGAGAAGGATGGATCGTTATCATCCCAGAGAGGTTCAGGGTAGCAATAGGATGGGAGAACTCGATATATATCTCGGCATTATTATCCGTTATCTTTCCCGTGGGACCATATGCCAGCACCTTCACGTATTCTGGATTCTCCTCGGGGGGATTGTATTTCAAAACAATTCCAACCGTTAACTGGAAATTATCTTGTGATAATGACAGAATTCCGGTACTGTTTTCAAGATATCTATCGCCATCCGCTTCCCTTGGATATGCGATCACTCTGCAGTTGAAAGAAAGAGGAAGATTTCTGAACTCGAAATAACCTTCACCGTTTGTCATGGTTTCGTTGTAAACGGTTCCGTTCAGGTGTAGGATCTCCACTCTGGAAAAAGGAACATTCTGTCCTTTCATCTTGCCTTCATAAGGATAAGATACTATCCCGGATATCATTCCAGATCTGATTCCGGAATTCCCGGAGTAATATCTCATCACAAGATCCATCTTCTCTGTTTGTCCGTTTTCTGTGAAATGGATATCCTCTGAGATTATTTTGATATAACCTTCGATCTTTCCCCAGGTCCCCTCGAATCCTGTTGGAGGCTCCACTGTCACGGTGATCGTATCCGGGATATGAAGTTTTTCGAATGTGCACGTTCCGAATTGATCCGTTTTCCCGGAGGGCTGGGAATAATTCTCTCCCGTTAGTATTACTCTCAATGAAGATGCGGCTCCCTCCCAGATCGAACCTTCCTCGTATTCGACGTTCACCATCAATGTTCCTTTCATGAAATCGGTCCTCGCATCCATGACCGAAGAAATTGAGGAGAGATTGGCATCGTCAATGAACCTCACCACCATCTCGTAGATATGATCGGGTTCAAGTCCTCCTATTATCACCGACGTTTGATGGGAATCGATCTCTGTTTCATTTTTAATGCTCCCCGTTCCCTTCTCTCTCGCCTGAATGCTCACCTTCACCACATCATGATCGGTACTCTGGTTCCATGAGATTCCTATCCTGTTGTATTCAATCAGGGTTATGTTGAGACCTATTGCTGGTGAGGGAGGGGTGGTATCGCCTGAAACTGCCGACACCATGTTGCTCCAATCCGAGAATAGATTGCCGTTAAATGCTCGAATTCTGTAATACACTGTTGTATCCTGATCGAGTCCTGTGTGAACAAATTTATTTTCGGGATGATCAACGGATGCGAGTTCCTGCCAGTCACCTTCGATCCGGTATTCAAGATGGTATTCCAGGCAGTATCTGGGAAGAATTTCCCATTCTATCAGAATACTCTGGGTTCCCTCGACGGATGTCGCTTTCAATCCTTTCGGGATGGAAGGTTGTTCCAGGTCCGGAACCTGGAAGATATATCTGGTGGTATCATGAATATTCATCAATACGGATTGTTCCCATGATATGTCATCCTCGTATTTGGCGGACATGTTGGTTTTAAAGATTTCAGCGGAATTGCATCCGTCGAATATCCTGTCATGAACGACGAAAGGACCAATGTATCCCCGTTCTCCGGGGTAAGGTTCTTCTCCTCCGTATCCAGGTGTTGAGAATTCATCTCCGTCATTGAGGACCTTGATATCAACATACTCCAATGGTTTTCCGTATACATCAACAGCTCCAACCTCGAGACTCTGGTAAAGATCAAGTTTTGAATCCTCTGATACGGATGCATTCGTGATCGGAGCTCCTATCACGGTCAATTCGGAATCTTCGGTGAGTTCCGCTTCAAGTCCTTGGGTATTGTTCATAATTACTTCCGAAAAAGAAATCGATTGGGTTACATCATCTTTTGCGGCAACTACCTTTTGACCGTATCCGCCATTCAAAACGACCTTGTTATCGTAGAGATCATTGGCATACACTCTCTGCTGGAACCTGAAAGCCGTTGTACCGTTCCCTTCCATCACGATTTCATTATCATACATTGTCAGACCGTAATTGATACGGTTTCCCCATCTTACATGGATACCTATATTAACACCTACCGAATAATTTCCCTTTACATTGATGGAGTTATTCTGAATATTCGTGTTTGCTACATGTGTAAATAAACATCCTTTTGCTGTCCTTCCATTGCTTCTGATAATATTATCTACCATTGTCAGACCGTTGATATCCTGTAAAAATACACCAGCACATCCAAATCCATCCACAACTGTCTCGGTGAATACCAGATCCCCTTTTGCATTAATTATATTATCTTTAATGGTGATATTTGAATTGGAGAAAATTGGTTCGGCTGTTGTTGTCCTTCCTGCAACCTGAATAGCCCCTTGGACGTTTCCGGTGTAGCCCGCAGAAAAATGAAGTGTATTGTTCTGGATGGAAATGTTCTGTCCTCCTGCTTCTATCCCTTGTCTTAGAAATATATTATCATGGATCTCAATATCATCTCCAAATGCACTAATTCTATAAACATTGTTATCGTGTATTGAGATATGTTCACCAGAACCAGCTAATCCATCAGAGCTTCTAATTAAAATATTATCATACATTGATATATTTTCAGATTTGTATACTTTATAATTACCTTTAAAATTTTTATGAACTGAAATATTTGTTGAGTAATAGACCTTTATACCATATTTACTGATTTCATCATTTTGGGAAAATTCTATATTCTTGCAATATGATAAAAATACACTAGTAAAGGATCTGTTCTCTCTAAAATGATTATTACTTATTAGACAATTAAATATTTTATATATATAATTTGGAGAATTTCTATAATAATCTGTTCGAATCCCTGAAGGAGTAGCTGTAGTCCCCCATCCATAAAAAGAATTATTTTTGATTGTAATATTGGACCCCTTTTTAAAAAAAATCCCAACTTGATTATATTTGTATGCATCCACATTTTTTGTCACATAAGTTTCTATCCTGAAATAATTATTTTGGATTATTAATTCTGATGAATTTATAACATAATATCCGCTTGAAAAAAAACCATAAACATTAAAAAAGCAGTTTGAAATATGAACGTTTCCATAAGTAGAATTATCATAAATTGATTTACAATAATAACCATCCTGATAAAATTCACAATCATGGATCCTTATTCTACTCGAAAATGAGGATAGATTCACCTGGGAAATGAAATAACCGGTCCCATTGAAATAACAGTGAGAGATATTGAGATCATTACCTTTGAACCTGATCGAAGTCGTATTGTGATTGCTAGTAAGAAATCCAACATTCATTATCATGAAATTGTTGGCAGACACATTGATATTTGAAGTGAAAGATTGGTTATTTGTGAATATACAATCCGAAGTTGAATTTCCGATAATAGTCAGGTTGGAAACTGTTATCAACACATGGTCATCATAGGTTCCGTTTCCTATTATCAGGGTTTCTCCGCCTGAACAATTATCAATGGCCTCTGTCAGATTGGAATAGGTTGAACCAGATGGCGATATATAATGAATTATATCATTTTTCTCAATATCTTTATTTTGTATGTTATTGTACTTTTGCCCATAATATTCAGTGTTTTCTGGAAACGCTTCTTTTTCTTCGGCACCAGAATTTACATTTAGCGATATGAGAACGATAATAATTGAAGCTGCCAACACTTTCTTTCTTATCATGATCTGTTCCATGTTTTCATCCTTTTGTATTTATATTAATATTACGGCGCATACTTGTATTCAAACATAAAAAAGAGGAAACCCTCGATATAAAGGATTTCCTCCAATTGCGATTCATTTCAGGGATCCCTCGTATAGAGAATGGCCCATGGAGCGGAGGATTGCTCCCAGACACAATATCCTATTCCATTGTAGGTTGAGATGTCCGAGTAATCATCCAGATTGTTTGTGAAAGACACTCTCGAGTCAGTCAATCCCTGTCCTGAACAGAATAAAGTGTCTGCAGCTCCGATGTTCTGGATTCCCCTGCATGCATAGATATCGCCGTTACCTGTTCTGTCAGTATCCCATGATATCTGTATCTCGTATGTTGATTGGCCTACGGTATTGTTGATACCAATGTCTATCGTAGGATGCTCATCGTCATTGATATCATTGGTCACTCTCAATGTAAACCAATTAACCGGGATGGCAGCGGTATTGAACCAAGTTTTTCCTTCGTAGATTTCCCAGTTGCCATCTCGATTATCAGCCCAGACATATAGGAATTCGTCATCGAAGTCTTCAATATCAGGGTCAAGTTCTGAATTCTGTGTCATACCATTGTTTACCTGACAACAACTTTGTGAAAAAGTAGAATAGTTGCCCACAGGTCCCCAAAAAATGGTGTGTTGCCATATCTGAGGAACACCCGAATCGTATTCTTCCCATAGGACACATACTTGCTCGAAATTGGAATTGAATCCCCCCACATCTTCAACAGCTATACAGGGATCCTTGCTATCTTCATCTAGATCAGAGGAATTTGCTTGTTGGTTAATAGTTCCATATATTTCTGACCAGAATGTGTCATAATTCCAGGTGAAACCGTCCCTGGAGAAATCGAAATATATCTCAGCAGTTCCGTTGCGATAATCCTCCCATGCAAGGAAAACATTCTGGTTGCAATCAATGGCAGGAAGAATCGAGTTCTCATCATCATTATCACTAGCTTTCCCATAATTGATTGATGATATTATTCCCAATCCACCCCCTGAATAATCGATGATTATTCTGCAAGTTTCTATTTCCCAACAACTGTAGTTTTGATCCCAATATTGCCATGCGATATACACCGAATGCCATTCCTCTTCATGACCTTCCCAATAAGCACAGATATCTGGCTGTGTATTATCATAATCATTGTTTCCCCAGATACCATTGTTTGTTATCTTGTATGGTACAGCCGGAGCCCAAGTTGTGTCATATCCCCAGCTGAAATAAATATTCCAATTGCTTCCGTCCCATTGTTGCCACGTTACATAATCAATGTTCTGAATGTTGTACGAGGCCGGGTATCTGCAGTCGTTGTTCGAATTATCCAGCGTAACCGGATAACTTCCCGTGTTTCTCCAGGCCGCAATCTGTCCGGGCAGCACCAGAATCATTGTCCCGGCCAAGAAAAGGGCCAATATTGCATATGTTCTCTTCATTTTTTTTCCTCCTATTCTGTGTAAGAAATTGGACTTTGATCCTCATTTCTGAGATTGTAGCATTCCTTCAGGTAAGCTTCATGATAGCTGACGTCTCCATCGTCATCGATATCAGATGTAGGATCGTTCAATCCTCTCGTGATGTTGAAGAGGTCCTCATCGAAAGATTGTGTGGACCTCATCGAACAGAATATTTCCCTTGAAGAATCCTTGAGGTCAGGTCCTGCAAGTGCTGATCTGTTTCCGTTCAGGATCATCGTAAGGTTCTGGTATTCGGTTGAATCCAGCCAACCATCTATTGTATTGGCAGAAAGATTTCCATCAGAGAATTGAAATGTTGCATTTCCCATGGTCCATATCACATGATCCGAGATATAGATCACGGGCTGGCTCGAGGATTCTGAAGTGTTTTCCAGCCATGAGAAAGCTTCCTCGATGTTGGAAATGGTCGGATCATCATCGCATCCTGTTCTACCATCTTCTGTGAGAAAATAGATATCCTCGTCGGTGTATTCTTTATCCAGTAAATATTGGTAGAATTGATATGCTTTCTCCAGTTCCTCCGGATCGAATCCGTCGAGGTCCGAGACTATAATGATCGCACATCTGGGCATGGTGGTGATCCCGTCTGAGTCTTTCACGAAAAGGAGAGTGAGTAATATTGCTCCGAGAAGGATCATTGTTGTGGGGATACTCCTCTGCTTCATCGAAAACGAAAATATCGGAGTGGAGGATATAAGACTTCCCCGTTTCCCGGAAATCCCGGGAGGGGCCTTTATAAGGGATTTCGTATCTTACCATTTCTTGGATTCCATTCGACCCTTGAAAACCTCTTCCCTTTCCTTTGCTTTCCCGTAATAAATAAGAGGAAATTTCATGGCTCTATCGAAGTACTTCAAGGCCTTTTTCCTATTTCCTTTCTCGATCTGGAGTAGAGCCATATTGAAGTCGACTTCCGACATTCCTTCCGGATCATCTACTTGTAGAAGGAAGGAGGGATCCCGATGGGTTCCAAGGTTCATCCAAGCCATCGCCTTCCTGCAGCAGTTCGTATCCTCAAGGAGCTGACCTGGATCCCATCGGGGACAGATTATTCAATGTTGAAACCGTTCCACCCCGCATGGAATCCGATATCGAAATAGCCCAGAAAGCGAAGCTTCAACCCATCGGGGTGATCGCCGAGAGAGCGGGCCTCGAGAAGGATGAATACACAACCTGGGGCTCTTACAAGGCAAAGGTGGACCTCAAGGTCCTGGACAGGATAATGGAGCTCCCCAGGGGGCACCTGATCCTTGTCACTACCACCAGCCCCACCCCGGCGGGGGAGGGGAAGACCACCATGACCATCGGGCTCGCACAGGCCCTTGCACTCAAGGGCGAGAAGGCCATGCTCGGAATAAGGGAGCCATCGATGGGCCCTGTCTTCGGGATAAAGGGAGGGGCCGCAGGAGGGGGCTATTCCCAGGTGCTTCCCATGGAGGACATCAACCTTCATTTCACCGGGGACATGCATGCCATTACCGCCGCTCACAACCTGCTTGCGGCCGTTCTCAACAACCACATGCATCACGGGAACGAGCTGGACATAGATCCTAGAAGGATCCGGTGGCACCGGGTCATGGACATGAACGACAGGGCGATGAGGCACATGGTCATAGGTCTCGGAGGGGAGAAGAGCGGGATGCCCCAGGAGGATTCGTTCGATATCACCGCCGCAAGCGAGGTGATGGCGATCCTCTGCCTTTCCTCCGGCATCCGGGACCTGAAGGAGAGGCTCGGCCGCATCATAGTTGCCTACGACAGGAAGGGAAATCCCGTTCTGGCATCACAGCTGAAGGTAGTGGGGGCAATGGCGATGCTTCTCAAGGACGCGATAAGGCCCAACCTTGTCCAGACTATAGAGGGGGTCCCCGCGTTCATTCACGGCGGACCCTTCGCCAACATCGCCCACGGAACATCTTCGTACCTTTCGACATTGATAGGCATGCACCTCTCGGACTATTTCATAACGGAGGCGGGCTTCGGCTCCGATCTGGGAGCGGAGAAGTTCTTCAACATCTTCTCCAGGACCACGGGCCTGATACCCTCCGCGGTCGTTCTGGTGGTGACCACCAGATCCCTGAAGATGCACGGTGGTGTTGACCGGAGCGATCTCGGAAAGTTGGACGTTCTGGCTGTCCGGAAGGGAGCTGCAAACATGGAACGGCATCTCCGCATACTCCACGTGTTCGGGGTCCCGGTGGTGGTTGCGATCAACCTGTTCGAGAACGACCATGATGACGAGGTCCAGGAGATCCTGAGGTTGTGCGAGGGCATGGGCATACCGGTTGCCGTTTCCAGCCATCACGCCGAGGGAGGGAAGGGAGCTCTGAAGGTTGCCGGGAAACTGAAGGACGTTATCAGGGACTGTCCCCACTGCTTCAATACCCTATATCCGGACAACCTGCCGCTGAAGGAGAAGATAGAGTACATCTGCAACAACATATACGGTGCCGGGAAGGTCCAGTTCACACCGGATGCATCCAGGGCGCTCTCGAAATTCGAGAAAATGGGGTTCTCCAACCTCCCCATCTGCATGGCGAAGACGCAGTATTCCCTCTCGGACGATCCGAAGCTGCTCGGGGCCCCCACACGGTTCAAGATAACCATCAGGGATGTGAGGCTGTCCGCAGGAGCCGGTTTCGTCATCCCCCTGACGGGGAACATCATGACAATGCCCGGACTTCCGAGGGTCCCCGCCGCGGAGAATATGGATGTTGACGAGAGCGGCAGGATAGGGGGCCTTTTCTGAGCAAGGGGTATAGCTTTATTATCCATTGACCCTTGCGATCCCCATGGATGAGTCGCTCCGAAGGATGTTCGAGAAGCAGGGATATGCGATCGTGGGCAATCACTCTGCGGTCAAGACCTGCCACTGGCTCAAGGAGTCCATAATGAGGGGGCGCGTCTGCTACAAGCAGAGCTTCTTCGGCATAATGAGCCACAGGTGTCTCCAGATGACGCCCGTTGCCAACATGTGCAATCATGCCTGCAGGTACTGCTGGAGGTATCAGGGTTCCGACGACATCCAGGTGGAATGGGATGACCCCGCGGCGATCGTGGAGGGGACCATAGAGGCCCAGAGAAGGCTCGTCTCCGGGTTCAAGGGAGATGAGAGATGCGATCTCCGGGTGTGGAAGGAGGCAAGGGAGCCGAACCAGGTGGCCATCTCGCTTACGGGGGAACCAACGATGTACCCCCATCTGGGGGAGCTCATAGGTGAATATCACTCGAGGGGCTTCACCACATTCCTCGTGACCAACGGAACGTTCCCCGACGTCCTCGAGAGGCTGGACCCCCTCCCCACCCAGCTCTATGTCTCAATAGACGCCCCCAACGAGAGCATATACCGGAGATTGTGCAGGCCGAAGATATCGGACGGGTGGGAGAGGTTGATGAGGACGCTCGAGCTGCTGCCCTCCCTTGACACCCGGACCGTTGCAAGGCACACACTCGTGAAGGGAGAGAACCTCGGATTCGAGAGGCAGTATGCAGAGCTGGATGCCATCGCCGACCCGGATTTCATCGAACCCAAGGGATACGTGTTCGTCGGGTACTCAAGGGAGAGGATGTCCATGGACAACATGCCTTCCATGGACGATATCCGATCCTTCGCGGGGAGGATGAGCGAGCTTACGGGATACGGGATCGCGGGGGAGAGTCCCCCCTCGAGGGTCGTTCTGCTGAAGAAGGATGGAGTCACCCTCAGAATAGATGAGACCCCTGCAAATGAAACGTGATCCATATTCCCCCTCCCCGCTGCGGATCCTAATGCGGTCCCGGATCGAGATGTTCACTGGGCAGGATCCCCGGGACATCGTGCAGAGGTCCCATGGTATCCCTGCTGTTCACCTTTCCAACGAATCCCTTTTATCGGGTTAACCCATCCGTCATCCATGGCGGGTCCCGTTCTAGGCGATCTCCGGAGAAAGACATCGGAGGTTCGAAGGAAGCCCCCTGCGGCAAACGGGGTCCTCTCTCCCCTCTTCGATGCTGGGAGGACCCACATACTGCTCCTTGTCATTATCGTTCTGGCGGGAGCATACATCCGTTTTTCCGCCCTTCCCGATTCCGGCCTGGGTACGGATGAGGCGGAGAAGTTCATGGCCGTTTCCGAATTCAGGGACGGAAGGTTCTGGGTTGATCTGGAGCACCCCCCTCTCGAGAAGTACATGATCCTGCTCTCCACCTCCCTCCTGGGAGATGATGATTGGACCATCAAGCTTCCCAACGTCATCATCGGATCCCTGGTCCCGATCCTTCTCTTCCTTGTGGCAGCCAGGATGGGCAAGGACCCCTGGGTGGGACAGGCGGCCGCCGCTGTCGGCGCCCTGTCCCCCATGCTGATAGGGTACTCGCTGGTGGCAAAGGAGGACACCCTCGTCAACTTCCTCACCCTTGCATCGCTTCTGTTTCTCTCCGTTTCCCTGGAATCCCGGGAGGGTGAAGCTCGCCCGGAACCGGGAAGATATTCACCTTTAAGGCTTGACGGATACGGTATGACCGCCGCCATCCTTGCAGGTCTGGCACTCTCATCCAAATACACCTTCCTCTTTGCCGCTGTCTCGTTCTTCCCGGTCATATTCCTTACCAGGAAGGAATGGCTTGCCAGGAACGGACGTGCTTTCCTCCTCGTAATGATGGCGACCTTCTTTCTATGTTCCTGGTTTCTTCTCAATCCATACTGGCTGGCTGTCGGGGCGGCGCACTGGTTGTGGGAGGGTGCCACGGGGCATGCCACCTACTTTCTGGGGAGAACCTACACGTATCCCCCTCCCTGGTTCTATCCTGTAACGTTCATGGGAAGGGTGTCCCCGTTCATCACCTTCACGGGATTCGGAACATCCGCATACCTTCTTTCGAAGCTCCCGTGGCGGGGGGAGGGGAGCTTCCGGGAAAGGGCCGGGAAGCACATGAAAGGAGACCCCCTCGTCTGGATGGTCCTTGCATGGGTGGTGTTCGGCTTCATCATCATGACCCTGCTCCCTTTCAAGGGTGTCAGATACGTCCAGTGGATCATCCTCCCCCTCATTCTGCTATCCGCCTGGGGGGTTCACCGAGCGATTCCCTCGGGAAAAAGGAGGGGGGAGGCTGTGATGTTCGTCTCCATAATACTCATGATACCATCACTCTCCCATGCCAGCCCGTATTTCCGTGAGGTTACCTATTTCCTCGGAAGCGATTCGGGGATGATGGACCTTGACGGTCAGGGATTCCGGGAGACCTTCTCCTGGATGGAGGAGCAGGGGCTGGAGGGCAAGGTTTCACTTCGATGGGAGAAGCTGGGTTCCTATTACTGGGACAATGTTACGGGTCCCGTCCACGATATGGAGGGGGCACGGATCGATAATGTATCCTTCATCCTGATATACAGGGCGGACACCAACAGGGACCTTGAATCAAAAATGACATCCTTTGCACGGTCCTCCGACTGCACCGAGATATATTCCTTCTCACACGACTCCTACGATCTTGTGTGGCTCTACAGGGTTGAAGGGAGGTGGGAAGACGGGAGATAGGAACGGCAGCGGCCCCGAGAGGGGATGGAAGGAGGTAATGCTGTTCCTTGCGGTCGTCAGCATCTTCATTATGACATTCTTCGCTCTGATCGGTCTGGTGCTCTCGATAGTCTATACGGTTGATTCCACCATGGACTGGAGGTACATCCTGGGTTCCGTTCTCTTCGCCCTGTTCCTGATTCTCACCCAGGTCGTCACACATATCATGCACGGAAGATGCATGTATCCTCTCTATCTGATCTCCTCCCTGGGACTGGCCCTTTTCTTCTACCTGTTTCTCGTCTCGGCGGCTATTCTTCTCCTGATACTGTTCCTCATCGTTTGGGGAATGTCATTTCATTCCTTCGCGGGAGCCGGGACCGTAAGGGTCCTGGTACCCGTTCTCATCTCGGCGGTGATGCTCTACGGTCTCCTGAATGCAAGATTTCTCAGAAGGACCCGCATAACCATCCCCTTCCCGGAAGGGGAGAAGGAAAGGGTGAGGCTCGCATTGATCTCCGACCTTCATCTGGGGCTGCTTGTCGGAAAGAGAAGGCTGGATGCTGTAGCAGGCTCCCTGAAGGAATACCGGCCGGACCTGATAATCATCGCAGGCGACCTTCTGGATACCCATCCGCGGAATCTGGAAAGGTTCGAGCCCTTCGTTAGGGAGCTCTGTTCCACGGCTCCGGTCCTGGCGGTTTCCGGCAATCACGAGTTCTACAATGGGTACCGGGAATCACTGGAATGGATGTCGTCCATGGGGGTGACCCTTCTCGAGAACCGATGGGTCCGTGATGAGAGAACCGGTCTCGTACTCATCGGGATAGGCGACCCGACCTCTTTCGGAGATATCGGGAGATACCGGGAGAAGCTCCATGAACTGGTGGAAAGCTCCCCCGGGGGAAATGGCAGAATTCTCGTTTCCCATCAACCCCTGTTCTTCTCCGAGGTTGCGGGAAAGGGGGTGAACCTCATGCTCTCGGGTCATACTCATGCCGGGCAGATATGGCCCTTCAATCTTGTAACCAGGGCAATCTTCGCGGAAGGTGACAGGGGCCTTCACGAGATGAACGGGTCCCATCTTTACGTGTGTCAGGGAACGGGTACCTGGGGTCCTCCGATGAGGGTGGGAACATATTCCGAACTGGTGTTGATGGACCTTGTCAGAAAAGATTGAAAAAAAGGAATAAGCCCTCATACACGATGGTATGAGGGTATGGGGCTCCGGACCTGTCCGGAGCGGTATTCTAACAAACGATCAGAGTCCGTCATTGTCCGTATCGGTCAGGTGTCCGTCCGTTGACCCTCCCTGACCCTCCTCCACGCCGTCGATGAGAAGGTCATTGTCCGTGTCCCAGTCGTTGGGATCGAGATTCAGCCTCAGCTCGGCCGGGTCAAGGAGTCCGTCTCCATCGGTGTCGGGATTGTAGGGGTCCGTTCCGAGTGTGAATTCCAGAAGGTCCGGCAGACCGTCCCTGTCGGTGTCCTTGGCATCCGGAGGGATGGGTGGACCGGGGTTTGGCTTCGGGGGAGTCGGATTCCCGATGTCCGAAGGATCTATCGGAGGTTCTCCGAAGACCCACGGGTTCGCATCGTCGGGGTCGAGTATGCCGTCTCCATCCGTATCCGGATTGTTGGGATCGGTTGGAATGTATACGTTCCTTCCCGTTTCCGTATCCACGTATGCAAGTCTGTAGAATTCATCGTAGTTGTCGTAGGGGGGCTCCACCTGCGAGTATGAGGCGTATTCCTCTCCTCCGAAGTAGTCATTGTCATCCTCCGCATCGAGCGGATCGGTGGGATCAAGAGAATTGTCCACCTCCCATCCGTCGGGGAGTCCGTCCCCGTCCGTATCCCAGTTGTTGGGATCCGAACCGGCAAGGAACTCGTCCCTGTTGTTCAACCCGTCCATGTCCGGGTCAAGGGCCCAATCATCCCCCTGGAGGGGGTTAAGTGCCATCCCCAGCCCCGCAAATGCAGCGAGTCCGAGGGTGATAGCGAGTATGGTCGAAAGCGTTTTCATTTCCTGCACCTCCTTATCGGTTGTGGGTATGCATTTCACGGGAGAGGTATATAAAGTTGATAGTGCAATAATTAAACAAAATACCACTATAATCATAAAAAATACTACAAATATAATTTACAGCGATCGGGGTCCTTGAGGGGTCCAAGGTCCCTGTGTTCGATCCCGGAGCTTCAGTACATACCTAACGGTAACATGCGACACATCAATCATGTTGAGCTCCCGTTGCCCGGGAGCATGTGCCATTTTCTCTGCAGATTACAATTCGTCCGGGACTTATTTAAGGTTTCTAGTACATGAGCAGAACAGAATTACATTTTCCGCCCATGAAAACTATCTCGATCGGACCCTGTTTTTTCGGGTCGAAGGTTCCTCCCGTGAACCTGTTCAAAGGATCCTCTCGACTCCCCATTGTGCCAGATACCCGGAAACGGAAGCTGTCCACAGAAGCAGGGGGAAGTGGACCATTATGGTCAATGGATGACCTCCCTTGAACCTCCTTATCGCGTCCGATGAGAATCCAACATGCAGCAGAATGACCGCGACTATGGCCGCAAGCATCACCACTTCAAGCCCCGATACGTCCTTCAGGAGCACCAGGGGCTGGAAGCTCTCCACCTCCTCGGTGGTCGTCTGGAGGCTCCCCAGTCTCGAAAGTATCTCGAGGACCACCCGGTATATCATGAACATCCCACCGGAAATGAAAACCGTGAGACCGTAGAGTATCGCGGCGAAGTTGTCCGCCATGAGATACCTTCTATTCCTTAGTGACGAAAGCGTCGTGAAATGTCCCGAGATGAGGCTGGACACCTCCTTGGGGCTTCCCCCGGCGGAGATCCCCTCGTGGTAGGTGTTGAGGAACTGCGATATCAGCTCGGACCTGGTCTCCCTGCCGAACAGATCCCATGCCTTCTCCGAGTCGATCCTGAGATTCAATCTGTCGTACAGGTTTCTGACCTGTTCCGTGAGGGCCCCGAAATCGTGCCATCTGATCCTCTTCAACCCCTGGCTCGGAGCTCCACCCTTGGATTCGGAGGTGGACCCTATGGTCCTGATGAAGGCACCGAAAGCCTCGTCACGTCTGATGATGATGCCCTCCTCCCTCATTACGACGTATCCGGGGATCAAAAGCGGTGTGGAAACGACGGATAGATAGAGGATTATCATGTCCCATCCGGTGATGAGAAAGGGAAGAGTGAGGGCAAGGAAGAGTGAAAGGACCAGGCCCAGAACGAGCGAGAACCTCATCCTCCTGTGAAAGGGAGAATCCAGGGGAAGGGGTTTCGGATCATACCATATGCTCTCGTTGGGAAGCACATTTGTGATCACCAGCCAGAGAACCATCTCGACGACTATGAAGATGAATACTATGAGGAAGCTCATCAGGTAGTGGTTGATACCTACAAGTATCGAGAGCACGACCAGCATCACGTTGAGGAACATGGTGACCGTGACCATGGAGATGTAGACCTCCCTCACCACCTCCAGTCTGTCAAGTGTCGTGGTGTACCTGGATCTGAACTCTTCCACGGCAGCCTCCTGCTCGTTCTGGAAGAACACCTTGGGATCCTCGTCCGATTCTATGGCGTATGCCATTCTCTCGAGGAAATCCCCGAATTTGGCCGAAGGGGTCTGTTTTGCCACTATCCTGAGGGACCGGGGCAGCGAGATGTTCCACTTCTTTGCAAGCGACCTTACCTTATCCAGCTCCCTGATTACGTGTTTGGTGGACCTCTCCTTGGTAGCTATCTCGAAGATGGAGGATCTCGTGGAGGAGGATAGGGAAAGCACCGCTATCCTGATTATGAACAGGTGGAGCTCATCGTCAAGCTCCTGCTTCTTCCTCTCTCTCTGTACGAAGGGCCACAGAAGTGCGGAAAGCGAAAGGAACAGTATGAGGAGCAGCAGAAGGGTAAAACCGCTGCCCGAAAGGAATATTGACGGAAACATGATGATGAGGATCGCGGCAATGAGGACCGCCGCCATACCCACGGGTATGACCCTTGTGAGCATCCAGACCTTCGGGTCCGTTCCGAGGTCCCTGTATGCAAGGGTGAACGCCCTCATCCGTTCATCAACCCCTTAGTTCCTTGGGGATGGCCTCCCATCCCCCTTCCGAATACTTTCTGAAAATGGTGTTCACCTCATCGTACCCCAGTATGCCTCTCTCTACCATGGACCTTATCACCCTCTCCCTCCGGTCGAGCTCGATGTATATGTCCTTGGAGAACTCGAGCCCCATCTTCGGAGCTATCTTGTGTTCCAGGATGTAGGAATTGTACATCCCCGTGAAGTAATGTCTGTCCCGGACCGGGTCCCATTCGAATATGGTCCTGGTCAGCACCCCGCCCTTTTCCTTGGAATACTTGATTATCTCCTCGATTGCGGAGCATCTTCTCAGTATCCTGCCCTCGTCGTATATTATCTCCTGGAACAGGGCAAGGTTCATGTTGTCTATGAACCTGATGGGAACGTTGATGGGCTCCCCCGTGAACCTCTGTATCATCTTCGCGATGGAGGATGCGTGGAAGGTTGAGAGAACGGCATGCCCCGTCTGCATCGCCTGAAAGGCTGCGGAACCCTCCTTCCCCCTGACCTCCCCCACGATTATGTAATCCGGTCTGGACCGCAGCGCCGTCTTTACAAGGTCGAAGAGCTCCACCTTGGCCTCGTCGAAAACCGTCTCCCTCGTGATGAGCCTCTGCCACACCTCGTGCGGGACAACGACCTCCGGTGTATCCTCAGCGGAGTAGATCTTCTTCCTGAAGTTGATGAACGATAGCATGGCGTTCAGGGTCGTCGTCTTGCCCGAGGCCGTCTCTCCGGAGACGAACCCGGACATTCCGTATTCGAGGCAGAGCCAGAGGTAGGCGGCCATCTTTGTGGAGAATGTGCCCCACTTCACAAGCTGGGGCATGGTGGGGGGCTTCTCGAAGAACTTTCTTATGGTGAACGACGGTCCTCCTTTTGACACGTCCTCGGAGTATATTATGTTCATCCTGGAGCCGTCGGGCAGGGCCCCGTCCACTATGGGTCTGGCATCCGTAACCGGACGACCCATTCTCTCGGAGGTGGACCTTATGAAAAGGTCGAGCTCCTTTTCGGACGGGAATTTGAGATTGGTCTTCAGCATCCCGAAGACCTTGTGCACCACGGATATATTCTTCAATCCCACGGCGTGGATATCCTCGAGGTAAGGGTCCCTTAGCAGGGGCTCTATGAGGCCGCCCCGGACCAGGTCCCTCCTGAGCTTGTAGAGCATCCTGCCCCTCTCTGCGGAACCAACTGGTATTCCCTTTCCCCTTATGCGGTCCAGGAACGATTGCCTGCTTTCCTTCGTGTATGTTACACTCTCGAACAGTTCCCCGATCCTCTTCTCCATCTCCTCGGGAGCTTCCTCATCGGGAGTGTGGGTGGGAGCGAGTTCCAGGATACGCTCCTTGATCCTGTCCAGTCTGGAGTACTCCTCCTTGTTCAGCGATGGCTCCACGACACGGTACTCCCGCCCTCCCTCGTCGGTGCTCAATATGTGTATGAATATGGGGTCGCCGACGGGATAGATGATGTTCACCCTCTTCAGATAGGCCATATCCTCGCTGAGGCTGGGGACGAAGGAGGGAGCAGCACCCTCCCTTGATATCCTTTCAAGGTATTCCCGCAGATGAGGGTTCTTCTCGAGGGCCGTGTCAAGTTCCATGTCATCACACCGTCATGCTACCGTGGTGATATCCACAATGAATCCTGCCCTGGGTTCGATCCTGAAACCCACGGCGGTGCTCACGGGTCCCTGGGCCTGGGAGTATCTGGTGACATACAGAATATGCTCCACATCCCCCTCCACCACATCGGTCTTGAGTTCGAGCAGTATGTCCGCAACCGACCTGAAGGGTCCCATTATCCTCTCGGGCAGTTCATCCGGGTCTATGGTCAGTATCACCGTCCTGTTCCTTCCGGTTATCTTCTTGAAGAAGGAGATCGTCTGCAGGGCATTGTCCTCATCCAGATCGTTCTTGACGAGTGCCGAGAAGGTGTCGACGATGATGACCTCTCTCTCGTACAGACCCGGGGTGGACATCAATCTCTGCAGGAAATCCGTCCTCTTTCTGGATCTTCCGATGAGAGGGAATACCGGTATGAATCCCAGAACCCCCGCCATGAGGTTCTTCTTGACGGGATAGTCAAGAGATTCCATCTGATCGATGAAGCCCTTGGTGGTGAGTTCGGTGGAAATGATGTTGACACTGTGATGATGGAGCATGAGGCCGTAGATCAGCCTCTGCACTATTGCGGATTTGCCGCTGCCTACCGTACCCGATATCACGACAAGGGCTCCCTTGGGTATGCCGCCCCCGAGGTGTCTGTGGAGTCCGTCCCTCTCGAAATCGAACCTGAGTATGCCGGTTCCCTCTCCTTTGGGTATGTGTCACACCTCCCATACGCGGAAAATGAATTCATCCCTTGCCGTGCCTCTCCTGGCACCTCCCGATGTGAGACCGGAAGTCGAGGCCCACCCGTGGTAGTCCACACCTTCGGTCAGATTGGGAACGGAAAAGGAGACGCTGACGGTCTTTCCGGGTGACCATACGGAGGAATTATCCATTAGGGAAACGGTGATGCCCGAACCGGAGCCTACGGTTCTGTTGGCCGAGACAACGAGATCTTCAGTGGAGAGATCGCTTGTACCGGTGTTCTTCAAATAGATCGTGAGGGTCCCGTTGCTGTAGGGCACGTACATGGGATCGTTGATCATTCTCATGTCGGCGCCCATCTCTCCCCTCAGCAATGCGGCCTCGTCTCCGAGGCTCTCGCTGTAATTGTCTATGACATCTATCAGCGTGACCGCAACGGCCGACGATATCATAATGGCCGCGATGAAGAAAATCAGTTCCGATACCGCGCTGCCTGCCATGATCCATCCCTCTACGTGATAATGAGGATATCCTCCGTGTGGTCCATGAGCCCGAACCTGTCCACGATCATGACGGATCTTGGATCCGTGATGTTCGAGAATGAAACGACGGCATCCCTGTCCGGGAACAGGTATCTCTCCGCCGGGGTCCAGGTCATCAGCGTTCCGTTGAGCAGAATGTCCATTCCATCCAGGTCCGTCACTTCCGCTCCGTCGTTCGTGATGGTGATGTTCAGTACGGCCGAGGTGTTGTTGAATACAGCCGATTTAATCTTCGGTCCGGAGTTCAGGGTGGAGAGCGTCAGGTCGGAGTATTCCTCCCTTGCGGATCTGAGCTCCTGTGAGGCCCTTTCAAGTGAAGGCTGGGCCAGGATAAGACCCGTTACGAGCCCCAGCATGAGTATGGCCGCGGCAGCTGCCGTCCCTGTCCCGGACATGGCATCTCACCTCTCCTTGATCCTCCTTATGAACTCCAGCGACTTCACATGGTCCTCGGCATCCATCTTCCATCTTATCTTTCCGGTATCGCTCTTCCGGGAAGGTCCGACGGTCCCCTTGGCGATATCAAGGACCTTCTCTATGATCCCGTCGTCTATCCATCCGAGGTTCCTGTAGTAGTCCAGGGTCTTTTCCAGCCCCTCCTTCCCCACCTTCTGCATGAGGAATTTCGTCCACCGCAGCGCCCATTCTTCCGAAAGGAGATCGGTCTCCTCCCATTCCTCTGTCTCCTCCAGTTCCTCCTCCTCCTCTTCCTCGAATATTTCGGACAGCTCCCTGAAGGCTCCGTCATCATCCGTGGAGCTCCCCGGAGCCTCCCTGGGGACACCGTTCCCGTTGGAAGGGGGAATGGGCTGTATGTCAATGAACGGGTTGATGCTTGCCGAGATCATATCATACAGTCCGGACAGCTCGCTGACGGTGGATTCTATGTCCTTCATGGTGTTCCGAAGTCCCTCCAGGCTCCGAAGGAGGTAGGACATCCTCTCCATCTCGCCCTTGAGATCCTTGAATTCCCCCTCCATGACGGATACGGTATGCCGGAGATCCTCGACGATATCCCGTGTCCTTCTGAGGTCATCCTCTATCTTGTATATCTGCTGTGAGCTCCCCCCTGCTGCGGCCACGGG
>Ga0190359_1000911_pt1 | contig 19275 bp, 20 predicted proteins | sample 48721823_MG_FD_161269 | JGI IMG/M metagenome (GOLD analysis project Ga0190359, IMG submission 161269) | Hydrothermal vent microbial mat bacterial communities from Southern Trench, Guaymas Basin, Mexico - 4872-18-2-3_MG | ecosystem: Environmental > Aquatic > Marine > Hydrothermal vents >... | reverse complement strand
TAATGAGCAATCGACGGTAGCTTTCGTGGCGGCCTTTTTCTTTCTTATCGCCTCGCAACTGGCTCTCTGGAAAACCAAGTGGAATATCGGCGAGGTGGAACTTCCCGAAAAGAACATCCTGTCGCTGGGGAAACTGCTCATGACCGATTATGTTTTGCCGTTTGAGGTGGTTTCGATTCTTCTGCTGGCCGCGCTGATCGGGGCGGTTGTCCTGGCACGAAGGGAGGGCTCCTGATGGGACATTATATAGCACTGGCCGGGGTCCTGTTTGCAATCGGAATTTTCGGCGTCCTGACACGCCGTAATGCGATCGGGATTCTGATGTCGCTGGAATTGATGTTCAACGCCGCCAATATAAATTTTGTGGCCTTTAATAAGTATATAGCTTCGAGTTCTGGAACCCTGACCGGCCAGATATTCGCCATCTTTATCGTTGTGGTTGCCGCCGCCGAAGCGGTGGTCGGACTTGCGATTGTCCTCCTTATATACCGCAACTGGAAAGGTATCGATGTCGACCGGATTAATATTATGAAGTGGTAACATGCTGGAAAATGCCTTTTTAATACCGTTCTACCCGCTTTTTGCGTTTGTGATAATCGTTTTCTTCACACGCTGGAAGGAAAAGCTGTCTTCGTACCTGTCGATCGGTATGATCCTGATCGGGCTGGTGCACTCAATCGGTGTCCTGATACAGATGATTGCGCGTCACGGCGAACCGCTGGAAATGTCGATCCCGTTTATCAATCTTCCGGAACTTCAACTTGAGCTGGGCATCTGGATAGACCCGCTTACCGCTGTTATGCTGGTTGTGGTGGCGGTGGTTTCGAGCTGTGTGCAGATATACTCGCTTGGATACATGCATGGCGATCCGCGCTGGAGCCGGTATTTTTCATACCTGTCGCTGTTTACATTTTCCATGCTGGGTCTGGTAATCGCCAATAACTTCTTCATGATCTTTATCTTCTGGGAACTGGTTGGACTCACCAGCTATCTTTTGATCGGTTTCTGGTTTGAGAAAAAATCGGCCTCCGATGCCGGTAAAAAGGCTTTTATTACTACCCGTATAGGCGACCTGGGTTTCATTGTCGGGTTGTTGATGCTCGGGCTTTATGCCGGGACATTCAATTACCAGGAAGTCTTCGGCATCGTTAAATCGGGGACACTCTCGCCGGCTATCCTGGCCACCGCCGGGATTTTCATATTCTGCGGTGCGGTCGGCAAATCGGCCCAGTTCCCGCTCCATGTCTGGCTTCCGGATGCGATGGAGGGCCCGACCCCGGTTTCGGCTCTGATCCATGCCGCGACAATGGTTGCCGCCGGTGTTTACCTTGTGGCCCGGGCCATGCCGCTGTTCTCGGCGTCGGCGACCGCCTCGATGGTAGTAGCGATTATCGGCCTGATCACCTCGTTCATGGCGGCCACGATTGCCCTGACCCAATTTGACATTAAGAGAGTGCTGGCTTACTCGACGGTCAGTCAGCTTGGATATATGATCATGGCGCTCGGTCTGTATGGTGTCGATACATATCATCATCATCATTCGCCCGGTTTTTATGCCGGAACGTTCCACCTGATGACCCACGCCTTCTTTAAAGCTTTGCTGTTTCTTGGTGCCGGCTCCGTGATCCATGCCGTGCATAGCAACGATATCCGCGATATGGGCGGATTATACGGCAAGATGAAAATTACTGCGATCACGTTTGTGGTCGCTTCGCTTTCGATCGCGGGGATATTTCCGCTGTCGGGTTTCTGGTCGAAGGATGAGATCGTGGCGGCCACCTCCGGCCACCCGATATTCATGTTCTTTACTCTGGCTATTGCCTTTATGACCGCCTTTTACATGTTCCGGCTGTGTTTCCTGACCTTTACCGGCAAGCCGCGCGATCAGCATAAATTTGATCATGCCCATGAGTCGCCGAAATCGATGACGGTGCCGCTGATGGTGCTCGGTTTCCTGTCGGTCTTCGCGGGGTGGGTTGGGCTGCCGTGGTTGAGTCACGGTTTCTCGAGTTTCGTTTTCCACGGCGAAGCTTACCACGCGCATGCCAATTACCTGCTGATGCTCATTTCGACGGTCGTGGCTGTTTCCGGAATCGGTCTGGCATACGCCATGTATTATAAGAAGGCCATATCGCCCGATACCATCGTGGCGAAATTCAAACCGATTTATACATTGCTTTACAATAAATATTACTTTGACGAGCTCTACGAGGCGGCCGTTATACAGCCGCTTATGGGTTTCAGCCGTGTGCTGTGGTGGTTCGATGCCAATATTGTAGATGGTCTGGTCAACCTGACCGGCTGGCTCACGGTCAAATGGGCCGATATCAAGATGTGGTTCGATAAATGGGTGGTGGACGGTGCCGTTAACGGTATCGGTTACGTCTGCATGTTTTTCTCATGGCTGTTCCGCTATATTCAGAGTGGTTCATTCCAGTTTTATGCGCTGGTTGTAATTTTAGCGGCGATCGAGATTTTAATGTTCAGAGTTTCATTACTGACATTTTATATACTGCTGGCGGGCGTCATCATCATGGCGTTGCTCCGCCTGGCGTTAAAGAACAACCGTTCCGGCAGGATGAAAGCGGAACCTAATATAGAAGCTTAGGAGGAAAGAATAACGTCATGGATTTCCCGATATTAACTTATATGATATTCATCCCGCTATTTGGATTCATAGCGGTGATGTTTCTGCCCAAGGAAAAACACACGTTGATCCGCTGGGCCTCGGCATTCTTTTCGTTCATTCCCATGATTCTCTCTTTCTACCTGACCTATATTTATTATTTCAACTATTCCGGGTCGGCGGACATGGTTTTTGTCGAGGGTCCGTTCAGCTGGATCGCGCCTATCAAGGCTCACTATTACCTTGGCGCCGACGGAATCTCGGTTCCGATGCTGTTTTTGACCGGGCTTCTGTCATTCCTTTCAATCCTGGCATCGTTCAATATCACCAATCGTGTTAAAGAATATTTCTCGTTTTTCCTGTTGTTGGAATCGGGCATGATCGGCGTCTTTTGCGCCCTTGACTTCTTCCTCTTCTACGTTTTCTGGGAAGTCATGCTGGTTCCGATGTATTTCCTGATCGGTGTCTGGGGCGGCCCCCGCAAAGAATATGCGGCCATCAAGTTTTTCTTATATACATTATTCGGATCAATCTTTATGCTGGTTGCGATTTTGATCCTGTATTTCACCAGCGACCCGCATACACTTAATATGCTGGAACTTATCCAGACAACACCGGGCGTGATGGGACACTCGCTCCAGCTTCTCTGCTTCGCCTTCCTGTTTGTCGCATTTGCAATCAAGGTTCCGGTCTGGCCGTTCCACACATGGTTGCCCGATGCCCACGTCGAGGCGCCGACCGCCGTGTCGGTTATCCTTGCCGGTGTCCTGCTTAAGATGGGGACATACGGTATGCTGAGAATTTCCTGGCCGATGTTCCCCGAAGCGACGAGGTTTTTCGCCGTCCCGATTGCCATCCTCGGCCTGATCGCTATCATCTACGGTGCGCTGGTTTCGATGGCCCAGAAAGATCTGAAAAAACTGGTGGCGTACTCATCGGTGTCGCATATGGGTTACTGCATGCTGGCGCTGGGTGCCTATTCGTCGGTGACGGCGATTTCCGGATGCATGTTCCAGATGTTCAGTCACGGATTGATAACAGGCGCGCTGTTCCTTTTGGTCGGTGTGCTTTATGATCGGGCGCATACCCGCGAGATCGCGGCTTTCGGCGGTCTCGGCTCGAAACTGCCGGTTTTCACCGGCTTGATGGTGCTGTTCTCGATGGCCGCGCTGGGACTTCCGGGCATGTCCGGGTTTGTTTCCGAATTTATGGTCTTTATCGGCGCCTTTACCGCCCCGGCTCCCGACCTGATGATAATCACCGCCCTGGCGGTGCTTGGAGTGGTCCTGACTGCGGCTTATATGCTGCGCATGGTTCAGCGGGTATTCCTCGGTGAGTTCAATTCCGAGAAATGGTCCGGGCTGACCGAGATCAATGTCAGGGAAGTCCTGACCGTGGCTCCGCTGGCCCTGTTGACGATTTTGATCGGTGTTTATCCGTCGCCCCTGACTAATATTATGAAGGCGACCCTGGAGAACCTGGTTAACCTGATGGCTCGATAGGAATTGAGATTATGCCAGATTATAATTTAAGATTGATCATACCGGAAATTTTCCTGTTCCTCTGGGCGCTGTTTATCATTGCCTTCGATCTCGGGACAAAAAGGAAAAATCCCAAGCTGATCGGTTACCTGACGATGGGTGGTATTGCGGCCACGGCAGTGCTGCTTTACCTGTATCACGGCGGTATATCATTCAACAATATGTTCAAGTCGGATCCGCTGGCACTCTTTTTCAAAGTGATCTTTCTCGGGTCGGCCTTTATGGCGGTCGGCTCGTCATTCGATATAATAGCACAGAAAATAAAAAATCATCGCGGTGAGTTTTTCGGCCTGGTGCTTTTCTCGACGGTCGGAATGATGTTTCTGGCCTCAGCCGGCGAACTCATTTCGCTGTATATCGGACTGGAACTGACCACTATCCCGCTTTTTATCCTGGCGGCTTACTATAAAGACGATCGGATCTCGGTCGAGGCGGGGCTGAAATACATGGTTATCGGGGCTTTCTCATCGGCCATCCTGCTTTACGGTTTGTCGCTGCTCTACGGGCTTTCAGGCACGACCGATATCGTGATGATGAAAATAAACTTGGCCCTGCTTTATCTTAATACAAATGGAATTGGCTGGGCCCTGCTGATGGCGATTGTTATGGTACTCGCCGGAATCGGCTTCAAACTGGCCCTCGTACCATTCCATATGTGGGCGCCGGATGTTTATCAAGGCGCGCCGACGCCGATCACGGCTCTTCTTTCAGTCGGCTCCAAGGCGGCCGGTGTCGTAGCCTTCATGCGGATATTTATCGACGGCTTATACGGTTTTGCCGACGCCGTTATGTTCCCGCTTGACTGGGGAAATATTGTTGCGGTTCTGGCGGCGGCGGCTATGATACTCGGAAATATCAGCGCTCTCAGACAGAAAAATATAAAGCGCATGCTGGCTTATTCCTCGATTGCTCAGATCGGCTATGTGATGGTCGGGATGGTTGCCGTTTCGGAACTGGGAGTAGGGTCAGTCGGTTATTATATGTTCATATACCTGTTTGCTAATATGGGCGCTTTCGCCGTGGCGACGATATTCAACGATAACACCGGTTCCGATAGTATTGCCAGTTATGCCGGGCTTTCCAAATCATCGCCGATGATTTCCGCCTTTATGGCTATTTTCCTTCTGTCTCTGGCAGGAATCCCGCCGCTGGCCGGATTTGCCGCCAAATTTTTTGTCTTTGCGGCCGGTATCCAGGCCGGATATACCTGGCTGGTCATACTGGCTCTCCTGACTGCCGTTGTATCGCTTTATTATTATGCCAATGTCATCAAGATGATGTATTTCGCGCCGGATAATCCGACTATCAAGTTAAATACCCCGCTTTCCGCCAATATTGTCCTTATAATCGGGGTTGCCGGCCTGATCATATTTGGGGTTTATCCCGAACCGATCCTTAATTTTGCCCTTGACACGGCTCGAGTATTTGGTTTTTAATAATTTTGCGGATATATAAAATCCCGAATGGACTCAAGTTCTTGACCGATTTTAGTTGTCTTACTATATATTAACGCTTCGATTGCGCCGATAAACTATAGTAGGTTGGCGGAGGTATGTCTGTATTTAAGATAGTTAAAGATATTATCAAGCGACAATTTCTGGCCGGTGTCCTGGTGGTCATACCGCTGATACTGACGTATGTTGTCCTGCGGTTTTTATTCGAGACAATTGACGGTATCCTTTCTCCCCTTATCATGCGTGCCTTTCAGTATCATATTCCCGGACTGGGTATTGTTGTCACTATACTCCTGATTCTTCTGGCCGGATTTTTCACCAGAAATCTGATAGGAGCCAAATTATATAAATACGGCGATCGGATACTCGCAAATATACCGGTCATACGGGTCGTTTACCTGGCGACCAAACAGCTTGTCGAAGCGGTGACATTGCCGAGTGTAAAGGCCTTCAAGGAGGTCGTCATGGTGGAGTATCCCCGTGTGGGATTGTATGCGATTGGATTCGCCACCAACAATGTCAGACTCATAAATAACAAGGCAGGGACCAGCAGGATGGTGGGAATATTTATTCCATCCACCCCGACTCCGGTCTCCGGCTTCGTTATTTTTGCTCCCGAAGATGAAATTATTACGTTAAATATATCAGTGGAAGATGCCTTAAAACTGCTTGTTTCCGGCGGGATAGTGGCTCCCCCGGAACTGGCGGCATTGGATCACGGCGATATTGCGGAGGTGAATTAATAAAATGCGACTCGCTAACATGTTGAGTGAAGAATTTATTGTTGACGATGATAAATCGACAACCAAGGAAGAGGTTATCGAACGATTATTGGAAGTCCTTAAATGCAAAAGTCCCGGAATCGATACAGCCGGAATAAAAGAACTCATAATGGAGCGCGAGCAAATCGAGGATACTTCCTATGGGCGCGGTTTCGCCTTCCCTCATGCCCGTACCGATAAAGTGGGGGAAATGTTTATTCTTATGGGTATATGCCGTAAGGGCTTATCCGATAAAACCGCGGATGGAGTGCCTCTTTCGGTGGTGGTTTTGCTTCTGACCCCGTCATACATCTCGAATCTGTATCTGCAGACACTTTCGGCCTTTGCCACTTTTGCCCGGATGGAAGGAAATCTGGAAAAGATAATTTCCACCAAGAACCATGCCGAAGTCATCGAAGTGTTCTACAATTCCGGGGTGAGCGTCGAGAAAGAGCTGAAAGTCAAGGATATCATGACCCGCGATGTGGCCACTGTCAAACCTGACGACAGTCTCAAACATGTCGCTAACGAGATGTTCAAAAACCGTCTGTCGGCTATGGCGGTAATCGACGATGAGGGTAACCTGCTGGGACAGATCACCGACAAAAATCTAATCCAGGCCGGACTCCCTGATTATAAAACCCTTATTTCGAATCTCAACTATTCGATGGATATCGAGCCGTTCGAGGAGCTTCTCAAACACGAAGACAAGATCAAAGTCTCGCAACTTTATAGCACAGATCATGAAGTGACCACGATGGACACCCGGATAGTCGAGGTGGCGGCGATGATGATATTCAAGGATCTCCGTCGTGTCTTTGTCACCGAGAAAGGCAAGCTGGTGGGGATATTGCTTCGCAAAAACATCGTAAGCATGATAATACGGGGCTAACCACCCACACCACAGCATACTAACAGCTTATCCACAGGTTGCTGACAGCTATTATTCTGTTTCTCTGACAGCAGGTTAGATTGGTATTTATAAAGATGGATTTTTAGTGCTGATCCTTCAAAGTACTTGACTACTGCGGAAATCAATCCCTCATGAATAGAGGCCAGGCAAAATCGATTTTATAATTGGTCCGCCGGTTTCTCTTCCGGTTTCTTCCAGATCATCGAGGCGAAAATTGAGATCGCCAGCAGGCCCCCGATTATTCCCAGCGAGACCAGATCATTGATCTTGTAAAAGCCTGATATCAGCATCTTGACACCGACATAAGATAAAATCGCTGAAAGCCCGTATTTGAGATAGCCGAACATGTTCATCAGTCCGGCGATCGCAAAATAGAGTGCCCTTAAACCGAGAATGGCGAAAACATTAGAAGTATAGATTATAAAAGTATCGCGGGTGATGGCGAAAATGGCCGGGATGGAATCCACCGCAAAGACAACATCGGTTGTCTCGACAACCACCAGAACAACAAACAACGGGGTCCCGACCGTCTTGCCGAGGCGTTTCAGAAAAAAGCGTCCGCCGACATAATTTTTGGTGATCGGCATATATTTGCGGATGAATTTCAAGAACGGGTTTTTCTCCGGCTCGATTTTCGAATCGCCTGCCAATCCCATTTTGATACCGGTGTAAACAAGAAAAGCGCCGAAAATATAAATCACCCAGTGGAACATTGATATTAGAAACGCTCCCAGGGCGATAAAAAGACCGCGCATCACCAGTGCCCCGAGAATCCCCCAGAATAATACCTTGTACTGATATTTATCCGGGACGCCGAAATATGTGAAGATTAAAAGAAAGACAAAAATATTATCGATACTGAGTGCCCGCTCGATCAGGTAGCCGGTGAAAAACTGTAAACCGGCCTCGGATCCATGCCAGAAATAAACGAAAACATTGAAAATAAGAGCGACTATGATCCAGATGACCGACCATACCAGACCCTCTTTGACCGAGATTCGATGGTCCTTTTTGTGGAAGACACCGAGATCGAGAGCGAGCATGGCCAGGACAAGAATATTAAATCCGCCCCAGAGAATGTATTTATTTTCAAGCAGTTCCCAGAAGGTTTCCATGACCGTATCCAAAGAGCTTCAGCATCAATATTTCCTTAACCCAAAAACAATTGGCTGCCAGTATAGAATCGACAGCCGGTCCTGTCAAATAAAACAGGGGTGATCTTGTCTCGTTCATCAAAGAGATAGTCAATTGTTATCTTCTTTGGGGCGAAATCCTATTCTTGGAAAGGGATTAACAATGGAACTGGCAATATTGGTCAAATGACAGGCGGTCCGCTTGAGATATCTGAAATAAAGAGCCAGAGTAACGGCATCGCCGGGCGAAAGAGTATGATCTTTTTCCGCGATAATATCCATCAGTCTTTGATCACAGCGGGAAGAAATATTTCTGTGATCAGACATGATTTTCTTGGCCGCGGCGATATCCATATTGGCAATAACACCGGTAATCGTGTCGAATCGTTCAAGGACGATTTTTTCAATATCGGCCAGGTCATCTTCAAATATACCGCCATGGAGTTTGGTCGGGTGCGCCGAGGCCAGTTCGGCGATATTTTTTGTGTAATCACCGATGCGCTCGACATCGATGACAATCGAGACCAGGACCAGACCGGGAACAATATTGTGGATTCCGGCTACGGTCAGGTGAGTCAGGACATTTCGCCGGACTTCACGCTCATATGAGTTTATCTGCTTGTCCTTTTCATAGATATCAAATGGGAGAACGGCGTTGTCATGACGGCGCAGGGAGTGAACCGATTCCTCGAACATCTCACGGTCGGTTTTGAGCATTTCTTCAGTTGTATGGATTGCCCGATCCAGGAGATTCTCTTTTCCGAACAGTTCCATGAATTTCTTATACATAATTAATTACCTCAATAGATAAATACAAGCTAATGGAATCAGAAAAAAAATCAATAGAATAAATCCAAACGGAATTAATCTGTTTCTTAATGTCAGTCTCGCCAGTTTCTTCGATAACTTGATAGGTATCCAGGAAAGGGGCAGGAAAATAATAATACCGCTGATATTGAAAAGAAGGTGTGCAAATGCCACCGCCACCGCCGCCGCATTTTGTGTCACCAGTGATGCCAGAATGGCAGTGACGGTGGTGCCGATATTGGCCCCCAGCGTATATGGAAAAACCTGCGTGAGCGATAAAACTCCGGCTCCGACAAGCGGGACAATGATTGAAGTTGTAATCGACGAAGACTGTACTATCGAGGTCAGCACAATTCCGAAAACAAGAGCCGTGAGAGTATTTCTGAAGATATATTTGCTGAAAAAGCCTTCAACCCGGCTGAGCACGAGAGATTTCATGATATCGACCATAAATTTCAGGGCGATAAATAAAAGGATTATCGCGGCCAGCGCCGAAAGCCAGCTATTGTCGCCAAGTAATGAGATTATCGCTTCTGAAACCGGCTTGGTCAGGGCTTTAACCGGAGATAGAAAATGAAATCCGCCCGCGCCTTCAAATAAACCTTCCATCCACAGCGCGATATGACCGAGAAAATTGGTGAAATATTGCAACGGGAAAAATACGGCAACCGACAGAAGATTGAAAATATCATGCACAATCGCTCCGGAAAAGGCCCGGCTGAATTCGCGGCTTCGGGTAATATGAGTTAACGAAACCAGCGTGTTGGTAATGGTGGTTCCGATATTGGCGCCCATCACAATCGGTATTGCGCCCTCGATCGAAATCAGGCCGCCGGCGACCATGCCGACCAGGATTGAGGTTGTGGTCGACGAGGATTGAATGATCGATGTGGCCAGAATTCCGATAAAAAGCCCGACTATCGGGTTCGAGGTAGTGTTTAGCAGTGTCTCGGCAAAATCTTTACCGAACAGTTTAAAAGCATCGCCAAGAAGCGTTATCGATAAAATGAATAAATAAAGAAAAAATAACATCCCGATGGGCTTAAGAACGGATGTTGTCTTCAGCTTCCTGCTTTTTAAAAGAAACCCGGCAAACTTGTTTTTACCGGGCGTATTCGTATCCGTCAATCTTTTTTCTCTCCTGAGGACTCTTCCTTTCGATTGCGGTGAATTTATAGAGACGGCATCACATTGTCAAGAACATATTGAACAAATATCATTATCAAAAGAGATGACTAACCACGGATTGATTTAGTTACTCCGGCAACCCGTTTGCCGTACTCATAGCAGGCGGTCAGGCAATCCTCACTCGGCCCGTCTTTGCCTTCCAGTCCCACCTGAGCATATGGTCCCCAGTGGTTGGCCCCGGTTCCATACCCCGGCATATCATTGACGAATCCGACCATCACCGAACCCAGCTCCATCAGAGTCGAATAAAGCGCCGGCTGAGTCATCTCGGTTCCGGCATTAAAGCCGCCTCCCGAGACAAGTACCCCGCCGACACGATTCTGCAGGGCTGATTCCAGCCAGACACCGCCCAGTGTATCTATAAATGTCTTCATTTCATTGCCGACCGATCCCATCCGGACCGGCGAGCCGAAAATTATCGCATCGTGATCAAGAAGCATCTTTGGATCAGTCTTTTTGGCCGCAGAAAGGGTGACCTCGAGGCCCGATTCCTCCAAACCCTCTTTCATCTTCCCGGCCATCTGCCCGGCATGACCATAAGCCGACTGATAAACTATAATTGCTTTCATATTTTGACCGCCTTGGACAAAAGCACCAATTTGCAATGTTATTTAATGTAATATGTTTAAGGGAGATAACAGGAGACGGCTCAGTATTGTTCCTCGTAGGGAATAAATAAGAGCCCGTTTTCGCGGCCTTCGCGAACAATGATCATGTAAATACCTTCGGTGTCCAGCTTATCCAGGATCTTGCCCATCAGGTCACGGGCATTGCGGACGATTTCGCCATTGACTCTCTTAATCAAATCGCCGGGCATCAGCCCGCTGGCATAAGCCATACCCAGGCTGTCGACATCGATCACCTCAAGCAGACCGGTCGGGGTTTTGGCCACAGAAAAACCGAGTCTCCCGCCCCCGGCCGACATTTTTATCAACTTTCTGCTGTCCTGGGCGGCAATATTACGGCGCGGAGGGCGCGGTACCCGGGTCAGACCGACCAGAGGTGAATCATAGGGTTCCCGCGACAGGTAAAATAAAAGCGGTTCCTCCGGAGTCAGCACCCAGCTGAAACGAAAATGATTTTGATAGATCTCCCAGCCCGGATTATGCCGCTTCCATGATGCCGATTGGGTGATTTCTTCAAGGCTGTCCGGAGGGATGATCTGCTCGGCACAAGCCATGGCCAAGGTAAGGGCCAGGACATCGAATCGAAAAGCGCTTTTCTCCATCAGCGGATGCAGAGATATCGGATCGTTCTCGTTACCGGGAAGTTCATACTGCATGAGATTGCGGCCGGCAAGCAGTTTTATCAGATCAAACAATTGATGCATTCCGGTCGGAGTCGCCTCGATATAATTATCCCGCCTGATACCTTCGAGAGGAAAACAGGGCGGATCATAGAGAAGATTGGTACGAAGATATTTCATCAATCCTATTCTGATACTGTTTTCCTGCCAGGCGATTCCCGAATAATCCGTGATTAATCCCAGGATATCATATTTGAGACTATCCCAGACGGCGATAAACGATGAATCGTTGCGATTCACCCAGCGGATTTCCCTCGCGATCAGGTAATCGCTGGAATAATATTCAGGGTAAAAGGCCTTCATCAGCAGTCGATTATCGGCATCGAAATAGACTATCGGCAGATCGGTGCGGACCGGTTTAGGCGCCAGCGGCAGGAAAGTCTCCGCCTCATTCTGCGCCGCAACTTCGACGGCTAAAAAGAAAAGCATCATAAAGAGAATTGCATTTTTCATAGATGCTAAATTTGGCAAGATATTATAAGAAAAGCAAGAACTTTATCACATCGTTCTATGATTGTGAGAAACCCGGCTCCGGCGCGGCGGTTGGTATGCCCCCGCGCGGCGACAGTTTGCGCAACTCCAGGTAAAAAAGGGTCATGAGCGAATTGAAAAATGTTCCGAGGAATCCCTCGACAACGATTGCAATCAGGAGAAAGAGCGGCAGTATAACAAAAAGCGAACCGAGCAGGATCCAGACTGATTGTGTCGCCAGCATCATAATCGGAATGGCGAACAGTATGGCTATTATGGTGGCGCCGATAACAATAACTATCCACAAAAATGTCGTGATCAGGAAAATCACCAGATTGGGGATGATATGTTTGATCAAAAGATGAAATGCCTCGCCGACGGCCTGAATGATCGGGGTTTGATAGGCCACGATTTCCCGCTGGGCCAGCGAATAGACATTCCCAAAAAAGAAAGCCGCCGCAATGCCGACCGGAATTCCAATCAATAAAGCCAATACTCCGAGCACCGGTGTTATGATAAAGGCCAATACTATCGGCAAAATAATAACAAATAGAACCGCAACCACGACTACGACGGCCAGTAAAAACAATCCCAGGAAGCGCCAGAAAAAAGAGGCCCCGGCTTTGAATAATTTTCCCAGCCGGTATGGTTCTTCTCTTTCGATTTTGTAAACACCCTCGATCAACCCGGCGATACTTATCAGATTCAGGACAAAGAAGATAAGAAACAGCAGAAGAAGCATGGCCACGATGAAAAGCACCAGCGCCGCCGATATTTCGGGATTGAACTCAAACCAGTCGATTATCCGGTCGGTAAAATCGCCGCCGACATTATACTGCCAGTGGTGGAATTTCTCAAAAACATGTTTGTCGGACAGATCGAATCCGCCGAAATAGCCCATGGAAGTGGCCAGAAAGCCGAGGACCCAGAGCACCTTGTGCTTCCAGGATAGATTGAATGCTCGAGTTAAAAGATTGTTATAATCCATAAGATATTATTAAGTAAAAAAATGCTTCTTCAACAAGCAACAAAAATTATCTAATTTAATCCGGCCGCTGATGCCGTCTGCTTTTTTACCGGAAAGCCGTTGCCGTTATAAATCATGCCGTCTTTCAACTTGATTGTCCGCCGGCAGTGATTGGCGATATTCATATCATGGGTTATGACGATGACGGTGTGGCCGGTTTCCCATAATTCATCGAATATCTTGATGATCTCAGCGCCCGACTTGGTATCGAGATTACCGGTCGGCTCGTCGGCCAGGATCAATTTCGGATCGTTGCCGAGTGCCCTGGCAATAGCCACGCGCTGCATCTCGCCGCCCGACATCTCGGTCGGTTTATTTTGAAGTTTTTCGCCGAGACCGACCCGATTGAGAAGATCGACCACCCGTTTTTTGCGCTTTTTGCTCCGCATACCGGAAAACAGCAATGGTAATTCGACATTTTCATAGGCCGATGCGTACGGCAGCAGATTAAAGGCCTGGAAAACAAACCCGACTTCGCGATTACGAACCTCGGCCAATTCATTGGCGGTCAGGCTGTCGACCTTGCGACCGGAAAGATAATATTCGCCGTCGCTTGGCGTATCCAGACAGCCTATGAGGTTCATCAGGGTTGATTTACCAGAACCGGATGGGCCGACAATGGCGATATATTCATTGTCTTCCACTTCCAGATTAATATCACGCAGAGCCTCGAATGAAACCTTACCGGTATTATAAACCTTTCTAATGTTTTTCATGCTGATCATGATTGCACCTGTATGCTCAAGGAAATGTTATTCATATCTTAATGCCTCCACGGGATTGACCGAAGCGGCCTTCAGGGCCGGGAACAATCCCGACAGCAGACCCATGATTCCCAGAATCAGTACCACCACCAGTCCGATTTCCAGTGAAATGGTCGGTTTACCCAGCAGTTCGATTGCTTCCGATTCGATCGGCACCCTCTTGAACGCCTCGGTTAAAATATAGGTGATGGCGATTCCGAAAAATCCGCCCAGGAAGGTGATTCCCAGGGCCTCGAGAAGAAACTGAATGACTATATAAATGCGGCGGCCGCCGACAGCCATCTTGACACCGATCTCCCGGGTCCGTTCCTTGATCGAAACGTACATGATGTTGGCCACTCCGACACTTGCGATCAGGAGTGTCAGTCCGCCGATGATTCCGAGAAAGATTTCGATACCGATCATAATATTGTTGGTCATCCTGGTCATTTCGATAACATCCCAGAAAGACAGAGCCCGGTCATCATCGGGATTGAATTTGTACCTGGCGCCCATTACCTCGAAAACTCTTTTTTCCAACGCCTTGGTGTTGTCCATGGAATGGGGCTGATAAACAATATTATCCAGATACGGATCGCCGAAAATCGATACAAATGTTGTCGCCGGGATGACAATAACATCCTCATCCTGGCCCTGATAGCTGTTCATCTGCACCTTGTGCTTCATCACGCCGATCACCTTGAATGGCATTTTCTGTATATAGATAGTCTCGCCGACCGCTTCTTTATCGCCGAACAGCCTTTTCTTGACATCATCGCCGAGAAAAGCCACCCGCCGTTTCAGGTCGATGTCGAGCTGGTTTATGAATCGTCCTCCCATTTCCGGAATCATGTTGCGCATATCGCGGTAGGCCGGGAAAACACCGTTGATTCTTTCACTCAGGATATTGTCATCCTGCCTTATCTCGACCGACCAGCGGATATATTCGCCGGCGACTTCTTTGAGTTCGGGTAGATTTTTCTTCAGGTATTCAATATCTGATTCATAGAGGTGAATGCGGCGTCCTTTGCCGAAACCTTCATGGGCGATCGAAGTCTGTCCGCCCCACATGATGACGATCCCCTGGCCCAGGCCGACGGTTCCTTTCATAAATTGTACCTTAAGACCCTCGCCGAATCCGAGAAGCATCATGATTGACATGGTCCCCCATAGTATGGCCACCAGGGTCAGGAGCATGCGTTTACGCTGTTTGCGAAAATCCCGCATAAAAATGTTGTATATGATCGAAGGACTCATAGTTCACCTAAAATAATTTCAATGCTTTGACCGGCTCCAGATTGGCCGCCCTGCGGGCCGGGAAAAAACCTGCCACAATGGCTATTACGCCGATTATACCGATTGCCATCAGCCCGCCCGCCAGGGTAACCGTCGGTTCCCCGATATTTTCTGTCAGGCTGGGCGGTACAGCTTTCATTATCCCGAAAGCCAGTAAAAATCCCAGCGCCCCGCCGATCGCGGTCAGCAGGATTGTCTCGAACATAAATTGTATCATGATGAGCCGTTTCTTGGCGCCCATGGCCATCTTAATACCTATCTCTTTGGTACGTTCCTCGAGAACGACATTCATGATATTGCTGACACCGATACCTCCGGTGACCAGGGTCATACACCCGATTCCGACCAGGAATGCCCTGAAGGCCAGGAAAAAGGTGGCAAAAAATTTAAATCCCTCGGTCGTATCCCAGATCATCAGCGCCTCGGTGTCCTCGGGGTCAAAAGAGTATTTCGTCCCGAGAACCCCTTCGATATCCTTTTTGACACGGCCCATCATAGACGGTTTTTGGGCCTGGGCTATCATCATTTGCGGATAACGATGCGACCACATCGTCTTGAATGTCGATGAAGGAATCCAGGCATGATTATAATCCCTGCCGGAATAGGATGAGTTCTGTTCCTTGGGCGACATGATACCAATGACGGTAAAGGGAATATTGTCAATAAAAAATGTTCTGCCGACATGATCCCCCTGGCCGAACAGTCTTTCGGCCAGCCGGTTACCGAGAAAAACAACCCGCCTTTTCTCGGCCATATCCATGGCATTGATAAACCGTCCGCCCGCCTGCGGGATCAAGTTTCGCATTTCGGAAAATTCCGGCCAGACACCGGCGACCCGGGCGACCAGATTATTTCGCCCCGTTTTCATCGGTACACTGGACCTGGCAAATTCCGGTGAGATTCTCTTGAGGGATGTGACGGAGGCCTTGATTCGGGCTACATCTTCTTCGGTAAACCGGATCCGCCGCCCGCGCGGAAGCCCTTTCCATGGTTTGGATGTCAGACCGGGCCAGAATATACAGATATTTTCTCCCAGCCCCTTGAATCTTTTTATTTGGTATTTGTAAAGACCGGTGCCGAATCCAAGCAGGATTATCACCGCGGCCGTTCCCCAGAGGATGCCGAACATCGTCATAAATGTCCGAAGTTTCTGGTGGCGCATATCGCGGAAAAACTGCCTGATGGAAAGGAGCTGGAACATCTATTCGATCTCCCTCGGCGGCCGTTCCACAAGCATATCGCCTTCATTGAGACCGGCTACGACCTCGATATTGATTCCATCCGACAAACCGATTTCGATCGGGAGACGGTTGGTGTCGCCGAGGCTGTCATGCGTTTCGACATAAGCGGTATCGTTGACAAACTCTATCAGCCGTTCCGGGATGACCAGGATTTCTTCTTTTTTATTGACTATGATATCGGCATTGGCCGAATATCCGGCTCGAAGAAGATTGGTTCCCAGATCGACCAGTCTTATCTCCACCTCAAAGACAGTCGAACCCTGGTCCTGGCGCGCCTTCGGCGAAATTCTCAGAACCTCGCCTTCAACCGTATCTTTGGGTAATGCACCGACTTTGATATGTGCCGTCATCCCGACTTTCAGTTTGCCGACATCGATCTCATCGACAGTCCCCTTGAAAATGAGATCCTCCATATAAGCCAGGGTCATCAATTCGGTTCCGGCCTGGTATGAAGTCAGCGGGACAACCGGATCGCCCTCTTCGACCAGCCGTTCAAGGATCATACCATTGACCGGTGATTTGATGATATTGTCAACTTTCAAATCGGCGATCTCGGTTTTGCCCGATTGTATCAGGTCAAGCTGTTCCTGGGCAAGTTGCAGTCTCAGACGGGCCTCGTCATAGCTGGCTCTTTTTGATTCGAATTCCTGATCCGATATAAGTTCTTTGTCCAGAAGTGTCTTGAACCGTTCGTATTCGAGCCGGGTATTTTCGAAGGCTACCTCATAAATTTCGACATTACGCTTGGCGGTCGCGAATTCGATCGGGGTCGGGTTGGGGGCGACATCGAGTAACGGATCGCCGATCTTGACATAATCACCCACCTCTACATAGATCTTTTTGACAATACCGGAAATCTTTGACTTGACCGAAGTTTCCCGCCTTGGCTCGATCTTGCCGACAGCCAAAGCCTTATCGACAATGGTGCCTTTCTCGACCTTGATGGTTTTGATATCCTCGGTTTTGCTGGCATTACCGCTGAGGGCAAAGAATAACACGGTTGCGATGACTGCCAGCACTGCGAAAATCAGGAGTATTTTCTTGAACATCTTCAATCTCTCGATCTATTTGTTGATTATTTTCTGCATGCCTGGTATTGAGATACGCAATTTCACTTTTTTTGTTTCGCGTCTTAATTAATCATTTATTATCCTTCATGTCAGATTTGACTTGTCCCGGAGAGTAAAGGTTGCCATTATTTTATAGAAATCCGGCGGTGTTAATGAAAAAATCTCTCAGTAATCTTTTTGACATTCGGGATCAAATGGCATATTTTACGCCATCTGGTGTATGAGAAATCGGGAGTGTTTTTTATGTTGAGAAATCTGTTACTATATTTTGTGATTGCCTGCCTGATATTTACATTTGGCGGTTGTTCCGATACCGATACAAACAGCAAAACCGAATCAATGGACAAAACTGATTCGACCCCGGTGGATAGCCTGGTCATTGTCCTTGCGGGACAGGAAGGTAAATCGGTATTCGAGATCACCGAGCAGGAGCATGAGCTCGATTATATTCCAAGTATAGCCGGAAATTTTATTCAGGCGATCGATTCGATCGAGATTTCAAGCAAATACGGCTGGCTGTTTTCAGTCAACGACAGCATGGGCCGGGTGGCCTCGGATAAGTATATCACCAAAGACGGTGATGTAATCAAATGGCATTACAGAAAGTTTTGATTTTCAAAGCCTTAAATATATAAGGGGGAGCCATGAATATTGACCATGTCCTCGACGGCAAGGAGCTTTTTCTGATCGCCGGTCCCTGCGTGATCGAATCGGAGGATATCTGCTTTACCGTCGCCGAAAAACTGAAAGAAATCTCGGGAAAATATAACCTGCCGGCTATCTTTAAATCATCCTATGCCAAAGCCAATCGTCTTTCCGGCGAATCGTTTTCAGGGCATGGTATGGATTTTGGACTTGAGATCCTCGGCAAGGTCAAAGAAAAATTCGATTTACCGGTTCTGACCGATGTTCATGAGACGTCCGAAGTCGTTATTGCCGCCGATGTTGTCGATGTGCTCCAGATTCCGGCCTTTCTATGCCGTCAGACCGAACTGGTCCGGCAGGCCGCGGCCACAGGCAAATGGGTCAATATCAAAAAAGGGCAGTTCCTGGCGCCGGAAGATATGGACAAAGTGGCGGCCAAGGCTAAATCGGGGAAAGTTCTCCTTACCGAAAGAGGCTCCTCGTTCGGTTATCATAATCTGGTCGTCGACTTCCGCTCCCTGCTGATACTTAAAAGATTCGGTTACCCGGTCGTTTTCGACACAACTCATTCACTTCAACTTCCCGGCGGCATGGGCAATTTTTCGTCCGGTCAGCCCGAATTTATCATCCCCTTCGCCAAGGCGGCGGTGGCTATCGGTGTCAACGGGCTTTTCCTCGAGGTACATCCCGAACCGGCGAAGGCACTGTCCGATTCGGCGACCATGCTCCCGCTGGATCGAATGGAGACATTGGTCAGGGAGGTCATCAAAATCAGGGAAGCGGTTCAAAAATAAAAAGACAAAGGGTATAATGGCAAAAAATAAAAAGCATCTTACCTTCGATGAGCTGGCGGAACGTTTTAAAAAAATAAAACTGTTTGCGATGGATGTCGACGGCGTCCTTACCGATGACCATATTTTTTTCGGACCGGATGGGTTTGAGATGAAAAAGTTCAATATCTCCGATGGTTTTTATATCGTCCTGGCCATGCGCGCGGGACTCGAGATTGCGGTCGTGTCGGGACGGCGCTCGGAAGCGACCACCACGCGGATG
>Ga0190359_1000910_pt1 | contig 19315 bp, 18 predicted proteins | sample 48721823_MG_FD_161269 | JGI IMG/M metagenome (GOLD analysis project Ga0190359, IMG submission 161269) | Hydrothermal vent microbial mat bacterial communities from Southern Trench, Guaymas Basin, Mexico - 4872-18-2-3_MG | ecosystem: Environmental > Aquatic > Marine > Hydrothermal vents >... | reverse complement strand
GGGGGGCAGAGGGCTTTGCTGAAAAGGGATGGAATTATAAGGAGATTTTATCTCACTTTTATCAGGGAGCAGAATTGGTGAAAATAAATGAAAACTGAACTTTTTGATTTTCATCTCCCAGAGGAACTCATTGCTCAGGAACCTGTAAAAGATAGAGATAAAGCAAAACTTCTTGTTTTAAGAAAAGATACAGGAGAGATAGAACATAAAATTTTTTATGAGATAGTCCATTATCTTAAAAAGGGAGATGTTCTTGTCTTAAACAACACAAAGGTTATAAGGGCAAAGATAACTGGAAAATTTATGGATACAGGTGGGAAATTTGATGGGCTGTTCTTAAAGGCAGGGAATGGGTGGATGGAGGTCATTGTAAAAAAGGCAAAAAGGGCAAGAGTTGGAAGGAAAATAGTTTTTAAAGATGGAACAGTGGGGGTGGTAAAAGAAATCCTTCCTGAAGGCAAAAGGGTGGTAGAGCTTGAAGGAAATGTGGATGTAATGAATTTTATTGATAGAGTTGGAGATGTACCCCTTCCACCGTATATAAAATCTATGGGCATAAAGGAGGAGGATTATCAAACTGTTTATGCCAAAAAAAAGGGCTCCCTCGCCTCCCCCACAGCAGGACTCCACTTTACAGAAGGGCTCCTTGAAAAAATCAAGAGTATAGGGATTGATGTTCTTTATGTAACCCTTCATGTTGGATTGGGAACTTTTAGACCTATAAGGACTGAGAATATTGAGGATCATGAGATGGAAGAGGAGTGGATTGAAGTTTCACCCGAAGTGGTAGAAAAAATTATTAAGACCAAAGAGAGGGGAGGAAGAATTTTTGCTGTGGGGACAACAGTGGTAAGATCCCTTGAAACAGCAGCACTTTCAGGAAAACTTAAGCCTTTTAGAGGCTACACAAATTTATTCATTAAACCCGGTTTTAAGTTTAATGTTGTAGATGCATTAATTACAAATTTTCATCTCCCGAAGACAACCCTTATTGTTCTTGTCTCTTCATTTGCTGGAAGAGAAAAAATTATGGAGGCATACAGGGAGGCTGTTAAAAAGAAGTACCGCTTCTTTTCTTTTGGAGACGCAATGTTAATAATTTGAATTGACTAATCTTTAAAAAATTCTAAAATTAAAGTGTCAATAAAACATTAAAATATGAGGAGGTAAAACTAATGAAAAAATTACAGTGGAAGTATTTTGTCGTTGCCATCGTTGTCTTCCTTCTCTTAACCCCTACTGTTATGGGTATGAAGGGTCTTCCAGTTACACCCCTTGGCGATGATCCACCAACAGGGTTACATCTTTACTGGAATGATGATCTTTCCACCACCATAGTTATTTCATGGAAAACCCTTAACCCAGATTCTGGTGACATGGTTTACTACGACACAGAGTCCAAAAAAGGAATGGAGGGTGATCCAGCAGAGCTCTATGCATACTCGGCAGAGGGAACCCATCACACCATTGAAGACCTGGGAGGTTACATTCACGATGTAAAACTAACAGGTCTTGAACCAGGAAAGACTTATTACTTTGTGTGTGGTGGTCCTGGAGGATTTGAAGAGGAGCGTAAATTTAAAACACTTCCTGAAAATCCTGATCACGTAAGATTTGTTTTTGGTGGTGATTCAAGAGAAGGAGCCACCGATTTTCCATGGGGAAGGGACGAGATTTCAAAGTTAATGGTCACCTATGATCCAGATTTCGTTATTCATTGTGGAGATTTTGTAAGAAAACCATTTAGTGCTTCTCACTGGGATGATTGGTTTAATCATATGGATGAAACATGGATTGATAGTGAAGGATACACAATTCCAATAATCCCATTTTTAGGAAATCATGAGGTTGGGACAGAGGATGAATTTATGGAAACAAAGGAAGATGCAAAGTTCTACTTCGAGTACTTTAACATGCTGCCTGAACCTCAAACCTGGTATTCATTGGATATAACCCCATACATTCATTTTACCGCCCTTAACAGTGAGACATATACAGGACCTCATAGTGATCAGTATAAGTGGGCAGATAAAGATTTAGGTGAAGCAAAAGACGTGACATGGAAGTTTGTAGGTTTTCACAGACCTGCCTTTGATCCAAGAGGCAAGGGAACTTCAGAGTATTTCCTCCCACTTCTTGATAAGCATCACGTTGATATAGTTTTAAATGGTGATGTTCACCTTTACGAGAGACTCCAGCCCATGAATGTTAGCTCTTATCCAGGGGAGTATGTTTCCTTTGATAAGGGAACAGTTCATATTGTGTCTGGTGGATGGGGAGCTCCACTCTATATGCATTATCCTCTATGGTATGATGCATGCGGTCCAATTGCAGAGTATAACTTTACCGTATTTGATGTGACACCTACAATGCTTCACATGCAAGCTATAGATGTAAATGGAGATGTTATAGATGAATTTACCATAAATAAGGAACTTTCAGAACCACAGATAGTTGTTAGAGCAAAAGCCACATCAGATCCAGATGATGTATCAGGACCATCACCTCTTACTGACTTTGGTCCTGGTGATACTCCACCTATAGTTGGTATAAGTAAAGTTGGAAAAGGAACGGTGGTTGCCAGTGGTACTGCCTGGTCATGCGAGAATGGTGGCTGGGTTAAAGGTGAATTTGATGTATTTCTTGATATACTATTCCAGAAAATGGTTGAAGGGGCAAAGAAAATTCTCTGGTATGAAGGATACAGTGCAAGATTTACTACAGAAGAATCATCAGATTTAATCTCTGCCCTAAAAGATATGGGTTATGAAGTTGTGGGAGACAACACTGAACCAATCACAATGGATTTACTTAAAGACTATGATGTTCTTGTTATTCCACAACTAAGACTTGGTTCTGGCTATGAAGGTGGAGATCCAAGTCTCCTTCCGTGGGATGATGTTTATGCGATAAAGGACTTTGTTGAGGGAGGAAAAGGACTCCTTGTTATGGATGCCTGCGATTATGGTGGAAACAACTTTAATAGAGTCCAGAACAAGATCCTTGCTGGAGTTGGTGCAGGTTTAACTCTCCAGTCAGACTGCGTTTATGACTGGGTAAATAACTGGAAGAGAGGCTGGTATCCAATTGTTGAAGTTGATTCTGAGACAGATATTGGTGGAGCCTATGTAGAGAGAACGGGTAAAACTGAAATAGAACTTTACGAGCTTTGTTCTGTTGTTATAAGTCCTCCAACATACCTTGAAAGCGTTTCTGGCGGTGAGAAAGCAATCATTGATGGAAGAAAGAAGATGGCTGATGCAAGAGTTATTATAGAGGTAAAGGATGGTGCAAAAGGTGTTGTTGGTATCCAGAACCTTGGAAATTCAGGAGACCGTAAGCTTCTAAAGTGTGTGGATATTTCAACAGACATACCAGATGATGAGATTGTGTGGCCTGTAACAGTGGAGGTTTATTACACTGATAAAGAGCTTGAGGAGTGGGGACTCACCAATGAAAGTTCACTCTGGCTTTACTACTGGGATTCTGAGCAGGGAATGTGGCGTCTCTGTCCGGAAAGTGGAGTGAATGCAGAGAGAAACTGCGTTGTAGGAAATGCAAATCACTTCACAAAATTTGCCATAATGGGTGGACCAATAAGAGTTCCATAATTAAGGCAAGAGTAGATTTAATAAAGGGGGCGAATGCCCCCTTTATTATTTAATATTTAAAATCAAGTAACAAGAAAATTCCTCTTTAAATGATAAACTTATATTGTGTTCTTGACTTTGAATTTAAAATAACTAAAATTAGTAAGGTCTAAGGTTAAGGAGGAAAGAATATGAAACTAAAGAGCTATATCGGAAAGATTCTGTTTCTAATTGTAGTTATCGCAATTGCAGTCTGGGCTATTAAAACCCAGGAACCTATACTTGGTCTTGATTTGAAAGGGGGAGTTCACATAGTGCTTGAATGTGAGGATACTGAAGCTGCAAAGGCAACTCCAGAGCTTATAGAAAGCACAAGAGCTGTTATTGAAAACAGAGTTAATGCCCTCGGGCTTTCAGAAGCAGTTGTTCAAAGGGCAGGGGGAATAAATTCAAAACGAATTATTGTAGATATCCCGGGCATGAAGGATCCAACAAAGGCCGAAGAGCTAATTGGAAAGACAGCGCTTCTTCAATTTAAGACAGAGGATGGAAATGTGATTATCACAGGAGCAGATTTGAAGGATGTAAAGGTTGCTCTATCTCGAGAAACAGGCCATGAAGGTGAAGCTGTAATCCAGTTTACTCTAACATCCGAAGGAGCAAAGAAATTCGCAGAAGCCACAGAGGAGAATGTGGGAAAGCATATTGCTATATATCTTGATGAGGACCTACTTATGAATCCTGTGGTAAATGAGCCAATTACCGATGGAAAAGGAATCATAGAGGGTGGTTTTACTCCAGAAAAGGCATCTGAGTATGTTGCTCTACTTAAGGGAGGTTCCTTACCTTTAAAGGTTGAAATACTCTCTTCAGAGATTATTGGACCATCCCTTGGAGAGGACATGATAAAGCTGAGTGAGAAAGCTGCAATCCTTGCTTTTATTCTGATTGCACTTTATATGATGGCCTACTATAGATTTATGGGATTTCTGGCAACAGTTGCTCTCACTATATTCCTTCTTCTTGATTTTGGAATTCTTTTACTTCTAAAGGCAACATTTTCCCTTCCAGCAATTGCAGGAATCGTACTTACCCTTGGAATGGCTGTGGATGCAAATGTGATTATTTTTGAGAGAATAAAGGAAGAGATTAGAGGCGGAAAGACTTTAAAAACGAGCGTAAGTCTTGGGTTTAGGAAGGCTTTTAGAACTGTATTTGACTCCAACGTTACCACTCTTTCAGGAGCAATAGCTATTATCTGGTTTGGAACAGGTCTGATTAAGGGATTTGGAATAACCTTAAGTCTTGGAATTGTTATATCCTTCTTCTCAGCCATATTTGTTACAAGACTACTCATTGATATATTCTCATCCACATCTCTTGCAAAGTATAAATCTATATTTGGATATTAAAGGAGAGTAAAAATGAAGAAGTTTGATGTATTAAACTGGCAAATAGTTCCCAAAATGAAACTCTGGTTTACCCTGTCCCTTATAGTTATACTGATTGGTGTGGCAGGGATGATCATAAACTATGTGAGAGTGGGTTCTCCCGTTATTCTTGGGTTAGACTTTACAGGTGGAACCATTCTTGATTTAAAGTTTGAGAAATCTGCAGATGTAGGTGCCTCAAGAGACATTCTTAAAAGTTTTGGATTGGGAGATGCTGTTATTCAGGTTGCTCAGGACGGGAGACTTATTATAAGAACAAATAAACCACTTAAGACAAACGAAAGAGAGGAGATTTTTGATTCTTTAGAGGCAAAGTTTGGAAAACTTGACAGAGAGAGTATAAGGGTTGAAACCATAGGTCCAACAATTTCAGATGAGTTAAAGAAAAACGGTGCCATAGCACTGGGAGTAGGTTTGCTTTTCATATTTATATACATAACCATAAGATTCCAGTTTAGGTTTGCTGTTGTTACTGTTCTTGCTTTGATACACGACGTTCTTGTAACCTTCGGCCTCCTTGCCCTTATTGGTCAGGAGCTTAATAGTCCATTTATTGGTGCACTTCTTGCTATAATAGCATACTCTGTGGAAGACTCAGTGGTTGTTCTTGACAGAGTAAGGGAAAACCTAAAGATTCTTAAAGGAAAGATGAGTTATGCAGAGATAGTAAATAAGAGTATATGCCAATCTGTCACCCGTTCATTTAATACCTCTTTCACCACATTCCTTGCAATACTTGCCCTTATTCTTTTCGGTGGAGCAACAATAAGAGACTTCTCCTTCACCCTTCTCTTTGGAATACTTTCCGGTACATATTCATCAATATTTATAGCAGCACCCTTGCTTGTTGTATGGGATAAGTTGAGAAAACACGAAATCGAAGAGAAGCCGAGGAAAGCTATTGCTCCACAGCCCGCCACTGTAGCAGTCGGAACTGGTTCAGGGGAGGTAGTTCAAAAGGAGGAATCAAAGTCTACAAGAAGAAAAAAGAAAAATAAAAAGAAGAAAAAGAAAGGGAAAAGGAGGTAAAATAGCATGGATCTAACAAAGTTTATAAGAAACATTCCAGATTTTCCACAGAAGGGCATTTTATTCAGAGACATTACTCCTCTTTTAAGGAATCATGAAGCCTTCAAGTATGCCATTGATAGCATTTATGAGAAACACAAGGATGAAAAAATTGATGTTGTTGTAGGTATTGAGGCAAGAGGTTTTATTCTTGCATCTACTATAGCATATAGACTTGGAGCTGGTTTTGTTCCTGTGAGAAAACCCGGCAAACTTCCATGGAAGACAGTTAGAAAGGAGTATGAACTTGAATATGGAATGGCTATTCTTGAAATCCATGAGGATGCTATAAAGAAGGGAGAAAGAGTTCTCATAGTAGATGATGTTCTTGCAACAGGCGGTACTGCCAAAGCAACAGTAGACCTTGTAGAAAAACTCGGTGGAAATGTTGTGGGTATTTCCTTTCTCATTGAATTAGAAGGACTTAATGGAAGGGAGAAGCTCAAAGATTACAATGTGTTCTCCCTTATGAAACTATAAAGAAAAATCAATTTAGAAAATTCTTGATTTTAAGTGCACCGATTCGGTGCACTTTTTTAATTTGACAAAGGGGTATTCTTTGTGTTAATTTCTATTTAACAGAGGGTTTTAAGAGGAGCTTTATGGACAAAGGCGAAGCAAAAGAAGTAAATCTCTCCCAGGATCTTTTATTATGGGAGAAATTCAAAGAGAAAGCAAAAGGAAAGATAATTGAAAAGGATATAAACTTCCTTGAAAAGGCATATCTTTTCGCAAAAAAGTATCATGAAGGGCAGACGAGAAAGTCAGGGGAGCCATACATACTCCATCCACTGAACGTTGCCTTGATCCTACTTTCCTTTAATCTTGATGTTCCAACCCTTGCAGCAGGAATACTCCACGATGTTGTGGAGGATACAGGAGTCAGTATAGATACTCTCAAAGAGAAGTTTGGTAAAGAAATAGCAGGTCTTGTTAACGGAGTTACCAAAATTTCCCAGATAAAATTTCTGTCCCTTGAGGAAAGAAAGCTTGAGTCTTTAAGGAAGGTCCTCATTGCTATGGCAACAGACTTCAGAGTGGTTTTCATAAAACTTGCCGATAGATTACACAACATGAGGACTCTTAACTTTCTTCCTCCTGAAAAGAGAAAAAGGATTGCCAGAGAGACGCTGGAAATTTATGTTCCCCTTGCCCATAGATTGGGAATATACTCCTTAAAGTGGGAGCTTGAAGATCTCTGTCTTAAGTATCTTGAACCTGAAATATATCAGGATCTTAAAGTAAAAGTTGCAAGAAAGAGGGAGGAAAGAGAAGAGGAGATAGAGAGAATAAAGGAAAAGATAGAGAACTTCTTAAAGGATAAAGGAATTATCTGTAGAGTTGAGGGAAGAGCAAAGAACCTTTACTCAATATATAGAAAGATGAAGTATGACAATAAGACCTTTGAAGAGATATTTGATTTAACAGCCTTAAGGGTTATTGTTCCGACAGTTACAGATTGCTATAAAGCTCTTGGATACATCCATACTCTGTGGAAGCCTGTTCCAGGAAGGGTTAAAGATTACATAGCCATTCCAAAACCAAACGGTTATCAATCCCTTCACACAACAGTTATAGGAGATAGAGGAGAACCTTTTGAGGTTCAGATAAGAACCGAGGAGATGCATGTAAGATGTGAAATGGGAGTTGCTGCTCACTGGGCTTATAAGGAGAAGGGGAAGAAATTAGAGGAGACCCTTTTGAACAAGATGAACTGGATAAGACAGATATCTGAGTGGCAGAGGACCATTCCATCTGCAAAGGAGTTTATAAATAGAGTAAAGGAAGACCTCTTCTCTGATGAAATTTTTGTTTTTACTCCAAAGGGGGAGATAATAAATCTTCCAAAGGGTGCAACTCCTGTGGATTTTGCCTATAAGATTCACACAGAGATAGGACATAAGTGCATTGGTGCAAAGGTGAATGGTAGAATTGTCCCTCTTGATTACAAACTTAAGACAGGCGAGAGGGTGGAGATTCTTGTTTCAAAGACATCTCCAGGCCCATCCCGTGACTGGCTCAAATTTGTTAAAAGCCCTTCAACAAGAGAGAAGATAAGGCAGTTCTTTAGAAGGAAAGAAAGAGAAGAGATAGAGGAAGAAGAGAAGGAAGAGGTAAAAGAGGAAGAGAAGGGCATAATCCTTGAGAGAAAAATAAGGAGGGGAAATAAACTTGGAATTGTAGTTTCAGGAGTTAAGGGAAATCTACTTATAAATCTTGCAAAGTGTTGCACTCCAATTCCAGGAGATGAAATCATCGGTTATATAACAAAAGGAAGGGGAATTGTTATACACAGGAGAGATTGTAAGAATCTCTTGAGACTCCTTGCAGATAAGCCTGAAGCAAGAAACAAACTGGTTAAGGTTGAGTGGACTGAAGGGGGGAAAGTCTTTTATCCAGTAAAAGTTGATGTTGTTGTAAAGGACACACCAGGGCTACTTAACAAGATAACCTCAATAATAGCCAAGTATGGGATAAATATTGAGTCAATTCATGCTCCGCCACCAAAAGGAAAGGAGAGGCTTACAACAATACACCTAACTCTTCAGGTTCCTGGGGATAGGGCATTTAGCCAGCTTGTGAATGATCTTACCATTATACCGCAGGTTGCTGAGGTGAAGAGGACCTATAAATGAGAGCAGTTATACAGAGAGTAAAGGAAGCAAGTGTTGTTATAGATGGTAAAGTCTATTCAAATATTGAAAGAGGTTTCCTTGTTCTTCTTGCCGTGGAGGAGAAGGATACAGAAAAAGATATGGAATTTTTATTAAAAAAGATACCAAATTTAAGGGTGTTTGAGGATAAGGATGGAAAAATGAATTTATCCCTAAAGGATATAGCGGGAGAGATGCTTGTTGTATCTCAATTTACACTTCTTGGAAATGTGAAGAGGGGATTAAGGCCTGACTTTACGAGAGCTGAGAGGCCAGAGAGGGCAGAGAAGATGTATCTTGAGTTTGTAGAGAAGGTAAGGAAGCAGGGGATACCAGTAAAAACAGGGAAGTTTGCCGCCTTTATGGAGATAAGGTTGATAAACGAGGGTCCTGTCACTATAATTATTGACTCAAGATTTAGAGAGTTTTAAAAGGTTTTCTTCAAAAGGTGGATAAGCAACACCTTTTTCCGTTATTATTGCTGTTATGTTCTCGTGAGGCGTCACATCAAAAGCTGGATTGAATACTTTGGTTCCATCCACTGCAATTTGAATGTCTTTTATGTGAGTTATCTCTTTAGGATTTCTCTCCTCAATGGGGATTTCATCTCCACTCTCAAGGGAGAGGTCTATACTTGAGAATGGTGCAGCAATGTAGAAAGGTATCCCATTTTCCCTTGCAAGCACAGAGAGTGTGTATGTGCCTATCTTATTTGCCGTATCCCCGTTTCTTGCAATTCTATCTGCTCCAACTATTACCGCATCCACCTTCTTTAATTTCATAACCCATCCTGCCATTGAATCTGTTATAAGTGTTGAAGGGATTCCTTCTTTAACCAACTCAAGGCCAGTGAGTCTTGCTCCCTGAAGGTACGGTCTTGTTTCAGTATAGAAGACCTGAATCCTCTTTCCAGCTCTTTTTGTAAACTTTATTACCCCAAGGGCAGTTCCAGGGCCAAGGGTTGCAAGAGAACCAGTATTACAGTGAGTTAAAAAGGTAGTTCCATCTGGGAATAACTTTTCTCCAAACTGAGATATCTTTATACACTTCTCCTCTTCCTCTTTTTCTATTTTAATAGCCTCATTTCTTATAATCTCTTTTATATCAGGCTCGTTAAGATTCTCCTTTAAAACTCTCTCCATTCTCTCAAGAGCCCATTTTAAGTTTACAGCGGTTGGTCTTGCTGAAAGTAGTTTATCCTTTATCTCAGTGTATCTATCCCCTATCTCTTCCTCTTTTAATTCCTTTATCCCAAGATAAAATCCATAGCCTGCTGTTACTCCTATAACAGGGGCTCCCCTCGTTTTCATTTCTTTTATAGCCAGATACACATCCATATATGTTTTGCACTCAACATACTCAAATTTATGGGGGAGAAGTCTTTGATCAAGTACAATGAGCCTATCACCTTTCCATTCTATTGGTTTAATATCCATTCCCGACCTCCTAAAGAGAGTTTAAAAACATAATATCATAGATTAGAAAAGAGTTTAAATTTACTCTTTTCTTTAAGACCTCTTTAAACAATTTAGTACCTTTGCAATCTTTATTCTGGACTTAAAATAGTTATAATTGATATGATCAATATGGAAGATAAAGTAAAAGGAGTGTGAAACCTTTTCATCTTGATTTTTATAGCATCCCTCTTTATAATGAAAATATGAGCACAGAAGTTTTTTCCAGATACTTTAATTATGCAAAGGGGATAATCACTGTAATAGTTGTTTTCCTCATCATTAAATATATCCTCAATTACATAAAAAGAAAGATTATTACCTCTACAGAGAAGAAGAAAAAGAGAGGTTGGCAGAAAAGACTGACCCTTATAAAGCTTTTCTTTTCTCTATCAGATTACCTTCTCATTTTTCTCTTCATCTGGTACATACTCAAGGTCTTTAATGTTGATACAACTCCGCTTCTTGCTATCACGAGCGTTGGAGGAATAGCCATAGGTTTTGCCGGTCAGACCTTCTTTAAGGACGCCATTTCAGGCATGTTTATTTTGCTTGAGGATTACTTTTCAGTGGGAGATTTTGTGGAGATTGGTGATGTATCAGGCACTGTGGAAGAGATAGGAATAAGGACAACAAAGATAAGAAACTATGAAGGAAAACTTTTCCTTATCCCCAACGGAGAGATAAGGAGTGTGATAAAGTATGATGTGGGAGATCAATTTACTGTTGTTGAACTTCCCATATCCTACGAATCAGATATTGACAGGGCAAAGGAAGTTATTATGAATATAGGAGATAAACTTATAGAGGAAAATGTAATCCTTGATAAGCCGAAAATTCTTGGAGTTAACGAACTTGGGGATTCTTCAATTATTATAAAAGTCCTCGCCAAAGTTGACAAAGGTATGAGGTGGTCTGCAAGAAGAAAATTCCTTGAGGAGGCAAAGAAGGCATTTGATAAGGAAGGTATTGAAATTCCTTATAATAGAATGGTTGTTTATATAAAGAACGAAAAAGAGAAATGAATCAATCTAAGGCAGGCTCTTTAATCATGTATCCAGCTTACCTTTCTCTTGGTTTTAAAGAGGTAGAAAGAAGGGGAGAGGAGCTTTTTGATAGACTCAAAAGATGTGATATATGCCCAAGGAACTGCTTTGTGGACAGGCTTTCAGGTAAAAGAGGAATATGTAGAAGTGATTATAGATTGATGATTTCATCCTATAATCTTCACTTTGGTGAAGAACCCCCTATTTCTGGCTGGAGAGGTTCAGGAACAATCTTTCTTACAAACTGCCCCTTAAGGTGTAAATTTTGCCAGAATTATCCCATAAGCCAACTTGAGAATGGGAGGGTTTATGAAATAGAGGAGCTATCAGACATGATGCTCTATCTTCAGAGAAGAGGAGCGCATAATATAAACTTTGTAACCCCAACTCACCATCTACCCCATATCCTTCTTGCCCTATCATTGGCAATGAAGAAAGGGCTTAAGATTCCTATTGTTTACAATACATCAGGTTATGAAAAAGTTGAGATACTTCGCTATCTTGACGGAATCGTTGATATTTACCTTCCAGATGCAAAATACAGTAATAATGAGCTTGCAAAGAGACTATCTCTTGCATACGATTATCCTGAAGTGAACAGACTTGCCCTAAAGGAGATGGCAAAACAGGTTGGAAATCTCAAGCTTAATAAAGATGGACTTGCAATAAGAGGGCTTATAGTAAGGCACCTTGTTCTTCCAAACAATGTTGAAAATTCTAAAGGGGTTCTTAATATGATAAAAGAGGAGATTGGGACATGGGTTACAATATCCCTTATGTCTCAATACTTCCCAACATTCAGAGCATTAAGTGATAATATGGTAAATAGGAAGATAACCAATGAAGAATATGAAGAGGTTGTTAAATACATGGAATTTCTTGGATTTAAAAATGGTTGGGTTCAACCAATATAAAGGAGGGTAAAATGCCAAGAAAAAAGAGAAAAACCATCTCTGAATTAATTTCCCTTAAGGGGAGAAAAACCCTTATAACAGGTGCAGCCTCTGGAATAGGCGAGGCTATAGCATTAAGGTTTGCAGAAGCAGGAAGTAATCTTGAGCTCGTTGATATAAATGAGGAGCTATTAAAGAAGGTTGAGAAGGATCTTAAAAAGTATAAAGTTGAGGTGAATACCCATATAGTTGATTTAACCAAATGGAAGGAGATTGATAAACTCTGGGACAAACTGAAAGGAAAAGAACCTGAGATTCTTGTTAACAATGCCGGAGTTTACCCATTCAAAAAATTTCTTGAAGTGGATAGACGCTTTATTGAGAAGGTTTTCAGTTTGAACTTCGAGTCTGTCTTTAGAATGTGTCAGAAGATGATAAAAGGAAGACTTAACAAAGGCGGAGTTATAGTAAATATAGCATCCATTGAAGCAATTACTCCCTTTAAAAACGATCTGTCAGTTTATAGTGCAAGTAAGGGTGGAGTGATAACTCTTACAAGAACCCTTGCCAAAGAATTTGGAAAGAAATTCAGAGTAAACGCCGTTGTTCCCGGTGGAATTATGACCCAGACCACAAAGGAGCTTGCAAAGAAACTCTACAAACTTGAGGGAGAGTTTATAAAGGCAGGAATAGAGTACATGTGGAGACTCCCCTTTACGAGACTTGGAGACCCAGATGAGGTGGCAAGGATTGTCCTTGTTCTTTCAAGTGACCTATCCACATATGTCAACGGCACCCTTGTTGTAGTTGACGGAGGCTTCCTCTCCGCATAAGTTTTAATGGAGTAGTTTCCCTTTTTTGATTTTAAATTCCTGGTTCAGGTAACTGAATTTTGAAAATTTTATTTTTTATTGTATAGTAATTATGATAAAAAACCTTCGGGGTCGGGTGGAATTCCCTACCGGTGGTAATGGGTCCTTTCGGACCTTAGCCCACGAGCCTCCCTAAGGGGAGGCAGATTCAGGTGAGATTCCTGAGCCGACGGTGAAAGTCCGGATGGGAGAAGGTTCCCTCCCCGAAGACGAAGGAGGGATTTTATGAAGAAGAGTCTTCGTGATCTTATGTATGGGGCTTTGCTTTCAGCCCTTGCTTTTGTTTCCATGTATCTAATTCAGTTTCCAATCTTTCCAGCTGCACCGTTCCTTCAGTTTGATCCATCAGAGATCTTCTCTCTCTTTGCAGCTTTCTTTATTTCTCCATTGATGGGTGTTCTTGTTACCCTTGTGAAGGTGATTCTCTTTTATCTTGTAAAGCAGAGCGGAGGCATTATCGGCTCAATACTGAATTTTCTTGCAGTTGCAAGTTTTGTGTATGTAGCTGGTGTACTTTACGGAAAAAGAAAGAGTTTTCTCCTGGCACTTATTATGGGAACCCTTGTTAGAGTTCTCGTGATGATTCCATCAAACATTTTCTTCCTCCCCTTATACCTTGGAGTCCCTGTAAAGGATGTGGCTGTTTATCTCTACTCAATCAATATCCCATTTAATGTAATTGTGAGTGCCATAAACGGTTTCCTGTTTGTTATAATTGTTTATAGTTTAAGGAGGATTCCTGAACTCAAAAAGATACTGGGTAATGCTTAACGAAAAGGAGCTCCTCTCCTTAAAGAAACCTGCAAGATATATAGGAGAGGAGTGGAATGAGGTAAAGAAAGATTGGGATAATAAAATCAGGGTAGTACTTTCCTACCCTGATTTTTATGAAGTAGGAATGTCCAATCTCGGGCTCTCCATTCTCTATCACCTTATAAATGAGAGAAAGGATTCTCTGTGTGAAAGGGTGTTCCTTCCTGATATAGATTTGGAAAAGCTTCTAATTAAGAAAGACATCCCTCTATTTTCCCTTGAATCCAAAAAACCCGTTAAAAATTTTCATATCTTTGGAGTTAGTATTCAAACAGAGTTAACATACACGAATTTTTTAAACCTTTTGTATCTCTCAAAGATTCCTATTTACTCAAGGGACAGGAAGGATTTCCCTGTGGTTATAGTTGGAGGACCATCAGCCTTAAATCCTATGCCTCTTTTACCTTTTGTTGATGCTTTTGTCATTGGCGAAGGCGAAGAGGTTGTAGGAGAAATAATTGACGAGTTTGTTTTGGACAGAGAAGAATTCCTAAAGAGGATTTCAAATATAAGAGGGGTTTTCGTCCCAAAATTTGGAATAAAAAAGATAGAGAAGAGGTATGTAAAGGATCTTGATAAAACATACTTCCCGATAAAACCCATAGTTCCATATGTAGAGCTTATTCATGAGAGAGCTACTGTTGAGATATTTAGGGGTTGTGATAGAGGTTGCAGGTTCTGCATATCTGGGATGGAAAAAAGACCAAGGAGAGAAAGGAGCGTTAAAGACATACTTTCTTTAATGCAAAAGATACTTAAAAATACTGGATTTGAAGAGGTTTCTCTTCTTTCTCTCTCCACATCTGACTATTCAAACATCCTTCCACTTGTTGAAGGCTTAAGAAAGATTACAGATGAGAAAAAGATATCCATCTCCCTTCCCTCTCTAAGGATTGATAACTTTTCCCTTAAGATACTTGATATTATAGATACGGGGAGGAAAACAACCCTTACCTTTGCACCTGAGGCAGGCACTGAGAGGTTAAGGGATGTTATAAATAAACCCATCAAAGATGATGACATTTTTTCTGTTGTAAGGGAAGCAGTTAAGAGAGGGTGGAGGAAGATAAAGTTTTACTTTATGATCGGTTTACCCACAGAGACCATGGAGGATATAGAGGGAATAGTAAATATCGTAAAAAGAATAAGAAGAGAAAATGGAAATATTTCCCTCCACCTTTCCATAAACCCATTTATCCCAAAACCGTTTACTCCTTTCCAGTGGGAAGGATTTATGCCTAAAGAGGATTATCTCTCTAAAAAGCGTTTCCTTAAAAGAAGTATAAAAGGTGCAAAAATTTCATTTAGGGGATGGGAGGAATCTTTTATCGAAGCTATTCTTTCAAGAGGTAATGAAAAATTGTCCAGTGTAATTTATAATGTGTGGAGCATGGGTGGAAAATATGAGACATGGAGTGAAAAGTTCAATTTTAATTTGTGGGAAAAGAGCTTTGAAGGAAAAAAGGAGCTTTACAGAAAAATTCTTGAAGGTTTTGATGAGGATGAGGCCCTTCCGTGGGATTTTATAGATATAGGTATAAACAAAGGTTTCCTTAGGGTTGAAAGAAAAAGGGCAAGGATGGGAAAGGTAACCTATCCATGTTTTGGTGATTTAAAAAAATGCACAGGATGTGGAATATGCTTCAGAGGATGGTAAAATAAGTGAGATGAGGATAAGAGTGGAGTATAGAAAGGAAGGAGCACTTATATATATCTCCCACCTTGATCTTGTAAGGGTCTGGGAGAGACTTTTAAGAAGGACAGATCTTCCCTTAAGATTTACAGAAGGTTTTAATCCACGAGTTAAAATGGATTTTTGTCCACCTCTTCCCATGGGGGTAGCAGGTGAGAACGAGGTAATGGATTTTTATCTTATAAAAGATGTTGAGCTTGATGAAATAAGTAGAAGAGTAAATGAAAATACTCCAGATGGAATGAAAATAAATAGGGTTAGAATTGCACCCGACAATTCCCCTTCACTCTTCTCCCTTACGACACATCTGGAGATAGAATTTTTTGGAAAAACTATCAAAGATTTAAATCTAAAGGATTTAACTATAACAAGAGAAAACAAGAAAGGGAAGAAGAGAGAGGTAGAGCTTGACAAACTCATTGTCCTTGAAAAGAATGAAAGAGAGGGTAAGAGAATTATTATAAAAAATGAAGGGGTTGGACTTTCGGATATAATAAAGTTCCTGAACGAGAAAAATTGTATTGATAAAGTCATTAGAAAAAATCTTCTAATAGATATAGGAGGAAAGTTTGTCCCACTCTTTGGAATATGATCTCACTGTTTTTGGAAGTTTCAGCTTTGATTTAATTGAAACAGCCTCTGGAGAAAAAGTTGAGTGCGCAGGGGGTAGTGGAAACTACTTTTCTCTCTCTGCCTATCTTGCTGGAGCAAGTGTTGTGCCGGTAGGGTATTTCTCCAATAGGATTGGAGAGAATATTCTTGAAAAAATAGAGAGAAAGCTTCCCCTTGTATACCTTAAGAGAGATGGGGATATATCATTTCACATAAGATATGACGAAAACTGGAATGACCATTACTTAAAAGATATTGATAGAGATATTGAAATTTTTGATTATAAGGCTATTCCTGAAACTCCCTTTGTTCATGTAGCGGTTATATCAAATGAGAGGCATCAACTTGAGATTTTAAAGTATTTCAAAGAAAAGGGTAGTTTCGTTTCGTCTGGCACCTATCTTTTGAGGGTAAAGAGAGAGAAAAAGAATGTCCTTAATACTATAGAGGTATCTGATTTATTTTTCCTGAATAGACTTGAAGCACTGAGTCTTTCTGGTTCCCATAGTTTCGACGATGTGCTATCTTTCTTCTCAAAAATGAACAGGATGATAGTTATAACAAAAGGAAAGGACGGAGCGGTTTTTGTGAATGGAAAAAAGATTTATGAAGTTAACTGTGTTCAACCTGAAAGAGTTAGAGATGTTACAGGAGCTGGAGAATCCTTTGCCGGAGGCTTTATCGGTTCGTTTATAAGGTATAGAGACCCCTTACTTTCCTTAAAGTTTGGTTCAACCCTTTCATCATTCGTTATTGAGGATTTTGGTATAAACAGGCTTCTTGAGATAGAAAGGGAGGATGTAATGAAAAGATTGAAGGAGGTATACGGTGATTAGCGTGAATATTAGGCAGGTAGAGAGGGTAGGGAATCTGCTTAAAAAGATGAAGATAAAATTTAAAGTTTTACCAGGGATAGATAGGGCAAAAACCAAAAAAGAGGCAAGAGAAAGACTTACCCTGTTGTTTTATGTGGATGCTATATGTCACCAAACCCAGAATTTCTCAGGGGTTATTGATGGTGAATTCAAAAGGGGATGGGATTTCCTTCTCTCTTCATTCTTAAAAGAATTAAAGAAAGATAAAGAATTCTTAAGTCTAAAAAGAATGTTAAAGATTACTGGGGGAGACCTAAAGAGAATTTTCATGGGCTCTGGTGATAGATACTATGAAAGGGCGTATCTACTTAGAAATGCAGCAAGGATTTTAAAGAGAGATTTTTCCTCTGATGTAATGAAAATAAATGAGATTTCAGAAGGGTTTATAAAAAGAGAAGATGGACTCGGAATGATTGATTTATTTCACAGATTTAAAGCCTACTCTGATCCCTTATCAAAAAAGACATTTCTATTTTTAAACATTGCAAAGAAGGTTGGTTTCTGGGAGATAAAGGACGAGGAGAATCTATGGACTCCTGTTGATTATCATCTTGAGAGAGTCTCTTTAAGAATTGGTCTTGTTGATGTGGAAAACCCTCTAAAGAAAAAGCTTCTTGAGGGAAAAAGGGTATTTCTCACAGAGGATTTAAGGTTGAGGAAGATGGTTGGAGATGCTGTAAAAAGGATTTCAGAAATTTCAGGTATTCCTATAGAGAAACTTGACCAGCTCTTCTGGTCTCTTGGAAGAAGTCTGTGTTTGAAAAGTGGAGCAGAGTGCGAAGGAACTGACGATGGAAACTGCACTTTTACTCTTATAACAGGTATTCCGTGTGATAAAAGGTGCATATTTAGTGAAGTGTGTTTGGCTTACAGGGATAAGGAAAGAAGAAGATTCAAAGAGTCAAATGTTTTTACTATATACTATTAAAGAATGAATCCATTAACTCTTTTTATAATTGCAGTTAGTTTATCAATGGATTCCATGGCTTCCTCCATAGGCATGACAGCATGTCTCAAGGAGAGACTTTTTAAGGATATTATAAAGATCTCCCTCTCCCTATCAATAACCCAATCTTTAATGGCTGTCCTGGGCTGGATTCTTGGAGATAATCTCTATGAGATTATAAAACCAATAGACCACTGGGTTGCCTTATCCCTCCTCCTCTTTGTTGGTTTGAGGATGATCTATGAGGGGATAAAGGATGGTGAGATAAAGATAAAACACTTCAGTAAGAGTCTTATCTTTTTAGTTCTTATCTCCATTGCTACAAGCATTGACGCCTTTGCTGTTGGATTCTCTCTCTCCATAGTAGGAATTTCCATTATATTTCCTGCTATTGTAATATTTCTTGTGACACTCTTTATAACTTTTACCTCAGGCTCAATATCTTCAAGTTTTCTTAAAAAGTTTGAAAAGGTTTCCATAATACTCGGGGGAAGCGTACTCATATTGATAGGTTTCACCATATTCATTGAGCACACAATAAAGAATATTTAACCTTCCTCTATGAATTTCTCTACTGCCTTTTCAAATAGTTCAGAGAGTTTCATGTCGTGTTGAACAGCATAGATTTTCGCTCTTTTTATAAGCTCTTTATTTACATAGAGAGTGAGGGCTTTCTTTGTGAGTTTTGCCGATTCTTTGAGTTTATCAAGGTAACTTTCTTTCATTCTCCAACCTCTCTTCAATTTCTTTAAAAAGATCAAGAAAAGCCTCAGAGGTTTTGTGTTTAGGATACAAATCAAAAACTGGTTTTCTATTTGCAATGGCTTCCTTCACCCTTACAGATTCAGGTATCACGGTTTTAAAAAGCAAACTTCCATAATTTTCCTTTAATTCGTCTCTAATTTTTCTGTAGAAAATCACCCTTTCTTTTACGATGGAGCGAACTATTCCAAGAGGCTTAATCTCTTTCTTTGTGCTTTGTTTTATCTTTTCTATGGAATCTATTAAATCTGATAATCCACTTATTGAGAACTTTGATATATCCACTGGAATTATCACAAAATCGCTTGCAAGAAACGCATTTGTGGTGAATAAACCAAGTGATGGTGGAGTATCAATGATGGCAAAATCATAATTTCCATCTTCTGATTCAAGGAAGTCTTTGAGCCTAAAGAAGTTGGTTAATTTAACATCAGCTTCATACTTGGATAGTGTTATATCTGAGCCTATAAGATACAAATTCTCTTTTATGTTTATAGGTTTAGGCTTTTCTCCCTCAAAGATTAATTTAATGTGGGATGTATCTAGAACTTCATCCTCTATAAGAGAAGTGGTGAAGTTTCCTTGT
>Ga0190359_1000908_pt1 | contig 19331 bp, 17 predicted proteins | sample 48721823_MG_FD_161269 | JGI IMG/M metagenome (GOLD analysis project Ga0190359, IMG submission 161269) | Hydrothermal vent microbial mat bacterial communities from Southern Trench, Guaymas Basin, Mexico - 4872-18-2-3_MG | ecosystem: Environmental > Aquatic > Marine > Hydrothermal vents >... | reverse complement strand
CCTTATCTCTCTTGGTTTGATTGCCTCATGCTTGGAATTGGGACAGCATTTGTTGCACCTGTTGGAGACCTTGTTGAGTCAATGATGAAGAGGGATGTGAACACAAAGGATGCGTCTTCCACAATACCGGGCCACGGTGGTATCCTTGATAGATTTGACTCAATCCTGTTCACTGCACCTTTAATCTATTACTACCTGAGATTCTTTGCAGCAAGATGAAAAAGGTTGGAATACTTGGTTCAACAGGTTCCATTGGAAGGAATGCACTTGATGTTCTGGAAAGATTGGAGAATTTCAAAATAACATTTCTTTCCTGCCATTCAAATATAAAGGAACTTGCAAGTCAGGTGGATAAATTCAAACCGGAACTGATTGGAGTGATTGACCCAACAGCAGGGGAAAATGCAAGAGAGGTTTTTGATATTCCTGTGTTAATAGGGTTTGAGGAGATTGAAGAAACCCTTGACCTCGTTGATATTCTCCTTATTTCAACAACTGGAACAGGTGTTATCAATATTCTTTTGAAGGCGCTGGATAAAAACATAAGGATAGCCATGGCGAACAAGGAAACACTTGTGGCATTCAGTCCTATTCTGAGGGATAGGATAAAAGGCAAAGAGTTTATACCAGTGGATTCTGAACATTCTGCCATATTTCAGTCAATCCATGCAGGAAGAAGAGAGGATGTTAAAAGGATTATTTTAACCGCATCTGGAGGACCTTTCAGGAATAGAGAAGACCTATCAGGTATAACCCCTGAAGAGGCATTGAAACATCCCAACTGGAACATGGGCAAGAAGATTACAGTGGATTCAGCAACCCTCTTTAATAAAGGGCTTGAAGCACATGAGGCAAAGGCAATATTTAATCTCTCAGCAGATATGATTGAGATCGTTATACATCCACAGTCTATTATACATAGTCTGGTTGAATTTATGGACGGTAGTGTTATTGCCCAGATGTCGCTCCCGGATATGAGGATTCCCATCCAGTTTGCATTCACCTACCCTGAGAGGATAACTTCACCTGTGGAATCGCTCAATTTGGTTGATGTTGGTTCCCTGACATTTGAATCACCTGATTTTGAAAGATTCCCACTTCTCAAACTGGCACTTGAGCTGCTTAAGGAAGAGAATACCCTGCCTGCTGTAATGTCCAGGGCAGATGAGATTGCTGTAGAGGCATTCCTGAACGGTAAAATTGGTTTTAGTGATATATACAGGGTTGTCAGCGAAACGGTTGAAGCCCACAAACCAGTTAAAATTGAAGATGTTGAAGATGTACTTCAAGCAGAAGTGTGGGCTGCTGAATATGCCAGGAGGTTGATAAAATGATGGCTTTCCTTTCCATTGTTGTGGCAATATTGTTTCTTGGTTTTTTGATATTTATCCATGAGTGGTTTCACTTCATCATAGCCAGAAAGGGTGGGGTTAAGGTTCCTGTTTTCTCAATAGGGTTTGGACCTGCAATAGTTAAATGGAAGAGAGGGGAGACTGAGTATAAAATTGGTGCATTCCCAATAGGTGGATATGTGAAACTTCATGGAATGGAGCCTGGAGAGATAGAGGGTGAGCCAGATGAGTTCTATTCAAGGCCTGCATGGATAAGGGTAATGATTGTGCTTGGAGGTCCCTTTGCCAACCTCCTCCTCGGTTTCATCATATACCTTGGAACAATAGGTGTCATGGGCATTGAAACCCCTGCAACAACAGTTGTTCAGCCAGACTCCAGTTCCATTTTCCAGAAATTTGACAGGATTTTAACAGTGAACGGAGAGAAGGTTGAGGATTGGTTTGATGTGCAGAATAAGTTCACTGACACAAATACAGTTGTGGTTATAAGAGGCGGGAAACCAGAGACCCTTGTTGCTCCTATGGAAGAACTTTTGCATATATCCCCTCTTTTCCCACCAGTTGTTGGTGGTATTGAAAAGGATGGACCTGCTGCAAGGGCAGGAATAGAGATGGGAGATAGTATAATTGAGATAAACGGGAAAAAGGTTCAAACCTGGGATGAGATGAGAAATATCATACTCTCTTCTCCAGAGGAGAGTTTGAAGGTTGTGTGGAAATCAGGGAAGGGTGGGATAAAAACAGGGATTGTTGTACCTGAGGAGACAAAGACCATGCAGGGGGACAGTACAGTCACTGTTGGAATGATAGGTATTATGACACCTTACAGAATAAGGCATGTTGGTCTGGGGCTTACTTTTAAACTCTCCTGGTATCAGTTTGAAGATACCGCACTCAAGATTTTTAAGGTTTTTGGTATGCTCATAAAAAGAAAGGTCTCTCCAAGGGAACTTGGTGGGCCAATAGCCATTGTTTACCTTACTGGCAGAAGTTTGAAGTGGGGTGTAAAAAACCTGATTTATTTTATCGCCTTCATCACAATCAATCTTGGAATAGTGAATCTCATTCCCATTCCTCCGCTTGATGGTGCTCATGCCCTTCTCGGGATTATTGAGATGATTACAAGGAAGAAACCAGGAGAAAAGAGCCTCAAGATACTTGAAAATATTGGATTTTTTATTTTGATTTTCCTGTTTCTCTTCATCACATTCAACGACCTGTTCAGATTTTTTACTGGGAAGATGCGTTAAAAAAATACTTTACAAGAAAACAATATTGAGTATGCTTTTACCATGGTAGGTGATAGTTCATATGGAGCAATGAGTATTGAGGAGCTTGTTAAATTTTTCCAGACAGGCAAGGTTGTAGGTTTCCCCACAGACACAGTTTATGGTATGGGCTGTCTTCTTTCTGAGGATTGTGTGGCGAAACTCAGGGAGTTGAAGAAGGGGCGTGAAAAACCATTTGCTGTTTTTGTGCCAGATGTAGATTCTGCTAAGGAACTTGTGGAGGAATTCCCCAATTATATTAACAGCCTCATTAAAAAACACTGGCCTGGTGGGCTTACACTTATATTTAAGGCAAAGAAGGGGTTGCCACCAGGGGTTGTTTCAAGCGAAGGTAAAATAGGTATAAGGATACCAGATTTTCCTCCACTGATTGAGGCAATGAAAAGAGTTGGTTCTCCTGTGATAAACACATCTGCAAACCTCCCTGGTGAGGTACCGCCTGTTTCTCATAAAGATGTAAGGGTTCCACTTGAATTGATGTTGAAGGGAGATTCAAAAGGTGGAATACCATCAACTGTTGTGGATGTATCAGGTGAAAGACCCGTGATTATCAGGATGGGTGCTGTTAAGGTGTTTGAGATTGAAGCAATCACAGGCAAAACCATTTTACTCTCAGAAGGGAATGTCCTGAACATTCTGTATGTATGCTCTGGTAATACATGCAGAAGTCCAATGGCCCAGTATCATCTATCTTACTGTGCAAGAGACCTCCCATTGTTCATCAGGTCATGTGGTACACTGGGATTTTCAGGTTCACCTGCCACTGAGAATGCCATAAAAGTTATGGAGGAGATTGGTGTCAATCTTACTGCCCATAGAAGCACACCCATATCAAGGGAACTTATTCAATGGGCAGATTTGATTCTCCCTATGGAGCCTGTTCACAGAGAGGAAGTTCTCTCTCTTGGAGCAAATCCATATACAATACTGCCTTTTTATGAAATTATTGACCTTGAAAAGATCCCTGACCCCATTGGTAAAGATATTGAATTTTACAGAGAGGTCAGGGATTTAATTGTGAAAGGGAATAGATGGCTTGAAAAACATTTAAGGGAAAGGTTTAATCCCTGAGAAGTTCCAGTATCTCTTTCTCCATATTTTTCAATATCTCCTGACTGAACCCGACATGCCGTGAAACTATTTCCCCTTTTTTGTTTATAAGGTAGGTTGTGGGGATTGCTCTGATTGCAAACCTCTGTGCAATCTCCCTTGTTCCCTGGAGTATAGGATATGTAACACCAATACTCTTTGCGGCATTTATCAGGTTATTGGGATTGTTTTCAAGACCAATACCAAGCACAATCAGACCTTCATCCCTGTATTCTTCATAGAGTTTATTAAAATATGGCATGGATATTCTGCATGGACCACACCATGATGCCCAGAAGTCAAGTAATACGACCTTTCCACGGTAGTCACTCAACCTGTATGTTTTTCCATCAAGACCATTCAATGTAAAGTCAATACCAGAGTCCTCCACTCTTGTGGATGCAGGTTTTTTGTTGTTATTTTCACTGGATTTGTTGCATCCGGAAAACGCGATAATTCCTGCAAGCAGAATCAATAGAAGTTTCCTCATTTTACCTCCTTTAGAGCCTGATTTACTGCGATGAGAACCGGGTCCCACACAGGTGCAAAGGGTGGAGAATAGGCAAGGTCTATACCCGCCATATCCATAAGGTTCATTTTTCCCTTTATTGCAGTGGCAAAAATATTCACCCTTTCAACACCCCTTCCCATAAGTTGAGCACCCACCAATTCTCCATTCTCCTTGAACACCACCTTGACCACAATTTTATCATTTTCAGGCATATAATGTGCTTTATTAAGGGAAGATATAGTAACGCTCTTCACCTTTATTCCCAGGAGATCTGCCTGTGTTTCAGTAAGGCCAGTGACTGCCATGTCAAACCACCTTGTCCTGAAAATGCCTGTTCCTGAAATACCTGAGAATACAAGTTCTCCACCAGCAGCATTGTCACCAGCAACCTTGCCTGTTTTATTGGCAGTTGTCCCGAGTGGAATGTAGACATCCCTTCCTGAGACAATATGTTTCACCTGGATACAGTCGCCTGCTGCATATACACTGAACTGGTTTGTCTTCATCCTGCTATCCACTTTTATTCCACCTGTACTACCTGTCTCAATTCTTGCTGACTGAACAAGTTCAGTTCTTGGTTTTATTCCAATAGATACAAGAGCAAGGTTAAAATCAATTCTTCCCTTATCAGTGTAAAGTATCTTCCCATCAATACCCTGAACTGTTTCACCAGTCCGTACAGTTATACCTGCCTCTTCCAGTTTCTTTCTTGCATTCTCAGCCATATCCCTGTCAAATTGCGGAAGTATCCGGGGTAGTTTTTCAATCAGGGTTACGTTCATTCCAATGGTGTTGAACGCATCAGCCATCTCCATACCTATATAGCCTCCTCCAACAACAACTGCATTTCTGGGTGAGTTATGTTTAATAAAGTCTTTCAGATTCTGGGCATCTTCAAGGGTTCTCAGATAAAAGATATTCTCTCCCTGAATATTGGAGATTTTCACGGTTTCTGCTCCAGATGCTACCACAAGTCTGTCAAAGTGTTCAATGCGTGTTTCTCTTTCTTTCGTATCCCTGACAACAACCTGTTTCCTGTGGGGTTTTATTTCAATCACCCTGTGATATCTGTGGAATTCTATGCCCTTTTTCTTTATCTGTTCGTCTGAAAGTGCAACAAGATGGTCAATCGTCTTAACCTCGTCTGAGATGAAGTAAGGTATGCCGCATAACCCGAAGGTCAGGAAACGCCCCTCTTCATACACAACGACATCAGCAGAAGGGTTTGTTCTCTTTGCCCTTGCAGCGGCCGACATTCCTGCTGCACCACCACCTATAACGATTATCCTCATTTAATACCCAGCAATCTGTCAATCATTGGTTTGTTAAAACCAACCACTGGCCTGTTATTTATTAAAAGCACAGGTACACCTGTCTGGCCTGTCATCCGCACAAGGTCCCTTGCAGCAGATGGATTCCTCTGGACATTCACCTCTTTGAATGGAATTTTATGTGCCTTCAGGTACTCCTTTGTCTTTCTGCACCATGGACATGATGAGGTTGTAAATATAACCACCTTTGGTGTCCTTTTCTTCTCCATTCAACCCCCCAGTTCCTCTTCAAGGAGTTTTGCAGCAAGAGCACCATCTCCCACAGCAGTTGCAACCTGTCTCAACATGGTTGTCCTTACATCCCCAGCAGCATAGACACCCGGGATGGAAGTCTTTAATTTTTCATCTGTCTTTATAAACCCATATTCATCCATCTCAACCTTACCCTTGAGAAATTCTGTGTTGGGTTTGAGACCAACATATACGAATGCGCCATCAGCAGGAATCAGGAATTCTTCGCCAGTTTCCCTGTTCTTAACCCTGACACCTGTGAGTTTTTCTTCTCCTTCAAATGCAGTTACCTGGTGATTCAAAAGGAATTCCACATTGTCAAGAGCTCTTACTCTCTCCTGAAGCACCTTTTCTGCTGTCATATGTGGCAGGAACTCTACAAAGGTTATCTTCTTTGCAAATTTCTTCAGGTATATGCCTTCCTGTATCCCGGAGTTGCCACATCCAATAACAACCACCTCTTTATCCTGAAAGAATGGGGCATCACATGTTGCACAGTATGAAATACCTTTACCCCTGAACTTCTGTTCTCCGGGGACATTAAGGGATCTGGGTGATGTTCCTGTTGCAATGATTATTCCCCTTCCTGTATACTCACTGTCGGAAGTTTTTATAACCTTTGGATTTGACAGGAAGTCAACATCCAAAACCTCTTCAAGAGCAATATCCACGCCAAAATTCACTGCCTGTTTTTCCATTCTTGATGTAAGTTCTTCACCACCTATACCCTCCGGGAATCCAGGATAGTTCTCTATTTTGTCTGTTGTTGCTGCAAGCCCTCCAGGAACAAGTTTCTCCAGGATAAGGGTTGAGAGTTTTGCCCTGGCAAGGTATATGGCAGCAGTTAGACCAGCAGGTCCTGCACCAACAACAATGGCATCGTATTCTCTTTTTGAGGATTTCTGTGTGGATGGTCCAAATATCAGTTCCATTTTACCCCTCCTTCAATGCCTCAAGGATTTCATTGAGGAACTGATTCTCTGGAAGAGCCCCTTCAAAGTATCTATCCTCATTTATAACGACCCTTGGAACAGCATACACATTGTATCTCTGGGAGAGTTCCGGGAATTCATTTGCCTCAATCATGTCTCCCTTTATGTTTTCATTCGCCATAGCAAATTTGTGGGCGATTCTTACTGCGGTTGGGCAGTAGGGGCAAGAAGTGGTAACAAAGACCTTAAGGTGGACTGGCTTGTTTATGTCCTTGAGTGTGTTTATGGTTTCCTCTTTAAGGTCTGGTTTACCCTCACCCACATCCATTATGTCCTCAATCAAAGAGGAGAATTCATAACCTGCAGGGATACCGTAGAACTTTATTCCGTAGTCCTTCTCTCCCTCAATCACAGTTGCTGGAAACATCTCAATCCCGTATTTCTCAACCATATCCTTATCTGTGTCAAAGTTGTAGATATAAAGGGTTATAAGGTCATGAAGTTCTTCAACCTCTTTAAGAATTTCCATGGTTTCCTTACAATACATACACTCATTGCTTTCACTTGTGAAGTGGATAATCTTCACAGGGTTTTTGATGTGTTTTGAAAACTCATCAATCAGATACTTTCTGTCTTCTTCTCTTAAAAGTCCCATTACTAAACCTCCTTGTAGTTCAGTTTGTTTCTTAAAAACTCCAGAAGTTCCTTCTTTTTGGCATAAAAAACACACTTGTTGCCAAGAAGTTCCTGACAGAGTTCAATAACCTCTCTATATGTTTCATAGAGATTTTTACACCTGTCACACTCATTCAGGTGTTTCTCTATGCACTGACAGACCTCCTCTGCCAGTTCCCTCTCCATGTATTCTCCTAAAAGTTCAACCATCTCTCTGCAACCCATCACTTATATAGACCAGAAAAATGGAGAATGGTTACAGAGAATTTCTAAGACAGTATCTCTTCAAAGAGTTTGATGTATCTGGTAGCAACAATTTTTATATCAAAGTATTTCAAAACCAGAGACCTGCCTCTTTGAGAAAAGGCTTTCCTCAAATCAGGTTCACTCAGTAATTTTTTCAATCCATAATAGATACTTTCAGGTTCAGGTGTTACAACAATTCCAGCCCTTTCCCTTTCAACCTCCTTATAAATGCCAACCTTATTGGTTGTTAAAACAGGCACACCCGCAGCCATTGCCTCAACCAAAGCCATACCAAAATTTTCAGAATAGGAAGGTAGTACAAAGATGTCAGAAGCCTTTAAAAGGGAGAATTTCATAGAGCCTGTTAAAAATCCTGTAAAGGTTACTCTGTCTTCAATGTTTTCCTTTTTTATCCAGCATTGCATTTTTCTCTTATAGCCCTCCTCACCATCACCAGCAAGGACAAGATGAACATGGGGGAACTCCTTTGATAGTTTTGCAAAAGCCAGTATAAGGTTATTCAGGCCTTTTGTCCAGACGAACCTTCCTATAAATGTGATAAGAAATTTATCCTCCAGTTTATCATAGTTTTTGTGCATGTTTGAAGATGCCTCTTTTATTAATGAATTAATGTTTAACCCATTTGGAATAACAGGGGTTTTGGATTTCAGTTTAATGTGTTTTAATGTATCTTCTCTTTCAAACTCACTTGTAAATACTATTGCCCTTGCCTGATTCAAAGGTTTTTCTATAAGAATTTTATAATACGGATACTTTTTCCAGAATTTGCTTCTAAAGGTTCTTCTCTGAAGCATACCTCTGGGTATAAAGATAAATGGTACATTGTCCCTTGTACATACTGACATAGCAGTATAGGTGGAATACTCCCAGGTTGACGAGATAATAACAAGATTGAATAACTGAACTGTATTTTTAAGGTGGATTCTGAGCCCTGGTGAATAACCATAGGAGCCGGATAATGGAGAGATGGGGAAATATTTTACAGGTACTTCATCCACTATTCTTTCCATATACATATTATCCTTCTGAAACAGGGTGGTTGTATAGACCTGGATATTGAGCCCCTGCTTCTTCAATTCTTTAAGGAGCAAATGTAGAGAATGGACAGGACCACCATACTTGAATCCAGGCCAGTATGCAGGTGTCACCACCAGATATTGGGGTGAATCTGATTTCTTAATATGAAAAGCCTGGGCATTCTTATGCATGGTATTATTATAAGAGGAAAAGGGTGAGTGTTCAAGTTGTGAACTTGTGAACGCTCGGTACCCAGGTAGGGGGTTGACACAATTTATTTTTCAGGGAAAATACGGGTATACATGAAGGAGGTGAAGATGAAAAGGATAGGGATTAGAAAAGAAACAAAGTCTGTATGGGAGAAGAGGGTTCCACTCATACCAGAAGATGTAAGGGAACTCAAAGAAAAATATGGGATTGAAACCGTGATTCAGCCTTCAGACATAAGGATTTTCCCAGATGAGGCTTTCATAGAGGCGGGTGCTGTTGTATCAGAAAAACTTGATGCTCCATTTATCTTCGGTGTAAAAGAGATGCCTGTTGATTTCTTTGAAGAGGGTAAGACTTATATTTTCTTTTCCCACACGATAAAGGCACAGGAATACAACATGCCCATGTTGAAGAGAATGATTGAACTAAAAACCACATTGATTGACTATGAGAGGATAGTTGATGATAATGGTAGAAGGCTCATTGCCTTCGGGAAGTTTGCTGGAATTGCAGGCATGATAGATTCTCTATGGGCACTGGGTAAACGATTTGAACTTGAGGGGATAAAAACCCCACTCTCCCATGTTAAAAGGGCCTATGAGTACAGAAGTGTTAAGGAACTTGAGGAACAAAGCCAGCACATAGGAGAAGAGATAGAGAGGTTTGGATTTCCTGAAGAGATTTCTCCTGTGGTTGTGGGTATTGCTGGATATGGGAATGTATCTCAGGGGGCGCAGGAAGTTCTTCATTTCTTCCCTGTACAGGAAGTGGCCCCTTCAGAATTGAAAAATCTAAAAGGGGAGAGGCATCATATCTATAAGGTGGTGTTCAAGGAAGAGGATATGGTTGTAAGAAAGGATGGAGGAGTATTTGAACTACAGGATTATTACAACCATCCAGAGAAATATCAGGGGATATTTGAGAATTATCTTCCATACCTTACACTCCTTGTGAATGCAATTTACTGGGATGAGAGGTATCCCAGACTGGTAACAAAGGATTACCTCATGGAAAACTATGCGTCTGGAGAATCCAAACTCAAAGTAATAGGCGACATCAGTTGTGATATTAACGGAGCAATTGAGTGTACTGAAATGGCAACAGAGCCAGGTGAACCTGTTTATGTATATGAACCAAAGCAGGATAGGATAGTGATGGGGATAAATGGTGAAGGACCGGTTATACTTGCAGTTGATATACTTCCAAGCGAAGTTCCAATGGATGCCTCCATATACTTCAGCCACATATTGAAGAAATTTGTACCGGAGATTGTGAATGGAAAATATCCAGAGGACTTTGAAAGATGTACCCTTCCACCCTATCTTAAAAGGGCTGTTATTGTTTACAGGGGAGGGTTGACCCCTGATTATAGATACCTGAAAGAACACCTGTAAAAAAGGAGGAATAATGAAAAAGGTTCTTGTGCTTGGTGCTGGACTTGTGTCAAAACCTATGGTGGATTACCTGCTGAATAAAGGATTTAAGGTTCTTGTTGCTTCAAGGACACTGAGTAAGGCTGAGAAACTTGTTGGTGACCATCCCAATGGTGAGGCAAAGAGATGGGTAGTTGAGGAGAAGGAAGAACTGAAGAATATGGTGAAGGATTCAGATATTGTTGTCAGTCTTCTTCCCTATACATACCATGTGGACGTGGCCAATGTGTGCCTTGAATACAGAAAACCAATGGTAACAACCTCCTATGTGAGTGATAAGATGAAGGCACTTGACCAGAGGGCTAAAGATGCAGGGGTAATATTACTGAATGAGATAGGGCTTGACCCCGGAATTGACCATATGTCAGCAATGGAAACCATCCATAGGGTTGAGAAGGAAGGTGGAAAGGTGGTTTCTTTCCGCTCCCTTTGTGGTGCACTTCCTGCTCCTGAGGCAAGTGATAATCCCTTCAGATACAAGTTTTCATGGAGTCCTCGTGGTGTTGCCCTTGCAGCAAGGAACAGCGCAAGATACCTGAAAGAGGGAAAGGTTGTTGAGGTTGAGAGCAAGGATTTATTCAAGGATGTGTTTACAACAGAGGTTGAGGGGATTGGGATGCTGGAAGTGTATCCAAACAGGGACTCAATGCCATATATAGAACTCTATGGAATTAAGGATGCTGAAACAATGTTCAGGGGAACCCTCCGTTATCCAGGATGGTGTGAACTCTGGTATGTTATTTCAAACTCAGGTCTCCTTGATGTAGAGGAGAAAGAATGGGGTAGTATCACATACAGGGAGTTTATGAAGAAGATTCTTGGTACAGAAAAAGAGCCAGAGGAGGCACTTGCCGAAAAGACAGGTGTTTCAGTTGATAGTGAACCCATTAAAAAACTTGAATGGCTGGGTATCTTCTCTGATGAACCTATAAAAACGACAAAAGGTGGTGCCATTGATGTGTTTGTTGACCTTCTACTGGAGAAACTCTCCTATCGTGAGGGTGAACGGGATATGGTTATATTAAAGGATGAGGTGATTGCTGATTATGGGAATAGGAAAGTTAAATACACATCAACCCTGATTGATTTTGGTGAAATAGGGAAGGATACATCTATTGCAAGGACAGTGAGTCTTCCTGCTGCATGTGCTGTTAAACTGATACTTGAGGGAGAGATAAAAGAAACGGGTGTCCATATACCTACACATCCTGACATATACGAGCCTGTTTTGAAAGAACTTGCGGAACTTGGAATAAGGTCAGAGGAAAAGGTAGAGGAAGTTTAGTTTATACACTGTTTTTAACAGTAATTGAAAAAGGAGGATATCTTCGACGCATGGGGTTTTCCACCTGGGAAAGGTGATATTCACAGGGAGATAACAAGGGAAGCCCTGACACCCCTTGGGTTTGACAGGTCTACGATAGATTTTCTTGCAAGGGTTGGGCGATTCCAGGATATAAGATTCCATGTAGGTCCCCTGTATCTTGGTGCACCTTCCCCTTCACATTTTGAAAGGTCATGGGTGGTGAGAAATGGTAATCCAGAACTTCACCTGAAGGCCTTTGAAGGGGGCAGAAGATTCCTTGTGTTCTGTGTGAGGAACATTGTTTCCAGTCTTGGTGCTTATCCTGAATCTGTTGATAGGATAACCAGGAATAAAAAGGCCATGTTGAATCTTGGCAGGGCACTCCATACCCTGCAGGACTTTTTCAGCCATTCCAATTACATTGACCTCAACAAAGACCAGAGGGAAGAGGTCTCGTACACCCTTTTCCACCCTGAAATTGAACCTCCTAAGTATGTCAGGATTGTGTATGTTGGTTTACATTTTTTCATTGACCATTATCCCCATGGTGCTTTTGGGTTTGGAGAGACAAAGGATAATCCATCCTGGACAAGAGGGGGGCAGGAGAGGTTTTTAAGGGCGAAGATGGAGGCTGTGAAGCATACAAGGGAGTTTGTGCTTAAACTGTTTGATGGAACACTCTATAGAAGATATGTTTTACAGGAAATTTTGTAGGTTTATCCCATCCAAGTGTTTATTTATATTTGTGTTGCCCATTTATATGAGTAATGTACTATTTAACCTTCTCTACTAATCTTTTGTGCCTGCTTTGAAGAATATGGGTCCAAGTTATGGAATTAGAATAAAAACACATTTAAAAATTACTTATTAGATTAAATTTTATGAATTAAATTTTTAATGCTTGACAAAAAATTTTTTCTGATATAAAATTTAAGTAAGAAAAGAGAGAAAAATGTGTTATTTTTTGTTAATGGTTAGTATACTAAGCGAGCCAGAAGTAAAGATACCTGAAGGATTCCTTCAAAATAAAACTATATTTGCACAAGAAAGCTTAATAAATTCTCATATATCTCAAAATAATAAAAGACTTCAAATAAACACGGTTGGAATGCAAGAAAGGGATAAGAGCAAGCTTATTTTATATATTATATCTGCTTTGGTCTTCATAGTGCTGTTGACACAAATTTTTATATTTCTTAAAGATTTTTGGTTATTTTTTTTGAAGGATTATAACCTATATTTTGTTTTATTTTATCTGGTCTCAATTTCGATTTTTGTTTTAAGTATTTTATTTTATAAATTGTTATATGTTGATGATTTTTTCTATCCTTTCCATTTAGCATTTTTAGTTTTGGCTTTTGTTTTTTTAATAATAATACTTATACATGGCATAAAAAATTTCTTATTTTATTCGAAATCCAATAAATTTTTAATAAAAAATGGTAATAATATCAATATTGTTCCTCTTTTTAATAATTTGAACAAAGAACTTGAGAGACAAATAAGACTATTTAGTAATGTTCAACATAAGATGGAAGAGTCTCTGAATAATTATTATCAATTTGAAAGGCGGCTTAACGAGGAAATTTCATTAAGAGTTAAAGCTGTAAATCAATATAATTCTTTAACAGAGAGACTATATGAGTTTCTAAAAATTATGGAAAGATTAATCAGTACCGCCGGTATCTCACATGAGTATAGGGAAGCTATTTGGGATTGCAGAAAATACTTTGATAAAGTATTGTCACCTTTAAACATCTCTACAATTATCCCCAATGAAGGTGATGATTTTGACCCAATGATTCATGAGGTTGTGGGAGAAGTTGAGACTTTAAAAGTCAAACCAGGCAAAATAGCAAAAGTAGTAAGTTGGGGGTTTAGAACACCCCAATTGATTGAGCGTGCCAAGGTTATTTTGTCTAAACAGTCCAATGTTGAAGAAGATCAGAAAACAGGAGGAAAGAATGAGTCATAAATTTGGAGTAGGAATAGACTTGGGCACATCTACATCCGAAATTTGTATTTATAAACCGAAAATTGGAACAATCCCAATCCATGATCCTGTTACTAGAACACCGATCGTCCCCTCTATAGTAGGAATTGATAAAAAAGAACGTATTGTGGTGGGAGAAGCTGCAAAACCTTTTGTTAATATTTCAGGCCATGGTGTAAGGGAGATTAAAAGAAAGATAGGTAGTAATGAAATCATACGCCTTGGGAATTTAAGTTTCAAACCGGAAGAAATATCTGCATTTATCCTTACATATCTCAAAGAGATGGCAGAAAACTATACTGGTGAACAGATTAAGGATATTGTGTTGACTGTTCCTGCAAACTTTGACGACCTCCAGCGTAAAGCTACATTAAATGCAGCAAAAATAGCTGGTTTGAATGTATTAAGGTTGATAAATGAACCGACTGCTGCTGCTTTAGCCTATGGAATATCAGAAAAAAATGCTGAGGGCCAAGTTGTTGTTGTTGACTTCGGAGGAGGTACTTTGGATGTTACAGTGCTAGAAATGATGGAGGGAGTTTTGGATGTTAAGGCAACTTATGGGCTTACGAATTTAGGTGGAAAAGATATTGATGATATTATTGTTTCTTATGCCCTACAAGGGTTTAAAGAAAATCATCCGAAAGCAACAATACCTGATCATTCGATAACAAAACTCAAAACAGAGGCAGAGCTTGCCAAAATTAGACTCTCAAACGACGATTATACACAAATTGAAATTTTGGGTTTCGCAGTTGAGAAGGGGAAACCTTCAGACTTAGAAATTGAAATTCGACGCGATATGTTTGAAAAACTTATGGAACCAGTTCTAAAAAAAGCGGAAGAATGTATCATTAGGGCTTTATCAATAAAAGATGTAAAAATACAGGATGTTGATAAAGTTTTACTTGTGGGAGGAACTACTTATATACCTTGTGTGCGTAAGATGATTAAAAATATCTTTAAAAAGGATCCTGTGTTTGGTGTTGACCCTGACCTTGCAGTATCAATTGGTGCTGCAACAAGAGCAGCTATTACCTTGGGATTGATTGACGAAGAAGAGATAGTTATTGCTGACGTGTGTTCCCATGGGTTCGGGATTGATTGTGTCGCAATTGTAGGTAATCAACCTATGCTTGTTTACGATCAGTTAATTGCGCCTAACACTACTATACCATATACTGTCACTAAAGAATACAGCCTCCTCTCCCCTGACCAAAGAGAAGTTGAAATAAACCTCTATCAAGATCACGATGGGAATGCCCGTCTTCCCGAACATTGTAAAAAGGTTGCAACAGCTATAATTAGCGATATACCACCAGCTTTATATGGGACGCCCCACCCTATATTAGTTGACTTCAGCTATAATGTTGATGGTTCTATAGTTGTTAATGCTAGAATTCCTGGAATAAACAAGTCTTGTACGATAAAGTTTCATCCTATTAACCAAGATGGGGAAGATGAAAACGCTATAAATGATGAAATCCTGTTGGAGGATTCTAAATTTTATCGGTACAAACCTCTTATAAAAAAGGCAAAAGAATACATATCTCATTCAAAGAATGAAATGAGTATAATAATTGAAGAAAAGTTGCTAAAATTGGAAAATTCAATCAGAGAAGAAGATTATAACCTTGCAGACCTTTTTGCCAATGAGTTATTTGATTTACTTTATGATGAAGAGGAGGGGAAAAATGAGTTATGAACTTTATAATATTCTTGGTGTTACTCCTGATGCTTCTGAGGATGAAATTAAACGAGCTTATTTTAAAAAAGTACGCCAATTTCCTCCGGAGAAAAACCCCGAAAAATTTAAGGCAATACGTACTGCTTATGAAACTTTAATCAATAAAGAAAGCAGGGCTGACTATGATGCTCTTCAAAAGTATGGAGGAAAAATCTCAAAACTTATACTTGAGGCAGAAGATTTTATGAGCAAGGAAGATTGGAATGAGGCAGTTAAAAAATGGAAGGCTGTTTTAGACCTTTTACCTGACAATAAAAGTGTTTACGAGAGCCTTGCTATGTGCTATTTGATGAGTGGTGATATTGATAAGAGTATAGAGCTTTACAAAAAATTACTAAAAAGAGACTCCACAATTCCAACATATTGGATGAATTTGGGATGGGCATATCTGATTAAAGCAAGAGAAAATACTTTGGATAAGGATGAGTTTTATAAAAAATCAGAAAAGGCATTTAAAAAAGTCACAGAACTTGAACCTTACAACGCTTTGGCTTACCAAGCCTTAGCTACAATTAAACAGGATAAACAAGAATGGGAAGAAGCTGTGAAATTGTTAGAGTTAGCTGTAAGTTCAGATAATAAGTTAGATTTGCATGATGTTTTTTCTTTATTCCAACTATGCCCTCTTTATATTATTCTGGATAAAGAGAAAGAATTCAAGGACACATTAAAAAGAATTGAATCAATTGTGCCAGATGATGAGGAAGTAAAAGAGATAGTAGCTTTTAAACTTGTAGCTCTTGCAGACGAGTTAATTAATCCAGCTAGTAGGTATAAAGAGGCATATTTTGTTTTAAGGCTTGCAAGCAAACTTTTGCCCAATAATAATGATATTAAAAAAGCAAAAGATGAGGCTAAAACAATTTATAAAGCAACTGAAGAATTAGGAGCATTTGAAACAGATGCTTTTATTATTCAGCCATTCAAATTTCTTTTAGCGGCTTCATTATTCGAAGTATACCATGAATCATATGATAAAAGTGCTGTTGAATTAGCTTTGAAAAGATTGGAATATTATTCACCATGGGAATTGCAGGAATCTATAGATAGAATAAAGGAGGTCTATCCAAACTTGTATAAATTAAATAAACCATTTTTGAAAGAATTGTCACAATTTATCTCAAAGGAGTATACAGAACCGAACCAGCCAATTGAAAGGCAAGTGACAACTTCTAATACAACATCGTACAGTAACACATCCAGTACTTATTCAAATAAATCTTCAGATTGGGGATGCGGTGAAATTTGTGGAACTGCCCTGTGTTGCGGTATTGGGATCCTAATAGCTTCCCTTTTGGGATGTTGATTTTGCTATAATTGTCTTTAAAACAATCGTTTATAAATATCAGTGATCGAGTTTTGTGTAGTTTTTCTAATACTAACACGAACTTAATTTTGTTACAATTAATAAACAGACTGAAGCAATTTCTTTAGTTTTTTAAGGAACTTACAATTTTGTTTTTGGCCTATTAATTATATATTTAGTGCAGATTTATTGAGACGTTGCAGTGCCTCCTTTGCCTCTTGACGATTTTTGTTTTATATGTAAAATGTTTTTAAAAGAAATGTATAAGAAAAAATGTTTACAAATAGAAAATGTTAGTATAGGAGATGGTTCTTGATTGGATATTTTACACCGGATCAACGATTATTGAGGAATAGAGAACGTGGCGTGTACAACGGTTTGTATTGCAGTCTTTGTTTTTCTTTAAGGAAGAGATATTCTTTAAAGAGTGTGGTGTTATTACAACCAGATTTGCTTTTTTATTTAATTTCTTGCAACAAGGCATTTAATAAAATGGATTTGTTTTTAGAAAAAAGTAATTATCAAAGACGCAAATGTGTTATGAATCCTTTCATTAAAGTTAATGTGCTTAAAGGAGAAATCTTTAATTTTGCACCAGTGTCAGATATATCAGTCTTTATGTTTTACGTATATTATCTTAACAAAGTAATTGACAATAAAATGAGGCCCTTCACAAAATTAGGAGGAGTATATTTAAATAAAATTTTTGAAAGAAATCATTTCTATTTAAGTCAAAGTGGGATTAATGTAATATCCGAAATTGACCGTATTAAAGAAAGTTTAATGGTTTTAAATAATAAAACCTTTCCTAAATTAAGGGGGGATTTTGTCTCAATCGATGACTATATTTTACCTTCTCTTAATGCCACATCAAAAATTATTCTTAAGCGCCTGGATGAGGAAGACCAATTTAAGGAAAAGTTTGAATTTCTAACTATTATGGGCAAGATAATGTATTATTTAGATGCAATTGAGGATTATCATAGGGATAGAAAAAATAATAATTTTAATTTGTTAGAAATACAAAAAAATATTCCTACATTTGTTCGGATTTTTCTAATTAAGCATAAAATGTTAAATTTAATTAATATTTTGCGTCATAGTGTAATAAATAATTTTAGTAGTAATATTTATTTTATAGATAGCATATTGTCTTCTTTAGAATATCGTATTACACATACAGTTAAAAAATTAATGAAATCGTTAAAATGACACATTACTTACATAAACAAGCGATTCTTTATCAATAATAGAGTCCTTCAATTGGATGTTTTTTATAGATATGTTGAAATAAAGAAAGATTAAGAAGAGAGTAACGTGTTAGAGATAACAAAAAATTAAGTTAACTATATCTGGCAATATTATTATCTGGTCATTTCATTATGGTGTTTATATTGCCAATAGGATAGATCACCACATTGTCGGGAACTATATAGGGACTGATACCATTGGAAGGCTTGCTCTTGGAAACACTAAAAGCGGTAAAAGGTAAGTTATGATGTAATAGAAACATGTATAGAATAGAACGTTATATCAGGATTGTGTATGTTGGTTTACATTTTTTCATTGACCATTATCCCCATGGTGCTTTTGGGTTTGGAGAGACAAAGGATAATCCATCCTGGACAAGAGGGGGGCAGGAGAGGTTTTTAAGGGCGAAGATGGAGGCTGTGAAGCATACAAGGGAGTTTGTGCTTAAACTGTTTGATGGAACACTCTATAGAAGATATGTTTTACAGGAAATTTTGTAGGTTTTACTTATTTATTATGATGGAGAAAGTCCCTTGACATAACCTCTCAATGAGTGTATCTATTCTGAAAAAAAAGGAGGCTGAATGATCCTTATATCAATACTTGTTCTTGGTGGGCTTGGTCTTGTTTTTGGACTTTTCCTCACCTTTTCTGCAAAGAAGTTCCATGTTGAACGAGACCCGAGAATAGAGAAAATACTTGATGTTTTACCAATGGCAAACTGCGGTGGGTGTGGTGCACCAGGATGTGAACCCTTTGCAGAGGGTGTTGTTGCAGGAAAGTACCCTGTAAATGGTTGTGTTGTTGGTGGGCAGGAGGTGGCAGATAAGATTGCAGCAATACTTGGTGTTGAGGCAGAGGCAGTTGTTCCAAAAGTTGCTGTTGTTCAATGTCTTGGAGACAGGGAAACTGCAAAAAGGTTTGCTGAGTATACAGGGATAAAGACGTGTAAGGCATTAGACCTTGTTGGAGGGGATAAGGGATGTGTTTATGGGTGTCTTGGTCTTGGAGACTGTGTTGAGGCCTGTCTCTTTGATGCCATGTACATGGGAGAAAACGGGCTTCCCGTTGTGATAGAGGATAAGTGTACTGGTTGTGGTGAATGTGTCAGGGCCTGCCCCAGGGGGATAATGGCACTTGTTCCAAAGGATGCCCCTATTTATCTTGGGTGTGTGTCTCCTGAAAGGGGTAAGGATGTTTCAGATGTTTGTTCCAAAGGGTGTATAGGATGCAGCCTCTGTGCAAGGGTTGTACCTGAAGGTAATATAACAATGGAGGGATACCTCCCTGTTATACATTATGAAAATGTTAAAAATCCAGAAGACCTTAAACCTGCTGTTGAAAGGTGTCCAACAAAAACCTTTGTTGTAAGAAGTCTGGAGAATGTGAAT
>Ga0190359_1000907_pt1 | contig 19340 bp, 17 predicted proteins | sample 48721823_MG_FD_161269 | JGI IMG/M metagenome (GOLD analysis project Ga0190359, IMG submission 161269) | Hydrothermal vent microbial mat bacterial communities from Southern Trench, Guaymas Basin, Mexico - 4872-18-2-3_MG | ecosystem: Environmental > Aquatic > Marine > Hydrothermal vents >... | reverse complement strand
GGTCTTACTAAAGAGCGCAATAATAAAATACATCAGACAGCCCGCTCTATTATTACTTCACAAATATTTCGATATGAAGACAAGAAAAAAGAAAAAGCCCCATTCACCGCTCTCCGGGATAGTCTGGCACATCAACGAATAAACTATGACAGTCTGTTTGAAACCTATACCCTCTACCAGAAACAGAGAACGGCAAACTATGCCCTGAACCTGGCCCGGACCACGCAAAGTACTCTGAGATCTGCTGCTGACGAATACCAAATACGAAGCCGGTGGATTCACTGGCACGAGGTTGAGTGGCACAGAAAAATTACCATCGCACTTGCCTGCATAATCTTTTTTCTGATCGGTGCACCGCTTGGTGCCATCATTCGTAAAGGAGGACTGGGAACTCCGGTAGTTGTATCCGTTATCTTTTTTATCTTCTATTATATTATTACCCTGGCCGGTGAAAAATATGCAAAAGCAGGTGTTTTACCTGTTTGGTTAGGCATGTGGGGATCATCATTCATTTTACTGATAGTCGGAATTTACCTGACCATCAAATCTACCCGGGATTCGGCCATTTTGAGAACCGAAACGTATTCAAAGATTCTACGGAAAGTTCTTGGAATCAACGGGAAAGGCAAGGCAAATGAATATCATGAAAATCCTGCAACTAACCAATAAAGTTCCTTATCCACCGCGTGATGGTGGAGCCATTGCCACGTTGGCCCTGACTGAAGGATTGGCTGCTCAAGGTCATCAAGTGACTGTTCTGGCAATGAATACTACAAAACACCATACAGATGTCAGCCAGTCACCCTCACCAAAGTGGCGACTTATTTCAGCACCTGTAAATACACGGATTAAACCGTTAAGCGCACTGTTCAATCTGCTGTTTTCAAGATTACCATATAACGGGGTAAGATTCCGCAGTGCAAAATATCGTGAAATACTCATCAGCCTCCTCCGGAAAACTCCGTTTGATATCATCATCATTGAAAACCTCTATCCGGCATTATACCTGAAAGAGATCCGTTCGCACAGCCGGGCTCGGATCATGTTGCGGTCACATAACCTTGAACATGAAATCTGGCTCAGAAACAGGGACAATACCCGGGGATTTAAAAAATGGTACCTGAATATCCTGGCTCAACGTATTAAACGGTTTGAAATCCGGATGGTTCAATCCTGTGATGCCCTGATACCTATTACAGAACGGGATGCGTTGAAATTCAAACAACTTGGCAATCGACTACCCACTTTTATTTTGCCTGCAGGTTTGGATGAAGAGCGTTTGGGTCATCCGTCTGACTCTTCCGGTAAAATCACCCTGGCCTATCTGGGAGCACTCGATTGGTTACCCAACCAATCTGGTATAAAATGGTTCCTGGATAAAATATGGCCCTCTTTAATCCGTAACTATCCGGATCTCGAATTTCATATAGCCGGGCGAAATGCTCCTGCCCGATTTATCCGGCAGCTTCATCATAAAGGGGTCATCTATCATGGTGAAATCCGTGATGCCGGCACTTTCATCAAAGCACATCCCATCACACTGGTTCCTTTATTTGCCGGCTCAGGTATGCGGATCAAAATCCTTGAAAATATGGCAGCCGGTCGTGTGGTGATTACTACTCCGGTTGGCTGTGAAGGAATTCCTGCAGTAGATGGAAAGCATCTTTTTATATGTAGTGATTCCGGTTCATGGATAAATCGTATCCGCCAACTGATCAGCCAGCCCGGCATTATTCCTGCTGTTGGGGAAAATGCCATTACCTTTGTACGTGAAAAATACCTTAATAAAATATTAATCACACAATTCAGCAGATTTCTTACGGAATGGTCGAATGACAGCAATCATCATATTCTGGTTTAGTGTAGCAGCTGTATTTCATAGCTATGTGTTATTCCCGGTGCTCCTCAGGATCATTCACCGGTGGCATCGTGATCCGCAATATCCTCCCCTGCACTCCCCTCCCAAGAAAATCAGCATCCTGATTGCCGCTTATAATGAAGAGGAAATCATTATTACAAAACTTCAAAGTATTCTTGACTCGGATTATCCTTCTGCATCCTATGAAATCCTGATCGGATCGGATGCTTCAACCGATCAAACCAACCTGCTCGTGACACAATTTGATTCACAGCACCCCGGAGTAATCCGTTTTTATCCTTTTAAAACCCGTCGCGGAAAACCGAACATCATGAACCACCTGGCTACAGAAGCTACAGGTGAGATTCTGGTGCTCACTGACGCCAATGTATTGTTTGACCCTTATACACTGACTGAGTTAATTCGTCCTTTCAGTAATTCAAAAATCGGACTGGTAGACACGCAGATGAATAATCTCGGTATGAAAAAAGAAGGAATCTCTTATCAGGAGAAAGCCTATATCTCCAGGGAGGTCAGGATCAAATACCTTGAAGGATCTCTGTGGGGAACCATGATGGGCCCGTTCGGAGGATGCTATGCCATTCGCAGACAACTATTTGAGCCCATTCCTCCCACATACCTGGTAGATGATTTCTTTCTCAATATGTGTGTGCTGGATAAAGGTTTTTTTGCCGTGAACAACCCGGCTGCCCGGGTTTATGAAGACGTATCGAATGACCTGTCTATTGAATACCGCAGGAAAATCAGGATTGCCACAGGTAATTTTCAAAATCTCAGCCATTTCGCTCATCTGCTTTGGCCCCCATGGAAAGGCCGTTCGTTTTGTTTCATGAGTCATAAAGTAATCCGGTGGTTCGGTCCGTTTTTATTGCTCTCTGCATTGATTCCGTTAGGGGTACTCTCTTTTCATTCTGCTCTTTATTTTTGGCTCCTTCTGGGCTACCTTTTTATATTCCTGCTTCCGCTGGCAGATATTTTGTTTAAAAGCGTAAATTTGCACATTCCGCTGCTCAGGTTCCTGACTCATTTCATGGCCATGAACCTGGCGATGGGAGTAGGTTTTATTAAATTTCTAAAAGGAGTCAAATCCAATGTCTGGCAACCCACAAAACGACACCAGTAACCCTTTTAACACCATAGATGAAGCTATTGAAAGTTTTCGTAAGGGAGATATCATCATCGTGGTGGATGATGAAGACCGGGAAAACGAAGGGGATTTTATCGCTGCGGCAGACCATGTAACCGCCGACACCATCAATTTCATGGCTAAATACGGCCGGGGATTGATCTGTGTATCATTAACCGAAGAGCAGTGCAACGCACTCGACCTGCCACTGATGGTGGGTAAAAACACCTCTTTCCATTCTACCGCATTTACCATCTCCGTTGATCTGTTGGGGCACGGATGTACTACCGGCATATCTGCCCACGACCGTGCTAAAACGGTAAAGGCTCTGGTAGATCCGAAAACCAAACCGGAAGACATGGGCCGTCCCGGACATATATTTCCGCTGAAAGCCAAATCAAATGGCGTATTAAGACGTGCGGGACATACTGAAGCGGCAGTGGATCTGAGCCGGCTTGCAGGCCTACCGCCCGGAGGTGTATTGGTTGAGATTATGAATGATAACGGTACCATGGCAAGGCTTCCCGAACTTATTCAAATCGCCCGAAAATTTAACCTTAAGATCATTTCCATCAAGGATCTTATTTCATACAGATTACAAAAGGAGTCGTTGATCGAAAGAGGCACCAAAGTACATCTCCCTACGCAATACGGTGATTTTGATCTCATCCCTTATCGTCAAACATCAAACGGGCTCGAACATGTAGCTCTGATCAAGGGAACATGGAAATCAGATGATTCGGTACTTGTCAGAGTACACTCCTCCTGCGTAACAGGCGATATTTTCGGCTCATACCGTTGCGATTGCGGCCCCCAACTTCATAAAGCCATGCAAATGATTGATCAGGAAGGTCAGGGAGCACTGATTTACATGAACCAGGAGGGACGGGGGATTGGTCTTTTTAATAAGATTAAGGCATACCATCTTCAGGAAGAGGGGCAGGATACGGTTGAAGCCAACCTGAGCCTGGGTTTTGAAGATGATGAGAGAGATTATGGTGTGGGTGCCCAAATACTCCGGGATCTCGGATTGCAGAACATTCGCCTGATCACCAACAATCCAAAAAAAAGAGCCGGATTAGAGGGATACGGGTTACACATTACCGAAAATGTTCCTCTGATCATCAAACCTAATCCGTATAACTCTTTCTACCTGCAAACAAAAAGGGATAAAATGGGTCATAAACTTCATTTTCCTTTTGACTCACTACCACCTGAAAAACCTGATCCACACTCCTGATGAAGCGCCATCCCTCCATCTTATTCATGGGTACACCGGAATTTGCAGTTCCGTCACTCCGGGCACTTATGGATGCAGGATTTATTGTGAAAGCAGTTGTTACGGCAGTAGATAAACCCGCCGGAAGAGGTCGTCAACTTAAAATGTCACCTGTAAAAAAACTGGCTCTCGCCCGTCATATCCCGGTGATTCAACCGGTATCCCTGAAAGACCCTTCATTCATTGCCACGCTGAATGATTTGTCATGTGATCTTTATGTTGTTGTTGCATTCAGAATGCTGCCTGAAACTGTCTGGAGTTTGCCTCCAATGGGAACAGTGAACCTGCATGCTTCGCTGCTGCCCCAATACCGTGGAGCTGCACCCATCAATTGGGTATTGATCAACGGAGAACAGGAAACCGGATTAACAACTTTTCTGATCGAAAAAGAAATCGACACAGGGGCAATCCTGATGCAGGAAAAAATTGCTCTGCCTCCCTCTGTAACTGCCGGCAAATTGCATGATCTCCTGAAGCACGAGGGAGCCAAATTACTTCTGAAAACTGTTGCCGGTTTAGCGAATAAATCACTGAGACCGGTCAGGCAGTACATTAAGCCGGGTACCCGGCTTCATACTGCTCCTAAATTAACTAAAGAACTAAGTGTAATTGACTGGACCCAACCGGCAGTACAAATTTACAACCTGATCCGGGGGTTATCCCCCCACCCCGGGGCCCACACCACTTTTATTACTGAACAGGAAGATCATTTTAAAGTGAAAATTCTGGAAGCAGAAACCGCACTTCTCCCAACAGAAAGAGATCAATCCGTAACCGCAGGCACCTGCGTGAAGATTCATCCCAAAGAGCTGCATTTCATCACCGGCTCCGGCTTACTTCAGATTCTTCAGCTACAGCCTGAAGGTAAAAAACCGATGACCACGGCTGCATTCATCAACGGATTCAGAGGAAAAATCCTGAAAGCAGTATAACAATTATAGTCAATTCGAAGCTTCCCTCTATTTTTTCTTCCCCCGCAACCAGAGTACCTCCCCCACTTTGGGCTGTGTTCCACGTTTCATATGATTACGTTTGTAAAGCCAGCGCAATTTAATGCCATAATGTTGTGAAATACTGTACATTGACTCTCCCTGCATAACGGTATGGGTATTAAACCCGCGCTCGGCCCTGCGACGTTTCGGCTGTAAATAGATAATCTGACCCGGACGAATATCTTGTTTGCGGGGGATCTCATTATATCTTCTGATCTCCCACCTTAATTTACCGAACTCACGGGTAAGTTTTTCAATATTGTCATCTCTTCCGGCGATAACAAAATCAATCCTGTTGCGTACATACACTTTAGGTTTTGATATTCCGGGAATCAGGCTGTCATTAGAAACCAGCACACCTGCAGTAGAGTTGATCGACTCCATTTCAGGCATCCAGCGATCAAACTGATAAAGCTTATTTTCATCTATAAGGTGAATCAATAAGTGGGCATAACGGGGATTAGTGGCATACCCTGCCTTTTTCAGTCCGTGTGCCCAGGATTTATAATCGGTAGGATCCAGACGAAAAAGATCGCTGTACCGTTGCCGGTGCATTAAAAAAAGTGAATGATCCCGGTAAGATTCTTCCACGGTTTTATAAGCTCTGAAGCAATCATTCTTCTCATCATCATCATAGTAATATCTCGGACCCTGCCACTCCATCTGGCATTTGATCCCAAAATGATTATTGGCAGTCCGGGCCAGCTCACTGGTACCCGCGGTGGATTCAAGCAAACCCTGAGCTAGGGTAATACTGGCCGGTATTCCGCTGAAATGCATCTCTTTTACAGCAAGTTCAGCGTATTTGCGTATATAAGACTCGCGCTCCTGTTTGGTTTGTGCAGGCAAAGAAGTAACCTGCACAAAAGATGTAAGAAGCAAACAACTTAAAATAGTTACCGGAGAATATTTCATAGGTGCCAAAATTAACCCTTTTTCCTGTTTATCGATGGAGTTTAAAATTTGTATTTTTAGTGCAAAGTAAAAATATGGAAAAGAAGGAGATTGTTTTTTCGGTGAACCGGTATCACGGAGTCAATGAAATTCCCGAAAAGATCCAACAGTTGATTCATCAGGCAACGGAATCCGCCCTGTTAGCACATGCTCCTTACTCGCATTTCCAGGTAGGTGCAGTAGTGGAGTTAGAAAACGGAATTCTTGTTGCCGGAAATAATCAGGAGAACATTGCCTATCCTTCGGGGTTATGTGCTGAACGGGTCGCACTTTTTGCCGCCCGGGCCAATTATCCTGAACAGGTTATTAAACGCCTGGTACTGGTAGCAATTGACCATAACAAGGCCACTGATCAACCGGCTTATCCCTGTGGTGCATGCCGTCAGGTAATGGTGGATATTGAGCGGGTACAGCAAAAACCGATGGAAATATGGATGGCGGGCACTCAGTCCATTGAAATGGTAGAACAGGCAGTAATGCTACTTCCCATGGAATTTAAATGGGGCGGACCTCAGTCGCCGGCCTGAGATAAAAATTCATTCCAAAGCGGATCCTTTGGTGGATTTGCGGTAATGATCAATTTTTCATGGCTTACCGGATGCTCAAAGCGCAGACATCTGGCATGAAGATGAATACCTCCCTGGGGATTTGAGCGCGGATAACCGTATTTTAAGTCTCCTCTTACCGGACTTCCAATTTTGCTTAATTGGCAACGAATCTGATGATGTCTGCCGGTATGCAGGTCAATCTCAAGAAGATGATACTGGTTGGTTCGGCCGATTAACCGGTATGAAAGCCGGGCTTCTTTACTTCCTTTCCTGGGTTTATTAAAAGCAAAGCTTTTATTTTTTTTCTCGTCGCGTATCACAAAATGGACCAGTTCTCCTTCTATTTCCGGCGGGGGTTCTTTAACTACGGCCCAATAGGTCTTAGAAATCTCCTGATCCCTGAACAACCGGTTCATTCGCGACAGTGCTTTGCTGGTACGGGCAAAAAGCACCACACCAGTCACGGGGCGATCAAGGCGATGAACCACTCCAAGAAAAACTTCCCCGGGTTTATGGTATTTCTTTTTCAGGTAATCCTTCACCATCTGATCAAGAGAGAGATCTCCCGACCGATCTCCCTGTACCAGATCTGATCCTCTTTTATTAATGGCTATTAAATGATTATCCTCATATAATATATCCATAACCAAAGAAACTCCCGTTAATACTGTTCTTTTTCATTCGGAAAATCCAGGTTTTTAATATCGCGAATATAATGCGACACTGCTCCTTGAATCTCCTCAAAAAGATGATGATAGCGCCGGAGAAACCGTGGTGAAAAATCTTTATTGATCCCCAGCATATCATGAAGTACCAAAACCTGGCCATCCACTGACGAACCAGCTCCGATACCTATTGTCGGAATATGAAGCGATCCGGAGACCTGTTTTGCCAATTCGGCCGGGATCTTTTCTAAAACTATGGCAAAACAACCGGCCGCTTCGAGATCTTTGGCATCCTGCATTAATTTGTCTGCTTCATGCTGTTCACGCGCCCTGACCACATAAGTACCGAATTTATGAATTGACTGAGGGGTCAGGCCCAAATGCCCCATCACGGGTATCCCGGCAGAAAGAATTCGGTTGATGGATTCCAGTACTTCAGCCCCTCCCTCAATTTTAACCCCTCCGGCTCCTGTCTCTTTCATAATTCTGATTGAAGAGTTTAACGCCTCCTTTGAATTACCCTGATAGGTCCCGAATGGCAGGTCAACAATTACCAGGGCCCTGTGAATTGCCCGTACCACCGAAGCCCCGTGATAAATCATCTGGTCGAGGGTGATCGGCAATGTAGTTTCATACCCGGCCATCACATTTGAAGCGGAATCCCCCACTAAAACCACATCTATTCCCGTTTCATCAAGAATCCTGGCTATAGAATAGTCATAAGCAGTTAACATCGCGATTTTCTCACCGCGTTGTTTCATCTCCTGAAGAATATGAGTGGTTACCCTTTTTATCTGATGATGAACTGACATAATTGAAATGATTTGAATCGTAAAGATAAGACGAATCCCGTATATTTGGGCTAATGATTCATAACTGGATATACAGAGCATGGGTTATGTTACCCGGGATAATGATCTTCACAGGGTGCGGTAATGAAGTGGAAATCTCTGCACCATACAAAGACATACCGGTGGTTTATTGCATATTAAACCCCGGGGATTCAGTGCATTATCTCCGTCTTGAAAAATCTTTTAACGGTGAAGCCAATGCTTACGAAATGGCACAACAGGCGGATTCTATCTACTATCCGGATGCCGAAGTTTATCTCGAGCGCTGGTCTGACAACAAGATGCAGGAACAATTCAATATGATCCCTGTAACCATTGCCCCTCGTATCAATGGTGTCTTTGCAGAAGATCCCAACCGGTTGTATGCCACATCATCTGAATTAATCCCCAATAATGAATACAGATTAAATATCCGGATTCCTTCTACAGGAGCAGAGATATCGGCCAGAACACATCTGGTAAATGATTTCAGAATCATTAAACCGGAGTATTACAGAAAAAGCCTGCCATTCTCCAGTTATGGCAACAATACCATTGTTGAATGGGTAACTGCCCGTTATACCCGGGCGTTTCATCTCCAGATCCGTTTTCATTATCTTGAAATCAACGGAGAAGATACTGTCAGGAACACCGCATATTGGAACATTGCCAATTTCGTCGCGGATAATGACGGTGGGGGGATTAAAATGGAAACCAATATTTCCCACCGTGCTTTTTACAAATGGCTTGGCAGTAAATTGTCCCCGGTTTCCGAACCGGTTTTCCGCCTGGCAGCACGTAAATCTCTCGATTTCTGGTTTACCGTGGGGGGAGATGAGCTGTACACTTATATCCAGATCTACCGCCCGGATGACAATATACCCAAAGAACACCTGGTCTTTACTAACATTTCTAACGGGATCGGGATTTTTTCATCCCGTTTTGAAAAAGGAATAACAGGTAAAGCCCTGTCAGAACATTCCATTGATTCTATCGCCCATGGTATCTACACCAGGCATCTTGGCTTTGATGACAGTCTGAACGACTACTATCATACCGGAATATAGTTCTTTAACTGTCGTTTTGTCACCCTTACCCTTTGGCACAAAGATTGAACAATCGGGTAGTCCGTTGATTAATCGAAAAAAAAGAGATATGGGAAAAATAATTGGAATCGATCTGGGAACCACCAACTCCTGTGTGGCTGTTATGGAAGGTAATGAACCTGTTGTAATACCCAATAGCGAGGGTAAACGAACCACACCATCTATGGTGGCATTTTTGGATAATGGAGAACGCAAAGTCGGTGATCCGGCAAAACGTCAGGCCATTACCAATCCTGAACGCACGGTATCTTCAATCAAGCGCTTTATGGGCGAAAATTACAGTAACCTGTCGAAAGAGATCGAGCGTGTACCTTATAAAGTAACAAAAGGCGATAATAATACGCCAAGAGTGGTGATTGAAGAACGGAAATACAGTCCGCAGGAAATCTCCGCCATGGTACTTCAGAAAATGAAGAAAACTGCCGAAGATTATCTGGGTCAGGAAGTCACTGATGCGGTGATTACCGTTCCGGCTTATTTTAATGATTCGCAACGTCAGGCTACAAAAGAAGCCGGAGAAATTGCCGGTCTGACTGTAAAAAGAATCATCAACGAACCTACTGCAGCTTCACTGGCATACGGTCTTGATAAAAAAGGTAAAGACATGACAGTAGCCGTATTCGATCTGGGTGGAGGTACTTTTGATATTTCCATTCTGGAGTTGGGAGACGGTGTTTTTGAAGTGAAATCAACCAATGGAGACACCCATCTCGGTGGAGATGACTTCGATCAGGAGGTTATCAACTGGCTGGCAGATGAATTTAAAAAAGACGAAGGTATTGACCTCCGTAAAGATCCGATGGCATTGCAACGCTTGAAAGAAGCTGCCGAGAAAGCTAAAATCGAACTTTCAAGCTCTTCATCCACAGAGATTAACCTTCCCTATATCATGCCGGTTGACGGAGTACCTAAACATCTGGTAAAAAACCTCTCAAGAGCCAAATTTGAGCAATTGACAGATCACCTGATCCAGGCCACCGTGGAACCCTGTAAAATTGCACTTAAAGATGCAGGTATCTCTGCTTCACAGATAGATGAAGTATTGCTGGTCGGAGGATCCACCCGTATTCCTGCAATCCAGGAAATTGTTAAAAACTTCTTCGGCAAAGCTCCCTCCAAAGGAGTCAATCCCGACGAAGTGGTTGCTGTAGGAGCTGCTATTCAGGGTGGTGTGCTCAGTGGTGATGTAAAAGATGTGCTTCTGCTGGATGTCACTCCGCTCTCACTCGGGATCGAAACCCTGGGAGGTGTGATGACTAAATTAATCGAATCCAATACGACCATACCGACTAAAAAAACCGAGACATTCACTACCGCTGCTGATAATCAGCCATCTGTTGAAATTCATGTACTCCAGGGCGAGCGCCCGATGGCCAATCAAAATAAAACAATCGGCCGGTTTCATTTAGACGGGCTGCCACCTGCTCCGCGCGGAATTCCCCAGATTGAGGTTACTTTTGACATTGATGCCAACGGGATTCTGAATGTATCTGCAAAAGATAAAGGAACCGGTAAAGAACAAAAGATCCGTATTGAAGCATCATCCGGACTGACAGATGAAGAGATCAACAGAATGAAAGAAGAGGCACAGAAATTTGCCGATGAAGACAAAAAACAGCGTGAGAAAGTAGATAAAATGAATGCGGCAGATAGTCTGATCTTTCAAACTGAAAAACAATTAAAAGAGTTCGGAGACAAACTCCCGGCTGATAAAAAAGAACCGATTGAACAGGCTTTGAATAAACTCAAAGAGGCTCATAAAGCCCAGGATCTGGATGCTATTGATAAAGCTACTGCCGAGCTTAATCAAATATTCCAGGCAGCTTCGGAAGAGATGTATAAACAACAACAATCCGCCGGAACTCAGCCTGGCGAACCCTCAGGAAGTCAGACAGCAGAGCCTCCAAAAGACGGGGAAAATAAAGATGAAGAGGTGACGGATGTGGATTTTGAAGAGGTAAAATAAACAATCCGGCTTTACCACATTGTATTATTTCAAAAACAAAAAAATAATAAACATGAAGATATTAGTCGGGCAACATGAATAATATCTACTTCAGACATTAGTATAAACTCTTACAAGAATGGTTGTGGTCTATGATCACAACCATTCTTATTTTTGTAATTATGAAACATAAAATCTCTTTACTGATTGTATCCGTAATATGCACCGGGGCATTGACAGCTCAAACCAGGCCAATCAACCAACTTGACCGCAAAGGTCTGAAAACAGGTTACTGGGTTAAATTTTATCCGGGAACAACCGACACACTCTATACGGGCTTCTTTGTCAATGGTCACCCGTCAGGGAAGATGGTCAGATACCATCCTGAAGGCGGAGTCAGGGCTAAACTGATCTATGATACCACAGGTCAAAAAGTACAAGCTGCTTTTTTTGATCCGGATGGTCGCTTTCGGGCTGAAGGACACTACCTGAAACAAAAAAAAGAGGGGCTGTGGATCTTTTACTCAGAGAATAAAACTCCACTGTACCGGATTCACTATCATAACGATGAACTGAATGGCCGGGCAGAGCGTTATAATCTTGATGCCACTCTGATTGAGAAGGCAGAATGGCATCATAATCAATTAGACGGCATTCGGGAAATCAACTATGCAAACGGTCAGAAACAGGCGGTTATTCATTACCGTAACGGTATCATGGAAGGTCCGTATATAACCTTCTTCCCCAGTGGTAAAATACAAAGCAGCGGTCAATGCCATCAAAACCTCAGAGAGGGAAAATGGACCTATTTCTTTGAAAATGGGAAGAAAGATTTCGAACTGATATACCGCCACGGAAAGGTGCAAAATCCTCTTGAGCTTAACCTGCGTCAGCAAAAATTGTTCGATCTGTACGAGAAAAACCGCCACCGGTTCAAAGATCCTGAAGATTATAGAAACGATCCCGAGCGGTTTCTACACAAATAATCCAATAATTATTTGCACTTTTATTCAAAATATTCAAGGGTCATGAAAATTGGAATAATCCTGCTGACATTGATCATTTCAGGTTCTGTCCTTTCGGCTCAAACCGCACCAGACACATACTGGGTACAATTTACCGATAAGAATCTGAGCCCTTATACAATTGACCACCCCGAAGCATTTTTATCTCAACGAGCTCTCGAACGCCGTGAAAGATTTGGGATTGAAATTGACAAGCTGGATATCCCGGTTAATGCATTTTATGTTGATTCGCTTAAATCTTTAGGTCTGCAGATACTGGCCAAATCCAAATGGTTTAATGCGGTTACCATTTACACTACCGACACCCTGCTTGTGGATACCCTTGGATACATCTCCTTTGTCAGACAGGTAAAAGCTTTACGGAAAAAGATACCGATCAAGCAGGCTAACGATAAATTCAATCGGGAAAGCTTTAAAACATCAACGCACCAAACCCAAACCGACACCACATTGCTTGATTACGGGCAAGCTGCCTGGCAAGTAGGCATGGTCAACGGACAAGTACTTCATAACCAAGGATATCAGGGACAGGGAATGGTAATCGCCGTGTTAGATGGCGGATTTTATAATGCAAATCAAAATCCTGCATTTGACAGTCTGTGGGCACACAATCAAATACTGGATACCTGGGATTTTGTCAACCGTGGCCCGGTTACTTTTGATCAACACCGGCACGGAGCCCAGGTACTGTCAATAATGGGAGCAAACCTGCCGGGCCGCTTGATAGGTACCGCCCCCAAAGCATCCTATATTTTACTGGTTTCTGAAAATACCAATAGTGAGTATCTTGTTGAAGAGGATTACTGGACAGCTGCTGCCGAATTTGCCGACAGCGCGGGTGCCGACCTGATCAATTCTTCTCTGGGATACAGCATTTTTTTAGATACACTTACCAATCATACCTATGCCGATATGGACGGTAATACCACACGTATTACACGTGCTGCCGACATTGCTGCCAGCAAAGGTATTTTGGTGGTTTCCAGTGCAGCAAATGAAGGAATGACCTCCTGGCATTACATCACCGCCCCGGCCGATGCCGATAGTATTTTAACGGTGGGTGCAGTTGACTCAATGGGCGTTTATGCCCCTTTCAGCTCTACCGGTCCGACTTATGACGGTCGCATTAAACCCAATATCACCGCGCAGGGAATGTGGACCGCCCTGTCGGCCACCAATGGCAGTATTATCCGGGGAAACGGCACCTCTTTCAGTTCACCCCTGATTTGTGGAATGACCGCCTGTTTATGGCAAATCAACAAATCGGTTAACCCGGCTGACCTGATTCATTTAATTGAACAAAGCGCTTCACAATATGAACATCCGGATTCTTTGCTGGGATATGGCATTCCGGATTACGGCAAAGCGCTCTTCCTGGTGCAGGGGCTCAACCCGGTGAGGCTGGATCAGGAACATTTGATCCGCTCATTTCCCAATCCATTTACCGGATCTCTGGTTGTAAATTTTTACACACCGCAACATCAGGAGATTACTATAGAATTAATGCAGCTTGATGGCAGGATCTGTTATCGCCGCACCCTGCAGGTGGGCAGTACTTCACTAAATCAAATATCACTGAAAGATCTGGAATCCCTTCCGGCCGGAGTATTGCTACTCAGAATCCTGACCCAAAAAGGTGCATACCACCAACGCATCATACATACCAGGTAATCTGACTGCGGATGGACCCGAATAATCATCAGTCAATCAGCCTTTTTGAATTAAATAACCGGATACGCCGGGTAATTGAATCCGGATTTCCCGAACTCTATTGGATTGTAGCTGAAATCAGTGAGATCCATGTAAACCCGAAAAGCGGTCACGCATACCTTGAACTCGTTGAAAAAGCCCGTGATAAAGATACCCTCATTGCCCGTGCAAGGGCAACTATCTGGGCTGCCGCATACCGGAGTCTGAAGGCCTATTTTGAAACCACTACCGGTCAGATTCTCACTACAGGAATTAAAATCCGGGCCAGGATTTCGGTAGATTACCATGAACTCTATCAATTCAGTCTGAACATCCGGGATATTGACCCCAGCTATACGATGGGTGACCTGGCCAGAAGGCGACGGGAGATCATTCGTCAACTTGAAGAAGACGGGGTAATTGACATGAACCGTGAAATCGAATTTCCACGGGTGCCGCAACGTATTGCCATAATCTCATCACCTACCGCTGCCGGTTACGGGGATTTTATAAACCAACTGGATCATAATACACCGGGCTATCACTTTTACACCAAACTTTTCCCGGCAATTATGCAGGGTAACGAAGCGGTATCCTCACTTTTGCACGCCTTCGACAGGATCTCCGGATATTTAAATTTTTTTGATGTAGTGGTCGTCATCAGAGGAGGTGGCAGTAAAACCGATCTGACTGTTTTTGATCATTACGATCTGGGATTTTATGCTGCCCAGTTTCCATTACCGGTCATCACCGGTATCGGTCATGAACGGGATGACTCCATTCTCGACCTGGTAGCCCATACCCGTTGCAAAACGCCAACCGCTGCTGCAGATTTGCTGATTGACCACATAGGTGAATTTGAAGATTGGATCATGGAGCAATCAGAAGCTATCACCGACCTCGCCAGGGAAATGATCAAAAGCCACCAACAATTCTTTGACCGTGTGCTGCAACGAATGCCCCGCCAGGTGCAACAAAAGATCGAACTCTCCCGTCGCCAGCTGGTTCGATTCGGTCAACAGGCTCTTTCAAACAGCCATGTCATTCTTGTTCGCGGAAACGATCAACTGGCTAATTTCTCCGGTCAACTCAGCAAAAACATCCGGCGGCTGATCACGGATGCCCTTCGCTATAATGACTCTCTCGACCGGCAATTACGGTTATACGATCCCGCCCATATTCTGAAAAGAGGATACAGTATTACATATCATAAAGGGAAACCTTTAAAAGACAGTCAAAATGTGAAAGCCGGTGACTCTGTTACAATCAGGCTGTTCCGGGGTATATTAAACGGTATCATCCACCTGCCTGAACAACCGGATTCTTCATCCACATTAAATAAAAACTCAAAAGATCATGACAACATCAGCTAAAATCAGTTACAAATCAGCTATCAAAGAGATCGAGAAGATTTTACATTCTATTGAGAATCAAGACCTTGATATTGACGAACTCACCGGTCAACTCAAACGTGCCTTTGAACTGATCCGTATTTGCAAGAAAAAACTGACATCCACAGAGGCTGAAGTAGAAAAGATCCTTAAAGAGATGGAAGAATAAATTTTATTTTAAGAATACTTTTTTATCTTTACAGGCTGAAAATTTTTAATTAACATTCTGAATTCTAAAAGCTTAGTAAAATGATGAAAGGAATAACCCGACTTTTCCTACTGATCCTTCTGGTGACATTTTGGGTTGGTAGAGCAGATGCCCAAACTGTTGCGGATGCCTCCAAGGTTTACAATGAAGCGATTGTGAAAGCCAATGCTTCCGATCCGGCAGGCGCCATTGACCTGTTAAAATCCTGTCTGGACCTTTGTCAGCAAGTGGGCGATGCAGCAGCTGACGTAAAAACCAAAGCTGAAAACAAATTACCCGAACAATATTTTAACCTGGGAGGACAATTGGCCAAAGCCAATCAAACCCAGAAAGCGATTGACACCTTCAAAGAAGCTGCAAAACTGGCTGCGCAATATAAGAACCAGAAAGTTTCCGATGCTGTAAATGATGCCCTCTCCAAATTATATACTAAAACAGGATACTCCTCTCTGAAGAATAAAAAAGTGGATGAAGCTCTTGACTATATCAATAAAGCCATACAACTGAATCCAAATTATGGTACGGCACGGTATATTCAATGTTTTGCCGTCAGATCAAAGGGCGATCCCGTAGCATTTGAAAAAACGGCAGATAAGGGAATTGAAGTTTGCGCTTCGTCAAACGACTCCAGAAATCTGAAATCAATTCAGAAACTGGCACGTGATTATTTTCTTCAACTGGGATCTAAAGCGATATCAAAAAATAAATACCAGGAAGGTGTCACTCTTTTACAGACTTCCTTAAAATATGATCAATCATACAAAGACACTTATTATTATCTTGCTGTAGCACAGAATGGTGTAAAAGATTATCAATCAGCAGCCAAATCAGCCAACCGGGGTTTGTCACTCGAGACAGGCACTCCAGAGAAAAAAGCCAAATACTATTTTGCATTAGGTAATGCATTAAAAGGACAGGGAGATAAGGCAGGAGCGTGTGCCGCTTATAAGAATGCACTTTACGGGCCATTCAAAGAGGGCGCCAAATATGCCATCGAACAGGAATTAAAATGCAAATAGTACTATAATCCAATGTTTATAAGGACAAAACGATCCTTTTTTATTCTGCTGCAGATACTCCTGCTTCTTGTGCCGTTTCAGGGGTTTTCATTTGACCGGCAGGTTAAAATTGCCTGCGTGGGCAATTCAATAACCTATGGCAGCGGCATTATTAATCGTGAGCGACTCTCTTACCCGGCCCAGCTACAAGAATGGATGGGAAATCTGTACCAGGTAAAAAACTTTGGCGTTCCCGGAGCTACCCTGCTTGAGAAAGGCAACAAACCTTATGTGCAACAAAATGCTTATCAGGAAAGTATGTCTTTTCAGCCTGATATCGTGATTATAATGCTGGGCACAAACGATACGAAACCCCAGAACTGGAAATTTGCCGATGCATTTGTCAACGATTATATCCGGTTGGTGCACTCTTTTAAGTCCCTTTATTCAAAGCCCCGGGTTATTCTCGCACTGCCGGTACCGGTTTTTGTGCCGGATAAATGGGGCATTCGTGATTCGGTAGTTCGCGAAGGTGTGATCCCGAAAGTAAAAGAGATTGCTGCAAAAACTCATTGTGAACTAATTGATTTGTACCAGCCATTGTTGCCCTACGGTAAATTTTTCCCGGATAAAGTACACCCTAATTCTCTCGGTGCAGCAATCATGGTTGAAGAAATATACAAACAGCTATTTCATAGAACCGGCACCTATGGACTTGGGAAATTCAATTCCGCCACCTATCCGGTACCCAGTGCCGAATATCGTAGTGAAGCCGCCGGGTGGGGAAAAGGAAAAGACTGGATGAGCCAACATGAAGCAATCAATAAAATCGGATTGTCGCGGCCGGTTGACCTGGTATTTCTTGGTAATTCAATCACTCAGGGCTGGGGTAGTGATGACCGGAAATTATGGTCAAGCGTACCCGAATTATGGGATTCACTCTATAAACCCCGGAATGCAGCCAATTTTGGTATTTCCGGCGACCGGACCCAACATGTGTTATGGCGTATCAGGAACGGAAATTTTGACCATATTCATCCAAAAGCTATTGTTCTCGTAATTGGAGTAAACAACTTCCCGTCAAATACAGCCGAAGAGATTGCCCAGGGTATTAAAGCTATTGTAACCGCCCTTCGAAAAAAAGTTCCGGAAACCCGTATATTACTTCTCGGACCATTTCCTACCGGTAAAGATGAATCTGATCCCTGGAGAGTGAAATATCACAAGATCCAAAAATTAATCCAGCCACTGGATCATTTGTCCGGCGTCAAATATCTGAATATCGGCGGTCCGTACATTCTTACAAACGGCCAATTGAACCATAAACTGATGCGAAACGACAACATCCACCTGACCCCTCAGGGATATTATACCTGGGCTGCATCTATTGAGCCTGTTTTAAAGGAGTGGGGTCTGTAATACACATGGGCCTATGAAAAAATCTGTGATCCTACCGTTTGTTATCTTCCTGCTGGCTTCAGGGATCACATTTGGGCAGAATGAGCATCCTGTGACTCGACCGGTGCAGTATTTTATAGGATTACAACCCGGATTTTCAATCCGCCCTTTCGATCAATACCGCTCAGCTGTAAACGTCAACGTGACCCCTTTTTTATTTGAATTTGCTGCGACCAGTCATTTGGGGATACGGCTCCATCCAATCTTCAATATACAATTCAGACCTGAATTTCCGGCAGTTGCAGCCTCTACCGGAGTTGACCTCTCTTTTCCTTACTATTTCAGTAAAAAAAAATCTGAAGAGGGCCACCGGGGCTTTTACCTGGCAGCCCTTACCGGTTTCTTAACAGATCAGCTTAATGACTTTTTTACCGCCAGTGCAACCGGAGAAATCGGTTACGCTTTTGTATTTCAGAATGTACTTTCCGTATCGGTTGCTGCCAAAGCCGGCTCTCAGTTTCAAATTAATCCCACAACAGGCTTTGTCCGGGTTTTCTCAAGTACCGGTGGAAGAATCTGCTTTGGTCTCTGGTTCTAACTTCAACCCAGCCATTCACTATCTATGGTAAATATCCCAACGTGGTTTCTTATTCTGCTCCTGATCCAGGGAGGAACCGCTATCATGGTATTTGTTACTCTTTTTTTTGTTTCAGCTCCCTACGGCAAACATAACCGTAAGGGCTGGGGCCCGGCCCTCAATTCAAAATGGGCCTGGATGAGTATGGAATTCCCGGCTTTTGCCGTTATGATCATCCTATATGTACTCTATTTCAAACAAATCGGATGGGTCAACTGGATCTTTTTAGGTTTGTGGCTTTGGCATTACATCAACCGGACGTTCATCTTTTCAACCAGACTGCTGGGTTCGCGTAACAATTTTCCCCTTTCGGTAGCCTTGATGGCCTTTATTTTTAATCTGCTCAATGCCACGGTTAATGGATACTACCTGGCATATATTCATCCTGACTATTCAGTTAAGTGGCTGACAGACTGGAGGTTTATAATAGGTCTGGGAATTTTCTTTTCAGGGTGGTTCCTGAATATTCATTCTGACCGGATCATCCGTAATATACGACGCGATAATCCCCAGCCCGGATATTATGAGATACCGGAGAAGGGCTTCTTTAAATGGATCAGTAATCCCAATTACCTGGGTGAAATTATTGAATGGACCGGTTGGGCCCTGCTGACCTGGTCATTTGCCGGACTGGCATTTGCACTTTTTACATTTGCTAATTTGCTACCCA
>Ga0190359_1000904_pt1 | contig 19363 bp, 14 predicted proteins | sample 48721823_MG_FD_161269 | JGI IMG/M metagenome (GOLD analysis project Ga0190359, IMG submission 161269) | Hydrothermal vent microbial mat bacterial communities from Southern Trench, Guaymas Basin, Mexico - 4872-18-2-3_MG | ecosystem: Environmental > Aquatic > Marine > Hydrothermal vents >... | reverse complement strand
AGATCATCTCAACATACCACCGTTTTATGTGTGTCCTCCAATTTTACCCTTTTCTCTTCTGGGTTTGGCTCGTTAACTTATCAGATGTTTACTGTCTACCATCTTGATTACAGTTTCGTTACCATTTCCAAGAACATTTATTTATCTTCGTCCCCTGTGGTAACGCAGGTCATATACAGCACGACATGCCAACAACGCATATAGCAAACGGCTGAATTTCATCCGTCCCGGACAGAAACCCCGTAGACGGAACTATTTCGACTTAATAATTTCATTTCAGCTACGCTTTTTGAAATTATATTCTTACTGAGTTCCAGCCTTTTTTGCTAATTTCGCTTTCATATGACAACGACGACGTTTGACTGCCGCTTGCCATATGCCTATTGTTGAACTAAATCCCGCTCAGGCGGGATTTAGTTCAACAACATAGTACATATGAAACGTTTCGGTTATTGTATCAACGCAGAAAGTCACCTGGTAACTGTTAGAAAATTTGATACTGCTTACCCAGGTCGATCTCATGCGATACCATACTTTACGTACATTGGACCGTTAAGCGAAATTTTGGCAAGAGGGGGAAAAGAAAAATGAATAATTCTAGAAGATCCATCCTAAGAAGTCATTTTCTCGTGATATTGGTCATAATCGTCATCATTCCGAGTATACGGTTTATCAGCTATAAAAAAGACAACATGCCAAAAAATGCTAAAAATTATACTATAGTTGATACAGAGCAGACTAAATGTTATGATAACTCAAAGGAGATTCCTTGTCCAAATCCGGGAGTCCCTTTCTATAGGCAGGATGCACAATATAATGGAAATCAGCCAAATTATATTGACAATGGTAATGGAACAATAACTGACTTAAACACAGGGTTGATGTGGACAAAAAGCCCTGATTGGAATAGAGATGGAATCACAAATTATGAGGATAAAATGACCCACGAGGAGTCTTTAGCATTCGTGAAGGAACTGAACAATGGAAATTATCTTGGTTATAACGATTGGCGATTACCCTCTATTAAAGTGTTATATTCGTTAATTCAATTAAGTGGAGTTGACCCAAGTCTATTATAAACAATACACAACATAGATTCGAAGCTTCTATATCTATTTAAGGATAAGTTTTTCAGTTTTCTTATAATTTTTCCCACGGATCTTTTCAAAGGTTTTGATCATTTCTTCCAGTTTTTTCTTGTTTGTCCCGGCCAGATTATTTCTTTCACCAATATCGTTTTTCAGGTTGTAAAGCTGATAAACTTTGGCGTTCCCCAGTTCTATGTTTACCCATTTGTTTACAGCCGGTCCGGGGTATGGAGGAATCATTTTCCAGTTGCCTTTGCGCAGTGCTGTTCTGCTGGTAGCTTCCAGGATCAGTTCATCCCTTCCTTTGTTGCTTTTGCCCAGGAAAACATCCATAAGGTCTATGCCGTCCCGGCTCCTGAAGTCGCTGTTCACAAGAGAGGCCAGGGAGGAAAGTATATCCACCTGGGAAACAATGGCGTCTGAAACTGCAGGCTTTATCTTTCCTTTCCAATAGACGATAAAAGGCAGGTGGGTCCCCGCTTCATACAGACTGTATTTTCCGCCTCTGAAAGGACCCCACGGGGCATGTTTCCCCAGCTTTTCCACAGCATCGTCATAATAACCGTCGTTCAGGACAGGCCCATTGTCGCTGCTGAAAATAATAAGGGTGTTTTCCAGAAGTCCCTCTTTTTCCAGAGTGTTGATAATCTGGCCGATATCCCAATCGTGTTCGACGATCACATCGCCTCTGGGGCCCAATTTGGTTTTGCCTACGAACCGCGGATTGGGTGTACGTGGCACATGAGGTTGCTGCAAGGCATAGTAAAGAAAAAACGGTTTGTCTTTATGGGCAAGGATAAACTTTTCGGCTCTTATGAGAAAAGTATCGGCCATATTCTCATCCACCCACCAGGCTGACCGGCCGCCTTTCATGAACCCGATCCGCGGGATACCGTTCACTATTGTATTGTTGTGCCCGTGATGCCAGCGTATTCTACACATCTCGGGATGGTCTTTTCCGGTGGGCTGTCCCGGGAAGTTCTTTTTGTAGCTTACTTCTATAGGGTCATCAGGATCGAGGCGCACGACATCACCGTTTTCAATATAAACCGTCGGTACGCGATCCTGAGTGGCTGCCATAATGAACGAATAGTCGAAACCTACCTCGTTGGGACCTGGAGAAATATGCTTGTTCCAATCCACCTCACCGGAGCCCAGGCCCAGATGCCATTTCCCGACGATGCCCGTATAATACCCCTTTTGCTTCAGCATTTTAGGTATCGTCATCTGCGCAGTATCAATGAGTAAAGGCGCTGTTCCCGGAAGGATTTTGGCATTTTTGTTACGCCAGGGATACACCCCCGTCAACAAGGCATACCTGCTGGGTGTACAGGTAGCCGAGGAAGCATATCCGTTGAGGAACTTTATGCCTCCCTCTGCAAGTTTATCTATATTAGGTGTTTTGATCTCCGTGGCACCATAAGCACCTACATCCCCGTAGCCCAGATCATCGGCATAGAGGATTACAATATTGGGCAGGGGACTCTTTTCCTCAGCTTTTTTGGAAGAAGTGGAAGAACAGGAAATAAAAAATGCCAGGGTAGCAAAAAAAAGAATCGGTCCAAAATATTTCATAATGTAATTAAATTGATTAATTGGTTATCAAGTTTCATAAGGTTGTTGGATAAAAAAAACTTATTTTGTTTTAATTTGAACGTTTAATAATAGTATTTTATTTTTAAACAGTAAAGGATTTTCTTTAAAAATTTCAGGTTTTAATTCGCTTCATTTCTCTACCGCCTTAAAAGGTGTTTGCACTCAGAATTCCATTCTTCCACTTCCATATCTTCTGTAAAGCAAATAAAATATAAGAAATCGCATAAGATGTATATTCATTTCTGCCTTTGTTAGCATATTGTTCTTTAGTTTCCCTTCGGCTAGGAGCATCTCTTGTAGGGAAAGAAAAGGCGAGCGATCTTTGCTGGAAAAACGGACATGAGCAGAGAAGAAAAAAGTGAGATGATGGTATGGCTTGTACAACAATGGCAGGAAAGCGGGATTACACAAAAAAACTTTGCATAAACACACCGGGTAAATCTCTCTACCCTGCGATACTGGATTCGTAAGAGACGGAAAGGATCATCAAACCCATCAATTCATTCAGCTGGATATTTCAACAGAACATTCTATTCGTTTGTATTATCCCAACAGCATCGAAATGGAATGGTCCTCCGGGACACCGGTCAATGTGACCAGACATTTGATAAGCTTTCAACCCACATCGCAGCTAGGGGTTCTTAAATATCTGACTTTAAGACTAAATTTTTTTTTGAAATTGTCACAGGTCCCACTATGGAATTTTTGCGATAGAATGGCGTTGTTTTGTATCCCATTAGTTCGTAAATCTCTTTTACTTTGGTTATAGGTTTCGTACACTGACGTATAGACGTATAGATATTACCTCATCGTTTATGTTTTGCATGGTTGTGGTAACACATTTCTGAGTGTTTATAATACGTACGATCTCACGCCAGTTGGTCTTGGAACCCTTTTGCTTATTCATTCTGCAATGCTTTGAAGTCCGTCTTCAAAACGCTGTGATAAAAAGCCGTTCATGCTATTTTCTTTCATTGCTTTGGCCTTGCTCTTTACCCACACGATTTTATATAGTATATAGAGTCATATTTTTACCCACACAAATCAACATAGAACCATTCTTTTTTTTCAAAAAATGGTATACTTTTAAACTGAAATACTGGTATACTTTTCAATTGAAATAAACACCCTAAAAAGATCTGATTTGAATGATACAGTTGATTCATATATAGAAGTTTATTTGATTCTCTTTTTTTTAATTTATTCTCAAATTTTTAGTGAATGAAAAGAATAAGTCTTTCCTTTAAAATACTTGGTTCATTATTTTTATCATCTTTCACAGGAATACTGATTGCTCAAGAGATTGACTCACTTCCCGGCTTAGATTCGTTACTATCACAAACACTAGAAGAGGTAGTAATCACGGCCAACAGACATGCATCCCTCCAGATAAAAACACCTGAAGCAATCAGGGTGTTAAATAACAAGTCTATTCAAAAGTTTCAGTTACGCACTGCCCCTGAAGCACTTCTGCTGACACCTGGAGTATTTGTACAGAAAACAAATCATGGCGGGGGTTCTGCTTTTCTGCGAGGGTTAACCGGGAACCAAACCCTTCTGCTTGTTGATGGCATCAGACTCAGCAATTCAACAATGCGTTACGGACCAAATCAATATTTTAATACCATAGATGTTTTTAGCATTGAAAAAATCGAAGTCTTGCGTGGAAATGGTTCAGTTCAGTATGGCTCTGATGCATTAGGAGGTACCATACAGGCATTCAGTCATGAACTGGTAACTGCTGAAAAACCAACTTGGGGAAGTACTCTGCTTACAAGGATTGCAACACAAGGTATGGAGCAGAGTATGCATGGTAGAATAAATTACAGTAATAAACAAGCCGCTTTCACAGCAGGAATCACATGGCGGAATTTTGGCGACCTTGTTGGTGGCGACACTACAGGTCGTCAAACTCCAACAGGCTACCGGGAACTTGATTACGACTTAAAAGGGAAGGTATTTCTATCACCATCATCCGATCTAACCTTGGCTTACCAAAGTGTACATCAGAGCGATGTACCAGTATTTCATAAAGTAGCCCTTGAAAACTATGCTGTTAATAAAATGGATCCCCAAAAAAGAAAACTGGCTTATATAAGGCTAAATCAGAAGCTGAATACCGGAATAATGAAATCTGCAGTATTCACAGCCTCTTTCCAGCGCAACGAGGAGGGCAGGGAACTTCTCAAAAACGGCTCTTCTATCTTACACACTGAGAATGATAAAGTGCATACATTTGCTTTTTCGGCAGAAGCGTTTGCATCGAACAAAAATGGCTGGTCGGCGAACACTGGTCTGGAAGTATATAACGATTTGGTCAACAGCCACCGCAACGATAAAGATCTGTTGACTGATGTGGCAGTTACAAAACGCGGATTATATCCCGATGGAGCCACTATGACGAGTATTGCAGCTTTTAGTATGCATACATTTGATCTGCAGAACTGGAATATTTCAGCCGGAGCACGGTTTAATACATATATTATTAAAGTTAAAGATGATGCTGTAGGCATGACAAAACTGACACCTACAGCACTTGTAGGTAATTTTTCAATACTCAGGAAGTTGAATAAAACATCCAATTTGTTTGTTTCATTGAATACAGGTTTCAGGGCACCTAATATTAATGATCTTGGCACATTGGGCATTGTTGATTTCAGGTACGAAACCCCGAATTTTGATCTTAAACCAGAGCATTCATTACAGTATCAGATTGGCTATAAATACAAGGAAAGTAAATTCAGATGTGAAGTATACTTATACCGTAATGAGTTATATAACTTAATTGTGCGTAACAGGATTGTTGGTGACAGCATTGAAGGGTATCCCGTATATATGAAAGAAAATGCTGAACGTGCTTATATTCAAGGTGCTGAAACAGCTTGGGATTTAGAGCTAAATAAGTCATGGATGGTTAGTGGCAGCATGACTTATACTTATGGACAAAATATTACACGAAACGAACCAATACGACGGATTCCTCCACTTTTCGGTCGTCTGGCGGTGGAACATAAACTCAAGAATTGGTGGATTAATCTTGAATGGCAAACTGCAGGTAAACAAGACCGTCTGGCCTCCGGTGATATTGATGATAACAGGATTCCCTTTGGCGGCACACCGGGTTGGAATATTTTTAATATCAACACCAGTTATAAAGTACGGTTTATTAAAATCGATCTGAGCCTGATAAACCTTTTCAATCAGGATTACAGGTTTCACGGCTCAGGGGTGAATGGATACGGCAGATCGGCTTTCATATCACTAATAGTAAACATTTAGGACAAAATATTAAGGACATAATAACCCCATGGCTTAAATGAAGTAAAGAAGAAGACAAGTAACTGCGCTCATAATATAGAGTTCAATAGCTTAAGAATAAACAATTATATCAATACGCTCAATACTCGTGGCTATTATCTTGACTAAATTAAAAATTATTTGATTATTAAAAATATTTGTTATTTCTTTGTATATCTTCTTTACAAAGATTTATTATTATTTACTATGAAAAAACAAAATATACAGGAACTATTAAAAGAGCACGGACTAAAAATAACGCCGCAAAGAAAGATCATCCTAGGGATACTATTTGCGATGAACAATCATCCGACAGCGGAGATGATCATCCGGGAGGTAACCCTAAAAGAACCTAACATTTCCCCCGGTACGGTTTATAAAACCCTGGACCTGCTGGTTGAAAAGGGAATTATTCATAAAATCAAAACAGAAAAAGATATTATGCGGTATGATCCTTTTATCCATCGTCATCATCATTTGTATATCCGTGAAACCGATGAGATCATTGATTACGAGGATGAGGATCTTAATCGTTTACTGGAGTCCTTTTTTAGCAAAAAAAACATCCCCGGATTCCGGGTTGAAGATTTTCGACTGGAAATTACAGCCAGACAGAATGAACAAAAATGAATCTATCCAATCAATTATTAACAAGTAACAATTAAAAAGGAAGCAATTATGGAACAGACAAATCACACTTTTCCGCTATTAGGGGATGTTTTCCCTGATATGGAAGTTCAAACTACTCACGGAGTAAAAAAACTTCCCGCGGACTACAAAGGCAAATGGCTGGTATTATTCAGTCATCCCGGAGATTTCACACCGGTATGTACTACTGAGTTTGTATCTTTTGCCCAGCACAATGACCAATTCAAGGAGTTAAACGCAGAGTTGCTCGGACTTTCAGTCGATCAGGTTTTCGCACACATCAAATGGCACGAATGGATTGAAGATAACCTCAGGGTGGATATCCCATTCCCGATCATCGCCGATAATCTTGGCAGCGTCTCTCATAAACTGGGACTATTGCATCCCAGCAAAGGCTCAAACACGGTACGTGCAGTTTACATTGTGGATCCACAGGGCATGATCCGCCTGATCATCTATTATCCGCAGGAAATAGGAAGAAACGTAGATGAAATCGTACGTGCCTTAAAGGCCTTGCAGGTTTCTGATGAGGAAGGAGTTGCCACACCGGAAAACTGGCCCAACAATTCCTTGCTGGGCAGTCGCGTGATCGTTCCGCCGGCCACAGACACTGAAATGGCCCAAGAACGCCTTAAAAACTACGAATGCTACGACTGGTGGTTCTGCCACAAAGAACGGTAGTACCCTCTGAAATTTTATAAGAAAGGTAGAGACAGCCATAGGGCGTCTCTACTTTTTTTTTACCTTAGCAGGCTGATCAGTAAGTGACGAACATGTCTTTTTTCAGAAAAATAAGTACGATTGTTATATTTTTCTTCCTGCTTCAGGGTTCTTCCCTGTATGCCCAGCGGTTTTATCAGGAACTGCAGGAATATTGTGACCGTCTTTCAAAAGAGACTCCGTCCATTCCGGGTGCAAGAAAAGATTCCCTAAAAATCATCGGAGATTATATTCTGCAATTACGGCAAAGCCATAAGCCTGCCGAAACTCTTTTTGCCGGCAGCAGTAACGGAACACTTAGTCAGGCTGCTGAAATATGGTTTTATACAGCATTGCATTTCTACAAAGTAAAAAATATTAAACCCTTTTCGGGCGGGATCCATCCGGGAGCTATCAACTACAGAATCGTCGGGGCATTTAAGAGATGCGGTTTTTTCATTATGCCGGCAGGTGGTTATGCCGATAACCCCGTTTACTTTCTGAACCTGGGGCGTAATTATCCGGATTATACTTTTTTTGCAAAACCCATTGATTACCATAGCAACCCCCACAGTCATTTTCTTGTCATTCCGGTTTTCCCGGAGGTGGACACGGTCGATTTTCAACAATATGGTGCAGAAAAAACCATACCCTGCCACTGGAAAAATCCTTCACTCTGGGATGACACATCCATGGAAAACATAAAATACGATGCCTGTATTCATGAAATTGGCCGTGATCTTTTTTATCTGGCCGGATATATACGGGATCGTCTTAAATCCGAAAAAAAGAAAAAAAGGAAATAATCTACACGGGTTTTACCCATCTCATAAAATGCGGTAACCTGTTCATAATTACCCGGGGATAATTCACTTCTTTCCCTCCAAATCCCTTATAAAAACGGGCAAGGTCATGATTATCCGATCCTTCGAAATCCAACCACATTTTTTCACCTGTATGCATTCTGATAAAATGATCGATAATGCCTGCCAGAGCATGGATATCCCTTCCTTCCGGCGATTCTGCCGAAAACAAAAAAATATACCTTTCATAAGATCTGGAAAAAACAGCCCCGGATATAAGCCGGTCCCCTTCCCGTACCGTACAGACCGTTAACAGGCTTTTTCTTCCAAGCACGGATAACAAACGGCTGAGAATACCATAATGAGCTTTTGCTACACCATATTTTTTTCCCTGCCCCCCTGCAAATAACCGTATGATGTCCTCAGCAGCCACAGGATCTTCCACAACACCTATTCCGGTTTTCTGAAATTTACGGATGTTACGCCTGGTATTCTCATGGTAATATTTTTCCGGAATGTCATGATACAGATTCAGCAGGACATTTTTTCTTTGCACGATCTTCCCGGAGCAGCCGTCCACAGGATTTTTTTCATTCAACTGGATATCCATAAACCGATACCGGTCCGGCAGTGATCCGATATATTCAGCTACCTCTTTTCCATTTACCGCCAAATGTGAGAAAAGGCCCAACTGCTGTACAAACGGAGGTTGTATCACATACTGTATCCCAAACTTTTTCTTCACCGGTAATGGAAAAACCTTTTCATAATCTCCTTCCACCAAGGCTGCCCATCCCGGCGAGACAATATCAAGATACCAGGAAAGAGCATAGATCATCCCGTTGGATGCATTTTCCACAGTGGCATCCCATTTTCGTTTATTTATCTCATTATGTGACAGAAACCGGATCATTTCCTGTATATTGCTTTTCCCAGCCATTCTTCATAGATATGTTTCCACCCTTGCCAATCGTCCCAGTCGCTCAGCGTATGGTTGTGCCAGAGTTGAACAAACCATCCGCCCGTATTTTTGACCTTTTGCTTAAGGACACCCAAAAAACGAAGAATCTCATCACCCTTGCTGCCGTATTTTTTTTTCAGCACTCCGTCCATCACTGCAAAAGGATAAACGGTCAGGCCTGTTGTTTCATTGCGTTGCAGATCAAACCACCGGAAAGGCCGGGATGTTCCGGCACGAAACCCCGGAAGCTCCGGAAAACCCATGCTGTAATCATCACTGATACCCACAGCCAGAAGACGCCGGTAAGTTTCCGGGAAACGCAACCGTATAAAGTGCTGACGGCTGGCAGTCACAGTGCGGCCCAGTGCTTTTTCCAGCCGCTCTTTCTCCCAACGCAATAACTCCGGTTCGTCATGGGAACGGTAAGAAGGATGCAACCCCACCCTGCCCCAGGTATCACAATCACGGATTACCTGTCTGACAGACTCTTTTTCAGGAAACATACTTTTATCAAACTTTCCCCATTTTCCGGTATGAAAGAAAAAGAAAGGCTTTAGTCCCAAGGGCTCGTGTATGCTGCGTATTAAGCCAAACGTATCAAACGGATCTTTTTCCAATCCTCGCCGGATCTTCCATCGTGCTGAAAAGTCCCCGGCTTTCAGGGCACTACCCAGAAATCGTATCACGGGCTTATCTTTTACAGCAAAAACCTGGTCCACATCAAATGTAGGCAGGAAATGATATTCCTTTTCTCTGAATGAAAGTCCGGGACAAACAGTTATCAGCTTCCTTTCCAGCATAAGGGTCCAGTGATCCACTACCGGCACTTCAAGAAAATCATTCCTGTGAGCCAGGGATAAAGCGGCAGGAAAACGACCGTATTCATCTTCCTCAAAAGGCAGGTATTCTTCATACCGGCTCAGCATATAAAATACGGCTGAAAAAATATCAAAAGGAAAATCCCCGTTTCCGTGCACGGGAAATAGCACCGGTATCTTTTCAAACACAGACACTTCCGGCATAACTTTTTTCACCTCATTTTCCAATACCAAACCTGCGGCAGGGACATGTATTTCATTGTCTTCCCTGACCCGGGTTACTCCGTAACAAATACCAGGCAGGGGGGATTGCAAATAGTCCTGCTTGTCCGTAACGACCTCATACTCCAGCCCCATACGTTCTCTCAGCAACTCATCCAGGATATACGTCATTCGAGGTGATGTTTTCTCCGTATAAATCAGTATCTGCATGTCAGCTTAATAAAAAACATAAATAAAAGTATGAAAAAAACGGTTCTGAGAGTTGAGTATTAATGATTTAGAGTTTAGGGATTTACATTTCACATTCTCCCAAAGGGATGCCTTTGCCATACATTCTACATATCCAACAACACCACGGTCACTCCGGTCCCGCCCCGCTCTACATGTTCATCCTGAAATTGTGCTACTACAGCCATAGTGCGCAGGTAGTCATGGATTATCTGCCGGAGAATACCGTTTCCTTTCCCGTGGATAATCCGCAGGTTGGGCTCACCCACCATCACCGCTTCGTCAATAAAGTTCATTACCGTTCTCAGGGCCTCTTCCGCTCTCTGTCCCCTGATATCAATCTCCGGCCGGAAGTGCAGTTTTCTTTTCCGCAGATCCTCCTGCCAATCCGACACGGTTTTTTTTCTTCCGTTCTGTCGCCGGTATTCCTCTTCGCTTACTTTCTTCAGCCGGTCTCCGCTCACCTGCGTTGTCAGGTTTCCGAAAGCCACCAGATATCCTCCCTGACTGATATCCAACACCTCTCCGGCTATTTCATGACCTTCCATACGCACCTTGTCACCCACATATATCTCCTGCTCCTCCGGCTTATCTTGATCTTCCGCTTGCTTCTCGCCTCCCAACTTTTTCCGCCGGTACTTCACGGCAGCCAGTTTCCGCCTCACCGGATCCTTTTGCTCCGGTTGTTCTGTTTCTATCTTTTCCTTCAGTGCTTCCATCTCCTTCCGGGCCTCCTTGGTCTGTTCCTTCTCTGCCTGGGCCTCCCTGATCACCCGGATGGTATTTTCAATTTTCCTATTAACTCCAGTGAGCATATGTTCAGCTTCCTCTCTGGCCTGTTCCAGTATTTCTTTCCGCTGCTTCTGAAACGCCTCCATGTCTGCCTCGTATTTTTCCAGCAGGCTCTCCAGTTTTTTTTCCGTCTGTCTGATTTTTTTCCTTTTATTTTCCCAATAACGTTTATCCCGCAGGATATCTTTCAGATGTTTATCAAAAAGCACATGCTCCTCCCCCACTTTCTGTGCCGCTTCTTTCAACAGCTCTTCAGGAAGTCCGATTTTCCGTGCCATCTCAAAAGCGAACGAGCCGCCGGGTTTGCCGGGTTCAAGGCGGTACAGCGGCTGCATATTCTGATGGTCAAAGAGCATGGCTCCGTTGATAACCCCTTTTTCAGAAGCAGCAAGGTGTTTCAGGTTTGTATAGTGTGTGGTTACCACACCGAATGTTCCGGTCTGGTTCAGGCGCTGCAACACCGTCTCAGCCAGGGCACCCCCCAGCATCGGCTCGGTGCCCGTACCCAACTCATCCATCAGGATCAGCGTTCCCTGATTCGCATGCTTCAGGAAATACTTCATATTCAGCAACCGGGAACTGTATGTGCTCAGGTCGTTCTCAATAGACTGTTCATCACCGAAATCCAGGAAGACGGCCTGAAATATCCCGAATACAGACCCTGTTGCCACCGGCACCGGCAAACCACACTGAAACATATACTGCAGCAGCCCGACGGTCTGCAGGCATACCGATTTTCCTCCGGCGTTGGGACCGGAGATCACAAGAATCCTGTTTTGTTCGTCCAGCTTAATATCCAGCGGCACCACTTTGCGGTTTTCCTTCTTCAGAGTTCTGCAGAGGAGAGGATGCACAGCTTGCCTCCAGTCGATTACCGGGTGTTCTTTTATCTCCGGCACCAGCGCCCCTGTCTCCATCGAGAAAAGGGCTTTGGCCCGGATAAAGTCAAAAAGTCCAAGACGGTGATACGATCCGATCATTTCCGGGGCATAAGGCCGGAACATATCTGCCAGATGCAGGAGTATCTTTTCTATCTCGCGGTCTTCGGCAAAACCCAGCGTACGTATCTCGTTGTTCAGTTCGACCACCTCTGCCGGCTCCACAAATACGGTTTTTCCCGTGGCCGACTCATCCAGGATCAGTCCGGGGATACGACGTTTGTGCGTAGCCGGTACCGGAATGACCATACGGCCGTTGCGTACGGAAAGGCCCGCATCTCTTTCCACCCAACCTGCTGCCTGCGCCTTTTTCATAACCCGCTGCAGAAGACCTGACAACTCTTTTTTCCTGGCTGCCAGGGTCTGTCTGATTTTTTTCAGACCGGGAGAAGCAGTATCCCGGATGGTCCCTTTCGTGGTTAAGACTTTATCAATATTATCAACGACAAACGGGAAAACGGTCATCCCCTTAGCCAGCTTTTTCAGGGCCATAAACCGGTCTTCTTCCGACTTTTCAAAAAATCGCCCGATGGCCCGGATGGTATTCAGAGACTGTCGAAGGTCGAAAAGCTCCTCCACGGTAAAAAAAGCCCCTTCCACCCTGATCTTTTCCAATACCGGCGTCATGTCAATCACATGATCCATCGGAAAAGAGAGGTCTTCTTCGAGCAGGGAAATAAATTCGCCGGCTTGCTGCAGGTTCCTTTGTATCTTTTCAACATCAGTAATAAACCGCATATTTTCCAACCATCGTTCTCCCAAAGGAGAAAGTACCTTCTCCCGGATCAGTTTCTTGATCTGGTGGATACCCAGCTTCTCTTCAATATTCTCAGGATAGTTAACCATATCTTTGCAAAGGTAAAATAAAGTTTAAAGGTTTCATACCGCAGGGTTCCATCTTGTCATTATCTACGTAGCCGCCTACGTAGGTAATTCAAAATCCCCTGTTTATATCCAACGTCCCGGACTTTTTTCTTGTGCCTTCTGCCTGAATTTTTTTTACTACATTTGCACGTTACAATAAATAAACAAACCAACTTATAAGGATAATCGATCATGCAATATTCTTCACTTTCCACAATTCTCAGAAACAAATATTTCAAATTCGGCACTGTTTCTGTCCTGTATATCCTTTGGGTTATCTGGCTGAATAATTTCTGGTGGCTTTTGGGTGAGATCGTGATCTTCGACCTGTATATCACACGCAAGGTCAACTGGACTTTCTGGAAAAAACGGGAAGGGAAGAACAGCAAGCTGGTAGAATGGATCGATGCCCTGATCTTTGCGGTCATTGCCGTAACGTTCATTAACATTTTCTTTTTTCAGAACTTCAAGATCCCCACGGGCTCGATGGAAAAAACCCTGCTCATCGGGGACCATCTTTTTGTCAGCAAGGTCAGCTACGGTCCGCGTCTACCGATGACTCCTCTTTCCTTTCCTTTTACCCAACACACCATGCCGGTGGTTGGCGGAAAATCCTATCTTGAATGGATCAAACGTCCTTACCGTCGTTTGCCCGGTACGGGTCATATACAACGCTTCGACATCGTCGTCTTCAATTTCCCTGCCGGGGATACGGTATGCTTAGAAAACCAGGCCCAGAGCTATTACTCCATCGTCCGTTCTACAGCCATGGAGCTCATCAACCGGGACAAAATGGAAGGCAAACAGGTCGGGCCTTTCAAAGATTATTATTCAAGAGCCAGAAGAATTGTCAGAAACCGTTATCACGTCGTTTACCGTCCGGTGGATAAAGAAGACAACTATATCAAAAGGTGTGTGGCCCTGCCCGGCGACAGCCTGCAGATCATCCACGGAGATTTGTATATCAACGGTAAAATGATCCCTGAATTTCCTGAACAGCAGTACCGGTACATCATCCAGACCAACGGCTCCCGGCTTAACCCCAAAACTCTTGAGCGGATGCATATTTACAAATCGGATATCATGCAAATAAGCAGTTCGAAATATGTGATACCGCTGACACACGACAATTACGTAAAAATCAAAAAGTTCTCGATCGTAAAGTCCATCGTCCGGTATGAAAACCCAGCCGGAATCTACGCTTATTACATTTTCCCCCACAGTCCCGATTATGCCTGGAACGAGGACAACTTCGGACCATTATGGATTCCCCGAAAAGGAGCAACCGTCCGGCTTACCATGAAAAACCTCCCCAAGTATAAAAGGATCATCGAGGCGTATGAGCATAACACCCTACAGGTAAAGGATAGTACCATTCTTATCAACGGAAAACCCACAGACAGTTACACCTTTAAATATGATTACTTCTGGATGATGGGCGACAACCGTCACGACTCGGCCGACTCTCGCTTCTGGGGGTTTGTTCCCGAGACCCACATTGTCGGTAAACCCAAGTACATATGGCTCTCCCTGGATAAAGAAAAGCACTTTCTCGGGAAAATCAGAGTACTCAGGATGTTTAAAAAGATACAATAGTCCCTCTCAAACCAGTTTAGACAAGTTACAGGATTGAGTGTCTCGGAATACAAGAAGGAAATAGAGAAATAATCATTCTAACCCTGCGGGCTGCAGGTATTCCTTTATACATTCATACATTGCATAACAGCTACCGAAGGGGCTGTCTATTTCCAATAAATCCCTACGGAAAATCTTGATCAATCGTGCCCGGTAAAAATGAAAATTCGAAAAGCTTTCTGTTCAAATAACTTGCTACCCTCGTTAATCCCTCTACTTGTAGGGCAAAAACCCGGCATCGCCTTCCCTCAGCCACCAAAGGCTAGCCGACGATGTTTCTTCGTGCCACCCCGTAAGTAATTGTATAACTCAATAATTTTTTACAAGATTTTTTACAAGCCAGCTGAATTATTTTCCGATAATCAACATAATTTTATAACAATTGTGAAGAATTTCACACAACCTTTTGATACCATTTTCGTTTAACTTACATAAATTTGAACCTTTTTACAAAGTTATTAAAACCAACAGATATGAAGATCAGAAAAAATATAGCTGTCAATGATACAGGTTTCGTCTTCGACTCTTCAACGGGCAAACCCTTCACCGTAAATGAAGTGGGACTTGAGATCATAAAGTTGATGCAGGAAGGTCTCTCTTCCGATTAAATCAGTGAGCAGATCACCAAAGAATATGACATTGATGCCACCGGCTTCGAAAATTACTGTCAGGACTATATCGAAATGTTAAACCAGTTTAAAATATGAAAAATAAAAAAAAGTTTTACTGGCGAAGTTTTGTCAGTTTCGGGTTGTTTTTATCTTTTCTCGTTATGACGCTCTCCGGAGTGATTCTGTATATTGCTCCGCCGGGAAGGGTGGCCAACTGGTCGAACTGGGAGTTGTGGGGGCTTACGAAAGCAGGATGGCAATCCCTGCATACCAACTTTTCCCTGTTCTTCCTGATCCTGGGCATCTTTCATCTTTTCAGCATCAATTGGAAAGCTTTCCTGGCACATATACGTACAAAAGCCACGAAAGAGCTCAACAGGAAAAAAGAGATGGTCTTAGCCACGCTGCTTACCGTGTTCATATTTATAGGTGTCATAGTAAATATTCCTCCTTTCAAGACGATCATGGTCTGGGGGGAATCGCTTACAGAGAGCTGGGAAAAGAAAGAGACCTCTCCACCTATTCCTCATGCTGAGCTTTACTCACTGGAAAAGTTCTCAGCTGAAATCCTGGATATTCCCCTTGACAGTACAATCGCCATATTAAAAGCCAATAAAATCTCCTTTGACAACAAAGATCAGACCATTAAAGAAATCGGAAAGAGCAACGGCAAAGCCCCTTCCGAGATATTTTTGTTGTTTGGAAAGTATAAAGGCCAGGTTGACAAAGAAAGAAAAAAATCGGTAATAATACAGAGAGGCAACGGCATTGGCAAGAAAAGCCTGCAACAGATAGGAGAAGAATACGGCATTCCGGTCGAAGAAATGATCCGGGCTTTGGAAAAGGAAGGATTCAAAAACATCACCTCTGAAGATATTCTTAAAGATATTGCCGGCGAGTCCGGAGTCACACCGGCAGATATACTGAAAATTTTAAACAACAGGCATGCGCGGGAAAAGAAAATCGGTTCTTGCCGTCACAGGCCTTAACAACACCGATAATCCCGGTCCGGGAATTCCTGTTATCCGGGCCATTAAATAGTCGTCCAACCTGAATTTACGGGTAATCGGGCTGGCCTATGAGACCCTGGAACCCGGCATCTACCTGCGGAATCTGGTAAACAAAGTTTATCTGATCCCTTATCTCTCCGAAGGTCGGAAGCGGTAGTGGTCAGGCTGACTTATATTCAGAATCGTAAGCATATTGAAGTACTCATCCCAAACTTTGATGCAGAGTTCTATGGCTTCATAAAATCGGGAGAAAAGTACTGAGAAAAAGGGTATTCTGACCTCTCAACTTATCTTCAATACCTTTCCCTAATAGCTTTATTTATTCTACCGTATGAAGTTTTTCTTCAAGCTTGCCCAAGCCTATTATTACGTGATGTCGGATTCTTCCGTCAAGTCGATAACTCTTGCACAACTGGTAAAGGGCGTAATACTTACCGGTGGTTTTATTAACCCATGTATTATGAATTGAAAAATTCAACCAGGCGAATAAAAATACATATTATTTTTAGAGGAAATACGGACATTATGCGGTCCGAAAAGCCCGGCATATAGCCCCGATTTTAGCACCGGCCGGCTGTGAAAATCCATGTCTAAGCAAAAAATAAATAATCCCTATCTTTGGCAAATGGTTAATCTTCATTATTAAATTAATAAAAAAAAATTTAACAGATGAAACCAGGATTCATCTTACTCATTGCTTTCTTAGCTATTCTGATCAGTTGCTCCAAGAAAGCCACCCCGGATCTTCCGGTCAAAGAGACGATTGAAAACGACACCACCCTGGTGTATGTCATCAGCGAAAAACCTTCGGGAATAAAAGAAGCTAATCGATTGGGCCAGTGGCTTCCATCTTCTGATTTTGAAGCTACCGGCCTGTACCTCCCTCCCAAGCAACAAATCAAGATACATGTAAAGAATATAGAGGGGAATACACAGCCCAAATTATTGGTAGGTACTTATTCCCGTTACAAATGGCAGGACAGACCTGCCGAATATACTCTAAAAGAAGGAATTAACTCCATTACCGATTATACCGGAGGGTTACTCTACCTAAGATATGTTACCAATGATGTCCCTTCGGGTAAAGCCGAACTGACCTTCATCGGAGGAAAGCCCGTGCCGGTATACAAATTAGGAGAAACGACGCATGCAAATTGGCTGAATATGTTGGACACCATGTCTTATCAAGATGTACTTTTGATAAGCAACCGGACGATGGTTGTGGTCAGTAAAGAAACGGCTTTGAAATACAAGAATATGAGCCAGAATAACATGCTTAATACCTTAGACCGGATATATGATATTGAAGACTATATCAGCGGAATCGACGGATCCTCTCCACTCCACAGTAAAAATGTACACAGGCAGCTTATTACAGAAACGGCAGATGAAAGTATATTCATGGCAGCCGCCTATAACCGGATAATGGCAAATACGAGAGCCTGTAACAGATTTATGGATCCGGTAGAAGCAGCCACTCAAGCCTGGGGCTTATGGCACGAAATGGGGCATATGCACCAGATGACCAGTTGGTGTTGGAATGAAGTAGACGAAGTGACGGTTAATATTTATTCCCTGGCTGCAAAAAAAGGCTTGCATGCTCATAAAATTTGGCTTGAGGGTGATTCGAATTGGGACATCGTTCTCAACGACTACCTGCAATCTCCCCTTGAAAACCGGAATTATAATACTTCCGAGATATTGACCTGCAAAGGACGCCTGATGATGTTTGACCAGCTTTGGCTGGCATTCGGAGACGAATTCTATATTAAAGTCCACCGACTCGCACGGGAAGATACCAATATGTCCGCTTCGGTGGCAGCGAGAGATTCCAGATATGGACAGGAGAAAATGGCTTATTTTATGCTGATTGCATCAAAGGCCAGTGGGTATAACCTGAAAGACTTTTTTACTCAGTGGGGATTTAAACTTCCCCGTTATTATTTCGATGCCCTGGATTCATTGCACCTGCCTGACCCGGAAATTGATCTGCTTAGTTTACGGGAATAAGAATTTATTTTACCGACAATAGCGAATAAAAACATAAAACCTTATTTAAACCAGTCAATAAATTATTTGTTTCAATTCATTTTGATAATATTCTTTTTTGCATCTTGCAACAAAGATGATGATTCCCCCATCGTAACACCGCAAGATAATGGTTTATACTTTCCTTCAAACACAACCAGCTGATTTGGGATGGAATCAAGATAAAATAAAAATTTTCTTCACCGACGTAACCGGTTACTCACAGTAAAACTGTTCGTGAGCTCGCTTTGCTCGGTTCGCTCTCCCATGAATTTTTTTAATCATTTTCCTTTGTGAATTTTTGATTAAAAAAATTCATGTTCGTTTCATTCAAAAAATTATACCTTTGGACAGATTTATCCGGAGAGAATACCGGAAGGATCCTTTTCTTTGACTTAACGTTTTTTTATGAAACGTCCATGATAAAATAATTATGATTTTAACACACACGTGCATAATTATTTTATCATGGTAAGTTCCATCTGACCTTTTAAAAATAAAAATAAACAGATGAAACCTACGATAAAAGAGATTACCGGAACCAAAGGGTTAAAACAATTCATTCGCTTTCCCGAAGAGTTATACAAAGATTCGGAATATTTCGTTTCTCCTTTGCGGCGCAATGAGTTCAAAACCCTTTCCAAAAAGCACAATCCTGCCTTTGACTACTGTGAGGCAAAGTACTGGCTGGCTTATCACGGCAACAGAATTGTCGGGCGGGTAGCAGGCATCATCAACAGAAAATATAATGATTTCCACAAAGAAGCATTCGCACGTTTCGGCTGGCTGGATTTCATCGAGGATAAAGATGTTGTACAAGCCTTATTACAGACAGTGGAGCAATGGGCAGGGGGAAAAGAATTGACCACCATACACGGTCCGCTGGGATTCACCTCTTTTGATGCTTCGGGAGTACTGATACAGGGCTTTGAAGAATTACCGACCTCTTTTGCACATTATAACTATCCTTATTATGATGAACTTATCCGGCAGGCTGGATATGAAAAAGACGTTGACTGGGTGGAATTCCAGATTAAGGTACCTCCGGCCATTCCCGAAAAAGTCAAAAGAGCGGCTTCCCTGATCCGGGAGCGATACCAGGTACATGAAGCTGTTTTTTTCCAA
>Ga0190359_1000903_pt1 | contig 19372 bp, 18 predicted proteins | sample 48721823_MG_FD_161269 | JGI IMG/M metagenome (GOLD analysis project Ga0190359, IMG submission 161269) | Hydrothermal vent microbial mat bacterial communities from Southern Trench, Guaymas Basin, Mexico - 4872-18-2-3_MG | ecosystem: Environmental > Aquatic > Marine > Hydrothermal vents >... | reverse complement strand
TTATGAAGAGTTAACCATGAAGGAGATAGGAGAAGTCATGGGCTATACTGAGTCAAGGATATCCCAGCTCCACACCAAGGCAGTTATTAGGCTCAGAAACCGAATGAGGGGATATTTCTTAAACGATATTCCGATCCTTTCAAAGTGACTTTCACGGCCCACCAGATTTAACTAATGATACCAGAGCGCTACTGAACCAATTCCTTTACAGTGACTCTGCTGCAAAAGGCCCTCATTGGATATCAGGGACCCTGATATTAAGCGGATGCTGGTTAGGAAGGACTAATTAGATGGTCTGCCGCCCTCACGGCACCCCGCCTTTGCAGAGGAAGAATAGCAAACTTACTTCTCTACTCCCACCGTCCAACAGGGCCATTCCACCTAGTGAGGAGGCCCGCATAAGAGCACCGCATGGGTGATTTTAGGTATATCAGTTAAACAAAGTGGTTGCGAATTGACAAAAAATATGTTAAAAATTTGGCACTTTGTATTTAGCAGCCAAATTTTTGGCAAAGATGTGAATAAAATTCCCATGTTTTCGTTGTCGCTTAAATGGGCCCCGGGTAATTGGGTTGCACTGCCAGATTCGTTAACAGGAAAGGCTAGGTGCTATGGGCAGAGAAAAGATACTGGTAGTGGATGATGAATCCAAGATCAGAGACCACTTTTCAGAGTTTCTGGGCAAAGAGGGGTTTGACATTGACACGGCCGAGAATGGCCAGGTGGCCATAAAAAAGATAGACGAGAGTTTCTATGATGTGGTTTTGATAGATCTAAATATGCCCAAGGTAGATGGCATGACAGTGCTCAGACACCTAGTGGAAAATGAGCCAGAAAGTATTGGTATAATACTGACAGGCTATGCGAGTGTCCGAAATGCGGTAGAAGCTATGAAGGCAGGGGCTTTTGACTATTTAGCAAAGCCAGCAAAAATTGAAGAAGTCTTGATAGTTATAAGAAGAGCCATCGAGTTCCGCGACCTCAGGCGTGAAAACTACGCCCTGAAGAGGCAACTGAAAAAGAAATACAAGTTCAAGAATTTCATTGGCGATACCCCTTCGATGAATAAGGTTTTTCGAACCATTGAGAAAGTTGCTGATACCGATAGTACGATTTTAATATTGGGCGAATCGGGTACTGGTAAGGAGCTTGTAGCCAGGGCAATCCATTATCACAGTGCGAGGCGAGATAAACCCCTGATACCTGTCAATTGTGGTGCTATACCCGAAGAATTGCTGGAAAGTGAGCTCTTCGGGCATGAAAAGGGGGCATTTACCAATGCTATAAGAACAAGGATAGGCCGCTTTGAAATGGCTAATGGCGGGACGATCTTTTTGGACGAGATTGCAGAGATGAGTCCCCACCTTCAAGTGAAGCTGTTGAGGGTATTGCAGGAACAGGAATTCGAGAGGCTCGGGGGAACACGGACCATAAGGTGCGATGTACGCATAATCGCGGCCACCAACAAGAACTTGGAGCAAGCCGTGGAAAAGGGTAAATTTAGGGAGGACCTTTATTTCAGGTTAAATGTAATACCCATCCAACTGCCCCCCCTGAGAGAGCGAAAGAGCGATATACCATTGCTGGTGAACCATTTCCTTGAGCAAATGAACAAGGCAAAAAATAAGAAAATCAGGGGGATGGAGAAGGAGGTGCTGGAGGCCCTGGAGGCGTATGACTGGCCAGGAAATGTGAGAGAATTGGAAAATGTCATTGAAAGGATGGTGATACTTGCGGACGGTGAGTATATAACCGTATCCGACCTGCCTGAAAAAATTGCGGCACACCGTAGAAGACCTGATATTTCTGTAACAGAGCTTCCAGAAGAAGGGGTGTCCTTGAGCCAGGCAGTGAACCAATATGAAAGGCAGCTAATCATAAGCGCCCTTGAAAAGACGGGTTGGGTGAAGAATAGGGCTGCCAAGCTTTTGCGCATGAATCGAACTACCCTGGTTGAGAAGATTAAGAAACAAGGAATTGAAAGACCGAGAGTGGCGAGTTAGCTGTAGCTGGAATGGAATTTGTCCGCATGAATTTTCCCCGTTTGCCCCATAACAAAAATTTCTTAAGTTTGGTAAATGGTTAGCCGATGAGACAATCGGAGGGTTAAGCCATGACCATAACTACCTATCAGATCAGAAATGTGCTGAAGGTATATGGTAATCAATTGAAGAAAAGGGCAAATTTACTGGATGCCAGCATTGAGCCTTTGCAGCCTTCTTCTGATTTTGTGGATATTTCTGTTGAGGCCAGAAGAAAGCAAGTTCTGAGTCAGCTCTCCAATAAGATTATCTCAGAACTTAAGAAAGGGCCCCCAGAAAAAGGGGGATTAGGCTAAGGGGTCGCAGCTTAAAACAGGTATTGAAGTAGAAAGTAGGGAAATAGATGATTGAGAATGGAAGTAAAGAATCGTCAATAGTTAATGACGTGCAAGAAAATAAGGAGCAGGATGCCAAAGTGGAGATATCTGATATTTCGATAGCATTAGACAGCGTAAAAGAGGTTATGGACAAGATTGATCCAGAGCGTGTAGCAAAGGTTCAGGCAATAAAGGAGGCAATAGTTCAGGGAACGTACAAAGTGGATTCAGGGGCAATAGCCGATAAGATACTCAAAGATTCCCTTCCAAACTTGGTGGAAGATTGAAACCGGATCGGTTGTCATCTCGAATTTTATATCCTAAGAAAGCCATCCATAAGAGGTGGCTTTTTTGTGGGCGCGCGGAGAAGGTTCTTTGAAAAAGCGGATGTTTAACATACATGAGATCCAGCGGAATAGAAAGCTATTCAGTAACTATAATAAGCTTCGCATGGAGCACGCCTTTGCCGAAGACCCTGAGAAGGCGTCGGTGGCCTTCCATATAATTCCGGTGCTCCTAAGCATTAATGAGGTGGGCCTTCCGGGTTATGTAAGCAAAGGGGAGACCGGGTGTGGCGTCTATGGTGTGGGGTCTTCACGTCACCTCAAAAACGTAATCCAAGAATACTTTCCAGAGACAAAACACAGAAATATCCCATATCAGCAATGCCTTGTAAGAAAGCCCGTGGTGGAGTCCCTATTTCTGCTTGGCAGTATAGGCACTGTGGCTCAGACCGAGCAATCGGACTATGACTTTTGGGTTTGTGTAGATGAGAGGAAATGGTCAAGGCACACCCTTGAAGTGCTGCGGGAGAAGACCTGGCAAATAAGTCATTGGTGTCAGAGCACTTTTAATATGGATGTCCATTTTTTCATCTTGGACCTTGAGCAAATTCGGCACAATGACTTCGGAAGAGTTGATGAAGAAAGTTCAGGCTCCAGCCAAAAAAACTTTCTAAAGGAAGAATGTTATCGGACCATGCTTTTTGTGTCGGGCAAAATACCTTTATGGTGGGTGTTTCTCCCCAGCCTGGGCCAGGATGCTTATGAATCCTACTGGAGAGATTTTGCTGTGGAAGCACCCCTAGATTTTGTCGATTTTGTAGACCTTGGCTATCTAAAGGAGGTATCAAAGACCGAGTTTTTGGGCAACGCCTTGTGGCAACTGAGCAAAGGTATTAAGGAGCCGTTCAAGTCACTTCTAAAGATGGCCATGATGGAAATGTATCTATCAGAGAGCTTCAAGGGGCCTCTGCTCTGTGATGTGCTTAAAGAGCGCGTTTTGGGTGGAAAGCGATTCTTGAGAGACTTGGACCCATATGTTCTTATGGTGGAAAAGGTTTTGGATTTCTATGAAAGGGAGCATGAGCAAAACGCAGTGGAATTATTGAGGAAGGCCTTTTACTTGAAAGCCAACCCCATGCTCACGCGGGCAAGGAAAAGCCGAGGCAAGGAGTACAAGTCAGAAATTTTCAGGTCACTAATGAGAAAGTGGGGATGGAAACTTGACATGGTGGAAGACCTTAACCAGATAGAAAATTGGAGCTACAACCGATTGCTACACTTTTCCAAGGAAATAAATAGATTCTTCTCCACCACGTACAAGCGCCTTTCTGAGAGCCTACCTTCCATGGAAGAACATGCCATAGACGAGTATGATCTCACAGTGCTAGGGAGAAAGCTTTTTGCCCTATTTTCTCAAGGCAATAATAAGCTTCAGGTTACACCATTTCTTACCAGTAAGAGATTGACGCTTGATAGATGCATTTTTCAGTATGAACCTAGAGGCCACAGAAGACTTAGATGGGTAGTTTATGATGGCTCGTGGTATCCGAAGGAAAGGAAAAGAAAAAAGCAAAGAATTTTTTCGGCGGATCGAATAACGAGGGCAGCGGCATGGCTGGTGAATAACGGTCTTTATGATTTCCACAGGACAGCAGTAGAGATGTTTCCAAATGCCACCGGCATAACCTTCAACGACCTCGTGCACCTTCTTAAACATATTCAAACGTATTTCGGTCCAGCTTACTACGGTGGTCAGAATGGGGAGGCGTTCTATGAAGATGCAAGGATGGAAAAGATAATGGCCATCATAGATATGGAAGAACTGGAGAAATTTCCAAAGTGGCTAACAATTGACATAGTTTATCGAAATAGTTGGGGAGAGCTTTTTACGGAATTTTATCCATACAGGGAAGGGCTCGATGTTCTCATTGACTACATCAGAGAGCTTAATATCAGAAACGAGAAAGACCATAGCGATCGTTTTGTGCTCCATTTACCGGAATCAGCACGGAACATTGAGACTTCAGCCAGGATTTACCAGGAAGTGTATAAATCCATAGAAATTTAGAAGCGGAAAAATTTGGTGCATTTTGTCCGGAAATTGCCTATTTATGAAAACTAGGGAAAGTTAAGTATAAAGGACTTAAGGATGGTTATTGGCTCCACCACAGCGTTAGTGGCCACAAACCCAATTCCCTCGCCCTCTGCCTGGGATTACAGACCAAGAGGCTAACAGGTCTCATGATGATCCACGATATATACATCAGAGACCATTTCTTCCAGGCCACTAACTTAATCTGATCGTTCAGTCTATATCCCTGTGGGCATGATCTCCCCGGGTATTTATGCTTGTGCACGCGTGCTCATTTTTAAGTAGGAAAAGGCCTACTTGTTACCATACTTATACTCTAAGAATTCTCTGCCAGTCGTAGGATAAAGGGCACAAATAATCAGGTCTTCTTCCGTTTTTGCCAAATTGCCTACCTCTGCCTTGACTTTCTCCAACTCCGGCTCAAGGTAATCTCCCGGCCTACCTGTTATTGGTGTTTCGCCTCTTTTGTACCCTTTTAAGGCCTTTGCCCTTACCTCCGGGTTGATCTCCGTTGGTGTCCTCCCATATAAGCCATAACACAAGTCTTTCACCTGGTTTGTGATCATCTTGTACCTGCCGAAAAGAACATTCAGCACCGCCTGTACGCCCACAATCTGGGAGGTGGGAGTGACCAAGGGAGGAGTACCGAGGTCTTTGCGAGTCTGAGGCAGTTCTGCATAGACCTCATTAATTCTGTTCAAGGCATTGGCCTCCTTTAATTGATTTACTAGGTTAGAAATCATTCCGCCTGGGATCTGGTGTTTGAGGACCCCTGTATCAATAACGGACATCCTAGTGGTATCACACAGATTTGCATATTTTGGCGCAATTGACTCAAGATATTCGTCAAGTTTCAGCAGTGCATCAAGATCCATCTTTGGATCTCTTGGAGTTCCGTCCAGTGTTACTACAAGGGGCTCAATGGCTGGATGCGAAGTGCGCAATGCGAATGGTGCAAGCGAAGTGTCCACTATGTCAACGCCTGCATCAATTGCCTTAACGCAACACATGGATGCCATTCCTGAGGTATAATGCGTATGGAGATGAATGGGAATGTGAACGGTCTCTTTTAAAGCCTTTACCAGCTCATAGGCATCGTAAGGGGAAATAATGCCGGCCATGTCCTTTATACATATCGTATCGGCGCCCATATCTTCAAGGGCCTTGGCCTTGTCCAGGTAATACTGGAGATTGAACACAGGACCGCCCATTTTCCTTTCGGTTAAAGAGAAACAAATAGCCCCCTGGAAATGCTTGCCGTTTTTCTTTATGACCTCTACACATGTTGTAAAGTTCCTAAGATCATTCAATGCATCAAAGACTCTGAAGATATCTATGCCAACTTCGCAGGCCTTTTCAACAAAAGCCCTTACCACATCATCTGCATAATTCCGGTAGCCCACGAGATTTTGGCCTCTCAGCAGCATGGAAAAGGGCGTTTTTTTGATATATTTTTTCAGTATCTTGGGTCTTTCCCAGGGATCCTCTTTCAGAAAACGGTGCATGGTATCAAATGTGGCACCGCCCCACACTTCCATTGCCCAGAAGCCCACCTTATCCATTTCCTCTGCAATGGGTATCATGTCTTCTGTGCGCATGCGTGTTGCGAACAAAGATTGGTGGCTGTCACGAAAGGTGACGTCCATGAATTTGACTGGATTAGTATTTTCCATTTCTGCCTCCTCTATTATTTTATCGATTTTTTCATAATTAATGTTAAGGGATAGTAAGAATAATTGCACTCAGGAGCGACGCAATTCTCACCTTTCCTTAGCTTAGCGTCGTAGGTCAGTATGACTATCAACGACAATTTTCAGCGCTGGCTATCTAACAGTTCGGCCAGAAGGAGAGGTACTTATTGCTTGTTTTGCGCCAGGTTTTGGAATATTAATTTCAATTCTGAGGGGGAATATAGGAGAATAAGGTGCTAGCGTCAAGGATAATCATATAGTTGAATAAACGACTCCGGGGGACAGAACCATGGCGGAAGCCAAGGATTATGAGAAACAGTTGTTAGACAACAATGGGTTTACGGGGCCAAAGATCTACACGGTCTCTGAGCTGACGGAAGAAATTAGAGAGCTTCTAGAAGATAGGTTCGATTTTGTATGGGTGGAAGGGGAGATATCCAATTTTCGGTCGCCTGTATCGGGTCACTATTATATGGTGCTAAAGGATGAGGACGCCCAAATCAAGGCCGTGATGTTCAGGCCACAAATTCGGTATCTACGGTTTACACCAGAAGATGGAATGAAGGTCATTGCCAGGGGCAGGATCAGCGTCTATGCTCCGAGGGGAGACTACCAGATAGTACTTGATTACTTGGAACCGCTGGGCATCGGGGCCCTTGCCCTTGCCTTTGAGCAATTGAAAAGAAAGCTCGCTGCAGAAGGGATATTCGACGCAGCACTAAAAAGGCCCTTACCCTTTTTGCCTCAAAGGGTCGCAGTCATCACCTCACCTACGGGAGCGGCTATAAGGGATTTCTTGAAGGTTATTACCCGTAGATTCGCTAATATAGAAATAATAGTGGTACCGGTGAGGGTGCAGGGAGAGCAGGCGACGGCAGAAATTATCGAGGCCCTTGATATCATAAACAAGCAACTAGATGTGGACGTAATAGTAATAACTCGAGGTGGAGGGTCCCTGGAAGATTTGTGGCCCTTTAACAGTGCCGAGTTGGCTTACGCCATCCGTAACTCCTCCATACCTGTTGTCTCAGCAGTGGGTCATGAAATAGACACCACCATCTGTGACTTGGCCGCCGATCTGCGGGCGCCTACTCCATCTGCCGCGGCGGAAATGCTGGTGAGAGAGAAAGATGGGCTTAGGACAAATTTGACGGGTCTGGTCCAAAGGATGCTGGGCGAGATGAATCACTGTTTGAATACCTTGAAGGAGAGGTTAGAGTCCTTGAAAGCTAGACTGAAGGATCCCAGGAGGAATATCCAGGAGCACTGGTTAAGGCTGGACGAGGTAATTGCAAGGCTAAACAATGGATTGAAGTGGAGACTTGAAAGGGAGAGAAAACGATTTGAGATTATCCGTCTTGGTATGTTGAAATCTGCACCACAGAGGCAGGTAGAGCTACAAGTGTCTGTGTTGGCCCAAAGGGTTCACTCAATGTGTCAAGCCATGGAAGGGATTTTACAGCGGAAAAGAGCGTCGGTGGAGAACTTGAGGCACAGGGTTGAGGATCTGAGTCCTCTATCTATTCTTGATAGGGGCTATAGCATAACTATGAAGCTTCCCAAGAGGGATATCATTCGGTCCCACGATGAGGTGGAGGTCAATGAGCAGGTGGGGATAATACTCGGGGCCGGTTCTCTCCTGTGCTCAGTTGAGAGCAGGAGTGAAGAAAAATTCCAGTGGATAAAGAGAAAAAATTGAGGCCACGGTGGGAGGAGGAGATGTGTGCGTTGACACTGGCCCGGTGAAACGGGTAGACTTGCACATGCAAAAGGACAAAGCCCTGGAGTGCAGGGTTTACACCGGAGAGACAAGGGGAGTGAAATGAGTGCTACCAAGTTTGAAGATGCCATGAGTAGGCTTGAACAGATTGTACAGTCCCTGGAAAGTGGTGAACTGTCGCTTGAAGAATCCATTAAGGTCTTTGAAGAAGGGATGAAGCTTGCAAAATTCTGTTCTCAAAAACTGGAAGAGGCGGAAAAAAAGGTCACCATGCTAGTGAAAGAAAGTGATGGCAAGTACACCCAAAGTCCTTTCGATGCCGGAGAAGAGGAAAATTTGCCTGGTTAGAAATTTTTGTTAAGAATATATTACGACTTACTCCACATGAACCTCAAAGAATATCTGTCACAGAAGAAAAAGGTTATTGATCTTGCACTGCAGAAATACCTGCCAGAACGGAAGGGTTTGGCCGCAGATCTAATAAAAGCAATGAGATACAGTCTCTTCGCCGGAGGAAAGAGGCTGAGACCAATATTGTGCATTGCGTCTGCCGAGGCCGTGGGCGGCAATATGGAATCCGTGATGCCTGCTGCTTGCGCCCTTGAATTCATCCACACCTATTCTCTTATACACGATGATCTACCCGTTATGGACGATGATGATCTGCGTCGCGGAATGCCCACCAACCACAAGGTCTTTGGAGAAGCAGTGGCACTTTTGGCAGGAGATGGTTTGCTTACCGAAGCGTTTCGCCTCATGTGTTCGAAGGATCTACTGGCCCATGTCCCAGCAGAGTCAGTAGTTAGGGTAGTGGAGGTTGTGGCAGAGGGAGCGGGCTGCACAGGAATGGTGGCAGGCCAAGTGGCAGATATACAGGCCGAGGGACAGCAGGCAACCAAGGATATGGTTGACTTTATCCACGAGCATAAGACAGCGGCTTTGATAACAGCATCCGTGGTTTCGGGAGCCGTCCTGGGGGGAGGAAATCCCAGGCAAATCGAAGCACTACGCACATACGGTAAGGGTATCGGTTTGGCCTTTCAAATATCAGATGACTTGCTGGATGTGGAGGGAGACACGAACTCAATGGGGAAAACCGTTGGTAGCGACGAACGGAAGGGTAAGGCAACATACCCTGCGGTCGTTGGCCTGGAAAGGTCCAAGGAAATCCAGAATGAACTTGTACAAAGGGCGGTCTCAGCAATAGAAGCCTTTGATCAAGAGGCAGACCCCCTCAGAGAAATAGCATACTACATTGTAAGAAGGAGAAAATGAGGAAGGACCAGGAATACCATTTGTTGGAGAGGATTGAGTCCCCTGCAGACCTCAAGGGCCTCAGTTTGAGTGAGCTTGAGAGTCTGTCCCAGGAAATACGGAGAAAAATTATTGAGACGGTCTCTTGTACAGGGGGACATCTGGCCCCCAGCCTGGGTGTGGTGGAACTCACCCTTGCCCTTCATTTTGTCTTTGATACACCCAAAGATAAGTTGATCTGGGATGTGGGGCATCAGGCCTATGCCCACAAGCTTCTAACGGGTAGAAGAGACAGGTTTCATACTCTCCGTCAGATGGGAGGGATAAGCGGTTTTCCCAAAAGAGAGGAGAGCCCTTATGATACCTTTGATACGGGGCACAGTAGCACTTCGATTTCTGTGGGATTGGGGATTTCTACGGCCAAAGCACTGAAAGGCGAGGACGCAAAGGTCATCGCTGTAATAGGCGATGGTTCCATGACGGCTGGAATGGCATTTGAGGGACTAAACCAGGCAGGAGAGACTGAAAAAGATCTCATAGTGGTGCTAAACGATAATGCCATGTCCATATCCCCCAATGTTGGCGCCTTTTCATCGTTTCTGAGCAGGAAGATGACAGGGCGCAGGTTTGTTACCTTCAAGAAAGAGATGGAGAATTTCTTTCGATCCCTTCCAGGTGTGGGGGAAAATATACTAAGCGTATTGCGCAGGAGTGAGGATTCTTTTATCACCTTTTTTACCCCAGGGATGCTGTTTGAGGCTTTCAAGTTCAAGTACATAGGCCCAATAAACGGCCATAGACTGGATCAGCTCATTAATACTTTCGAGAATATTAAGCATCTAAGAGGCCCGGTGCTGGTCCATGTTCTCACTGTCAAGGGCAAAGGATATGAGCCTGCGGAAAAGGATCCAACCCACTACCATGGAGTGGGGTGTTTCGAGGTTGCCACTGGTTGCCCCCAAAAGGAAACGGAAAAGACGATTCCAACCTATACCGAGGTCTTCGGGCAAACCATGGTTGAACTTGGCAACCTGAATGATAAGCTGTTCGCCATTACTGCAGCCATGCCCGAGGGAACGGGTCTGGTGCCTTTTTCCGAGGCATTTCCAGATAGGTTTCTTGACGTGGGCATAGCTGAGCAACATGCTGTTACCTTTGCCGCTGGTCTTGCTGTAGAGGGCTTCAGGCCGGTAGTGGCCATTTATTCCACATTTCTGCAGAGGGCCTATGATCAGATAATACATGATGTTTGTCTTCCTAATCTGCCCGTGGTTTTTGCCATTGATAGGGGAGGCCTCGTGGGAGAAGATGGGCCCACACATCATGGTCATTTTGATATCAGCTACCTCCGCACACTGCCAAACATGACCTTGATGGCGCCAAAAGACGAAAATGAGCTACGTCATATGCTTTATACAGCACTGCAACACAATGGGCCTGTGGCAATAAGATACCCAAGGGGAACGGCCTTGGGAGTGGCCATGGACAATGATTATCAGTTGTTACCGATAGGGAAGTGGGAAATTCTTGAAGAAGGCCACGATATGGCCATAATTGCTTTGGGCAGCATGGTAGCACCGGCTTTGGAGGCGGCTGATAAACTAAAGGAGCAAGGCCTCAGTGCCACCGTAATAAACTGCCGGTTTGTCAAGCCACTGGACAGTGGCCTATGGGAACTGGCGACCAGAGTAAAAAAGATCGTGGTTGCAGAGGAAAATGTCCTTTCAGGGGGTCTCGGTAGTGTAGTATTAGAAGGAATCAATGACCAGGGTATTGAGGGAGTAAGGATCAAAAGGGTTGGGCTTCCGGAGAAGTTTGTTGAGCATGGACCCATTTCTGCGCTTCGACAGAAATACGGGCTTGACGCCGAGGGTATTTACAAGAGTGCAATGGAATTGGTTTCCTAATGGAACTAAGAAAGGTGAGACTTGATCAGCTCTTGGTCCAGAAGGGCATTGCAGATTCCCGTTCTAAGGCCAGGGCCATGATAATGGCCGGGGTGGTCCAGGTAGATGGCAGGGTGATTGACAAACCCGGCCGGGAGGTAAGTGGCTCGGCCAAAGTTGGTATCCAGGAAAAGTATCCACCCTATGTGAGCCGTGGAGGCGTGAAACTTGAGGCAGGGATCAAGGCCTTTGGTATTAACCTAAAAGGCCTCAGGCTTTTGGACGTGGGAGCCTCAACAGGTGGATTCACGGATTGCCTGCTAAAACATGGCGCCTCTCAAGTGATAGCTATAGATGTTGGCTACGGCCAGCTTGATTGGTCACTGCGAAATGATCCAAGGGTAATCTTATTGGAGCGCACCAACATCCGGCATGTTCAAAAGGAAGCCCTGCCTTTTTTGCCTGATGGAGCCACCATCGATGTATCCTTTATATCTCTGCGCCTTGTTATTCCCAAGGTAACTGAGTTGCTTGCACCCAGGAGCTTTATTATCGCCCTGATTAAGCCACAGTTCGAAGCGGGGCGTGAGTTGGTTGGAAAGGGAGGGGTTGTTCGTGACCATGCGCTGCGCGAGAAGTTGGTAAAGGAAATCCAGGCTTTTTCAGAAGATGTTGGGTGGCGCAACGCCGGATATATCCCCTCCCCCATACTTGGTCCAAAAGGAAATCAGGAATATCTCCTTTATTTGACTCGTCCCTAGCCTGGCTTACTGGAATTTTCTCTTTGAAGCCTTGAGAGGATTTATCTTTCCATTTCCCTTTTGGGTGCCTTCCTTGAGATGGGTGGCCATCTGGCATTTACCTAACCGCCATTTGGCTGCGGGATCAGGATAGACCAGACAAAACTTACCGGCCGGAAATTCTCCTATCCTTTGGCATCCCTCACACTGCTCTACAATGGGATGGCAGGAGCCACCATTGAATTGGCAGCCTTTTTTGGTCATGAAAAAACACTCGTGACCCTCTTTTACGATTGTACAAACCATGGCTATCACATCCTTTCTTAAGATTTCACCGCCCTTTTTAGGGGCGAAATTAAGGGCGGGGCCAAGCTGCCCCGCCCTTGGGGAACAAAATTAGTCAAATTTTTTAAACTTGTTTTTATGCCTGACTCTATGGAAATTGTCAAGAAAAATATGTACCAAAAAAGGTTTGTCAAGCGTTACTGGATTATTTTATAGATCGAATTTCAGGCTTAACTCTCTCAATTGGGCCTCACTCACTTCAGAAGGCGCATCGGTAAGGAGACATGTGGCGCTAGTGGTCTTTGGAAAGGCTATTACCTCGCGAATGGATCGGGTACCCGTCATAATGGCCACGAGGCGGTCGAAGCCAATGGCCATGCCACCGTGGGGAGGAGCACCGTATCGCAGTGCCTCGAGAAAAAACCCAAATTTTCTCTCTGCCTCTTGAGGCGATATTCCAAGAACCGAGAACATTTTTTTTTGCATGTCAAGGACGTGAATCCTGATACTTCCTCCGCCTATTTCTGCTCCATTGAGAACTAGGTCGTATGCCCTTGCCCGCACCTCCTCAGGCGAACTATCCAGCAAAGATATATCTTCTTCCATAGGGGAAGTGAAGGGATGGTGCACTGCCTCAAAACGCCCCTCCTCCTCATTGTACTCAAGGAGCGGGAATTCAGTTATCCACAGAAAAGAAAACAGGTTTTGATCAATGAGGTCTAGTTTCCTGGCAATCAACAATCTAATTTCTCCCAGAATAGCGCAGGCCCTTTCCGGTTGATCTGCCAGCAATATCACCAAATCGCCCTCTTCAATTCCCAAAGCGGTGTTGATCTCCTCCCTGAGGGGTTCAGAAAAGAATTTTTCTAGCGAGGATTTCCAGCCCTGATTTTGCATCTTTATGAACAGGAGCCCCTTTGCACCGCGGTCAACTGCCACTTGTGCCAGTTCATCCAGGCCCTTTCTTGAAAAGGCCGATGCGGCGGCCTTGGCATTTATTGCCTTTACGGCGCCTCCGCCTTTCACTACAGACTTGAACACCTTAAAATCGGACCTTGCGCAGACATCGGAAATATCCACTATTTCGAGACCAAATCTCGTATCAGGTCTATCGGTGCCGAACCTGTCCGTGGCCTGCTTGTAGGTCAACCGCGGGAAAGGGACATTCAATTCATGCCCCAGGACCTGACCGAAAATGTGGGCCATCATCTCCTCGTGTAAGCATATTACATCTTCTTCGCTGACAAAGGACATCTCCAGGTCCACCTGGGTAAACTCGGGCTGGCGGTCTGCCCGCAGATCTTCATCCCTGAAGCATCTTACAATCTGATAGTATTTTTCAAAACCTCCTATCATTAGGAGTTGTTTAAATAATTGGGGAGATTGGGGCAGGGCATAAAACTTTCCCTTGTTAACGCGGCTTGGCACCAAATAGTCTCTGGCCCCTTCGGGTGTGCTCTTTGTGAGAAAGGGGGTTTCCACTTCAATGAAGCCTTTGCCATTCAAAAAGCTTCGCACTGAAGCGGCTATCCTGTGTCTTGTTTGAAACAATTGGAAGACCTCGGGACGCCTTAGCTCCAGGTATCTGTATTTCAACCTGAGGGTCTCGGAGCCGTCCACTGCTCCATCCACCTGAAACGGGGGAGGGTCTGTCCTGTTTAAGATCTTGATCTCTTTGGCCTTAAGTTCTATGGCCCCGGTGGGCAAGTCTGGATTCTCTTGACCCTCTAGGCGGGAAGTAACTTCCCCTTTTACTGCCAGGACCCATTCATTGCGCAATGCCCGTGCCTTCTTGTGACATTCGGGTGCAATTTGAGGGTCAAAGACAACTTGAGTTATTCCGGTTCTGTCCCGCAAGTCAACAAAGATCAAATTGCCAAGATCCCTCCTGGTGTTTACCCAGCCCATGAGTACTGCCTGTTTCCCCACATGCTCAGCTCTCAAGGCCCCGCAATCATGGGTTCTTTTCCATTGTCCTAACAGCTCGATGTTACCTTGCATTATAAGCGTTTTCTCCCATAATTTTTGATACCAATGCCTCTAAAATGTTATCCAAGGGGACCTCTTTTTGTTCCTTTGTTTCCATGTCCCTGATTATGGCCATACCTGTTTCAATCTCCCTTTCACCAACAATAAGGGCCCTTTTGCAACCGAGCCGGTCTGCCCTTTTCATTTGTGCCTTAAGACTCTTGGGGGCATATTCCTGTTCAATCCAGAACCCCCTTTTTCTCAATTCCTGGGCCCACGTGAAACTCATCTTTTCTGCCTGGCTGCCAAGGGCCGCCACAAATAAATCGGGGCGAGCAGCCTTTCGGCCTTGGCGCTCCATCAGAAGTGCCATTACGCGCTCCATGCCAATGGCAAATCCTATACCGGGGAGGTCAGGACCTCCAATTTGCTCCACCAATCCATCATAGCGGCCGCCACCAACCACGGCATTTTGTGCCCCGAGTTGCTCGGTCTGTATCTCGAACGTGGTGCGTGTATAATAGTCAAGCCCCCTCACTAACCGGGGGTCCAAAACGACTTCCATTTTTATATATTGTATGTATTCGCGGAGTAGAGAGAAGTGGTCTCTGCATTCTTCACAAAGGTGCTCTGAGATCACGGGGGCTTCCTGCACAATGGCCTTGCATCCTTCTACCTTGCAATCAAATACCCGAAGTGGATTAGTTTCCGCTCTTCTCTTACAGTCAGCACAAAGGGACTCGGACCTATCCACTAAATACTCCTTCAGTTTTTGCCGAAATCCTGGCCTGCACTTTGGGCATCCTATGGAATTGAGATGAAGGGTGAGATTGCGAAGTTCAAAGGCATCCAGAAGAGACACTGCAAGGTATATGATTTCTGCATCACTCTTCGGGCCCCTATCTCCAAATAGCTCGGCATTTATTTGATGAAACTGGCGAAAACGGCCTTTCTGCGGTCTTTCATGGCGAAACATGGGTCCGATGCAGAACAATTTCTGTACACCGCCCTGCTGATAGAGCCTGTTCTGTATCAAGGCCCTTGCTACGGACGCAGTGGCCTCGGGCCGGAGGGTGAGGCCCCGGCCCTTGCTGTCGGTAAGGGTGTACATCTCCTTTGATACAATATCAGTATCCGTGCCAATGGTCCTGGCAAAGAGCTCTGTGTATTCAAGGATTGGCGTCCTGATCTCGTTGAAACCAAAAGTTTTGAACACCTCCCGGGCGCTCTGCTCTACCTTCTGCCAGTATGGTGTTTCATCTGGCAAGATATCTCTAAAACCCTTTATGGTCGTAAATTCCAATTAGTCCTCCTTTTATTGAATGCTTAGTCCTTTCTCCATGCAGGCCTTGTAATAAAGTCATCTCGCCTTCCTGGCTCAACTCGTGCCTGACGGCGGGGCAGGCGATGCCGGTCACCAAGTCAGTTTCGCCACGATGTCAATGTTATTTCCCTGCCCGTTTCTTAGGAGCCTCACACAAGAAGACCAAGAAGGCCATAAGTTGGCCTTTCGGAATAAGGTCTTTATCTACCAAAGCCTTGAAGGGTGGGTCAATTGGAAACTGAGGGGTTGTTGACTTACTCGACCTTGATTTTGGTGACCTTTTTCTCACCACGTCTTGAAGGCCCCTTTTCCAATTCCTCAATACGTTCGTCTAAAAGCGACCGGATGGCCTTAAGAAATTCAATGCGGGAGCGGTTTATGTGCTCTCTAAATTTTGATTTCTTTCCAAGTGCCTTTTTTTCTAGTTCACCAAAAAATCTCCCTACTGGGCAGAGATAGACCTCCTCAACGGTTTTATCCTTTGCCATTTTCTCCTCCTTTAAATTCGATCCTGAGGCGGTCACCATCAAGTTTTGCGGTGACCGAGTCCGCGGCTGCCACCTGCCTGGGAAGTAATATGTGTTTTTTGAATCCAGCGAGCCTTATTATCAACTCATCTCCAGTCTTGTTGAGTTGTACCCTTTCCTTGCTTGCAAAGGGCATCTTTACGGTTAACATATAATTGCCGTCCTCTTTTGTGAACCGAAATGGCATCCCTCTATAAAAGTGGGCTAAGGGATCTTTCCTACCGTAGACCTTGGTGGCCAGATGGAGCAGCTTATCGGTCCCTAGAACCTCGTTTTTAAAAAGCGTCACAGGTAATACCGGAACCGGCTCAAAGTAGGATTCGGCCTGTTTCCAGTAAAGTTTCTGGCTTTTTTTCCATTGGCTGAAAAAATTCTCGTCTGAGGCTTCTGGAAGGATCCTGTTCATTATGATGCCGTCAATGTGCATTCCAAAAAGGCTGAAATATAGAAAGGCTCTTTGGGTTTCTTTCAAGACTATCTTTTCGGGATTGGTGACGAGGCGTACCGAGGTCACCTCAGGGTTTGTCAGAAGCTCTTCCACACCATGCAGTCGATTAAATAGCTTTTCAATCGCATCGAAGTATTCATCGCCTGGCAGTGGCACGTCGTATAGCCTCTTAGCAAAAGGCCTGGCTATCTTGGCCAAGGTTTTTTCCAGTTTAAAGATCTTTTTTATATACCATTCAAGGGTAGTAGGTATGCTTATGAACCTGAGTGATTCACCGGTTGGGGCACAATCGAGCAGGATAGCATCATAGGCACGTCTTCTAGCATAGTGATTGATATAGAGGAGTAGGCTTACTTCTTCCATCCCGGGAAGTATGGCAAGCTCTTCGGCCACTATTTCGTCTAGCCCCGTGGTGTTAAATAGTGTTGAGAGGTACTTGTGGATTTCGCCCCAGTTGCGCTCGATTTCTTCCTGTATATCCAGTTCTTGTATCCATAGGTTATCGGACACCTTGAGAGGCTTTCCCCTGTTGAGGTCTAACAGATCCTTTGGGAGGTCAAAAATATCCGAGAGACTGTGAGCGATGTCGAGAGAGATGATAATTGTCTTATTACCTTTCTTGGCTGCTTGAAGACCAGTGGCTGCGGCAAGTGTGGTCTTACCAACTCCACCTTTCCCTGCAAAGAAGATTATTCTCATATCTTCCTCAGATTAGCTCCAAATTTTTCTGTCAATTAATGATCTCTTTGAGCGGATATCCGGTGCTTGTCAAAAGTCAAAAGGTAGTCATAGTATACCGTTGTTTGTTCTTTATTTTCAATAGGTGTATTAATGGCAGTAAATTTTCTCTTAAGAGCAATTTTGGGATTTTCGTTCCTGCTGAAGCAAAAATCCGGCAGTCGTATTGCCAATAAGTCATGAATGCCAAGCTTGTCTTATCTTCCAAGGTACACCTTTGCGAGAAATATGCTAGAGATGGATTTGCCATCCTTGATTTGGCCGGTTGTTATCATGTGAAGAGCATTGTCAAATGGAACTTCTCGAACCTGGACAATTTCATCAGGATCTAGATTTTGTTGGGATGGATGAAGATCCCTTGCCAGGTAAATATGTATCCTTTCATCTGAATATGCGGGCAGCGGGGTTATTTCCCCCAGTTTCTCCCACGTGGTGGCAGTAAACCCCGTTTCTTCTTCCAGCTCCCTCTTGGCACATTCAAGAGGATCTTCACCGTCGTTAAGGGTCCCTGCGGGGACTTCCCAAATACTCTCACCTATTGCGTGGCGGTATTGTACTAGCATGAGGAGGGTCTGGGGATCTTTCATGGGAACTATAGCAGATGCCCCAGGATGCCTAATGATATCCAACTCCATTTGCATACCATTGGGTAGCACAACCTCTTCTCGCACCAGGTCAAATACACGTGCCTTGTGGATAGGCTTTGTTTTCAGAATCTTGCCATTCATTATTCTCTACTACCTTCTATTGATTTTGTTGCTGTTTCTGCATTCCCTTTAAGAATTCCTGGGCAGCCTTCTTTGCTTCTTCAGGAGGCAGGTCCTTAAATTGCTTGCCCATTCGACCAACCTCCTCTTCAAATTGTGCTATGCCACAAACACTAAGCCCCGGGCCTTATGCCCTAAGCCTGTCTGCATAGATATTCCCTCAATGCTGGCCTAATATATATGTTTTCCAGGTCGAAAGATTTCAAGGCCCTCCTCAAGACCTCAACCTGATCTTCAAGGGGACGATTTTGGTTAACGATTACCAGGTGTTTACCCTTAACTCGGCATGATCCCCCAGCACAATTGCCCGGCTCATCCTCGAAACTTTCATAACGAACCTCTACGCCTAGCTTACATGCTAGCTGCTCCAGTTGACTTAGAAGGGTTGCTGTGTCCATCTATCGGCTATAGGGGTTGATAAGGCATGGGAAGAGAAGAATTGTAATCCTTTTCTAAATGTTTAACTCAGAGGTTGTAGCTAGGCCTTGCCCGCACTATTTGAGTTCTTCGAGTTTGGCCAGAGCCTCCTTCTTGCCCATCCGACGAACTTCGGCCAGGGCAGGCAATTGCTTTTCCCTGGGTCGGCTCAAGCCTTTTTCCCATTTATATATTGTTTGGCCCGTTACACCTATAAGTTTGCCATAGTCCGCAGCAGAAAGCCCCAGGCGTCTCCGGCTCGATTGAAGGCCCTTGGCAGAGAACCTGTGGGTCTTGCGTCCTCGCTCCATTTGCTTTTCGGCAACTGGGGACTGAACTTGCAACTGTTTTTCAAGCCTGGCCACTTTTTTCTGCAATTCCAGTACCTGACGTTTCAACTGGGATATTTTCTTGCGGTATTGAGCAGAGGTTTTCCTGAGTCCCTCGGTTTGACTTCGGACTTCCCTACGTGCAAGGCGAGTTATTTCACTTCTTAACAGAGATGCTATGTTGGGCATGCGTAACCTCCGGTTGCTTTAAGTTAACAGGTAGGAAGTAGCATACGATGAATGAGCTTCAAGCTCAATTGCTGGCGCTAGTATACGTATTATGAGGTATAATTGCCAGAAAAAATTGTAAATATCTCCTAAATCGCGGAAATGTGGGCTTTCTAGTTCCCATCCATAAACTCTATACCCCTCTCCCTCTCGAACCCTAACCCTCTCCCTACCTGCCGGCAGGCCTCAAGGGAGAGGGAATTTATGGATGGACACTAGTTAGTGCCCATCCATAAATTGGGAAAATTAACTGGTTTACGAAATTGCGTACTCGATGATGATGCCCAACCATGTGAAGAAAGGGCATTTCCTGCA
>Ga0190359_1000900_pt1 | contig 19458 bp, 33 predicted proteins | sample 48721823_MG_FD_161269 | JGI IMG/M metagenome (GOLD analysis project Ga0190359, IMG submission 161269) | Hydrothermal vent microbial mat bacterial communities from Southern Trench, Guaymas Basin, Mexico - 4872-18-2-3_MG | ecosystem: Environmental > Aquatic > Marine > Hydrothermal vents >... | reverse complement strand
GATGTTAGAAGATATGAAAAATTTGAAGGGAGTATAGGACTTTCCATTATATGCCATGACAAGCCAGTTAAATTAAGGCCAAAAGACAGGATATGCCAGGGTATTTTTCATGATGGAATGGAATTTTTAACCAACAAAGAAATATTAAAAGCCTTGGGAGATGGTAAAATAAAATTTTATCAGACAAAAGAATGGTATGGAGAAGAGGTAACTCTCCCTAAATATGAAATAGACAACCACTCCCTTGTTTTGAGTCTGGACCCTGTGATAAGAAAATTTATAGGAAGTGAAATAGACCCAAAAAAAGATTTGAAGGGATTATACGAAAAAATAGATATAAGTAATGGATATAGAATAGGATTCAACAATTTCTTTTTGGGCTCTTCCGCTGAAACTGTTTATATAGGACCTGAATTTGTAGGTATGTTGAGAGAAATCTACCAATCACCTTACAATGTAAGAACACACTCCAATGCAGGATACATAGACCCCGGATTTGAAGGCACCATAACACTTGAGCAGTTTATACCGGGAATAGACAACAAAGACACTATATATCCATATATGAAAATGGGAGAATTGGAGATACATCCGCTTAAAACTGAATGCACAAAACCATACAAATCAAAATACAGCGGCCAGCGTGGCGCTACAGTTAGTAAAGCATCAGAGGATTACAAAAACCTTTAAATACTTATTTATTGCTAATTAGTATGTCTCTCAACGTCTAGGATTGTCTATCTACCGTGTTCTCTAAATATTTAAATAATAGTACCCTCAAATATTCATAACCTGGTGATGGGTACGTTAAAGATACCTAAAAACAAATGGTGGAACAAATGCCTTCAACACATAAACCAAGAGATGGAAGCATGCAGTATTGGCCGAGGAAAAGAGCTAGACGTATCTATCCTTCGATAAAGCATTACCCTCGGGTTAAAGATGCTAAACCGCTTGCTTTTGCCGGGTATAAGGCAGGCATGACCAATGTTTTTCTCATAGACAATAAAAAAGGTTCCCCGACACAGGGGCAAACTGTTTCTCACGCCGTTACTGTCATTGAAGTTCCCCCGCTTTTCGTTCTTGGTTTGCGGGCTTATTCTTCTGATAACCTTCCTCTAACGGAAATATATGCCAAAGATATTCCTAAAACAATAAAAAAACATATTAAAGCTCCAAAGGGAATAAAAAAATCAAAAACAAAAGATATAGAAAAAACTGAAAAGCTATCAAAAATAAGACTTATCGTTTCTACACAGCCAAGTAAAGCTGGTTTTGGAAAGAAAACCCCTGAAATATTTGAAATTGAAATGGGAGGGACTTTGGAGGAACAGCTGAAAAGCGGAAAAGACCTTCTTGGTAAAGAATTGAAAATAGATGATGTGTTTAAAGACGGAGAATTCGTCGACGTCACATCAATAACCAAGGGGAAGGGATTTCAGGGCGTTGTGAAGAGATTTGGCGTAAAAGTTAGGGGAAGAAAAGATGAACAGCACCACAGACAGATAGGGCTAATGGCTCCGGAGGGACTTGCAAGAGTTCCGTATACAACAGCGCAGGCAGGACAGCTTGGCTTTCAAAGGAGAACTGAATTCAACAAACAAATATACAAAATAGGTGAAAAACCTGAAGAGGTCAATCCAGCAGGCGGTTTTGTAAAATATGGAGAAGTCAAGGGCAAATTTGTTTTATTAAAGGGTTCCATTCCAGGGCCCAAAAAAAGGCTAATAATTTTAAGGTCTCCTATTAGGGCATACAGAAAAGGATACCCGGTTGAATTATCAAAAATTTCAAACTTAAGCCAGCAATAGGTGTAAAAATGAAAGTCGATGTCTTAGATTTGAACGGAAAAGTCAAGGGAAACATAGAATTGCCGAGTGTTTTCTCTACCCCTTATAGACCTGATATCATAAAAAGGGCTGTACTCGCGGCTCAGGCAAACAGGAGACAGCCATATGGCTCAGACAAAATGGCTGGGAAAAGAACATCCGCTCATTATCATGGACTCAGCGAATTGCCACCAGACCAAAAGATGATGCACAGGGAAATGGCAAGACTTCCGAGGGAGCATGGCGACACTGGAAGATTCATGAGGGCAAGATTTGCTCCACAAACAGTTGGTGGTAGGAGAGCACATCCACCAAAAGTTGAAAAAGACTGGACAAAAAAGATAAACAAAAAAGAAAGGTTGCTTGCAATATGCAGCGCAATAGCAGGGACGTCCAATCCAGAACTGGTGAAAGAGAGGGGGCATATATTTGATGCAAAACTTCCATTGGTTGTTGACGATTCCATTAAAAATCTGAAAAAAACAAAAGAACTAATTGAATTTTTAACAAAAATTGGATTGGAAAACGAACTGAAAAGACTCGACAAAAAAAAGAAAAGGGCAGGAAAGGGCAAAATAAGGAGAGGCCTTCACAAGAAGAGGGTTGGGCCTTTGATTGTTGTAAAAGATGACGAAAAAATATCAAAAATAGCAGAAAACATACCAGGTGTAAGTGTTTCTGATGTTAAAAATCTTAATTCGGAGTTACTTTCTCCGGGAGCGCATGGAATAAGGCTGACAATTTGGACAAAATCCGCAATTGAATCATTAGGTGAGAATAATGGCAAAGAAGAATGAAGAAAAAAAAATACTGATAAATCCATGGGACATACTGGTAGCGCCGCATCTAAGCGAAAAAAGTATTGGTCTCGTGGAAACAGAAAATAAGCTTGTGTTTATGGTTAATGAAAAATCAACAAAAAAACAGATAAAATATGCAATTGAAAAAGCGTTCAATGTAAAAGTTGAAAGTGTGAACATATTAAACGATACAAAAAATAGAAAAAAAGCTTTTATCAGGCTGAATTCAAAATACAACGCACTTGATATAGCAACAAAATTGGGTATGATATAAGTAGGTGTCTTTTGTATGGGTAAGAGAATAAGGGCAAGAAGAAAGGGTTCAAACAAAAGGTTCAGGTCGCCTGGGCATAGAAGAATTGGCAAGCCTAAATATATAGAAGGGAAAGGCCTTGTCGTTGATATTGTCCACAACATAGGCAAACCTTTAATGAAAATAAGACACGAAAACGGAAGCAATTTCTTGATGATTGCACCTGAAAATATAAGTGTTGGTGATTTGATAGAAATAGGGGAAAACGCCCAGATTGCTGAGGGAAATGTCTTGCCTTTGGGCAAAATACCCGAAGGGACACCAATATTCAATATAGAAAAGGTTCCAGGAAATAATGGAACATTCATAAGAAGCAGTGGTGAATTTGGCTTTGTGGTAAGCAAAGATAAAAATAAATGTGTCGTCAGATTTCCATCAAAAAAGACAAAAGAATTAAACCTAAAGTGCAGAGCAACAATAGGTGTTGTTGCAGGTGGCGGAAGAACAGACAAACCATTCGTAAAAGCTGGAATAAAACATAAGATAATGAAATCAAAAGGAAAGTTGTATCCAATTGTATCCGGTACTGCAATGAATCCTGTTGATCATCCCTTTGGGGGTAAGACAAAACCAGGTATACCTAAAAACGTATCAAGAAATGCACCGCCTGGCGCAAAGGTTGGTACAATCGCGGCAAGAAGAACTGGAAAAAAGAAGTGATGTAAATGGCAAAATTTTTGTTTAGGGGAAAAGGTCTGGAAGAACTCCAAAAAATGAGCATTGAGGAGTTTTCAAAATTATTGACTTCAAGAAAAAGGAGAAGCTTGAAAAGAGGGTTAAGCTACGAGCAAAAAAAGCTCCTTAAAAGATTGAAAGAGGGAAAAACATTTGTCAAAACCAAAAAAAGAGAGATGATAATATTACCTGAAATGGTTGGAAAAAAGATTGGGATATACAATGGAAAAGAGTATGTAACAGTTGAAATTATACCGGAAATGATTGGACTCTTCCTTGGGGAGATGACACTGACAAGAAAAGAAACCAAGCATTCATCTCCTGGAATGGGTGCAACAAGGTCAAGCAAATTTGTTCCGTTAAAATAAGGTGATTTTATGGTAGGCTATCCTGTAGAGGCAAAAGAAAATGAAGTTAAAGCCGCCGGAATAGGCCTGCCACTGTCAACAAAGAAAAGTGCTATTGTCTGCAGAAAATTGAACAAGATGAAACTTGATAAAGCAAAGAAGTTTCTGCAGGATCTTATAGACAAGAAAGCTGATATAGACAAGAAACATTATACAAAAACTGCAAAGGAGATATTGAATATATTAGAAAGTGCTGAAAAGAACGCGCAATATAAGGGATTGGAAAATCTTATAATCAAGACCATCACAGCTGAAACCGGGCCAAATAGAATAAGAATGAAAAGGAGAAGAAGCTTTGGTTCCAGGTTAAAAAACACTCACATAAAAATAGTGTTAAAAGAGGCTAAGAAATGAGCATAAAGGACGTATTTGTTAAAGAGGGGATAAAAAAACCTGAAATAGAAGAATTCCTTAGAAGTCAGTTTGATAGATGCGGTTATTCGCACTGTGAAATAAGGAGAACTCCAACTGGCATGAAAATAATCGTTTATGCAAACAAACCAGGACTTGTTATAGGAAGAGGCGGTGGAAAAATAAATGAGATAGCAGAGAAGCTTAAAGAGAAATTTGGGTTTGAAAACCCAAGACTTGATGTCCAGGAAATAACAAATCCGTATACTAATGCGAAAATTGTCGCGGAAGAAATTAAAAATGCTATAGAAAGAGGTATAAACTACAGAAAAATCGGAAGTATCATGATGAGTAGAATAATGGAAAGCGGCGCAATTGGAACTGAAATAAGAATAAGTGGAAAACTGGGCTCTTCAAGAGGAAGGGTCCAAAGATTTTTCAGTGGTTATTTAAAATACTCGGGAGAAACCGCCAAGAAGTATGTTGATTATGCACTGTCAGTTGCAGTAACAAAGGCAGGTTCAATAGGCATAAAAGTTAGGATATTAAAAGAATACCCTGAAACCAGAATAAGCGAGCTTAAAAATAAACTGAAAAAAGAGGAGAAAAAACCTGAAAAAACTGACAAGAATGAATTCAAGTGTCCATATTGTGGCAAAGTTTACGATAAGGAAAGAAGCTTAAAAATCCACATAGGGCAAAAGCATGCTGAGGAAGAAAAAGGTGTGAAAGAATGAGTATAATAAAACCAAAGGAAGCAAGAAAAATGAGTCTGGAAGAACTGGACCAAAAATTAAATGAATTAAAACTTGAACTGGCAAAAAATAAAGCACAAATAATAATAGGCGGGGCTCCGGAAAATCCTGGAAAGATAAGAGAAATCAAGAGGTCAATTGCCAGAATATTGACAATCAAAAATGAAATGAAAAAAGGTGATAAGTTTTGATAAAACTTTTGGGAGAAATAAAATTTCATAATCTTTTATCAAAAAACTTTGAGGTGATAAAAAATCTCTGAAATAAAATTTCATAATCTTTTATCAAAAAACTTTGAGGTGATAAAAAATCTCTGAAATAAAATTTCATAATCTTTTATCAAAAAACTTTGAGGTGATAAAAAATCTCTGAAATATGCCCGAACTGTGGGTTACCAAAGGAACTATGTATATGTGAAACTCTGGCAAAGGAGGAAAAGAAAATTGAAGTTTCCCTTGACAGGAGAAGATACGGAAAGATGATGACCATTGTGGACAACGTGTCAAAGGATATGAAACCGGATGAAATTTTGAAAAAACTGAAGCAGAAGCTCGCCTGTGGGGGAACATACAAAAATGGAAAAATAGAATTGCAGGGAAATCACATAAAAAGAATCAAGCCACTTTTGGTCAAGCTGGGTTTCAAAGAAGACCAGATAAAGATCAGATAATTGTGGTGGTATATTTGATAACAAAAAAAAACTTACCACAACATGAATTTATAGGTCTGAGGATTGAGATAATGAAGAGCAGAAATAAAACACAAACCGGCCTCAAGGGAAAAGTAATTGATGAAACACAAAAAACAATCAAGATGGAAACAAAAAATGGAGAAAAAACTGTTCAAAAGAGTGGGTCACTTTTTAGATTCACTTTACCAAACGGCAAAAAAACAACCTTGAAGGGAGATGCAATTGTTGCAAGACCCGAAGACAGAATAAAGAAAAAATTTAAGGAGTGGGATATTGTATGAACATTGGAATAAAAGTAAAACCACCTGAAAAAAAGTGTGAAGACAAAAATTGCCCTTTCCATGGCAATTTGAGGGTAAGAGGAAGAATATTTGAAGGTGTAATAGTTAGCGATAAGCCTAAAAAAACTGCAGTTGTTCAATGGGAATACCTTTATTATGTGCCTAAATATGAGAGGTACGAAAAGAGGAAAACCAAGATATCCGTCCATAACCCATCATGCATAAGTGCAAGAAAGGGGGATAAAGTAAAAATAGCAGAGTGCAGGCCACTGAGCAAAACAAAGAGCTTTGTTATAATTGAAAGGATTGAGGAGAAAAGGTGAATATAATGAAAGGGATTGGATCAAGAATAACAAAGGGGATAAATCACGGCGCTCTCATAACATGTGCAGACAATAGTGGAGCAAAGATATTGCGAGTGTTCGCTGTTAAAAGATATAAAGGAAGAAAAAAGAGGCAGATAAAGGCAGGCATAGGTGATGTTGTATTATGCTCCGTGAGAAAGGGTACACCAAAAATAAGAGAGGAAACCCCATTAGCAGTTATAATAAGGCAGAGAAAAGAGATAAAGAGGCCTGATGGAACAACTATCAAGTTTGAGGATAATGCAGCTGTACTGGTTAATGAAAAGAATGAGCCAAGAGGTTCTGAAATAAAAGGACCTGTTGCAAAAGAAGTTGTCAAAAGATTTCCAACCATAGGAAAAATAGCAAAAATTGTGGTATAGGTGTTAAACATGAAAACAAAATCGTCACAACCAAGAAAACAAAGAAAGAAACTATACACCGCCAAGTTGCACAAAAGACAAAAGCTTGTATCAGTAAATCTTGATAAGAACCTTAGAAAAGATTACAAAAGAAGAAGCATGCCTCTAAGAAAAGGTGATAAAGTAGAGGTCATGAGAGGAAAATTCAAAGGCATTAAATCAAAGGTAAAATCTGTTGACCTAAAAAAACTGAGAGTTTATTTGGAAGATGTTAAGAGAGAAAAAACAGATGGAACCGAAGTAAGTGTTCCTATTCACCCATCAAACTTGAAAATAATAGAGCCCGACATGAATGATAGAAAAAGGCAGAAAATAGTTGAAAGAGTTAGGGGAAAGTTTGAAGTAAAGCCGGAAGAAAAGAAAAAAGAAACTGTAGAAAAGAAAGAAAAAGTTGTTGGATTTAAATGCCCAATTTGTGGTGAAGTGTTTGACAATAAGAATGATTTGAGTATACATGAATCAAAGGAACATAAAAATTATATGAAAGGTGAATAAAAGGTGATAAAATCACAAGAGGATTGGGATAGTGATAAAATGCATGGAACTGACGTTCCATTTTTTACCACCAAAAAAATAGGAGAGTGATAAAATGCATCAAAAAAGGTTATCAGCGCCAAGGACTTATCCGATGAGAGTCAAATCAGTCGGTAGGTTTGTAGCAGTGCCTAGACCTGGTCCTCATCCAAAAAAACAATCAATACCATTATCAATCATAATCAGGGATATTCTCAAATATTCAGAGAACGGGAGAGAAGCCAAGAAAATTATAAAGTCAGGTAAAATCATGGTTGATGGAAAAACAAGAAGAGACCACAAATATCCAGTTGGCATATTCGATATTATACAAATACCTGAAACAAAAGAAAGCTTCAGAGTAGTTCCCGGAGAAAAATGGCTGAACTTAATTAAAATACCCCAAAAGGAAAACAACACAAAAATATGCAGAATAGAGAATAAGACTTGTGTCAAGGGAGGAAAAATACAGTTAAACCTCAATGATGGAAAAAACATACTCGTCAAGAAAGATTCGTACAAAACAAATGATTCTGTTTTAATCGAAGTTCCCAATCTTAATATAAAAAAACATTTAAGCAGAAAAGAAGGGTCGTTGTGCCTGATAACGAGGGGTAGAAACAAAGGAAAAATGGGAAAAATTAAAAAACTGAAAAAAACTGAAGGGTCAAGACCAAATTTGGTCTCAGTTGAGCTCAACCAAAAAATAATTGACCTGCCTGAAGACTGTATATTTGTCATAGGCGAAAAAGAACCTATAATAAAAATAAGTGAGTGATATGAAGGAAAATCCAATGAGAAAAATAAGAATAGAAAAGGTAGTCCTGAACATAGGGATTGGAGAATCTGGAGAAAAACTGGAAAAGGCAAAAAATCTTTTGGAACAATTAACAGGAAAAAAAGCTATATTGACAAAAACAAAGAGAAGAACCACATTTGGCGTATCAAAAGGAAGAGAAATAGGAACAAAGGTCACATTGAGGAAGGATGAAGCAATTGAAATCCTGAAAAGATTATTAGCCACAAAGGACAATAAACTAAGTCCAAGATGCTTTGACAAAAATGGTAATTTCTCATTTGGAATTCACGAGCACATCGACATTCCAGGAGTAAAATACGACCCAAAAATAGGAATACTTGGAATGGACGTGTGTGTGACTTTAGAAAGACCTGGGTTTAGAGTAAAGAAGAAGCGCATAACAAAACCTGTTGGAAAAAAACATAGAATAAGCAAGGAAGAAGCGATAGAATTTATAAAGAAGAATTTTGGCATAACAATAGAATAAGGTGATATAATGAGCGACAATAAGCATAAGAGAATGAAGTGCAGAAGATGTGGTAGATATGGTGCCCTAATTAAAAAGTATGACCTCTATTACTGCAGACACTGCTTCCGAGAAGTTGCTGAAAAAATAGGATTTAAAAAATATTCATAGGTGATTAAGTGAGACATGATTTGTTAGCCGACTGTTTTTCAATAATAAAAAATGCAGAAAATGTTGGAAAGAAAGAGTGTTTAGTATCTTCAACAAAACTCATAGAGGATGTTTTAAAAGTTATGAAAGAAAATGGGTACATAGAGAATTTTAAGAAGAGCGGACAAAAAATTATGGTGACATTGAATAAAAAGATAAACAACTGCAATGTTATAAAACCTAGGTTCTCATTTAAAAAAGACGAATTTGAAAAATGGGAAAAAAGGTATCTTCCAGCTAAGAATTTTGGAATACTCATTGTGACCACCTCAAAAGGTTTGATGGATCATAACAAGGCTAAAAAAGAGGAGATTGGGGGAAAATTGCTTGGTTTTGTTTATTAGGTGTTTATTATGGAGATTACAATTAAAATTCCGGAAGGGATAGAAGCTGAATTAAATGATGAAGTTCTAAAGGTCAAGGGTCCATTGGGAGAAGTAGAAAAAAGGTTTTATCATCCCAAAATCAGCTTAAAAAAAGGTGGGAACGAACTTGTCATAAAAACAAAAAAAGATACAAAGAAACTGCTTGCAACACTGGGAACTTGGAGGGCACACATAAATAACATGTTTTATGGAGTTACGAAAGGGTTTGAGTATAAGATGGAAATTTCCCATGTCCACTTTCCAATGACAGTTAGCATTGATGGAAACAAAATATTAATAAAAAATTTTTTGGGGCAGAAAGAAACAAGGGAAGCCAAAATACTGGATGGTGTTGAAATTAAAATAAATGGCAATGAACTGACAATCAAAGGAATAGATAAAGAAAAAGTTGGACAAACTGCTGGAAACATAGAACAGGCAACAAAATTATTTAAAAGAAGAGATAGAAGGGTTTTCTCTGATGGCATATACATTACCTCAAAAGGTGAAAAACAATGAAAAGAAAAAAACCAAAATTTCAAAGACATCCAAAACTTAAAAGAGTTGAAACTGGATGGAGAAAACCCAAAGGTCTAGACAATAAAATGAGGAAAAAACTAAAGGGAAAGGGGAAAATGCCGTCCATAGGCTACGGTTCCTCAAAAAAGACAAGATTTTTACACCCTTCGGGTTTGTCTGAAGTATTGGTTATGAATCCAAACGAACTTGAAAAAATAAACCCAGAAAAGGAGTGTGTAAGAATACAAAGAACTGTCGGAAAAAGGAAAAAAATGGATATTACAAAAAAGGCAAAGGAAATGGGAATAAAAGTATTGAATCCATACAAGGTGGAGAAAAAATGATATTTTCACACGTTAAAAACAAGTGCCCGCTTTGCGGAACAAAGGGAAAACTAATTACAAAAAGATATAACATTAGAAGCTGCCAAGTATGTGGCACAGTTTACAACGAATTTGGAATAATCCTTATGAATGAAAATATAGGAGAAGTTAATGAAAATAACTAGGTGAGTTCATGAATACCAAGAACCAAAAAATAATGGCATCAAAAATATTGAAATCAGGTGTAGATAAGGTCTGGGTAGATCCAGAACAAAGTGAAGAAGTATCCAAAGCCATAACGAAAGCAGATGTAAGAAGATTAATTAAGAAGGGATATATAAAAAAGAAAAAAGTTAACGGGCAAAGCCGTGGAAGGGCAAGAAAAATAATGATACAAAAAAAGAAGGGTAAAAGAAGGGGTATTGGAAGCAGAAAGGGTAAAAAACTTTCAAAAACAACAAAGAAAAAAGAGTGGATAAAAATCGTGAGGCCGTTGAGAAAAATGCTTAAAGAACTTAGGGAATCCGGAAGTTTAACGCCCGGAGAATACAGAAAACTTTATCTTATGGTAAAGGGCGGTAGATTCAGAAATAAATCACATTTAAATCTTTATATTAAAGAAAAATTCAAAGAAGTGAGATAAATGGGCAAAAAAATTATACAACATAGAAGAAGGAGATTGAAGAAAACAGATTACAATCTCAGATTGGCACTTTTAAAGAGCGGTAAAAATAGGTTGGTGATAAGAAAATTTAACAATTCTATAATGGGTCAGCTAATTAAATATGAGAAGAATGGCGATAAAACAATTGCATCCGTGAAAAGCACACAATTAAAATCGCTTGGATGGAAAAATCATTATGGCAATATACCATCAGCATATCTGTCAGGCTTGTTTTTAGGTAAAAAAATTAAAGAGAAAAAAATTAAAGAAGCTGTACTGGATTTAGGCTTGCAAAAAAATACAAAAGGCTGCAGGCTGTATGCATTCCTGAAAGGCGTTGTTGATGCTGGAATTAATGTTCCTCATTCACCTGATATATTGCCATCTGAAGATAGAATTAAAGGGAACCACATAAATGAAAAAGTTTCCAAAGAATTTGAACAGGTCAGAGAAAAGATATTAAAAATGAAGTGATGTTATGAGAAAAAAATATGATAGAAAAAAAGAAGAGAAGGAAGAAGTGTCAATGGAAAATTGGGAACCAAAGACAACGTTAGGAAAGGATGTAGTGGAAGGAAAGATAACATCCATAGACCAGATATTTGAAGAAGGGAAGAAAATAATGGAGCCTGAAGTGGTTGATTTTCTCCTTCCTGGATTAGAACACGAACTTATCTTAATAGGAGGCAGCCCAGGAAAGGGTGGTGGTATTAGAAGAACTCCATCAAGAAGAACCGCAAGAATGCATAAAAGCGGAAGAAGGGTAAAAACAACATGTATGGCGGTCATCGGAAACAAAGATGGATATATTGGAATTGGTTTGGGAAGCGCCCCCGAATTCCGTGATGCAATAGAAAAAACCTTGAGAAACGCCAAACTTAACATAATACCTGTTAAGAGAGGTTGTGGCTCTTGGGAATGTGGATGCGGAGAAGAGCATTCAATACCTTATACAGTTGAAGGAAAACAAGGTAGCTGTAAAGTTATCTTAAAACCTGCACCAAAAGGAATAGGACTTTGCGTATCTGACGAAGTAAAAAAAATTATGATATTGGCAGGGATAAAGGATATATGGATAAAATCATTTGGACAGACACAAACAAGAATAAACATGATGAAAGCTGTCTTCAACGCCTTCAAAAACTTAAACAAAATGAAGGTTGGTGAATAATATGCTGGCTGTGATAAGAATAAGAGGTGATATTGGAGTAAAAAAAGAGGTAAAGGACACACTTAAAATGCTCAACCTACATAGAAAAAATACATGCGTTATTATCCCTGAAACACCATACTTTCTTGGAATGATAAGAAAGGCTAAAGATTATATAACATGGGGAGAAATATCAGAAGATGTTCTGAAAAAAATGGTTGAAAAAAGAGGCAGATTAGAAGGCGACAAAAAAATTGATGATGCTTTTCTCAAGAAAAATAAAATAAAAAACATGGATGAAATCATAAAAAAAATAACTGAAGGTAAAATAAAGGAAATTGGTATAAAACCATATTTCAGATTGAGTCCACCAAGCAAAGGATTCAAAGGGTCTGTAAAACAGCACTATCCAAAAGGCGTACTTGGATATAGAAAAGACAAAATAAATGAACTTTTAAAGAGGATGATATAATTTTTTGGTGAAATAAATGGGTAAGAAAAAAACAAAAAAATCAAAATTTTTTAAATTTTTCTTAATGGTGAAATAAATGGGTAAGAAAAAAACAAAAAAAATGAGGGGGAGCAAAACCCATGGATACGGTAGCAAGAAAAAACATAGGGGTGGCGGTTCCCGGGGAGGAAGAGGCTTAGCAGGCGGCTTGAAACATAAGAAGTTATTGATTTTAAAAAATTATCCTAACCATTTTGGAAGAACTGGATTTAAAAGAAAGAATAAAAAAACCGTAAAAACCATAAACCTCAAAGACTTGGATATTATAGCCAAAAAACTCAATAAAAAGGAGATAAACATAAAGGAGCTTGGATATGATAAAGTTCTTGGAAAAGGTAAATTGACAAGCCCAATAAAAATTGAATCAAAATCATTTTCCTCAATAGCTAAGGAAAAAATAGAAAAAGCAGGTGGAAAAGCAATTGAAGTATCTTGACATTCTAAAGAATATTCCTGGTGTAAAACAACCGGAAAAGAAACTTAATTTTAAAGAAAAAATAAAATGGACGCTACTAATTCTAATACTCTTTTTTATAATGAGCCAGGTAATTGTCTGGGGCGTTGACCCACAGGCAGTTCAGCACTTCTTGTTCTTGGAAACTGTCCTTGGATCCAGAATGGGTTCACTAGTCACCTTAGGTATAGGTCCTATTGTTACAGCATCTATAATACTTCAACTTCTGATAGGCAGTGGTATACTCAAATGGGATATGAACACAAAAGAAGGTAAGATGACATTCATGGGAACCCAAAAGATATTGGCAATATTTTTCTGTTTCTTTGAAGCAATTGCATTCGTATCCTTTGGGGCAATACCATCAGCCGGTGGATTGGCAACCTCAATATTCTTAATAGCCCAATTAGCTATGGGAGGTTTCCTAATAATCTTAATGGATGAGGTAGTTTCAAGATGGGGAATAGGTTCTGGTGTATCGCTATTCATAGCAGCAGGAGTTTCAAAAACAATAGTAATAAGGGCACTGAACTTCCTTGGTGAAGGTGGTCCAAGTGGATTAATACCGTCCTCTATTATCAACTTTGCCAATGGCAATCCAATGGCGGCATTTGTGAGTATTATACCAGTATTGTTTACAGTTGTTGTTTTCCTTATTGTTGCCTACGCACAATCCATGAAAGTTGAAATACCACTTGCCTTTGGGAGAATAAGAGGATTTGGCTATAGGCACCCCTTAAAATTTATATACGCGTCAAACATACCGGTCATACTCACAGCAGCATTGCTTGCAAACGCAGAAATGATGGCCAGGATGCTCTCAAATAAAGGAATCAATATCCTTGGCACATACAATGCAGATGGGAACCCCATAGGTGGTTTAATGTATTATATATCCCCACATCGTGCACAGAGCCTATCAAGCATATTTGTATCAATAGTCTCTGGAGCATCAATGCCGCCCGAAACAGTGACATGGATAACATACTCTCTATTCATGATTATTGGGTCTATAATATTTTCTGTATTCTGGATCAATACATCCGGAATGGATCCGAAGAGTGTGGCAAACCAACTGCACCACACAGGATTAAGCATACCTGGGTTTAGAAGGGATATAAGAATCATAGAAAGAGTCTTGAGTAGATACATACCTGCCTTGGCTGTAATGGGTGGAGCATTTGTAGGATTTCTGGCATCCTTTGCCGACTTTACTGGAGCACTTGGAACAGGAACCGGTATATTGCTAACGGTTATGATAATATTCAACCTATATGAGCAGATATCAAAAGAACATCTTGAGAATATGCATCCGGCGATAAGAAAGTTCTTTGGTGAATAAAAAAATTACTTTTTTCTTTTTTTCTTCTTCTTGCCATTTGTGCCTTTCAGTGTCAGGTAAAAATTCGTGATAGAAGAAATAGCAAACAAATATGACAATACAGAGAAAAATGTCTGGAATAAAAAGAATGGAAACATATTAAAGGTCGCTGCCTCATAAAACATTTTGTAAACAAATAAAGGAATCGTGCCTATAAAACTTATTATATAATATATTATTAGCAGCAATATCAAAAATGCAAAGGTATCCGCCTTGTTTTTATTTATCATACTGAAGCTCTTTTTTACGGACCTTATTGGATTCAGCTTGTCTAAGACACAGGCAAAAGGAGTTAGAAACAAGAAAAACGATGCAATCAGAAGGGCCGCCAAACCTATCAATGACCCAATCAAAACACTTGCCATATCAAATGAAGCCCCTGACAACACAGGCAATAGCGAGAACCCTCCAAAAACAAAGAAAACACAAAAAAATACTACTGAAAGTAAAAATTGTGTTCCAAGCAAAGGAATATACCTTTTCTTTGCAACTTCCAAGGATTTTTTAATGGCTGTGCGTTTCATCCTTGGGAAAAATCTTGATGAATTATCATAATAAAATCCTATGATAAAAGTTCCGACAAAGAATGAAATTATCCATAACGGGACTAAAAGACCAAAATAACTGGATATCCCTTCCATCGTTGACATTTGCATTGTCCCCAATGAAACCCATATAGGAAATGAAATCAGAAAATTGAAGATGAAATATATTGAGAAAATTTCCCAGTCAAAGGGGTACCTGATTGCTGTTTTAAAAATTTTTTCAAAATCCATAAATATAATTTGTTATGTGTTTATAAATCTTTTTATATTAAAACTATCAATCTTAGAATATGTTATGGTCAAGCCCAATGATAATTGTGTTTTTAATTAGTATAGTGCTGTCCTTTGTTCTTTCGTTGATTTACAAAGTTTTCACAAATCAGGAAAAAGCCAAGGAAATGAAAGAGAAAATGGATGAGCTAAAGAAAAAAATCAATGAAGCGCAGAAAAATAAAAACCAAAAAGATATGACAAAATACCAAAATGAAATGCTCCAAATGTCCAGCGAGCAAATGAGAATGAACATGAAGCCAATGATAATCACATTTGCTGTTGTCATACCTGTATTCATATGGCTGTTTCCTGCTCTTTACGGAAGCATAAACATTGAAATGGATGACTCGCTTCATGGCACATTAAAGTACGGCAACATGGAAAAATCGTTATCCATCATACAGGAAAATCCTCTGGTCATAAGCATTGATAACGAGGAAAAAACCAAGGGCGATGTTATTGCGCTTGGGGAACGTGAATTCACAATTCAAGGATACGACAAAGGAAAGAAAATGCTGACATTAAAACAAATTGTTGTAAACCTTCCTTTTTCTATGCCTTTCTATGGCAACAAGCTTGGATGGCTGGGATGGTATATACTTGTCTCCATACCAATGACAACTGTATTCAGAAAAGCACTTGGTGTGGTACAATAAGCTTAAATCCTGAAAAGTTAATTTTTATTTATGCTAGTCAAATCTGAAGAAATATCAAATCCTTCATTTGGAACATATCCCGGAGCAAGGCCGGTCGAGGAATTGATAAAGAATGGTATAATTATTTTAGACAAGCCGTCTGGGCCAACATCCCACCAGATTTCTGCATGGGTTAGAAACATTCTTGGATTGAAAAAAGCTGGACACTCTGGAACTCTTGACCCAAAAGTCACAGGAGTTCTCGTTATAGCACTGGAGGATGCACTAAAAATAATGCCTGCCCTCATGGGACTGGACAAGGAATATATAGCTCTTATGTACCTTCATGATAATATTCCCATAAAAACTCTTAAGAAAGTTCTGGTTGAATTCACAGGAAAAATAAAACAAACCCCGCCAAAGAAGAGTGCCGTAAAAAGAAGGGAAAGGGAAAGGGAAATATATGAAATAAAACTTCTTGAAGTTGAAGGGAGGTATGCGCTTCTAGACATAAAATGCCAAAAGGGAACATATATAAGAAAGCTCATATACGACATAGGCAAAAAACTTGGGTGTGGCGCCAATATGAAGGAACTGAGAAGAATTAAGGTTGGACCATTTGAAGAAAATATTGCCATAAGACTTCAGGACCTTAAGGACGCATTCGTGCTATGGAGAAAAGGAAATGAAAAGTTAATTAGAAAGTATGTAAAACCCGTGGAATTTGGAGTAGAACACATCAAAAAAATAATAGTCAGGGATAGTGCAGTAGATGCACTGTGCAATGGGGCTCCCCTGGCAGTTGGGGGAATTATAAAGCTTGATGAAAATATAGAAAATAATGAGATAGTTGCAGTAATGACAGGTAAGGGTGAGTTGATAGCTATAGGATACTCGAAAATGACTTCAGAGAAAATTCTTAGGTCAAGAAATGGATTGGCTGTAAAAATAGACAGGGTTTTAATGAAAAGGGGCACATATCCCAAGCTTTGGGGTAAAAAAAAGATATAAATACATTAATATGACTATTATAGATAATCTATATAGGCGATTTAATGGTAGTAAGCAAGGAACTTTTAAAAATATTGGCCTGCCCTAAATGTAAGGGAGAACTTAAATATGATAAAAATGAAAATAAATTGATTTGTAACAAATGCAGGCTTAAATTCCCTATATTAGAAGGTGACATCCCAGATATGCTTATAGAAGATGCAGAAAAGTTTTAAAAGAGAGAAACAACATATAATAGGTAAATGCTGGGATGGCCGAGTCAGGACAAAGGCGCTGGATTTTAAATGAAAGCGAAACTTGAGTTCTGATTAAAAACTGGAAATGATATCCAGTTTCACGAAAGATTGTATAGGTTTAATCCTATACCAGTCGATTGAAGCGGGGGTTCAAAAACAAGCCCTTTTTCAGAAAAAGTTCTTGTATTCCCAAAAACTTGAAAACGCAAAAGCGTTTTCTTGATATTCGGTGTGAGTGTCCCTCTCCCAGCGCCATTTTGAGACTGCGTCTCAAAACTTGAAAAGGTGAAAAAATGACAGAAAATGAATTTTCATATTTTTTCAAAAAGGTGAAAAAATGACAGAAAAAAAAGAAAAGAAGAAAGAAGAAATAAGAGAGATAGTTAGAATTTTCTCTACAGACTTGAACGGAAGAAAGAAAATAAGAGACTCCCTCAAAAAATTAAAAGGCATAAGCTTCACTATGTCAAAAGTTTTTTGTGAAAAGGCCAAAATAGACCCAAATAAAATAACCGGAAAACTTGAAGACAGTGAAATAAAAAGGCTGGAGGAAGTCATTAAAAACCCTGAGAAATATGATATTCCTTCTTATTTATTTAATTTCAGAAAACACCCCCAAACAGGTGAAGACAAACATCTTACAGGAGCCGAACTTCAGATAGAAACAAGGCAGGTAATCACAGCCATGGAAAAATTAGGTTCCTACCGTGGTATGAGACACAGAAAAGGACTGCCTGTCAGGGGACAAAGAACCAAATCAAGCTTCAGAAAATCATCAACTGTTGGAGTTGTTAAGAAGAAGGCCGGGAGATAATTAGAATCGGTGATGTTATGGGAGACCCAAAAAAACAAAAAAGAAAATATGAAAAGCCATTTAGACCATGGGATAAAAAAAGGATATCAGAAGAAGCAGAAATATTGAAAAAATATGGACTAAGAAGAAAGAGAGAGATATACAAAGCTGAGAGTATTTTGAGAAATTTTAGAAGGCAGGCAAGAAAACTCGCTGCAAATATGGATGAAAAGGAGAAAAAAGAACTTATTGAGAGAATGAATAAACTTGGTTTAGTTGAAAAAAATGCATCTCTAGACGATGTTTTGAGTCTGGGATTAGAAAATATTCTTGAAAGAAGACTTCAAACAATTGTATTTAAAAAGAACATTACAACAACTTTGAAACAATCAAGGCAATTTATTGTTCATGGTCACATAAAAGTCGGTGAAACAAAAATAAAATGGCCGTCTTTCCTTGTCCCAAAAAATCTTGAAAATAAAATATCATTAGAAATGGGTGGTAAAAAATGAGTGAAGAGAAAATAGGAATAGTCAACATATACTCTTCAAAAAATAACACTATAATACACATAACCGATATAACTGGAGCCGAAACTATAGCAAGAATCTCAGGTGGAATGATAACAAAAAATGATAGAGAAAAAGGCAACCCGTTTCCTGCTATGATTGCAGCAAGAAGAGCTGCAGAAGAAGCAATAAATAAAGGCATAACAAAAGTTAATGTTCGAGTAAGGGGACCAGGTGGTCACAAATCTAAAAGCCCGAGCAGAGGAGCTCAACCAGCAATAAGATCACTGGTTAGATCTGGATTGAGAATAGGAGAAATAGAAGATACCACACCAATACCCCATGATACCACGAGAAAAAAAGGTGGTAGAAGAGGTAGAAGATTGTGAGGTGTATTAATGAAAATTAAATTTTTAGACAAAAATAAGGATGAAATAAGATTCATAGTTGATGGTATATCCATTCCGATGGCAAATGCACTGAGAAGAATAATGATGGTCGAAGTTCCAACATTGGCTATAGAGGATGTTTACTTTAGAGAAAACACTTCAGTACTTTTTGATGAAGTAATTGCACATAGATTAGGATTGATACCTCTCAAATTTGATCCAACAATAATAAACTTTATGGAAGAGTGTAGTTGTGAAGGAGAGGGGTGCCCAAACTGCCAGGTTGTATTTGAACTGAATAAAGAAGGGCCATGTACTGTTTACAGCGGGGATATGAAAAGTTCAGCCAAAGAAGTTAAACCTGTCTTTGATAATATTCCGATAGTCAAATTAGAAAAGGGCCAAAAATTGTCCTTTGAAGCAATAGCTATTCTGGGTGTTGGTAAAGAGCATATAAAATGGAAAGCTGCAGTAACATCTTACAAACTTTATCCGTCAATAGAAATAAACGCAAAAAAATGCGACAACTGCGGAGCATGTATAAAAGCATGCCCAAAAAATATATTAAAGGAAAAAAATGGAAAAATAATAATACAAAATATAGAAGAATGCAATCTTTGCAATGCGTGTGCAGAGGCATGCGGAGACAAAGATGCTATAAAAATATCCGGAAATGAAAGTAAGTTCATATTTGACGTAGAAACCGTATCAGGGTTGAGTCCCAAGGAAATAGTGCTCAAAGCATGTGAAATCCTGGACAATAAATCAAAAAGTCTCATAAAGTCATTATGATGCGGGAGTACCCAAGAAAGCCTTTTCCGCTGCGCGCAAAAGTGTCTATGGA
>Ga0190359_1000899_pt1 | contig 19458 bp, 19 predicted proteins | sample 48721823_MG_FD_161269 | JGI IMG/M metagenome (GOLD analysis project Ga0190359, IMG submission 161269) | Hydrothermal vent microbial mat bacterial communities from Southern Trench, Guaymas Basin, Mexico - 4872-18-2-3_MG | ecosystem: Environmental > Aquatic > Marine > Hydrothermal vents >... | reverse complement strand
CCGGTGCGCTTGACGGCGAGGCGGAACTGGCCCATGGTAGCCGCCGGAAATGGACGCGCTGCGACTGGGCGACTTCGAGATCGTGGAACGGGTGGCCGGTGCGCGCCGCCCCCTCAAGGCCAGCTACCCGGTCCACTACGGCACCTTCTGCCAGGTGGGCGAGGGACCCTACCGCTGCCGCTTCCTGCCCAGCGGGGCGGTCAAGTACCTGTGGGGACACGGCGAACGCCACTGGCCCCACCCGGGCGAGTGGCTCAAGCACACCCTCGGCGACGACTGGATCTACTACTCGGCCGGAGACTACGAGGGCCTGTTCTCCCTCTACGGCGAGCACCAGCTGCCCTGCCCGGCCTACCCCTCCAACTCCCCGCTGGACCCGCGTCCCTTCGCCGACGAGCGCGTCCGCGCCGCCCTGGAGTGGTTCGCCTCCCTGCCCGAGCGCCTGGGCCGGCTGGCCGGGCGGGCCCCGCCGCGGCTGGCGGCCACGCTGGAAGCTATCTCCCGCCACACCCCGGCCGGCCTGGCTCGCCGGGCCCGGCGCCTGCACGACATCTGCGGCGGGCGGCTGGCCGTGCTCCCCCCCGAGGCCCGCCACCTGGACTACGACGTCGTTCCCCTCACCGTCGCCGACGGCTGCCTGTACGGCTGTCGCTTCTGCTGCCTGGAATCGCCGGGGCGGCTGCGGCCGCGCTCGCCCGACGACGTCGCCGACCAGCTCGAGCGCCTGCGCCGGCTGCTGGGCGCCGACCTGCCCGAGTACGCCGGGGTGTTCGCCGGCAACCACGACGGCCTGGCCGCCGGCTGGGAGCTGGTGGTCCAGGCCGCCCGCCGCGCCTGGGAGGTGCTCGAGCTGGCCGGCAGCCACCTCGCCCCGCGCCTGCTGGTGCTGTTTGCCAGCGCCGATGCGCTGCTTTCCGTGAGCGAGGAAGGCTGGCGGCAGCTGGCCGCGCTGCCCTTCCAGGTGCACGTCAACATCGGCCTGGAATCGGCCCACCCGGAGATCCTCGAGCGGCTGGGCAAGCCGCTGACGCCGGCCCGGGTGGAGCGGGCCCTGGCCCGCCTGCTGGAGATAAACCAGCGCTTCGTAAACCTGGAGATCAGCGCCAACTTCGTGCTGCCGCCGGAGCCGCACCTGCTGCGGCTGCAGGAGCAGTCGCTGGTGGAGACGCTGCGCCGGCTGTGCCCGCGCCGGCGCAGTCGCGGCGCCGTCTACCTGTCGCCGCTGCTGCCCCCGCAGGGTCCGCCGGCCCGGGGCTTCGGCCGCCGCCGGCTCATCGACAGCGTCGGCCGGCTCAAGCTGCGCTGCCCCCTGCCGGTCTTCCTCTACCTGATCCAGGGGCTGTAGCCGCCGGGCCTGTCCCCGCGGGTTGCCGGCAGAATCACCTTGACAATCAGTGTGTTACGCGGCCATGCGGGCTGGGCCTGTCCCCGCGGGGGTTGGAGATATTATCCTTGTAAAACGGGAGGTTGTGCAGAAAATCCGGCCGGGCCTGTCCCCCGGGGAAGGTGGGGTCATTCCGGCTCGGGCAGGTCGGCGGGACGCAGCACCAGCGCCGCCAGCGGAGGCAGGTACAGCTCCAGGCTCTGGGCCTGGCCGTGGGCCGGTTGCGGCCGCGTCTCCACCACGCCCAGGTTGCCGGCGTTGGAGCCGCCGTAGCAGGCGGCGTCGGAGTTGAGCAGCTCGCGCCAGCGGCCCGGCCGGGGCACCCCCAGCCGGTAGCCGGGCCGGGCCACCGGGGTGAAGTTGAGCACCACCACCAGCTCGCGCCCGGAGCCCCAGCGCACGTAGCCGAGCACGCTGTTGTCGGCATCGTGGCAGTCGAGCCAGAAGAATCCCTCCGGCTGCGGGTCGGCCGCCCACAGGGCCGGCTCCCGCTGGTACAGCCGCCCCAGGTCCCTGACGAAGCGCTGCAGCCCGGCCCGCTCCGGCTCGGCCGCCTCGTGCCAGTCCAGCGAGGCGTCGAAGTTCCACTCCCGTCCCTGGCCGAACTCGGCCCCCATGAACAGCAGCTTCTTGCCCGGGTGGGTGAACTGGTAGGTGTACAGCAGGCGCAGCTGCGCCAGCCGCTGGCGGTGGTCGCCGGGCATCTTGTCGTAGAGAGAGCCCTTGCCCTGGGCCACCTCGTCGTGCGACAGCGGCAGGATGAAGTTCTCCGAGTACTGGTACATCATGCTGAAGGTGATGTCGTTGTGGTGGTACTTGCGGTGCACCGGGTCGAGCCGGAAGTAGCGCAGGGTGTCGTTCATCCAGCCCATGTTCCACTTGAAGTGGAAACCCAGCCCGCCCAGGTGCACCGGCCGGGTCACCCCGGGAAAGGCGGTGGACTCCTCGGCCACGGTGATCACCCCGGGCCAGGCCGCCCCCACCTCGCGGTTGAGCTCGCGCAGGAAATCGATGGCTTCCAGGTTCTCGTTGCCGCCGTAGCGATTGGGCAGCCATTCGCCCGGGCCCCGGCTGTAGTCCAGGTAGAGCATGGAGGCCACCGCGTCCACGCGCAGGCCGTCGGCGTGGAACTGCTCCAGCCAGTACAGGGCGTTGGCCAGCAGGAAGTTGCGCACCTGGTTGCGCCCGTAGTCGAACACCAGCGTGCCCCAGTCCTTGTGCTCGCCCCGGCGGGGATCGGCGTACTCGTACAGCGCCGTGCCGTCGAAGCGGCGCAGGGCGAAGTCGTCCCGGGGAAAGTGGGCCGGCACCCAGTCGAGGATGACGCCGATCTGGTTGCGGTGGCACTCGTCGATGAAGGCGCGCAGGTCGTCCGGTTCGCCCCAGCGGCTGCTGGGAGCGTAGTAGCCGGTGACCTGGTAGCCCCAGCTGGGATCGTAGGCGTGCTCGGCCACCGGCATCAGCTCCAGGTAGTTGAAGCCGTGCTCGCGGCAATGGTCCACCAGCCGCGGCGCCAGCTCCCGGTAGCCCAGCCAGCGGTTGCCCTGCCCGGGATCGCGCATCCAGGAACCCAGGTGCACCTCGTAGATGGCCAGCGGCTCGCGCAAAAGGTCGCGCCGGGCGCGCCGTTGCAGCCACTCGCCGTCGCTCCAGCGAAAGTCGCCCAGCCCCACCACCCGCGCCGCCGTGGCCGGGCGCAGCTCCATGGCCAGGGCGAAGGGATCGCTCTTGTACACCAGCCGGCCGTCGCCGGTCTCGATGGCGAACTTGTACAGGGCGCCGCGCTCCACCCCGGGCACGAACGCCTGCCACACCCCGGACTCCCCCAGCGGCTGCAGCGGCCGGCGCCCCGGTTCCCAGTCGTTGAAGTCCCCCACCACGCTCACCCGCCGCGCCGCCGGCGCCCACACCGCGAACCAGGTACCCGCCCGCCCGGCGCGGCTGCCGGGATGCGCCCCCAGCTTCTCGTACAGGCGCAGGTGCCGGCCCTGCCCGAACAGGTACAGGTCCACCTCGCCCAGCAGCGTCTCAGTCGTCATGGTGTCGCTTCCAGGCCTGCCGGGCGGCCTCGTACACCCGGCGCAGGGGCACCCCGTGTTGCCGGGCCAGCCTCCGGCAGTCCTCGTACTCGGGCGCGGCGGTGTAGATGCGCCCGCCCTCCCCGGCCAGCTTGACGGTCACCGCCCCCCAGGGGGTCTGCACCTGCTCCCGGCGGCGCTCCAGCTTGAGCCGCTCCACCCGCTGGTAACGCAGCCCGATGGTGGTGGACTCGCGGAAGATGATGCCCGACAGCTCCGCCAGCCGCCCGCGCGCGCACAGCACCGACAGCGTCACCGCCGGGCGCGCCTTCTTCATGGTGATGGGCTGCAGCCAGACGTCGTGCGCCCCGGCGGCCAGCAGCAGCTCCAGCAGGTAGGGATGGAACTCCGGGTTCATGTCGTCGATGTTGGCCTCGAGCAGGATCTCCTCCCCGCCGTCTTCCTCGCGGGCCCGGCCCAGCACCGCCCGCAGCAGGTTGGGACGCCCCGGCAGGCGGCGGCTGCCGGCCCCGTAGCCGATGCGCTCCACCGTCATCTCCGGCCAGGAACCGACCCGGGCCAGCTCCGCCACCAGGGCGGCGCCGGTGGGGGTGGTCAGCTCGGCGTCCACCTCCAGGTGCCGCACCGGCAGCCCGCGCAGCAGCTCCAGGGTGGCCGGGGCCGGTACCGGCAGGGGTCCGTGCTGGCTGTCGACCACCCCCGAGCCCAGCGGCGGCGGCGAGGCGGTCACCAGCTCCGCGCCGAGCTGCTCCAGGGCCAGGGCGCAGCCGACGATGTCGGCGATGGAATCGACCGCTCCCACCTCGTGGAAGGTCACCTCCTCGACGCCGCTGCCGTGCACCCGGGCCTCGGCCTCCGCCAGGCGGGCGAACACCCGCTCGGCCGTCTCCCGGGCCCGGGCCGGCAACCCGGCCCGCCCCAGCAGGTTGCGAATGTCCGCCCAGCGGCGATGCTGGTGGTGGCGCGGCCGCCGCTCGTGCACCAGCAGGCGCCGGCAGCGGATGCCGCTCACCGTTTCCGTGGCCAGCTCCACTTCCACCCCCTCCAGGCCCATGCGCTCGAGCGCCCCTTGCAGGGGGGCCAGCTCGGCGCCCAGGTCCAGCAGGGCGGCCAGGGTCATGTCGCCGGCGATGCCCGACACCAGGTCCAGGTGCAACAGGCTTGTCATCGCTCTTCCCGCCGGTTCATCAGCGCCGCCGCGTAGCCGGCGCCGAAGCCGTTGTCGATGTTGACCACCACCACCCCCGCGGCGCAGCTGTTGAGCATGCCCAGCAGGGCCGCCAGCCCTCCGAAGCTGGCCCCGTAGCCCACGCTGGTGGGCACGGCGATGACCGGGCGCTCGACGATGCCGCCCACCACCGAGGGCAGGGCCCCCTCCATGCCGGCCACCACCACCAGCACCTCGGCCGCGGCCAGGCGCCGGTGGTCGTCGAGCAGGCGGTGGATGCCGGCCACCCCGGCATCGTAGAGGCGCTCCACCCGGTTGCCCATGACCGTGGCCGTCAGCGCCGCCTCCTCGGCCACGGGAATGTCCGAGGTGCCGGCGCACACCACCATGATGGTGCCGCGCCCGCGCGGCCGGGGCGGCTCCGGCAGCAGGTGGAAGATGCGCGCGTGCGGATCGTAGCTGCCGGCGGGAAAGCGCCGCCGCAGCGGCTCCGCCTTGGCCTCGTCCAGGCGGGTCACCAGCAGCGGCTCCCCGGCGGCGACGAGGCGCTCGGCGATGGCCAGCACCTGTTCGGCGGTCTTGCCGGGAGCGAAGATCACCTCGGGAAACCCCGCCCGCAGCGCGCGGTGACTGTCCACCCGGGCGAAGCCGAGATCCTCGAAGGGCAGGTGGCGCAGGCGTTCCACCGCCTCGGCCACCGGCAGGGAGCCGGCCGCCACCGCACCCATGATTTCTTCCAGGCGCCGTCGTTCCATGCGCTTCACCTCCCCGCCCGGCGGCGCAGCAGCTCGTCGACGTCCAGCACCAGGGCCGGCCGGCCGTCGCCCAGCACCGCCGCGCCGCTGTACGGACCCACCGCCGCCAGCAGCCGTCCCAGCGGCTTGACCACCACCTCGCGATGGCCGCAGATGCGTTCCACCACCAGCCGCAACAGCGGGCCCCCGGCCCCGCCCAGCACCACGCACTCGCCGGCGCCGCCGCCGGCCGCACCGCCGAGGATCTCGGCCAGGCGCACCGCCCCGTCCTCGTGCCCGGCCTGCACCCGTTCCACCCGCTGGGCGGGCAGGGCCAGCACCGCCCCGGCTTCTTCCACCAGCAGCACCGGCACGATGGCCAGGGTCAGGGGCAGGTCGATGAAGAAGGTGGTGCCCTGCCCGGAGACCGTCTCCACCGTCACCCGCCCGCCCAGGCGCTCGATGTCGCGGCGCACGGCGTCCAGCCCCACCCCCCGCCCGGACACCTGGCCGGCCCGCTCGCGGGTGGAAAAGCCCGGCTGGAAGATCAGCTCCAGCAGCCGCTGCCGCCCGGGCCGCTCACCGTCCGCCAGCAGCCCCTGCTGGCGGGCGCGCTGCATCACCCGCTCCAGGTCGATGCCGGCCCCGTCGTCGCGCAGGCGCACCTGCACCCGTTCGCCGGCGCGCTGGAAGGAAAGCTCCAGCCGGCCGCCGTCCGGCTTGCCGCGAGCGCGGCGCGCGGCCGCGTCCTCCAGGCCGTGATCCACGGCGTTGCGCAGCAGGTGCAGCAGGGGCGTGTCCAGCGCCTCCACGATGGCCCGGTCCAGCTCCACCTCCTGCCCGGAGATGGTGAAGTCCACCTGCTTGTCCTGCTGGCGGGCCAGGTCGCGCACCACCCGCGGCAGGCGGGCGGTGAGCAGCGACACCGGCACCATGCGCACCTGCACCACCCGGTCGCGCAGCCGGCGCACCACCTGACCCAGGCGGCGCACCCCGTGTCGCAGGGCGCGGCTGTCGACGCCGCCGGAGTACTCCTCGAAGAACGACAGCAGCGAGATCAGCTCGCCCACGGAATCGAAGAAGAAGTCCAGCAACTCGGTGCCCACCCGCACCGTGGCCGGGCGGGCCGCGGGCGGCGGCCCCGGGCCGGCGGCGGCCGCTTGCCGCCCGTCCGGGGCCGCGGGCGGCGCCAGCGGCTCCACCTTGAAGGAGGACACCTCCAGCAGGGACTCGCCCAGGGTCTCGAGGCCGGAGCGCTCGGCCTCTCCCAGCAACACCTGCAGCAGGCGGTTGCCGGGGAACTGCCCGGCCCGCAGCTGCTGCTCGCTGGGCCGGCACTCCACCAGCGGCGCCAGCTGGCGCAGGCGGTTGACGATCACGAAGGCCCGCAGGGCCGGCGCCGGGCAGGACTCTTCGAGCACCACCTCGACCAGCCAGCGCGCCGGCTCGCTTCCGGCCGCCGGCTGGGCCGGCGGGGCGGACGCCTCCGGGGGCGGCCGGCTGCCGCCCTGCAGCTTCTCCAGGGCCAGCACCAGCTCCTCGGGCAGCGGCGGCAGGGACTGCTTCCCGCGCACCGCCTGCAGCTGGACGCGCAGCACGTCCAGGCCCTGCAGCAGCACCTCCACCGCCGGGGACGACAGGCCGCGGCCCGATTCCCGGGCCTCGCTGGCCAGGTCTTCCAGGCGGTGGGCCAGGCGCGCCATGACCTCGTAGTGCATGGAGGCGGCCATGCCCTTCACCGAGTGCAGGTGGCGGAAGACCTCGTCCAGGCTCTCCCGGTCCCCGGGGTTGCCCTCCAGCACCAGCAGGTTGCCTTCCAGGGCATCCAGGTGCTCGGCGGTATCGTTGAGAAACAGCGACTGGTAGCGGGACATGTCCATGGTGAACGGTCCCGGCTCCGGCAGGCAATCAGCGGCGTACGGTCAGGGCCTTGCGGACGACCTGGATCACCCTGTCGGCCTTGAAGGGCTTGATGATGAAATCGGTGGCCCCGGCCTCGATGGCCTCCATCACCAGCGACTCCTGGCCCAGGGCGCTGCAGATGACGATCACCGCCGCGGGGTTCTCCTTGACGATCTCCCGGGTGGCCTCGATGCCGTTCTTGAAGGGCATGACGATGTCCATGGTGGTGAGGTCGGGCCGGTGCTCGGTGAACTTCTCCACCGCCTCCACGCCGTTGGCGGCCTCGGCGCACACCTCGAATCCCTCGCCGCTGAAGATCTCCTTGAGGGTGTTGCGCATGAAAACCGCATCGTCCACTATCAGTACCCGCGTGGCCATCGCTGCCTCCTTGGGGCGATGTCGTCCTGTTTACCGCGCCCGGCGCACGCCGTCAACCACCGGGCGGTCCTTTTTCGACCCGGCCCGCCAGGCGGCCGTCGACGAGGCGCTGCCAGGCCAGCCGGTCCAGCACCCGCAGGGGCCCGCCCTGGTGCCAGCCCAGCCCGCCGCCCAGCCCCTGCTTCTCCGCCGGCACCTGCTCCACCGTCTCCACCTTCTCCACCAGCAGGCCCAGCCGGTAGTCCTCCAGCTCCAGCAGCACCACCTGCCGGCCCGCGCCGGCGGCGCCGGCGTCCAGCAGGGCGGCCGGGCGCAGCACCGCCACCACCTGCCCGTGGTGGTTGAGCAGGCCGGCCAGCCACTCCGGGGCGCCCACCACCGGGGCCAGCTCCCCGTCCAGTTCCACCACCTCGCGCACCAGCTCCAGGGGCAGGCCCAGGCGCTCGCCGCCCGCCTGCACGGTGAGCAGGCCCCGGCCGCCGTCCGCCTGCCCGCTCATGCCGCGCCCTCCTCCGCCCCGGCCGGGTCATCGCCGTCGCCGGCCCCCGAGAACTGCCGCACCAGCTGGCGCAGGCGACCGGCCAGCTCGTCGATCTCCGCCGCCAGCCGGGTCACCTCGAGGATGGAGTTGCTCTGCGCCTCCACCGCCCGGGAGACCTCGTCGGTGGAGGAGGCGTTGCGGCGGGCCACGGCGGAGATGTTCTGGATGGCCTTGACCGACTCCTCGGCCCCGGCGATCTGCTCCCGGGCCAGGCGACTGATGATCTGCACCCGGTCCGAGCCGCTGGTGACGGTGGCCACGATGTTGCGCAGGGCATCGAGGATGGAGCCCAGCTGCTGGCGCCCCTGGGCCAGCCGGCGCGAGGTGGCCTCCACCGCCCGCACCGCCTCCTGGCTGGCGGCGGTGATCTCCTCGACGATCTTGCCGATGCGATCGGCCGAGCGCGAGGTGTTCTCGGCCAGCTGGCGGATCTCCTCGGCCACCACGGCGAAGCCGCGCCCGGCCTCGCCGGCCCGGGCGGCCTCGATGGTGGCGTTGATGGCCAGCAGGTGGGTCTGCTGGGCCACCTCGGTGATCACCCGCACGATGTTGCCGATCTCCTGGGTGCGCTCGCCGAACTGCACCACCTGCCGCGAGTACTGCTCCACCCCCTGGAAGACCTCGCGCATCTCCTCCACCGCCGCCCCGGCCAGCTGGCTGCCCGACTGGGCCACCTGGCTGGCCTCGCGCGAGGAGCGGGCGGCGTCCTCGGCCGACACCGAGGCCCGCTGGATGCTGCGGGCCATGTCGGCAATCAGCGTCGAGGACTGGTCCACCAGCTCGTTCTGCAGCTCCGCGCCCCGGGCGATGGCCTCCATGGAGTGGGAGATGTTGCCGGCCGAGGCGTTGATGCGCCGGGCCAGGTCGTTCAGCGACGCCGAGGAATCGCGCACCTGCCCGGAGGTTCCCTGCACCTCTTGCAGCAGGGTGGCGAAGTTGCCGTGGATGGTCTCCAGGGCCGCTTCCAGGCTGGCGAACTCGTCGCCGCCGCCGCTCACCCCGCCGCCCGCCAGCCGCTGCGCCCGGGCCTGCAGCTTCTGCAGGCGCTGCTCCAGGCGCCGCTGGTCGAGCAGCAGCAGCAGCAGGCCCAGCCCGGCGGCCAGGCTGACGGCCAGCGGCCGGGCCCAGGAAGTCACCGCCGGCACCAGCCAGGCGGCCAGCACCGGCAGCAGCAGCGCCGCCAGGGAAGCCAGGGCCAGCCTCTGGCGCGGCCCCCGGGCCATCAGCCCCTCCCGGCCGCCGCGCCCGGCAGCGACCGGACCCGTCGCCTGAGCCCGACCGGCACGGCCTTACCCCGGAATCAGGGAGCGCACCAGCCGGGCCAGCTGGATGGCGGTGAAGGGCTTGGAGAGGAACACCGTGCCGCCCGAGCTGAAGCCCTCGCGCATGGAGGCGGAGTCGTCCCGGGCGGTGACGAACACCACCGGCAGGTGGGACTGCCGCTTGCCCTGGCGCAGGGTGCGGCTGACCTCGTAGCCGTCCATCCCGGGCATCATGATGTCCAGCAGGACCAGGTCGAACTCCTCCTGCTCGATCAGCTGCAGGGCCTCCGGACCGCTCTGGGCCACGGTCACCTCGTAACCCTCCCGGGTGAGAACCTTCTCCTCCAGGGCCAGGATGTCGGGATCGTCGTCCACAACGAGAATTCTCTGCGCCATCGGCCTCTCCTTCAGGATTGTTCCAGGTGCGGCAGCAGGACGGTGAAGCTGCTGCCCCGGTTGGGTTCGCTGTCGACCTCGATGCGCCCGCCGTGGGCCTCGACCAGCCCCTTGGCGATGGCCAGCCCCAGCCCGGTGCCGCCGTACTCGCGGGTGGAAGAGCCGTCCACCTGGTAGAAGGAATCGAAGATGCGCTCCTGCTGGTCGGCGGGGATTCCCACCCCGCTGTCGCTGACGACGACGCGGAAGAGTTCCTCGGTCAGCGGGGCCAGGGCCGCCGGCAGGCCTTCTTCCGGGTTGCCCTGGTGCGGCCGGCTGAACATGTCCACCGTCACCTTGACGCTGCCGCCGGCCTTGTTGAACTTGACGGCGTTGCCGATGATGTTGACCAGCACCTGGCGGATCTTGTCGCCGTCCAGCCAGGCCGGGGGCAGGTCCGTCGCCGCCTGCAACTCGAGCTCCACCTGCTGCTTGCGGGCGATGGGGCGCAGCGTGCTCACCGCCGAGCGCACCACCTCGTGCAGGTCGCAGGTCTGGCGGTTGATGCGCACCGTGCCCATGTCCATCTTGGAGAAGTCGAGGATGCTGCTGATGATGTTGAGCAGCTGCTCGCCCTTCTCCATGATGGTGTTGACGTAGTCCGTCTGCTCGGAGTTGAGCTGGCCCGCCAGCCCCTCCAGCAGCATCTCGCTGTAGCCGATCACCGAGGTCAGGGGGGTGCGCAGCTCGTGGGAGACGGTGGCCAGGAAGTTGCTCTTGAGCCGGTCCAGCTCCTTGAGCCGCTCGAAGGACTCCTGCAGGGCCTGGTTCTTGCGCTGCAGCTCGTTGTAGCTGGCGGTCACCGCCTCCACGTGCACGTTGGCGGTCAGGGCGTGCTTGTAGCCGATGTAGAGCATCACCTCCAGCGTCTGCACCAGGTGGTGGGAGACCTTGCGGGCCACGTCGTCGGCCACCCGGCGCACCTGGTTCCACAGGCGCCGGGCCACCTCGGGGTGGAACTTCTCGCCCAGCCCGGGCAGGGTCATGTCGTCGCGCTCGGCCGGGCGGTAGGGGCCCAGCACCAGCCGGCCCAGGGCGTCGCCCTCGTGGCGGATGGGTTCCACCAGGTAGCGCAGGCCGCTGAAGCACTCGTGCACCCGGGCGGGCGGCTGCTCCACCTGCAGGCCGCGCACCGCGCTCACCACCTTGGTGCACTCCGCCTTGCCCCGGGCGAAGGTGAACAGGTAGGCGCAGAACTCGCCCCCGGAGCCCTTGACGTCGATGAGCACCTGGCCGGCGTGATCGATGACCTTGAAGCCGATGCCGAACAGCTCGGCGTAGGAGGAACACACCTCGCCCACCGACTGCAGGTCCAGCAGCTCGGCCAGCTGGAAGCGCCGCTGCAGGGCCGAGGTGTCCGGCGCGCCGGTGCTCTCCGCCCGGTTCATGACAGCAACCCCCCGGAACCGGTCAGCGGCGGCAGGGGAATGGTGTTTTTCTTGAGCAGGTTGTCGATGAAGACGTCCTCGCCCAGCCGCAGCTTCTGGCCCAGCTGGTAGTTGTTGTTCAGCGTCTGCCAGGTGAGGCGCAGGATGCCCTCCAGGGTCTCCAGCACCCCCTGGCCGTTGATGGCCACCGCCTTGAACACCGGCTCGTTGCCGCGCTGGGCCACCTCGTCGATCTCGGCGTCCGAGCGGACGTCGGGCAGGTCCCGCTTGTTGAACTGGATGACCACCGGCAGCTGCTTGATGTCCATGCCGTTGAGCTTGAGGTTGTTGGCCATGCCCCGCCAGGAATCGTTGTTGGCGGCGATCTGGTTGCGCTGCGAGTCGGCCACGAAGACCACCCCGTCGGCGCCCTGGAGGATGATGCGCCGGGTGGAGTTGTGCATCACCTGCCCGGGCGCGGTGAACAGCTTGACCTTGACCTTGAAGCCGGTCTCGGTCTTGAAGAACACCGGCATGAGATCGAAGAACAGGGTGCGGTCGTCGGAGGTGTTGAGCACCATCAGCCGGCCGCGGATGTCGGGGACCAGCAGGTGGTGGACGGCCTGCAGGTTGGTGGTCTTGCCGGAGAGGGCGGGACCGTAGTAGACGATCTTGATGGTCAACTCGCGCTGTTCCAGGTTGAACTGAACCACGCCGCGGCCCTCACTCGATCTCGATACGCCGGCGCCGTCCGCGCCGCTCGTCGATGCGGGGCACCAGCACCCGCAGCACGCCGTTGTCGTAGCTGGCCTTGACCCGGGCGGTATCGCCCGCCCCGGGGATCTCCAGCAGGCGCCGGAAGCGCCCGTGGTGGCGCTCCATGCGCAGGAACTCCACCGGCCCCGGCGGGGCTACGGGGCGGCGCCGGCCCTCGATGATGATCACGTCGCCGAGTATGGACAGCTCGATGTCCTCGCGTTCCACCCCGGCCAGCTCGGCCTCCAGGACGATGGCCTCGTCGGTCTCGAACACGTCGATGTCGACCTGGAAGTCGTCGCCGCCCCCGGCACCCAGGCTGCTGGCGTCGAACAGGGAGGTGAAGATCCTGTCGATCTCGCGCCGGAAGTGCAGCAGCTTCTCCAGCGATTCCTCGGGAATGCCGGCCATGCGTTCCTCGTCCCTGGCGCCCGCTCTCCCCGCCCGGGCGCCGTCGATTCCTCGAAAATATCACCGATGCCGCGGACAGGCAAAAGTTTTCCGGAGCGGCTGAACCCACGGCCACGATGCCTTCGGCAAGCCTCCGACCGGGTCTTGCCAGTGGTCTCGATCGGCCTACGGGAAGGCTCGGCGGCGGTTCACCCTCGAGCCCCGGCTGCCGCCTTCAGGAAGCCGGCGACCGTCGTTATTCTCGTGTCCCGGTATTCCTTCAATTCCAGAAGGTGACGATCCCCGCTGATGATGTAATCGGCCCGGCCATCCACGGCGCACTCCAGAACCCGGTTGTCCATCCGGTGACGACAGGTATCGATATTCGTCCTGGTGTCGACGATCTCCGCCAGTTCACGAATCGCCCCCACGACTCTCGACGATTCCCGGCTCGACAGCTTGAAGGGTTTCTTCCTGCTCTCCAGCACTTCCCGCAACTCGTTCAGCAGGATCTCCGAGGTCAGGAAAACGATTTTCCCCCATCGAACCAGTTTCAGAACCTGCTTGGGTTTACCGGACCAAAACACCGCCGAGATGAGCACGTTGGTATCGATGACGACTCTCACTGATTCTCGCCCCGGTGCTCACTCACTATTCTGGCCACCTCTTCTTCGGTAAGGTGGTCGAATCGTTTCTTCCCGGCAAGCTTTTCCGCCCATTCATCGAAACCGCTCCATCCTTCCGCCTTCTCCTGCCACTCGAGGAACTCCACGAAATCGAGCACCGTGCGTTTCTTCTTCCGGGAAAGCCCTCGCAGCTTTTCCACGATAACTTCTTCCTCCACAACTTTTACCCGGGTCATGGGACACCGCCCTCCTATGATCGGATAATAGCAGACCGGTCAGAAACCGCCAAACCGCTCGAGCTTCGCTTCCCCGCCCGGCTCGTTCACGCCCCGAACTTGCGCAGGCGCCCGGCGTGGGCCAGCAGCAGGGCCATGACCTCGGTGGCGCGGATGCGTCCCAGCCCGCCCTGCAAAAACTCCGTCTCCCCGAAGCGCCGGCAGGGATCGCGCCGGGCGCTGGGGGCCCGGATGCAGATGGGCACCGGGTGCCAGGAGTGGGAACGCAGGGCGCAGGGGGTGGAGTGGTCACCGGTGATGCACAGCACCGTCGGCTCCAGCTCCAGCAGGCCCGGCAGCAGGCGGTCGAAGTGCTCGATTACCTCCACCTTGCCGGCGAAGTCGCCGTCTTCGCCCCGGGAGTCGGTCTTCTTGACGTGGAAGAAGAAGAAGTCGGCCTCCCCCCAGGCCCCGCGCAGCAGCTCCAGCTCTTCTTCCAGGGTCTGCTGGCCCCGCTCCAGCACGCGCATGCCGGCCAGGCGGGCCACGCCCTTGTACATGGGGTAGGCGGCGATGGCCAGCGCCCGCCAGCGGTAGAGCCGGCCGAAGTCGGGCAGCGGCTGGTAGACGTCGAAGCCGCGCAGCATGACGAAGTTGCCCCGCTCCTCGTCGGCCAGCACCCGGGCCGCCCGCTCGATGAACTGGTTGGCCAGCCCGGCGGTGAGCAGCGCCAGCGGCGGCGGGTCTTCAATGGTGGGCGCCACCGCCAGCGGCTCCAGCCCCGTCTGCTGCGGGTCGCTGTCGCAGAGCCGGGCGTCGAACTCCCGGCCGCGGAAGATCACCGCCGCCCGGTACTCCTTGACGTGCTGCAGCAGCACCTGCACCCCGTCGATCTCGCCGACGGCCCCGGCCAGGCGGGCCACCAGGCGCCGGCCCTCGGCGTCGGTCAGGCGCCCGGCGCGGCGGTCCGAGATGGTGCCGTCGGCGGCCCGGGTGGCGAAGTTGATGCGGGCGGCCAGGTCTCCGGGCTGGAAGACGAAGTCGGTGCCGGCGGTGTCCAGCACCCCGCGGCCGATGAGGTTGCTCACCGGGTCGTAGCCGAACAGGCCGATGTGGGCCGGCCCGGAGCCGGGGGTGATGCCCGGGGCCACCGGGTCGTGGAAGCCGCACACCCCCTGGGCGGCCACCTCGTCGAGGTGGGGGGTGCGGGCCGCCTCCAGCGGGGTGAGCCCGTCGGGGCCGGCCAGGTCGCCCAGGCCGTCCAGCACCACCAGCAGCACCTTGCTGTCGTTCTCCACCGCCAGCTTGGCAAGAAACTCCGGATTCATGATCTCGCTCCCCTGTGTTGTTTCATCTCCGCACCCCGCACCCTTATCCCAACTCCCTCCCCATCCATCCCCAAACGCATCTCCCTCATCTCCCTCATCCCCACATCTCCCTTCTTACACCCAACCGGGCTCCATGTGTAAGAAAAGGGGATGTGGGGATATTGGGGATGGGGGAGATGTGCACTCTCAACTCTCTTTTTTCCTCTTGGCCAGCTCCTCTTCCTTCAGCGCCCGGCGCAGGATCTTGTTGGCGGTGCCCTTGGGGATCTCGTCGCGGAACTCCACCAGGCGGGGGTACTTGTAGGCGGCCATGTTGTCCTTGGCCCAGTCGATGATGTCCTGCTCGCTGACCTTGCCCCGCGATTCCGGCTTGAGCGCGATGAAGGCCTTGATCTCCTCGCCGGCCTTGTCGTCGGGCACGCCGATGACGGCGCATTCCAGCACGTGCTCGTTCTTGTACAGGTAGTCTTCCACCTCGCGGGGGAACACCGAGTAGCCGGAGCGCTTGATCATGTCCTTCTTGCGGTCGACGATGACGAAGTAGCCCTCGTCGTCCATCATGCCCAGGTCCCCGGTGTAGAGCCAGCCGTCGCGCAGCACCAGCTTGTTCTCCTCCTCGTGGCCCAGGTAGCCCTGCATCACCTGGGGGCCCTTGATCACCAGCTCGCCCACCTCGTTGGGCCCCAGCTCCCGCTCGCCCGTCTCCGAGTCCATGATCCTGGCGTCGGTGTTGGGCAGGGGCAGGCCGATGGTGCCGTTCTTGCGCCGGTCGTAGAGCGGGTTGGCGTGGGTGACCGGGGAGGTCTCGGTGAGGCCGTAGCCCTCGATGAGGCGCGCCCCGCTCAGCTCCTCGAAGCGCTTCTGGATCTCCACCGGCAGGGGACCGGCCCCGGACAGGCAGGCGCGGATGGAGGTGAGATCGTACTCCTTGACCCGGGGGTGGTTGTTGATGGCGTTGTAGAGCGCCGCCACCCCGGGAAACAGGGTCACCCGGTACTTCTGGATGTCGCCCATGAGCTGGCCCCAGTCCTCGGGCGGCTTGGGCCACAGCAGCATGGCATTGCCGCCGGCCACGGCGAAGTTCATCACCGTGGTCATGGCGTAGATGTGGAACAGGGGCAGGATGCCGCCGATGACGTCCTGGCCGGGCCGGCCCCGGTAGTCCCAGGCCTTTACCTGGAGCACGTTGGCCACCAGGTTGCGGTGGGTGAGCATGGCTCCCTTGGGGGAACCGGTGGTGCCGCCGGTGTACTGCAGCACCGCCAGGTCCTCGGCCGGGTTCATCTTGACCGCGGGCACGTTGGGGCGGGTGCGCAGCAGGTCGGTGAAGCGCAGCGTCTCCGGGGGCATGACCGCCGAGGGCACCTTGCCCAGCAGCTTGCCCAGGAAGCGCTTGTGGAAGGGCAGGAAGTCGGCGATGTTGCAGCCGACGACCTGCTTGACCTCGGGCAGCTTGGGCAGGGCCTTGCCCACCTCCTCGTAGACGATGTCCATCACCACCAGCACCTTGGCCCGGCTGTCGCCGAACTGGTGTTCGATCTCGGCCGCCTTGTAGAGGGGGTTGTTGGCGGTGACGATGGCTCCCAGCTTGAGCGCGGCGTAGTAGGCGATGACGTAGTGGATGCTGTTGGGCAGGCGCAGGCCCACCACGTCGCCCTTGCTCACCCCCAGCTGGCTCAGCGCGGTGGCGAAGGCGTCCACCCACTTGCCCAGCTGGCGGTAGCTGCAGGGGGTGTCCAGGAAGATCACCGCCGTGTTGTCGGGGTGCTGCCTGACGGTGTCGTCGAGCAGCCGGCCCAGGGTGATGCCGGGAATGTCGATCTCCCGGGGAACCTGCTCCGGCCAGAACTGGTGCCAGGGTCTTGAGCCCGTTTCACTCATGTCGTCCCTCCTCGAAATCGGCGGCGGTCGCCGCCTGGTAAGACAAGCCTCGATAGCCGGCCGAATATAGTAGCGTCGCCGCCGGGGTGTCAAGCAGGCCGGCGCCCCGGACAACCATGTCGCGCCGGCCGCGCAGGCGAAGCTGCCCGTAGCTGCGAGCTTGCCGAGCAGCGGAGGGTAGCGAGGCGTTAAGCAGGCCGGCGCCACGGAAACGATTGCCGCGCCGGCCGCCTGCATCATGGGAAAGGTGGGTGTCAAGCGGGCCGGCCGCGCCAGAACAGCACCCCGGCCAGCACCGCCGCCCCCAGCGCCAGCCCCAGCGGCGCGCCCCACAGTCCCAGCCCGCAGGCCAGGTCGCCCAGCAGGGTGCCCACGGCCGCCACCAGCACGGCGTAGGGAAGCTGGGTGCGCACGTGGTCGATGTGATCGCAGGAGCAGGCCAGCGAGCTCATGATGGTGGTGTCGGAGATCGGCGAGCAGTGGTCGCCGAAGACGCTGCCGGCCAGGATGGAGGAGATGGCTCCCAGCATGACCGGGTCGGAGCCCGGGGCCAGCCCGTGGGCCAGGGGCACCACGATGGGAAACAGTATGCCCATGGTGCCCCAGCTGGTGCCGGTGGCGAACGACACCAGGGCCGAGACCAGGAACACCAGTGCCGGCAGCAGCCCCGCCGACAGCCAGGGGCCGATCACCTTGACCATGTAGTCGGCGGTGTGCAGCTTCTGGCACACCCCGCCCAGGGCCCAGGCCAGGGTGAGGATCACCATGGCCAGCACCATCGACTTCATCCCCGCCAGCCAGGCCTGCATGGCCTCGCCCAGCCCCAGCAGCCGCTGCCCCACCACCAGGCCGATGGCGGTGATGCTGCCCGCCAGCGAGGCCCAGAGCATGGCCCGGTAGGAGTCGGCCTGGGCCAGGATGTTGCGCAGGCCGGGCTCCAGGCCCGCCGCCCGCACCTTGGCCAGGCCGTCGATGCCCAGCCCGGCGGCGATGACCAGGATGACCACCCCGATGGGCACCAGGGCGTTGAGCATGCGCTGCGGCACCCCCGGCCGCGGGGCCAGGGCGGCGTCCTCGAAGCTGGCCGCCGGGCGGGCGCCGTCGCGCAGGGGCTTGCCCTCCCGGCGGGCGCGGCGCTCGGCCCGCAGCATGGGCCCGAAGTCGCGCCCGCTCACGGCCACCAGCAGGCCGAACCAGAGCATGAGCAGCGGGTAGAAGCGGTGGGGAATGGTTCGCAGGAACACCCAGTAGGCGTCCTGCTCGATCCCCAGGGCGCGGTACTGGTCGGCGATGTAGCCGATCTCCATGCCGATCCAGGAGGAGATGACGGCAATGGAGGCCACCGGGGCGGCGGTGGCGTCGACGATGAAGGCCAGCTTCTCGCGGCTGAGGCGCAGCCGGTCGGAGATGGGCCGCATGGTGGGACCCACCAGCAGGGTGTTGGCGAAGTCGTCGAAGAAAACGAAGATGCCCATCAGCCAGGCGGCCACCTGGCCCCGGCGCGGGTCCCGGGCCAGCCGGGTGACCGACCCGGCCAGTCCCAGCGAGCCGCCGGAGCGGGAGATCACTCCCACCATGCCGCCCAGCATGAGGGTGAAGATCACCACCGCGGCGTGGTCGGCGTCGGCCAGCGCCCCCAGCACGTGGGTATCGACGGTGCGCACGGCGGCGGCCAGCGGGTTGCCGCTTCCCAGCAGCAGGGCCCCGGCGAACACCCCCACCCACAGGGCCAGGATCACCTCGCGGAAGGCCACCGCCAGGCCGATGGCCAGCAGCGGCGGCAGCAGCGACGTCCAGCTGGGCTCGGCGGTCATGTCTGTGCGGTGTAGCATGGGCCGCCGGTGAAGTCGAGAACCGCGCGGGGGTGAGAGAGTGCAAAGTGCTTTGGCCCCTCCCCCCAGGATTGGGGGGAGGGACGGGGAGGGGGGCCTGGGTGTTCGGACTTGTGTAAGAAGGGAGATGTGGAGATGAGGGAGATGATGGAGATGCGATTGGGGATGGACGGGAATCAAAGTGCAGAGTGCAGGGATGAGTGTGCACCCCCGCTCCCCGGTGCCCCTCTCCACATTGGAGAGGGGCAGGCAGTGAAGCCGGGAACCGCGCGGGGGTGAGGTCGGAGAGCGGGGGCCCATGGAGTATCGGCCGGTGATCCAGAATCCGCTGGCATTCAATGCGCCTGCGGGCTATCATCATTACCGAGGAGACGCGTCATGAAGACGAACAGGAAGACGGCCAAGAAGCCGGCCGGGAAAGGGCGGAAATCGACACGCCGCGAGGAAGTGAGAATCATGGTCTCTCCGGCCACCTTGAAGAAAGCACGCCGCTTGGCCAGGGAGCGCGGCCGACGACTGCCCGATTTCCTGTCGGAAGTGGTCGTCGCCTTCATCGACGACACCGAAGGGTACCGAGATTCGCTACGGCGCCTGGAACAGCGGCTGGACACCGGCCTGGATCTGGGAACCGGCGGATCGGCCGGATGGAACCGGGAAGAGCTTCATGCCCGTTGAGTTCGTGGACACCAACATCCTGGTTTACGCCCATGACACCAGTGCCGGTGCGAAGAGACGGGTGGCCAGGGAACTGGTCCTGGGATTGTCCCGCGAGCGGAGGGGCTGCCTCAGTACGCAGGTATTGCTGGAGCTATTTGTCGTCCTCACCAGGAAGATAGCCAGGCCCGTCGCACCGGCCGTTGCCAGGGAAATTATCTCCGACTTTTCTTTTTGGCGGGTTCATTCCTTTGGCTTCGATGATGTCATGGAGGCAATGGAACTTTCCGAATACCACCACATCGCGATCTGGGATGCCATGATAATACGCTCCGCAGTCGCCCTGGGTGCCCGGGTGCTTTGGACCGAGGATCTGAACGACGGTCAGAAATATGGTGGCGTCCAGGTTCGCAACCCTTTCCGCAACGCAATGCCCAAATAGCCCCCAGATCCTTCCTATCATCCCTCCCCCCGGGGTTCCGTACCGCGGACTCAATCAAGCCCGTGGGGGAGGGTGGTCGGCCGCAGGCCGACCGGGTGGGGGGCAACCAGCGGGATCCACCCCG
>Ga0190359_1000898_pt1 | contig 19465 bp, 13 predicted proteins | sample 48721823_MG_FD_161269 | JGI IMG/M metagenome (GOLD analysis project Ga0190359, IMG submission 161269) | Hydrothermal vent microbial mat bacterial communities from Southern Trench, Guaymas Basin, Mexico - 4872-18-2-3_MG | ecosystem: Environmental > Aquatic > Marine > Hydrothermal vents >... | reverse complement strand
GCTTATACTTCTTTCCCTGATAGCCGGAATCCTCCTTGCGCCTCACCAACCTCACAATATACTCACCATTATGACACTCCTCACTGGTATTATCCTGCTTTGCGTGGTTTACCCTGTGAGGCCTTCTCCACATATTGAGGCACTGGCAATAGTTGCCACTTTTTTGGCCACAGGGATTATTATCTCTGAGCACAATGGCCCTGACCCACTTGTTCTTAGTATCATAACAAAAAACAAAAGACAAAAATTTGAGGCAACCGTGCTTGACCCGGTTGTGGTAAGAAAGGGAGTGGGTCGACTCAATGTAAGAATCCAACGCGTTTACGTAAGAGGAAAACCTGAGAATATAAATTGTAAGGCCAGGGTAACAGTTTACAATAACGTTCCCCCGATTTTTCCCGGTCAGAGGATCCTATTCTCCGCGAGACCGCGAAAGTTTAGGAACTTTCAAAACCCTGGAAATTTTGACTATCAAGGCCATATGTTGCACAAGGGTTTTGCCTTTTCTGCGCCTGTTTCCGACGGAAGAAGGATCGTCCCTCTTGGCAAAGGATATCTGCCGTTCCCTCGCAATGTTGCGGAACAGATGCGGAGGCCTGTAAGAGATTTCCTCAATTCCACCTTGCAAGGGCCAGACCTTGCTATTTACTCAGCAATAGTGCTTGGTGATCGTAATCTAATCAGTTCAGAGTTAAGAGAAAGGTTTTCCAGGGCTGGACTTAACCATGTGCTTGCTGTCTCTGGACTTCACATTGGTCTTGTGGCCTGGATTGCCTTTTTTCTTATCAGGACAGTTTTATTGTTCTCTCATACCTTAAGCCTGCGACTCGACGTTAGAAAGGCTGCCGCTTTATTTACGTGCGTGCCCATCTTAGCTTATGTCAGTTTGTCGGGTTTCCAAGTTTCTGCTACACGGGCCATGATTATGGCTATGGCCTTTCTGTGGTCGTTAATATTAGGGAGAGAAAAAGATATCTGGTCTACCCTTTGCCTTTCCGGCCTTGTCATTCTATTTATTGAGCCCGACGCCCTTTTCCAAATATCGTTTCAGCTATCATACCTGGCGGTAGTGGGACTTATCTGGCTTTGCCCACGCCTTTTCAGCACGGTTAATCCATTAGTAGATAAATATCTGCCTACTCTTCCCTCTGTGATAAAACGGTCATGCCTCTACATAATCTCCCTTGGCATCATAACAATTACAGCTACTGTCTTTCTGCTTCCCGTAACTGTGTATTATTTCAATCGAATATCACTGGTAGCCTTTCCTGCCAACTTTGCAGTAATACCTTTACTCGGCCTGGTGGTCATCCCTTTGGGCCTGGTCAGTGCACTGGCTTATCCAGCGTTCCCCGGCCTTGCCAAACTAATTTTGCTAATGGGGGCAAAAGGAATACACGCCATACTCTGGATCGTGGAGACTTTCGACATGATCCCTCTGGCCAGCATATGGTTTGTTACGCCTAGCATGCTTGAAATAGGCCTATTTTACGGTGCGCTTTTCTTCATTTTCTTCAGAAATAGGAAAAGATGGGCAAAGCCAGCCCTTGTGGCTATTTGCGCTCTTGCCCTTGTTGATGCCGGATATTGGGTTGCAAGGGTCAAGTACAACAAAGAATTAAGAATATCTTTCTTAGACGTGGGACAAGGAAATTCGGCCCTTGTGGAGTTACCCGGTGGAAAAAAGATGTTAATAGACGGCGGAGGATTTTACAGGGAAACATTTGACGTGGGGAGGATGGTGGTCGCGCCATTTCTTTGGAGCCAAAAGATCTCAAAAATAGACTACCTGGTGCTCACACACCCTCAATCTGATCACATGAATGGGCTTAGGTTCATAGCTAACACATTTGACCCTGAAATATTTTATTTTAATGGCGACCAAGTTCAAAAGGAAAGCTTCAAGCAATTAATGCAAATTCTAAAGCATAAAAGGACCAAGGTTATCGTCCCTCAGCACGAGGCTGAAAAACTCAAAGTAGGCAATGTTCTGGTTAACTTTCTTGCTCTACGTCCTAGCGATTTTCACAATCCCGTTTCAGCGACACTCAACAACCGCTCTTTGATAGTATTGATCAACTATGGCAATTATAGAATAATGTTTCCAGGAGATATTGAGAAAGAAGCGGAAAAGATATTGGTGGAAAGAGACGGGTCAAGGTTGAGGAGCCAGATTCTTTTATCCCCACACCATGGCAGCAAGACTTCCTCTTCATCTGTTTTCCTAAAAGCGGTTCGTCCCCAGGTTTGTGTTATATCGTGCAGAGGCAATTCACGCCTTGGATTCCCCGACAAGGTGGTATTAGATCGCCTCGCAAAAATGGAATGTATAGTTCTAAGAACTGACAACGATGGAATGGTTAGCATCATAATCAAGGGCAACAGGCTTGAGGTAAAAAGCTTCAGATCTCACTTCAAAACAATTTACACATTGACTTCTCACGGCGATCCAGGTAAAAGATTTCATATCAAAATAGCTGATAGTTTTAATCTCTGAAGTCTCAGGGTAGCATATTCAGGGATAATTGATTTCATGGGGAATACAGTGAGTTCAATGTTGTTATACCGAAATCCTAATGGCACTTACTTTTATTTTTGTGGCTTTTTCCACCCATGGCCTGGAGGGGTATAAGTAGAATCTATTCATCCAGAAGGCCATGGGCAAGAGATAAGTCCATGGCCTTTTCTTTTTCGATTCATCCCTTTAGCATAAATAGGAGGTTGCAACGATGTCTCCACGATGGCAAAAGATTTACCAGGAAAAAAAGGCCTCGGCGGAGGTAGCTCTTGGGAAAGTTCGGCGTGGAGCAAAGGTATTCATAGGAACCGCTTGTGGTGAACCGCAGCACCTTGTCAGAGCACTTATTGAAAAAACTGATAGCTTGCATGATGTCCAACTGCTTCACTTCGTAACGCTGGGAAATGCCCCTTACATTGATAAGCGCTTTGACACCCGCTTTCGACATAATGCCTTTTTCGTTGGCCCAAACACCAGGGATGCCATAAATGAAGCGAGGGCTGACTATACACCGGTTTTCATATCTGAAATACCGAAACTGTTCCGTACCAGAACCATTGAACTTGATGTAGCCCTTATCCAGACCTCTCCCCCTGATGAACATGGTTTTGTGAGCCTGGGCATATCAGTGGATATCGTTAAGGCCGCTGTGGACAGCGCAAAGACTGTAATAGCACAGGTAAACAGGTACATGCCCAGAACCATGGGAGAGACCTTCATCCCCTTAGATGACGTAGATATTATAGTCGAACATGATGAGCCAATAATTGAATTCCGTTATCCCGAGGCTGACGAGATAGGCCATAAGATAGCCTCCAATGTTGCAAAGCTGATCCATGATGGAGACACCCTTCACATAGGCTATGGCCATATTCCTTATGCTGTTCTCTCCCACGTCCGTGACAAACGGCACATTGGAATACACACTGAAGTAATCTCCGATGCATTCATTGATTTGATAGAGAACAATATAGTGACAGGCTCCCGCAAGACATTACATACCGGAAGAGTGGTCTGCAGTTTCTGCATTGGCTCAAGAAAGATTTATGACTATGTGCATGACAATCCACGGGTTCTGTTCTTTCCAGCCGAGCACGTGTATAACCCCCTCGTGATAGCCCAGAATGAACGCATGGTTTCCATCGGGAGTGCCTTGGAAGTCGACCTAAGCGGTCAGATTTGCTCTGAATCAAAGGCGTTTCATTTTTATAGTGGCATCGGGGGAAGGCTGGATTTTATTAGGGGGGCTGCCATGTCCAAACGTGGCAAATCCATCATTGCCCTCCCCTCCACCACTAGGGATGGAAAGAGATCTAGGATTAGGGCGCACCTTGAAGAAGGGGCAGGTGTGGTAGCCACCAGGGGGGATGTACAGTACGTGGTAACAGAGTATGGAATCGCCTATCTCCATGGAAAGTCCATTAGAGAAAGGGCAATGGCCCTTATAAACATTGCCCATCCAATGTTTCGAAAACAACTCCTTGACGAGGCAAAGAAACATGCATACGTGTACCCGGACCAAATTTTTATTCATACACAGTATCATGCCTATCCTGAAGAGGAAGAATCACGGGAAGCTCTGAAAGACGGCACTCCGGTCACCATCCGTCCCATAAAACCCACCGACGAGCCACTCCTTCAGGACTTCTTTTACTCCCACTCAGACGAGACTGTTTACAGAAGGTATTTTAGATCAGTAAGATCTATGCCCCACTCAAAGGCCCAGACATTGGTTAACCTAGATTATAAAGATAACATGGCATTCGTTGCTACAATTGGAGAGATCGGCTTTGAAAAGATAATAGGAGTTGCAAGATACGCCAAGGAAAAGGATCACCCAGGTATGGTGGAAGTAGCCTACACAATCCGAGAGGATTACCACAGGTTGGGCCTTGGCTCAATTTTACAGGATAGGCTAGAGCACTATGCAAAGAAAATGGGTTTTAAAGGGGTTGCAGGATACCTGTTTGAAGACAACGTTGCCATGCTCAGGACCTTTGCTAGAAAGGGGAGATACAAGGGAGATATAGTCAGCGATGGAGTTATTCGAGTGTGGAGGGTGTTTGAAGAAGGCGTAGGGCGAAGGGAGACAAGAGGTAGGCGGATGGTCTCTAGCCCCAACTAACTGTGTAATTGACACATGACCCATAACCTTGCTACAAACAAAAAAACTGACCCAATGACTACGAAGAGCCTGCGGGCAATAAAATGGCCAAGAGACCCTATACCGTATTTATTTGCCAGAGTTGTGGTTATCAAACGCCCAAATGGATGGGCCGGTGCCCTGACTGTGGCCAATGGGACAGCCTTGTAGAAACGTCAAAGGAGCCCAAAAGAACTGCCATCAACTTTAGGTCCTCCGCTGCTCCCCAAGCAATAGATCAGATATCCATAAATCCAGAGATCCGGATCTGCACTGGCATAGGGGAGTTTGACAGGATTCTTGGGGGAGGGGTAGTTTCAGGCTCGGTCATACTCATAGGCGGAGAACCTGGAATCGGAAAGTCAACTCTGGTGTTACAGGTCCTGGACAGGCTTGCCATGACGGGCATAACGGCCCTCTATGTCACGGGCGAGGAGTCCATAGTGCAGATTAAGATGCGGGCTTCTAGACTTGCCGTAAGCTCACAGGACCTTTATGTCTTGGCTGTCACATCCTTGGAAGAGTGTTTAGAGAAGGCATCAGAACTCAAACCTTCAATAGTGGCGGTAGATTCCATTCAAACTATGTACAGTGAAGAATTCTCCTCTGCTCCAGGAACCGTCGGGCAGGTGAGAGAAGTGGCTGCCAAGCTAATTAATTTCTCCAAGTCCACCAACATCCCGGTTTTCTTAATAGGGCACGTTACCAAAGAAGGGGCAATCGCCGGGCCAAAAATCCTGGAGCACCTTGTGGACACTGTCCTTTACTTTGAAGGTGACTCGAACCATATTTATAGAATCCTACGTTCAGTGAAAAACCGTTACGGATCAACCAACGAAATAGGTGTCTTTGAAATGCGAGACACGGGCCTAATGGAGGTAGGTAACCCTTCCCATCTTTTCCTGCAGCAAAGGCCAGTGGGGGCATCAGGCTCCGTGGTAATCCCCTGCCTCGAAGGAACCCGCCCTCTGTTACTTGAGGTTCAGGCCTTAGTAGGTCCCAGTCCTTTTGGGGTGCCGAGGCGAACGTGCATGGGGGTTGACCCCAATCGCATCTCGTTGCTGGTGGCAATACTGGGCAAAAGACTGGGTCTTGAACTCGGCGATCAGGACATCTTTGTTAATGTGACAGGCGGCCTCAAGCTGGAAGAGCCCGCCTCAGATCTAGGCTTGGTCGCGGCCCTTATTTCCAGTTTTCTTAATCGCCCTGTTGATATGGACACGGTTATCTTTGGAGAAGTTGGATTGGCCGGCGAGGTTAGGGGTGTAAGCCAGTCCGCACTAAGGTTGAAAGAATCTGCCAGGCTGGGTTTTAACAAGTGCATTCTTTCAAAAAATAGCATCGGAGAAGCCCAGTTGCCCCAAGGAATCAAGATCACTGAAGTGGGTTCGATTCAAAAGTTATATGAGATTCTTTTTTCATAGTGGCTGGCGCCTTTCCAACGAGTACTTAGCTTTCCAAAAGGCTTGAAAGAACTTTCAATGTCAGCTGCTTTGCCTTCTGGTAGGTCGCGGGTCCTTCCTGTTCTCCCCATCCTCATATAACCTTGCTTTCCCGAACTCCCCGGGCCACTGCTTGTGCTATAGAAAGACAAGAGGTTAATCCCGGGCTGTCAATCCCAAGTAGGTGAATGGCAGGCCCATTTTCCATATCAGGCAGCACAATGAAGTCCTCTTCCCCCTTTAACCGGGCCTGAAGGCCCATCTGGTGAAAGGTAAGGCGCGGTCTTTATAGATGTGTGACAGCTTCCACGCAATAGCGCAACCTATCACCCCTGCACCTATAATAGCAATGTCTATCCTGTGATAACTTTCTGCCATTTGCAAACTTCGAGCCCGTTATAGGGTGGTCAGTTGGAGTATTCGAAATCCTTTTTGGGCGAGAAACTGCTTTAGGTCAGAGGAAAGGAATAACGGTGTAGCAATCACCGCATTCTTGTCCGCGTCTGCAAACACCACTCCCTGGATTTTGATCTTAATTTGAAGCGCAGAAGAGCCTTGTGTTGCATTCAGGCTATGCAGCCCCCTATCAAAAGGAATCTCCAAGAACCCAAGGGTATCGGCCACTATGGCCTCTGGGTCGGTAACTCCAGCGAGCTGAAGCACCCTAAACTCGTGATCCTTTAGGAATGAAACCATATCTTTCTCAATGCCCGTAAGATCAATTATACTGTCTTGGTTCCTTGTTCTTAGAAAAATATCCGCCTTTACCACAAGGTTAAAGTCGCTCTTCTCATTTCCCATCACAGGAATTCCCACATCTTCCTTGAACTTGTGTCCAGTTGCCCTGAGGATTGCTTCCACAAGATCCTTTACGCCTTTGCCAGCATCAATCTCGTCTACTTTTACCTGGGTGACATCCGTAGAACCAGTTGCAGGGGGAAAGCTTATGACTTTGATGCCCATTGCTTCCAGGAAGGCCTCAACAGCTGGACTCACCTGTTCCATACCTCTTTGCCCGCCCAAGGCCAATACCACGGTGCCAAAGCCATTCTTCAAAGGTTTCTCAGACCTCACTAGCACCCAGTGAGCGGAAACCGACACCGGTATCGGGCCATCAAAATCAAGTGTTTCTCCCTTGTTCAATACCCGTACGTACCCTGCCTTGGATATAATCTCTTGCAGTGTGTTTGCAAGGCTGTCCTCTTTGCCCAGGGGTACTACCCGGTAGCTGCTCCAGCTCTCTTCAATAAGTTTACGGACTCTGTCGGGTAGCTTATCATAGGCGTCCAAGATAACTCGCCTTCCTGACAAAAACGTTATTAACGGAAAAGAAGCGGCCTTGAGATCGATCTGCCCTCCTGAGCGAAGGGGTATAAAGTGCTCTCCCGTATCTTTCCAGTCCTCTCCGATAGCTAAAAATAAGCTCTTAAGCTCAGCGAGATAAGGACTAGGTACTTTATTACCTTTCAACAAAGACGGTTTCTCCGCAACCTGCCCTTTTATGGGTTTCCTGACCACAGCAGGGGAATAAATGGGCAGGCGTACCTTTTGGCCTGGATATATCTTGTTGAGATCTTTTAAACTTGGGTTGAGCTTGCGGACTAACTGTAGGTACTCAGTGTAAAGCCTGGCAGGTGGAATACTATACTTACGCATCACCACCTTTATGATACTATCACCTGGTTGAACTGTATAATTCTCCAGCTTCATTCCTTCCAGCTCCACAATGTTGGTCCTAACATGGGCGGGCTGGCCTCTCATACTGGAGATCCCCTTTATTGGTACAATCTTAAGGGGGATCAATATCTTTTGCCCGGGATGTATCAGGTCAAGATTAGTCAGCGAACTATTCAAATCCTTGAGAACTGACAATAAGGTACCAAGATTACCCTTGTTGAGGAGCCCTCTCTGCCTCAGGATCTGCCATAGATGCTCACCTTTTTTAACCTTATGGGGCTCTGCCAACACCTTTTTATCCCCAATCTTCCGAATCTCTTGTTTAATCCCCGCAGTCTTGCGTAGCGAAATGGTGTAGGTCTTTTCTTCTTCTTGGCCAGAGCAAGGGGAAGCTATAAAGAAAAGCATAGCACATATTGCCACAAGTCCCTCTGTCAAACCCGACACTCCCATGCCTCTTCTTTTATATGAACAAAGACTCATTATTTCCTTTACCTGACCCTTCCAAGTGCGCTACCCACTTATGCTGCCTGCACTCTGCGTCAGGCAGGTGTGGGACGAGAGGATAGAAAAAGCTTTTCCCATCGTCCTATGGGCTTTAGTATATATATTTTAATTAATTTATAATAAGTTTATTCAAATAATGTCAACTTATTTTATTGCCAAATTCACTTAGCTACAATATGTTGTTGATAAAGCACGCCTTCTACACAGTATATAGTATTATCTCTTTACATTTTCCAGTAACTATGTTAGAAGTAGCAAAATTATATCTCTGGCGCATTACCTCCCACTGGGTTGAGTTGGAAAGATACGCACGCTTATTTCAGGCAAGGTCGGCAAAATAAAATAAATCTTTAGGGCAACTCTAATTTGATTGAATCACGTAATGGAAATTGTGACAATATCAAAACCTGGTTACCAGGCAGGAGACAATTGCCGTAAATGAAACTAAAAAGACTGTCAATCCTTGGCTTTAAATCCTTCATGGACAGGGCCCAGATATCTTTCTCCGGAGGTATCAGTGCCATAGTCGGGCCAAATGGCTGCGGAAAAAGCAATATAGTAGACGCCATTCGTTGGTGCATGGGCGAACAGAGCCCAAAAAAACTTCGCGGACGCAATATGGAGGACATTATTTTCAACGGTGCAGGGCAACGCAAACCACTGGGAATGGCTGAGGTGACCATCGTTCTTGAAAATCCAGGCACTGAGATGCCTCCTGGTATAGCTCAGCAACCCGAAATAGCCGTAACCCGCCGTCTGTACCGCTCCGGAGAAAGTGAGTACCTCATAAATAATGTCCCTTGCAGGCTAAAGGATATCCAGGAATTATTCATGGATACCGGTCTTGGCAACCGCGCCTATTCTCTCATAGGCCAGGGAATGATAGGCGCCATAATTGAGCAGCGACCAGAGGAAACCAGACAAATGCTGGAGGAGGCCGCGGGAATAACCAGATACAGGAAGAAGGTGGAAGAATCTCAGAAAAAAATAGCTCTCACAGAGGTAAATCTCCAACGCGTAGAGGATATCCTGAGTGAAGTGGAACGTCAAATGCGCTCCCTAAAAAGACAGGCTGGCAAGGCGAGAAGATATAATACCCTTTGTGAAGAGATAAGGTCCCTTGAACTGAAGCTATTCGCCAACATATACAATGAACTAAGAACAAAGTCTGGAATAAAGGATCAAATGATTCAGCAGCTCCTGACGGAGGACACTGCTCAATCAGCCTTGGTCTCGCGCTTGCAAAATGAAATCCAAATCCTCACTATTGAACTCCAGGAAAAAGACAAAAAACTCGGGGACCTTCATAAGTCATATCTGAACATCAAAGACAGGCTTCAGGCCAAGGAAAAACGCTTTGAATCCCTGGACCATGAATTAAAGCTCCAAGAGCGATTGGAAAATAGATTAGAGGAGGACAAAAAGGAATATCAGGATCGTAGCAAGAAATTGCAACAAGAGTATGGCGAGATCCAAGACGCCCTGGACCGGGTGGCTCTACGCATTGAGAAACTCAGAGGTGACATTTCGCTCCAGGCCGACAGAGTCCGAAGAAGGCAAGAAGTTTTGGAAAAGGTGAAACATGAATATGAAGATATCCGCGAATCGCTCTCCAGCAATAAGGAAAGGGAATCAGGGCTCGAACACGAATCGGGTTACCTGAACAAATTACTAGAACAAGCTTCTACAACCCATCAACGCCTAGAAGTAGAAATACGAGAGGCTTTGCAGAGAAAACAAGAGATAGTCAGGGCCTCTGAGGCGAAAATGAAGGTGCGAGAGGCTGAGGCGAAAAGGCTTGAGGAGATCCAGGAGGCGATCGAATACGAAACTTCGAGGAACAGGGCCTGGGAGGAAGAAAAGGAGGTTAACGAAAACCGACTCAAGGCCGTTGAAGCTGAGCTCAATGCCGTCAGATCTCGGCTCGGGTCCCTAAGAACACTGGCCGAAAACTTTGAGGGTTATCATGTCGGGGTCAGGGCCATTATGAAGGCTAAGGACCTAGAGCCTCGTCAAAAGGGACACATCCTCGGTCTCGTAGCTGATGTTATAGACGTGGAACCGCGTTACGAACAGGCTGTAGAGGCGGTTCTTTCAGATAAGCTCCAATACATAATCGTAGAATCTCATGAAGACGGCAAGGAAGCAATCCAATACCTAAAAACAAAAGCAAGGGGTAGAAGCAGTTTTGCCCCCTTACGAGAACTGAATGGAAATGGTGCATGCCCCCCTGAACACGGCCCATTCCGTCCCTTAAGAGAACTAGTTAGTACTGATAAAACCTTTAAGCCTCTGATTAACGCTCTCTTGGGAGATACACTTTTAGTTGAAGACCTGGACACCGCCATCTCAGCCTGGCGAAATAATGGTCGAAACCAGTGCCTGGTAACCTTGGAGGGAGATGTTGTTGATGAAAGAGGAATAATTAGTGGGGGCAAGCTATTAAAGGCCTCAAAAGGACTGCTTTCGAGGAAAAGGGAAATTGCTGACTTGCAAAAGACAGTTGATGAGAAGGAAAAAGAGGCCATGGGCCTGCGAGATCAACTCGAGTCCATAAATCAAAAGCTAAAAGAAGGCAAGGATTCCATTGAGGCCTGGATTGAACAGCGATGGGAATGCCAGGAACGTATAAATCAGATTGACAACGCACTTTTTAGACTGAGCCAGGAACTGGATAACATAGAGAAGCTCCTCGCTCAGATCCGCAAGGAAGCGGAACTCAAGGAGAAAGAACAAGACAGGCATCGAAGAAGGTTACAAGAGATTGCCGAGCAGCTAAACCGCTCAAGGGACATAAGGGCAAGCAAAGAAGCCTATTTTACCGAAAAACATCGAGAGTTGAAAGAATGCGAAAAAGAATTGCAGGATAGCAAGGATCAGCTTACTGCCCTTAAGGCAGACCTCCGGATTGTTGAGGAGGAGCAAAGAGGGCTGGAAAGACAACTCCAGAGAATACACTCGTACCTAGCCGAGGCAAGCCAACGCTTGCAAAAGATTGATGGCGAGATAGAACAGGCAAAGGAAAAACAAATTTATTATGCAGAAGAGAAGAAGCAGGTAGCGGCATTAATGGAAGATCTCCGTGAAGAGCTGGAAATGGCAGCAAAGAAAGTTCAAGCAGCAGAACGGGAAAAGCTTCAATTGCAGACCACAATAAAAGAACAAGAGGCCCACCTGGATCAGGCACGAAAGGATCTTACTGATCTGAAGGAAAAAATCAATAGAGCCAGAATGGAAGGCTCGGAGATCCAGATCAAGATGGGTAGTATAGCTGACATGGCAAGGGAAAAGTATGACGCGGATTTGCCCAGCATTTATAGGCAATTTCTTGCGGACAACTTCTCAGAAACTGATCTCCGTCAAGAAATTGAGACTAAAAAGCAATTGAGGCAAAAACTGGGAGAGGTAAACCTCACAGCCATCAAGGAGCACGAAGCCCTCAAGGAGCGTCATGAATTTATCAAGACCCAGCGGGAAGATTTGCTCACCTCAATCGAATCTCTCAGAAAGGCAATCCGTAAAATCAACCGAACCTCATTGGAAAAGTTTAGGGAGACATTTGACCAAGTAAACGAAAAACTCAAAACGGTATTTCCTATACTCTTTAATGGCGGCTCAGCGGGGCTGAAATTGACTGACGAATCCAGGCCCCTTGAAAGTGGTGTGCTTGTAGAAGTGCAGCCTCCAGGGAAAAAGCTCAGCCATATGGGCTTGCTTTCTGGTGGTGAAAAGGCTCTCGTGGCCATGGCATTGCTTTTCTCCATTTATTTGATAAAACCGAGCCCTTTCTGCCTCTTGGATGAGGTCGACGCTCCTCTGGACGAGGCCAATATTGATAGGTTCGATGAACTGCTCAAAGAAATCAGCAAATCATCTCAGGTTATCCTGGTCACGCATAATCGTAAGACTATGGAGATTGCTGACAGGCTTTACGGTGTTACCATGGAAGAGGCTGGAATATCAAAAATAGTCTCCGTGGACATTGAGCATCTAAGAGAGGATCACCCTAGGCAGGCATCTTCTGCTTGTTAGGCCCTTGTCTAGTCCGTAAGCCGCCCTTAGAAACCCCATTTAAATTAAGGAGGCATACACAGAGAGGAATGAGACTTTTTGGTTCTAAGAACAAGAGCGAGGAAAAATCTTCAACCCAACAGGCCGCATCACAAGAGGCCCAAGAAAAGGAAAAAGGCTTTTTCACACGGCTACGTGAGCGTCTGTCAAAGACAAGGAATAGTATTACCGGGAGACTTGATCGCCTAGTTCTAGGAAAAAAGGAAATAACGGGTGAACTCCTAGACGAACTAGAGGAGATTCTTTTCACTTCTGATCTGGGTGTAGAAACCACCCAGGCCCTGATCGACATTGTTCAGGACAAGGTGGCACGAAAGGCCCTGAAAGATCCTGGAAAGCTCAAGTCCACCTTGAAGGAACAAATTTTGGAATTCCTCAGCTTCCCAGCGGCACAGAGACGGACACCAGAATCTGGTGAACCCCTTGTGATAATGGTGGTGGGTGTAAATGGCGTAGGCAAAACCACTACTATTGGAAAGGCTGCAGCGCTTTTCAAGAGTGAGGGCAATAGCGTCATGCTTGTTGCTGCCGATACATTCCGCGCCGCAGCCATAGAACAACTTGAGATATGGTCGCAGCGCGTGGGCACGGAATTTGTGAAGCAAAAACCAGGGGCAGACCCTTCTGCCGTGGTATTTGACGCCCTTGAGGCAGCGCAATCCAGAAGCATAGACGTGGTATTGATTGATACCGCAGGAAGGCTTCATACCAAAAAGAATCTCATGGATGAATTGGAGAAAGTCAACCGCGTGGCAGGCAAGAAATTACCCGGGGCGCCCCATGAGACATGGCTGGTGCTGGATGCCACCACAGGGCAAAACGCCATCTCCCAGGCCAAAATGTTCAATGAGACCCTGGGTATCACTGATATCATATTGACCAAGCTCGATGGCACGGCCAAGGGGGGAATCGTGGTGGGCATCTGCCACCAGCTCAAACTTCCTGTGCGGTACATAGGAATCGGGGAGAAGATCGAAGATCTTCGGCCCTTTGATCCAAAGCAATTTGTGGACGCGATATTCGATTGACCGGAGGAAACTTGCGTTTCGTCCCAAAAATGACCCTCAACAAGTCATAAACTAGCAGATTAGAAGAATGCTAGAACCGTAGCTCGCCGCACCTCTGTTTGCTCGGAGGTCTGCGGTGGGCACGAGGTGTACAACCAATGAAAAATACCGTCCACAGGAAAATCATGTGGGGAGACCTGGACTCCCTCGGTATCGTGTTTTATCCAAGGTACTATGAATGGATAGACGCAGCCGGACACCTATTTTTTGATGCCATAGGTCTAAACTTGGGAAGCTTGATGAACGAGAGAAAAATTCAGTTCGGGCTGATTGAAACAAACTGTCGTTACCGGGCATCAGGAAGGTATTTTGACGATATCCATATTACAACTAAGCTGGACTCCCTTACTAAAAAAACATTGCGCCTTCATTACGACCTAATTCGATCCAGTGACGGCACCTTGCTTGTGGAGGGATTTGAGAAAAGAATATGCCTTGATGTATCTGATCCCGAGCACTTCAAGGCAATTGATATTCCCGAAGACATCTATAGGGTCTTAAAGGAAGCCAAAAGCCAATAACATCCTAAGGCATAAGCAGATCAGAGCGCCCTCATCCACTCAGGCCTCAGGTCCACTTCACCACTCAACGCCCTGTCTATAAGATCAAGGGCCTCTTGCTTCCCTCTAGGAAGCCGCGCTTTAATGGGCAGGTAATTGGAAGCATGGTTGGAAAAAAACAATCCACGGCTTAAATTAGTATGGTAAAGCATCTCCCTTAACTCTACCAGCAGGCCCCTTTGATCCGGCATGTTGAACTTACCGTTAACAAGATCTTCATAAAGCGGGGTTCCCGGGATCAGCATCAAGGTAAGGGCTCCCACATAATCTGGGTCCATTTCGCTTAGCAATTGGCCTGTTGCCTTGGCATGTATGAGTGATCTCTCCGTTCCTGCTATTCCCAGTAGAACAGTGACAGAAAGCTTGATGCCTGCCTCCTTGACCTTTCTTCCCATTTCAATAAGATTCCTTGCCGTGGTACCCTTGTTGATCTTCTTCAGGGTCTCATCATCACCGGTTTCAACTCCCAGGTAAAGGATGCCCAGTTTCTTTTCCCGCAGCTCAATCAACTCTTCCAGGGATTTCATTCTGATGCTTTTCGCGTTTGCATAGGCACCCACACGCTTTACCCAGGGCAGATGCTCATTGATTTTATGCAGGATCCATACAAGCCTCTTTTGAGGAATTATCAACGCATCCCCGTCCATGAGGAATACCCTGTCCTGGTTCCTCATGTACTTGGAAGCGAAAAGTATATCACTCAGGATAATATCGTCGGGCTTGATGGTGAAACGCTTGTCTTTATATGTACCGCAAAAGGTGCACTTGTTATGGGAACAGCCCAGCGTCACCTGCAATAGGATGCTATAGGCCTCGCTTGGGGGCCTGATACATGTACCTTCATAGTGCATGCCTTCGCTTTCAACCGCACAATCCATATCGCGGACCTCTTCCTCTTTCTTGGATGTTATCTGTCTGCCTTTTTAAAATAGATACTGCTAAGCGAATGTCAATTTCACCTTACGACTTGCCCTTTTGTTCCTTTTTCTTAAGCTTCTTCTGCTGTCGCTTACTCAGTCCCTGCCTCTCTTCCTCACCCTTCTTTTTTCCCCCTTTTTCCTTTTTGGGTATAGCGGTCTTTTGGGCCTTCCTGCGGGCCATCTCCTCGTTCTTCTTTTCTTTCTGTTCTATGGCATTCAGCCTTGCCTGGGTCTCTCTGATCTTGGCCCTGATCTTTCTTACAATCGGATCTCTCGCCACCTTATGAGGGTCTTTCTCACTCTCTGTGAGGGCTTTAAGCCTTCGTTCAAGTCTGCCTTCCCAGTAGTTAATCTGGTTCACCCTAGCAGTTTTACTCTTGGAAGCCATTTTGTATGCTCCTTTCTCCCGTGAGATATTTTCAGATTCAATATCACAAAAAACGTGCCCATTACAACCGGATTGGCATTTTCATTTTTTTTGAAATTGGGTATGTATAAATAAGGCGTCAGGCATTGGGCCTTAGGCTTTGGGCTTTAGGCTTTGAGCTTTAAGCTTTAGGCTTTAAGCGTTGGGCGTAAGGCGTAGGGCGTGAGACAGAGGCGAAGCAGTGAAGGCACGGTACATATCCCTGGATCCGCTTATACCATGGATGCAGCTCTCCAGGCCATTTGATCTAAGTGAGTTGTTCGGCCGCGACGCACCTGTGGAGCTAGAAATAGGCTTTGGCTCAGGGGACTACCTGGTGACAACGGCCAAGGAAAATCCTACCACAAACTTTATAGGCATAGAATTGGCGTGGCTGTCCGTTAGGAACGCACTGAGGAAAATAGGCTTTTCAGGCCTGCACAATGTACGGTTAGTCCAGGGAGATGCTAGGGTATTGCTGCGGCGAATATTTCAACAGCAATCTCTGGACCGTGTTTACTCCCTTTTCCCGTGCCCGTGGCCCAAGAAGAGGCATGCAAAACATCGGCTGTTTGATGCAGCATTCTTGAAATTACTAAACAGCAGGATCAAGTTGGGCGGCGATATCCTGATAGTTACAGACCACAAAGATTATTTTGAATGGATATTGGAGCAGGGCTCCAATTGTGGATTTGAGCTTGATAGCCGTCTAATTCCCCCTGTTTTTGCCACCAAGTATGAAAGGAAATGGAGGGAACAGGGTCAATCGGAGTTCTTCCAGATCAGTATGACCAAACGAGACCATATAGATATTCCAGTGGAGGAGGATATAGTCTTGAAAACCCACGTCTTGGATCACTTCTCTCCTGAGCGCTTTCAACCAATGGGCGGAAAAAATAGGGTGGTTGTTGAATTCAAGGAATCCATGTATGATCCATTGCGCCAAAAGGCCATGGTGAGGGCACTGGTTGCAGAAGGAGGCTTTGTACAAAACTTCTGGGTGGAAATTGTGAAGGAGGAAAAGGGCTGGCACATAAGGCCTGCAAAGGGTTGTTGTCTAGTGCCTACGGTAGGTGTCCAGAAGGCCCTTGATCTTTTGTACAAATCTGCCACAAGGGAGAAAGACTAATCTGAGTCGACACCCCTTATATAGCGCTTAATCAATTGGCAGTCCTATTCTGCTATCTCTGAAAATTTCACTCCCATTCCCGGCCTTGACTAACTCGATGATATACTTCTCTCCCCCCTACATTCTTTGATATCTCCACCGAGCCAGACAGGATAATATAAACCCAATCCCCGGAACTCCCTTCCTTAAAGATTATCTGCCCGTCCTGGTAAGTCTCTTCTATGGCCACATTGTACATGCTGCCTTGTCCTTCCAGATAAATTGCTGCAAGGTGCGACTATAAGCCTACCTTACTTATCGAGGCCCTCTATTTAAGAGTCGGGCTGCTCAGAAAGAACTTTACGATAAAAAGGAATGGCAAGGCGAATGAATTCCCTGTCTCAATATATTGCTACACTATTCAGCTCGGTGCCTTTGGCGAGCATCATGTCCAGAATGTAATCGTCAACTATCTGATCATAATCATCAAGCCAATACGCCCTGTGATTGCGCCTCATTATAAAAAATCGGCCGCTGTCTTCCTCACGGGCTGCCCTATGGTACTTGAAAAACATGAATTCCCGGGTCTTTCCAACCACTTCAATCTTCCCGCTGTGGTGGGACATTACGTAGCGGGCCCTCTTGGCGAGCCCTGAAACCCGGGCCTTTGCGGCTTCGAAGATCTCATAGCCTTCTTCAATGGGCACAGAGTATGGCTTATTGCCGACAGCAGGTCTACACTGAAATACGTAGTAAGGTGGAATTCCAGCAAAAGCCATGGTCTGGAAAAGCTCTGCAAGGGTCTCGGGCCGATCATTGACGCCCCGGATCAATGGGCACTGGTTTATCAATATTGCTCCCGCCGACTGCAGCATCTCCACAGCCCTCGCAGCCTGGGAGGTAAATTCCCTAGGATGTGTAAAATGGGCAACCACGTAGACCTTTCTATCACTGCGCGTAAATCGGCTTATCATCTCAGGGAGGGAGGGGTCATCCAGGACCCTAAAAGGATTAAATGAAAGCAGTTTGGTTCCAATTCTCACGGTGCGTACATGGGGTACGGAAAATAGCCCTTCGATGTAGTGTTCAAGTTTCGGGGTGGACAGCATGAGTGGGTCGCCCCCGGTTAATAGGACATTGGTAATCTCGGGATGGCTTTTAATATATTCTAAGGCCGCCTGAAAATCGCGCAGGATATCCGATTGGCGACTCAGAAAGAGCCTTTTCCGAAAACAATATCTGCATATGCCGCCGCAGACCTTGCTCGCAAGCAGCAAGGCAGTCGACCTGTATTTATGCTGAAGACCTGGCAAAATTGTATATTTCCCTTCATCCGACGGGTCCAGATATCCCCAAGGCTCAAGCTCTTCAAGGGAAGGAAATATGAGCCTCCGAATGGGATCGTGAGGGTCTGACCAATCAATTAATCCTAAATAGTAATCATTTGACCTGAAAATATATCTATCCGTGACGCGACGAAGCAAAGTTTTTTCTTCCTCTGATATACAGTTTAACTTATCTATATTACTAACATATTTTGCGTTTGCCATAGGTCACCTCCAGCTGCGAGATGCCCCCTTTCGGTAGCTTGGCCTAAAAAGACCCGTGGGGGGTAACAATTCAATCTGTGGAAATTTCTGTGGAAATTGTGGATGTGGAGAAGCAGGAAAAGCTATGGTGGCTCAAGCGCTCTTGTCCTGGCAAGATGGTACTTAAACCTTGTTTTTAGACGATATGTGAAGGTAAAACAAAACATAAATTTAGTTTACATAATCTGAAGATCCATGTCAACCCCTACCGGGCCCTATTTTCACACCTCCTTACCCCTTCTGCCTTTGTGAAATACATGAAGCGCCGTCAAAATCATTGGTAATTGCTACATCCTCGGGACGAATCCCGATTTCCACGCTACTGCCCTGTAATGCTGGAGGCATATTTTTCAGCTCAGTCGAGAAATCCCTACTGCGAAAGATTGGTTTTCCGCCTACTTCTGTAACTCGCCCTTTAATAATGTTCATCTTTACTGCAATCTGCTATCCTCCGAGGGTTGAGGCCGGGCCGTGCTCCTGGAATGACTCTGGTTCTTCATAGTTGATCACCCCTGTGGGCGCTTGGACCATTCAGGTTACCCTTTGGCTAAGATAAACGACTGTAGCTCCCCAACCAGAAAAGTCGTGTGCATCATGAAACCCCTCCACCAAAGGATGTTTTTCAAGAATGTTGTGCACCGTTGCCCGCAAAACGCCTTTCCCTTTGCCATGAATTATTCGAACATGTGTAATACCCTTCTCCTGGCAAAGCTCCAGATAATCCTTCACGAGAGAAGGCACATCCCTCGGCCTAAAAGTATGTAAGTCCAGGGTTCCATCAATTGGTATTTCCACCGATTGACTCATATCATCCCTTTAGTCAAATTTTACCTTTGGTGCTTCCTGCTTTTCCTTTGGCACTTGGAAAAATGTGGCTGGCTTGAACCCGAACATGGATGCTAAGATGTTTGTGGGAAATGAGCGGATCTTGGTATTATAAACACGAACCGTCTCATTGAATCTTCTACGCTCCACGGCGATCCGGTTTTCAGTGCCCGCAAGCTCATCCTGGAGCCGTATGAAATTTTGATTGGCCTTAAGGTCCGGGTATCTTTCTACCACAACGAGCAGTCGCGAAAGGGCGGCAGATAGCTCGTTATTGGCCTTGATTTTGTCGGGAATACTGGTTGCCCCAGCCACCTTGGACCGTGCCTCGGTAACCTTGATGAACACCTCTTTTTCGTGTTTTGCATAACCCTTGACCGTCTCCACATAGTTTGGTATCAGGTCATAGCGTCGCTGCAACTGGTTCTCCACCTGAGCCCAGGCGGCCTTTACCTGCTCATCCATCCTCACGAGGGTGTTATAAGTACTCTTGACGTACAGAAACGGGATCAATATCAGTACCACAACCAGGATCACCATTGTAAGAATCGTCTTTTGTCCTCTTCCCATTCTTAAACCTCCATACTGTCCACTTTCGATGCAAGTTCTCTTATCTGTTTCAGGTACCTTTT
>Ga0190359_1000893_pt1 | contig 19502 bp, 15 predicted proteins | sample 48721823_MG_FD_161269 | JGI IMG/M metagenome (GOLD analysis project Ga0190359, IMG submission 161269) | Hydrothermal vent microbial mat bacterial communities from Southern Trench, Guaymas Basin, Mexico - 4872-18-2-3_MG | ecosystem: Environmental > Aquatic > Marine > Hydrothermal vents >... | reverse complement strand
GAGAAGCAGTTTGAAATTAAAAAAGGATTAATGAGGAATATCTTCGGATTTGAAATTAATGGCATTAAAGCGATTAATCAATTTAAATATCGAAACAGAATGGATTTTATTGTAAAAAAAGTTGATAATGAAATCAGGTTAGGATTAAGAGAACCTGGATTATATTATTCTTTTGTAAGCATAGATGAATGTTTGTTGATGAATGAAAAATGTAGTCAGGCATTTCAAGCCGTGAATAATAAGATTAAATCTCTTGATGTTAGTGTTTATGACCTTGATGAACATAAGGGTTGTTTAAGATATGTTGTTGTCCAAGGTACAAGTATAAACAATTTGGTTTCTGTTTTGGTAAGCGAGGATTGTGATGAAAAAGAGATTGATATGGTTAAAAGCCTCGCTAATGATGAGAAGATTGATAATTTTGTAATAAATTATACGAGTTCACTTTCAGATATCAGTCAGGATGAAAGGTTTGTAGTTGTGAAGGGGAACGAGTTTTTAGAGGAAGAGTTTCTTAATAAAAAATTCAAGTACCCTTTTAACGGATTCTTTCAGAGGAACCCTAAACAGTTTGAGGTTTTAGTTGAAAAGATAAGAGAAATCGTTAAAGAAAACATTAAAGATGCAAAAAACAGAAGGCTCTTAGATTTGTTCTCAGGAACAGGTTTGTTTTCAGTTTGCCTAAGCGACCTTTTCAAAGAAACAAACGGTTTTGAGTTAAATGAGAATATGGTCAAGGTTGCCAAAGAGAATGCTTTCCAGAATAAGTCTGATGCAAAATTCTTTGTGAAAGATTTATACAAAGATAAAGTTGAAATAAACCAAAAAGACATTATTCTCTTTGATCCCCCGAGAGCAGGACTCGGCAAAAGAATGATAAAAGCTATTCTAAAAAACAAACCTGAAACAATAATCTACGTCTCTTGTAACCCTCGAAGTCAAAAAAGTGATTTCGAGTTACTCAAAAGCGAATATGAAATTATAAGCGCATTTTGGGTTGATATGTTTCCACAGACATCGCACATAGAATCTGTTTTAATTTTAAATAGGAGAACTAATTAAGCACACGATTGTAACATATTCAAAATATTTTTAAATTAATCGCAGTTCTAAGTATTTGAAGAAGATGGAAGAAGCCAATAAAAATAATCAAGCAACAAACGAGTATTCTGCTAAAGAAATTACTGTCTTAGAAGGACTTGCAGCTGTAAGAAAAAGACCTGGAATGTATATTGGGTCAACAAGCGTGCAAGGATTACATCACCTTGTCTTTGAAATAGTTGATAATTCTATTGATGAAATCCAGTCAGGTTATGGAGACCTCATAAAAGTTATCATTCATAAAGATAATAGTGTCAGTGTAAGCGATAACGGCAGGGGTATTCCTGTGGATGTTCATCCAAAATACAACAAAAGAGCTGTTGAACTTGTATTGACGGTATTACATGCCGGAGGTAAGTTCAACAAAAAATCTTACAAGATAAGCGGCGGTTTGCATGGCGTTGGCTTATCAGTTGTTAACGCGTTATCTGAAGAGCTCGAAGTTGAAATAAAGAGAGATGGCTTTGTCTGGACTCAGAAATATTCTAAAGGTAAACCAATAACGCCTGTTGTAAAAGGTCAACCAACGAATGAAACTGGTACTAAAGTTAAGTTCAAACCTGATAGTGAAATCTTTGAAACCACAGTTTTTGATTATCATATTATAAGCGCGAGGTTAAAGGAGCTTGCTTTCTTAAATCCAAATGTAAAAATTGTTCTACTAGATGAGAGAACAGACAAAGAAGAGATATTCAAGTATGAGGGTGGACTTTTATCGTTCGTTGATTCTTTAACAAATGGCAAACAGCCTCTGCATAAGGCTTTTTATGTCAAAAAAGAAGTTGAAGATGTTATTGTAGAAGTAGCAATACAATATACCAGAGCATATAGTTCATCGATATATTCTTTTGTCAACAATATTAGGACCACTGAAGGAGGCACCCATGAAAAAGGATTCAAGCTTGCTTTAACCAAAGCGATTAATAAGTACTTAAACGAGGGGATGAAGCAAAAAGATCTAAAAGTTAGTTTTGATGATTGTAAAGAAGGTCTTGTTGCCTTAATTTCTTTGAAAGTTCCTGAACCTCAGTTTGAAGGCCAGACTAAAACTAAACTAGGTAATAGCGAAATAAGCAGAATTGTTAATGAAGTGTTGTTTGAAGCCTTTTATACTTTCTTGTTAGAGAACCCTGAGGATGCTAAAGCAATTGCCTCTAAAATCTTGTTAAGTTATAAAGCCAGGGAAGCAGCAAGAAAAGCAAGAGAACTTGCCAGAAGAAAAAGTGCCTTAGATTCTTTTTCATTGCCAGGCAAACTTGCGGATTGTTCGTCTACGGATCCGAGCAAAACCGAGTTGTTTATTGTGGAAGGAGATTCTGCAGGCGGTTCAGCTAAGCAAGGAAGATCTAAAGAAATTCAAGCAGTTTTACCGTTAAGAGGAAAGATCCTAAATATTGAAAAATCAAACATCGAGAAAATCTTAGCAAATAATGAAATCTCTGCATTAATCTCAGCGATTGGAACAAACATTAATGATGACTTTGACATATCAAAGCTAAGGTATGACAAAATTATTATAATGACTGATGCTGATGTTGATGGCGCACACATCAGAACATTGCTTTTAACATTCTTTTACAGGACTATGCCAAAATTAATTGAGGAAGGACATATTTACATAGCACAACCTCCGTTATACAGGGTTAAAAAGGGCAAGAGTATCCAATACGTTTATTCAGATGAAGAATTAAACAAAGTTGTTAAGGAAAATGAGGGAGCTAAATTAGATATTCAAAGGTATAAAGGTTTGGGTGAAATGAATCCTGAACAGTTGTGGGAAACAACAATGAATCCGGAAACAAGGATTCTAAAGAGAGTTACTATTGAGGATGCTATTGAGGCTGACAGATTGTTTAGTGTGTTAATGGGTGAGAATGTGTCTTTAAGGAGAGATTTTATAGTAAATAATGCCCTCGAAGTAAAGAATCTTGATATTTAAAATGGTATCCGACAAAGAATTCAAAAAAATCTTTAGAAAAGAAGCTTCCAAAAATTATGAAAAGTACTTTCCGGTTGATGCGTTAAAAGAGCAAGGTTTTAGCAGACATCAATGTAAGAACTGCGGCAAATTCTTCTGGAGCATAAATGATAGAGATGTTTGCGGGGACCCAGAATGTACAGGTTCTTACGGTTTTATTGGCCAAGAGAACGGTCCTCAGATGAGTTTTCCCGAGGTTTGGCTGAGATTTAGTGCTCTGCTAAAAACCAAAGGGTATGAACCTATAAAAAGATATCCTGTGGTTGCAAGATGGAACCCTTCTGTTGAGTTTACAATTGCATCAATAACAGATTTTCAACCATATGTTGTTTCAGGCGAGGTTGAGCCTATTCATAGAATGTTAACTGTCCCTCAGATTTGTTTGAGGTTTAATGATATCGATTCCGTTGGTTTAACTGGAAGGCATTACACTGGTTTTACCATGATTGGACAGCACGCTTTTATTCCAAAACAGGAATATAATCAGAGGAAATACTTCCTGGATTACTTGAGCTGGTTCACGGAAGAAATGAAGATTAAAAAAGAGGATTTAGTGATACACGAAGATGCGTGGGCTGGAGGCGGTAATGTTGGCGCTTGCCTGGAATTCTTCTCAAAAGGTTTAGAAATAGGCAATCAGGTTTACATGTTCTTTGAAAGAAGAGGAACAGAACTTAAAGAACTGGACATAAAAGTTTTAGATATGGGGATGGGTCAGGAGAGAGTTTCTTGGTACTTGTCAGGAAAGCCTACAAGTTACGAAGTAGTTATGCCTTCTGTGATTGAATACTTGTTCAAGATTTCAGGGATAAAACGAAATCAAGAGATACTTAAAAAGTTCGTACCTTTATCAGGGCTTTTAGATTTAGATGAAATTGAAAACTCTAACGAAACATGGAATATTATTGCTAAGCAAATAAATGTTAGCGTTGAGGAGCTTAAGAAACAGGTTTTGCCAGTGCAGAAAGTTTATGCTATAGCAGATCATACAAGAACTTTGCTTTATGCGTTAACTGATGGTGCTCTTCCAAGCAATGTTGGCGGCGGTTACAACTTAAGAGTTTTGTTCAGGAAAGTTATGAATTTTGCAGAGGAATTAAAAATAGATTTAGATTGGGAAACTGTGTTTAGGCTACATTCTGAAGATTTGAAAGATATTTACCCTGAGTTTTTGGAGAATTACAAAGATAACCTGAAGATAATCGAAGTTGAGAAAAGAAAGTACTATGATAACAAACAGAAATCAAAGTCAATACTAATGAGGTTCCTGAAAGGTAAAACCTCTGTTAATGAACAAGAATTGATTAAACTTTACGATACATATGGAATTACTCCCGATGATGTAAAAAAAGAGGCTGAGAAGCTTAATATTCAGGTTTTTGTTAGCGATAACTTCTATTCAAAAGTTTCTGAGTTACATGAAAACAAAGAACAAAAAACGCAGACAACAAGAAGAGAAATAATTGAATTCCCTGAGTTGCCTGAAACTGAAAAACTATACTTTGATGATTTTGGACTAACAGAGTTTGATTCAGTAGTTCTTGCAGTTAACAAGAATTATGTTGTTCTGGAAAGCACAGCATTTTATCCAACATCCGGTGGTCAGTTGAACGATGTTGGTACATTAAACGGAATTAAAGTTGTTGACGTCTTCAAACAAGGCAACCTAATAGTACACGAATTAGAAGAAAAGCCTAAGTTCAAAAAAGGAGATATTGTTCATGGCAGTATTGATAAAGAAAGAAGAGTTATTCTTAGCCAGATGCATACAGCAACGCATATTTTAAACGGTGCAGCAAAGAAAATCTTGGGCAAACATGTCTGGCAGGCGGGAGCTGCAAAAACAGTGGAAAAAGCAAGGCTTGACATTACTCATTACGATTCTTTAAGTCAAGAGGAAGTACAAAAAATTGAAGAATTAGCAAATGAAATTATTAAGAAAGATCTGCCTGTTAACAAATTCTTTATGGACAGAATGCTAGCTGAGACCAAGTATGGTATGATAATCTATCAGGGTGGTGCTGTTCCAGGTAAAAAATTAAGGATTGTTGAGATTCCTGGCTTTGATGTCGAAGCCTGCGGCGGCACTCATCTGAATAATACAAGTCAAGCAGAAATGATAAAGATAATCAAGACGAGCAAAATTCAGGATGGAATTGTTCGATTAGAGTTTGTCGCAGGAAAGAGAGCTATAGAATTTGTTGAAAAACAAGAAGCTATGCTTGACGAGCTTAGCAAGATTTTAAACTGCGAAAAGGAGTTAATTCCTGGAAGAGCTAAGGAATTGTTTGAGATTTGGAAAAAGGTTGTTAAGAAAAAGAAACCTATTGACAAGCTTGAATTAACGAGCCAAGAGAAGTTCAATGGAGATATACTAAAAGAAACAGCGAAAATACTAAAAACGCAACCAGAACATGTGATAAAAACAGTTAAGAGATTTATGGATGATATTAAGAAAAGGATTCCTTAAACTACTGATTTTAAGCTTTCTATGAATTGCTTAACCCCTTTAATTTCACTACTTCTTAATATTACCTTTTCAGTTAGGGGATCACTAATATAAATTTCATGCATCTGTAATAGAGCTTTACCTTGTCTGCCAACACAGGTAACATAAAATGCAATTTTCTTTATTCTATCTTTGTTTTTTAAAAGATATGTTCTTACTGCAGGTGTAACTCTACCATTCCACACTGGACTGCCTACAACAACAATATCGTAATTTGCGGGGTTTTTTGAAAAAGCAATCTCTGTTGTCTTACCCAATGTTGCATCACAACCAGCTTTAAAAAATCCGATTAAACCTTTCCTTGATTTTTTGTCTTTTATTTCATCAATATCTGCATTCAAGCTTTCTGCAAGAATTTCTGCGATTCTCTTTGTATGACCGTCCCTTGAATAAAAGGCCACTAGAATTCTTCTTGTTTTGGGAATATTCTTATTTTCTTGAGTCATGTTGTCCTTCATACGAAAAGAAGTATATAAAATTTAATATTTCCATCAGAATCAATCATACAGATATTTTTTACGCAATCCTCTACTTTTACATTTGCAGTTGTAGCTGCATCTCCAACAGAATAACAGGATATCTGTTAAAAATTTCTTTTTTTCAAAAATATCTTTAAACTATCTTAATCTCGGTGAATTACAGATTACCACACTCCTTGCTCCATTTAAAATTTTTTCGCATAATTTATCTAGAGCGTTTTTGACTTAAAATTAGAATACTTTTCTATCAAATTATATGAATTTTAATTTAGCAAACTTTAAATACGGTTATACGTCTCTTTGGTTTTAAAGGCCCCGTAGCATAGCCAGGATAGTGCGGTCGGCTTCGGACCGACTGACCAGGGTTCGAATCCCTGCGGGGTCGCTCTATAACACAAGATTTTAAAAGCTAGTAAAGATTTCTACAAAATTATGAACTTTGAAACTATTCCTAAAATTGAAGATTCAGAATTTTATATTGATCAGGCTTTTAGAAGAGCCAAAAAGAGATATGACTTGATTAAGAAAACACTTAAGCTAGATGATAAACTTAAAAAAGAATATATACTGAACAAAGAAAGATTTATACAAATTAAAGATAGCATTGCAAAAGATTTCGATAGAATTCTTGAACGATTTCCTTTCTATGACAAACTGTCCGATTTTTATAAAGAGCTTTTTAAATGTTATGTTGATATTAGGATGTATAAGAAATCGTTAGCGGCAATCAAGTGGGCTAAAGAAAAAATAGAAGACGTTTGCATGTCAGGGATAAAGGAAATGAGAGGCATGCAAACTGTAATTCAACTAAGAAATAAAAGAAAAGCTGTTTACGGTAGAGTGGTTTCTTTCATTAACAGAATTGATAAAAACTTAAAATACCTGGAAGAGGCTAGAAAGAAAATAAAAGAGTTCCCTGACATAAAGGATGATAGGTTTAAAGTAGTTATTACAGGTTTTCCTAACGTAGGAAAATCAACGCTTCTAAAAAAATTAACTGGCAGCGAAGTTGAAGTAAATAACTATGCTTTTACAACAAAACAACTGCTTACTGGAAACGTAAAGTTTAGGTTCTTTAAGATACAAGTAATAGACGCACCAGGAACATTAAATAGAGAAAAAAAGAATGACATAGAAAAACAAGCAGATATTGCTATAAAACATGCTGCTGAATTAATTATTTACGTGTTTGATCTAACGGAACCATATCCTTTAAGTGATCAATTAAAATTATATAATCAAATAAAAAAACAAAACAAAAACAAACCATTAATTGTTTACTTAAGTAAAACAGATATACTTGAAAAAGAGAAAATTGCTGAATTTAAAAGAGAATATAAAATCGATTTCTTTACAGACGTTGAGGCCTTAAAGAAAGAGATATTCAAAACAATAGATTCCTTAAGCAAAAAGAGAAAAAAAGAGATTATTTCTTAGTCTTCTTTTTGGTTGTTTTCTTAGATTTGTTAGCTTTTTTCTGTTGATTTAAGTAAACCGTGTGAGTTGGGAAAGGAATGCCTATGCCTGCCTTATTAAGAGCCTCATATATTCTTTGAACTCCTTCCAGTTTAGCGCTGTATCTTAAAGAGACATCAGGTACCCAGTATTTCGCTTCAAAGTTCAGCGCAAAATCACCCATTTTAGTGAACACCACACTTGGTTCAGGGTCATCTAATACATTTGGTATTTTCTTAATCGCTTTTAAGACAACTTTCTTGACCTCATCAGGATCTGAGCCATATTCAACTGAAAAAGGAACAACTACTCTTGAACTTAAATTTGGTTGGTTATCATTAAGGATAACACTATTAGCAAGGACTCCGTTCGGAATCATAATAATTTGATTGTCCCAAGTTTTTATTCTAGTAGTTCTTAATCCAATATCATAAACAACTCCTGAAATATTTTCTTTTGGTATTGTAACCCTATCTCCAACTTTAAAACTCATGTCTGCTGCTAAAGAGATGCCTCCAATAACGTTGCTCAAAAGGTCCTTGGCTGCAAGGCTAACTGCTAAACCTGCAATACCTAATCCACCTAAGATGGGCGTTACATTAACTCCCCAAAGATAAAGCAAAGAAGTTAATACTATAACAAAAAAAATGACACTGTTTATCCGTTGAAGTATTGGTGCAAAAGATTGACTCACATAACTTATTCTGTGATTACTGCCTGCAATCTTCTTAGAAATAGAATGACTCCAGAGTTGTATGAAAAATGAAGAGATCTTGGCTGCAAGGAACAATGCAATTATAAGTATTCCTGAATCAACCAGTTTACTCAAGATATCTGACAATAAATCCAAATTGGAAAAGAATACTCTAACGGCAATGAAAAGGAAAAGATAAAAGATATATGAATGGAACTTTTGAACAAAGATATCATCTAGCTTGCTCTTTGTTCTGCGAGCAAGCATAAGAAAAATCTTTTTTAGCAATTTATTAACAAAAAAACCTAGAATCAAAACTAAAACAAAAATTATCAGAGAGGAAAATAACTTTTGCGAGAAGAGTCCACTGATTTTAGATAAGTCTAACCAATCCATAGAATATACTTTAATAAACCATGGTTTAAAAAACTTACTTTTTCGAGTTTTGTAAAGGAATTATTGTTTAGACAAGAATTGTCAAAAAATTTAAAAACATAAATTCTCTACAGCTATAAGAGGGTCATGAGATTTTCAAAATTAAGCAGCGTGTACGAATGTCTAATCAACAACTCGTTTTATTACCTGCTTAGACATAATGTCCTAAACAAACATTTTCTGCTTAGTGAATCAGAATTTGAGGATTTGAAGCGAAACCTTAAAACAGAAAATTCGAAGATTCCTTCTGAATTAGTTAAAAATCATATAGTTGTTCCGGAAGACTATTCTGAAGATAAATTCATTGATTTTATAAAAAGAAGTTATAATTTAGACGAACCACACATAAGCATCATATACCTAACATTTAGTAACCAATGTAATCTTGCGTGCAAATATTGTTATGTTGAAGGGAGTTACGAGAAAAAACTAAAAAGTACGTTTCTTAAAAAGGATGTTTTCGAAAAAACTCTAAAATTCCTGAAATGGTTTATTACTGAAGGAATAAAAGAAGGTTATGTGGATTCAAATCTTACCGTAATATTCTACGGTTCAGAACCTCTTCTAACACCGGAGTATCTTAAAAACACAGTGATATTTTTAGAAGACAATCTTAAAGATTCTCAGGTAAATCTCTCTTTTGAAATAATCACAAATGGCACATTAATAACAAACGAAATTATCAGATTCTTTAAGGAACATTCTATAAGTCTGGCTATTTCATTAGATGGTCCTAAAGAAATAAATGATCAAATGAGGGTTTTTAAGTTAAATCAAAAAGGAACTTTTGACACCATCCTAAAAAATGTGGAGAAGTTAAAAAAAGAGGGAGTACCTTTTGGCATATCATGTACAATTGCTCCTCACAATATAGATCATTTAAAAGAAAACATATTGTTTTTCAAAGAGATGGGAACAGAATCTGTTGGATTTAACATATATTTAGAACCAAAAAATAAAGAAAATCGAATATCTGTTTCAATCCTTAAAGCGAATTACAATCTTTTAGAAGCCTCAAAGTTCGCACAAGAACAGGGAATTTATGAAGATAGAATACAAAGGAAAGTCAAAGCATTTAATCGTTCAACTCACCCTCTCTTTAAGGATTGTGGAGCTCCAGGAAATCAGATTGTTATATATCCTGATGGCGAAATTGGAATTTGTCAGGCGTACCTTGGAATGTCAAATAGGCCAAAGTTAGGTAGTGTCCTCAAGAAATATTCTACAGTTAAACAATTGTTATATTCTGAAGACATGAAAAAATGGATGAAACGCCACCCACTCAATATGCCTGAATGCAAATACTGTCCTGCAATTGGAATTTGTGGTGGGGGATGTATCTTTGAGTCTCAAATAAAATACAGGGACATTTATCGAAGAGATAAAGCTTTTTGTGTGCACACCCAATTAACATTAGATATGTTGTTGAAAGAATTGCTAAAAAAAGAGTTAGGTAAAAACGAAGTATATATTAGTAATATCTCCAATATGCTTTTCTCTCTCTAAGGTTGCTTTAATTCCAGTTCTTTCATAATAAATGGAAACACCTTCTCCTCAATAAATCGAATTTTTTCTCCTTTAAATTTCTCAAGGGACGCTTCAAATTTTTGTTTCATCAACTTATATCCTTTAGTAGAATTTACTTCATATATTCTTGTAAAAATGCGATCAATCTTTTCTAAATTTAAACCGTCAACTACAGGTTTGTATACTGGAGGACTGGTCATTTGACTGTATATAGGAAGAGTCCTTATCTTATCAATAAGTTGCTTGTCTATTAGCTTTTCAGTAAAGAAAGATGCGAATCCTTCGTCTAATTGAATGAGCTTTTCATTACCTACAAATTTTTCTTCATCAAATTTAAATTTGTAATTATAGGTTTTACTATGAAAAACAGAATAGAATAAAAGATGAAGGGATTCATGAATTATTAATTCTAGAAATTGTATTGCAGGGTAAAACTTTTGATAATAGGGATTAAAGTTCATCTCAATTATTGCATTATCTTTTAACTCAAAAGTCCCGTAGGTAGAATTATTTAAAGTTATTTTAATTAATTCTCTTGCTTGTTTTTTGTTAAACCCATAACTTTCAACTTGAGGCGAAACTCGCTCAATAAACAAGGTTAAATCATTATAGAACCCGATCCTATTCGGCAAAGGTATCCCTTCTTTTTCTAGCAGGCTAGAAGCAAGCTTAACTAATTGTATTATTGAGGCCACACTCTGACTATCATAACTATCTACAGGAATCAATTCTATTTTTGGAATTTTCATTAGTACTGTTTATAGTTGCTACCTAGGAAATAATTTTCCATAGGTTCAGGTAAGGCTAAATAGTCTTGTTTGTCATAACTTGTAAACTCTTTACAGCTACAAAAACCCTTAGGGCAGCTGCATGAACCTTTACACATTCCTTGACATCTTACTTTCATAGATTCTTCAAGTTCCATAATCTTTGTATCCAAAGATTTCATAAGGATTATTAATCCAAAAAGATATATAAATCTTTTTATTTACTTTATTTATAAATAAAAGTATTTAGCATTATTTAATGATTATTTAAAGAAACATCTTATTTTCATCACAAAAATACACGCAAGATTTAAAAAGACCTAAAGATTATTTTGTTAAAATGCCAACCTATAGAATTGTTGGAATTTCTGTTAATAACAGAAAAGTTAATTCTATAAAACTACAAGAGATTCTATCAAAACATGGTCATATTATTAGAGCAAGATTGGGATTGCATGAAACTAAACAAGAAGAAGATTTTGGGTTAATCATCCTTCATATTGACGGTAAGGGCGAGGAAAGCAAAAGCTTGTTAGATGAGATTAATTCTGTTGATGGGTTAACAGCAAAGGAAATGGTACTAGAAAATTAATTCCCTCTTGTTTTCTTATTTTTTGTTAAGAGTGGCTCAATAAGAATCAAAGAGTTTCACAACCTCAAAACTCTCGTCTTTTACTTCTAACAATCTTGGATAAAGTTTAGAGAAAATTTCTACTAACTGCGGATCAAACAATTTACCTGAATTTTGAAAAACAAACTCATAGGCTTCATCATGGCTTAAAGCTTTTTTATAAGGTCTTTCAGTAACCAACGCATCAAAGACATCCGCAATTCTCAATATTCTTGATTCTAAGGGGATATCCCCACCAATTAATCCTTCATAACCTGTCCCATCCCAGTTCTCGTGATGATATCTGATCCAAATAGGTATAGGTTCTAAATGTTTAATGTCTTTTAGTATTCGATAACCATGAACTGTGTGTTGTTTTATTTCTTCAAACTCTTCAGGAGTCAGTTTTCCTTTTTTCTTGAGGATTTCGTCCCTAACAAACACCTTGCCAATATCATGAAGTAAGCCTGCATAATAAATCTTGTTTAAATCAACACTATTTTCAACTTCCATGTTGTAAGCTTTCGCAATTTGTAGAGAATAGTTTGCTACATGTAAGCTGTGATCATAGGTATAGTGATCTTTAACATCAATAGAAAGGGTCGTTAATCTTATAAGATGTTTTAATGTTTCTTCTAAATCTTTTCTCATCAAAACCTCAGAAGTCATATCAACAAGAAGAACAACGATATTTTCCAAATTCTCTTTAAGGTCATATACTGGAAAAACAAACACTTTCGCATCTTTCTTTTTATTATCCACTAAAAATTCTTTATTAAAAGAATACAGCTTTTTGTGCTCAGAGATATTCTTCACAATCTTAGATAATCTATCTTTTTCCAAGGAAAGCAGAGATTCTAAGGTGTAATGCTCTTTTTTTAACAAACCGAGATACTCCTTGCCTAAGGTGTTTGCTCTTGTTAGGTTCAAATCTTTATCTAAAACATAAGCTGGCATAGGCATGTTTTCAAAGAAAGAATACAGATAATTCTTCATAGTTTGGTAAATCTCCTGAGTCCCTGAGAGAATCTCTTCTAGTTCTTCGTTTTTCTGTTCAAGAGCCTTATTTTTCTTATCAAGTATAGAACCCAAAGTTATGGGTAAACCAAACTCAAAAAATGATGAAATATACTTATAGGGTAATTCAAAAAATTCTTTTAAGTTAGAAACACCTTCAAAATACTTTGTGAGATTATAGTCTATAAAGAAAGTTGAGAGACCTATGCCTAAACCAAAACAAAATCCTAGGTTTTCCTTTACAAGGCTTTCTAATTTTTTGAGACCACAACTCATTTTTATGCTTGAAAAACACATTAAACCTCAGTCAGAGAATAATATCCATTCATACTTTATATATTTTAAGCCAAAAAAGAATATAAATTAAATCTAAAATAAAAAATTACTTAGAGATTATAAATAATCCTATCCATTTCTTCTAAAATTTTTTTCAATTCGGGCTTCTCAAAATGCTCTCTTGCCGGTGCAAGGATTTCTATCAGTTTCTCAGCCACAGCATCCTTTAAATCAAGAGGATGAAGTTTTCGTTCTTTGAAATCGTTTTCTAAATCCTCATAAGAAGTATAAGTAACATTCCCTCCAAACTTTTCAGGCCTTTTAATCTCAAGTTTAGCATCTTCTCTGCTGAAAATTAATTTTCTAGCCCAATCAAGTATAGGATTAAATTCTACTTCGCCTTCAGGACAGAACGCTTTCCTTATCTTCCATCTTATCTCATCAGGAGAGTCGTGTATGAAAATACAAGTATCAGGTTTTGATTTGCTCATCTTTAAAGCAGACCAAAGTTCTTGAATCTGATCTTTAGGTACGGGCCACATTGGTGGTTTACCTAGGCCCAAAAGTAAAGGATGGTGAACAGCTACCGGCTTTATTTTCTCGCCGTTTTTATTGCGCAAAGGTTTTGATGTTAATTTTAAAGCAACATCCCTCGCAACAACATGAGCTTTCCTTTGGTCCATACCTGCATGTGTAAGGTTAACACCTTGAATAAAGATATCAGCTACCTGCATTGGCGGGTAAATCAAAGTTGCAAAGTTTATAGAATCGCCTTCCTTACGACCCATGATAGTTATGCTTCTTTTAATCCTTGACAAAGTTGTATGTTTACTTACATCAATAACCGTTTCCCAGTAAGTATCATTATTGTGATAAAGGTCCGTACCCAGAATAAAATTTAATTTGCTTGGGTCACCGCCAACACATTTAAGGCTAGCGATCAAGCCTTCTTTGAAATAATTAAGGGCTACTTTTCTAATGAGTTCCTTATCGCCACCAAGCTTATTATTTATCCAAGTATGCCAATCTGCAAGAAGGATGTTACATTCAACACCAGCATCCATGAAATCCTTAACTTTTGACATACACATTAATCCAGTACCCAGATGAATCTTACCAGAAATCTCAAAACCGATATAGTGTTTAATCTTCTCGCCGCTTTCAAGCAAATCTTTTAAATCTTCTTCTGTAAGAACCTCCTCAGCATTCTTCGTGATTAATCTTAACCTTTCATCAACATCCATTTTAAAACACAGTCAATAAAAATGATTTATAAAATTTCCTAAAAGAAGAAAGACCAAGATAAGTTCATACAATGCTCCAAAAATCATAACCACTTATAGATGACGAAAAGTTTATATATGGCTAGGCTCTACTCCTTAGTAACAAAAGGTGGTCGATAATGATTATTGACAAGATGCTTATAAACAAGTTAAAAGAATTAGGTTTAAATAGCTACGAGATAAAGATCTGGACATCATTATTAGCAAAAGGCAGTGCTACAGCTAGCGAGCTTGCCGATATTGCTAATGTTCCCAGGTCAAGAAGTTATGATGTTCTTGAGAGTCTTGAGAAAAAAGGACTTGTAATTGCACAGTTTACAAAGCCTATAAAGTATATTGCAGTTGATCCTGAAGAAGGCATTGAAAGGATAAAAAAGCGCATTCTACAAGAAACTCATGAGAATATAAACATTCTTGAGAAATTTAAAAATAGCGAAGTGTTGGAATTCCTAAAAGAGCTGTATGATAAAAACATAACACTTGTTGATCCTCTAGAGATGTCTGGAGCAATCAAAGGTAAAAAAAATATATTAGACCATCTCAGATACTTAATAAAAAATTCAAAGAAAGAGATAAACCTAATAACCACCAGCAAAGCATTTGTTCATAAAGTAGAGAATCTGTATTCGGATTTGAAGAAAGCTGCTGAAAAGGGTGTTGCAATAAAGATTGCTGCGCCAGTAACAAAAGATGTTCTTGAGCATGTTGATTTGATTAAAAGGATAGGAGAATTCAAGGATGCTAAAAACATTAAATCTCGGTTTGGTCTATTTGACGACGAGCATTCTGTATTGTTCCTTACTAATGATGGTGTAGCGGATGCGTTTGATTCAGCAATCTGGGTACAGAGCAAAGACCTAAATCAATCATTGAAGCATGGCTTTAATCACATCTGGGAAAAACTTGAATAAAAAAGTAAAAATCAATTTAAATTAATTTAAATGCTATTTTAAAAAACAACATACGCAAAAACTAATTTAGAAAAGCTATTCGTAAGGAAACAAATCTTTTTATTTTTTACAATTTAGAAGGGATGTTCATGACTTCATTAACAATAACTCCATTTTTCAACAAGTATATGATATACGGACCGCCTAAGAGCGGAAAAAGCGGAGAGCTCATCAATGCTTTGTTGAGTTTAAAGAAAAGCGAAAGTTATTCTGATGAAGAAATCTTAGTTGTAAAACATTTCTTGGAGGATGTAGGGTATCCTAACGAGATTGTTTCTTTTGATAAAAAGAAAACTAGGGCTAAAGAAGTTGAAAAGCCCAAAGATATTGCTGACTTGGTTAATGAAAATCCTCAAGCTGAGTTGGTTTTCATTGCCGGCGTTAATTTCTTTGAAGATTCAAGCATAAAAAACCTTGTTCAAGAAATTGCTGATTCTGGAAGGAAAGTAGTTATGTCGGGGATACCCTTAACTTACGAAGGAAAACCATACAATCATATGGATAAACTTATGGCTATTTCAAATGAGTTTGTTCAACTTTATGGAATCTGTAATTATTGCGGCAAATCTGCAACAAAAAGCGCAAGATTGGATAATGGAGATTATGTTGCAGTTTGCCCTGTTCATTTAGATTTTGAAGAAAGACCTGACTATAATCCGTTTCTAATTGATCAAAGACCTCTGTTAAGGTTAATCATTGGCCCAATGTATGCCTCAAAAACAGAAACTTTAATGGATTACATAAGTGAAATAATCAAAAGAAACGAAAACGCAAACAAAAAAGAAGAGTTTGTTTTATTTAAGGCTCAAATTGATAACAGGTATATGAAACCTGGAGAAAAGCCAAAAGTAAAATCTCACAATTTTAGAGAGTTTGAAGCAATACCTGTATCTAGTGCAAAAGAAATAGATGAATATCTTAAGGAGCATAAAGAAACAAGACATATCTTCATCGATGAAGGGCAGTTTATCCCTGATCTATATGATATAGTTACCGAACATTATTATCGAGGCGCTCACATAACTATTTCTGCATTAGCAAGAGATTTTAGAGGAGAGCCTTTTGGTGAAGACATTCCTAAGTTGTTAACTCAAGCAGATGAAATCATCAACAGAAGAGCTTACTGTACGCATCATATTTACAATGGCTCAGGACCTTGCAGATGGCCTGCAGTAGAAACCCAGAGATACATAAGATATGGAAATAAAGCGATACAACCAGCAAAATATAATGATCCGGTTGTGCTCGTTGGTTCTAAAGGAGAAGATGTAAAAGAATTTTATGAAGCTTCGTGCATTATGCATCACGAAGTTCTTGATAAACCTAAAGCGATGTTTGACATAGAACCTCTAAACAAAAAAGATTAAGAAAACAGAAATATTGTTTTACAATAAAACTACAAGTAATAATACTTCTTTTCAGCTTTTTGGAGTTTATCCTGTTGGGAACCTATTTTGTTTGCCCTAGGTCTCTTTGTTTCTTGGTCCCTTCTAAAAGTTATTCCTAATTCTTCCAAGAACAAGTTCATGCCTTCTTCCATATCATATAAACCTTTCAGGATTCCCTGCTTTGAAGGAATTCCTCCAAAAACAAAAAGCATTTGCGAAAGATAATCGATAAACAAAAGGTCATGATCTACAACTATTGCAGTTTTTCCTTTTTCTTCCATAAAAGAACGTAATACTTTAGAAACAGCTAATCTTTGCTCTACATCCAAATAAGCTGAAGGCTCATCTAACAGATACAAATCTGCATCTTGTGACAAGCATTTTGCAATGTAAACCCTTTGAAGTTCTCCTCCGGAAAGTTCGTTTAGTTTTCGATTGAATAACTCCTCAAGGTTTAAAGGTTTGATTAACTGCATATTGTATTTTGCAATTGCATCTGAAAGAAAAACTGAAACTAGCTCATCAGAAGAATGAGATAAGTATTGAGGTTTATAACTCACTTTTAATTCGGAGTTTATTTCTCCTTTAGTTGGTTTTAGTTCTCCTGCAAGAATTTTAATGAATGTTGTTTTGCCAATGCCATTCTCGCCCAAAACACCAATCACTTTTCCTTTAGGAATCCTCCCCTTGTTTGCTTTTAATACAAAACCATCGAAATCAATTTCAAATTCATCCCATTCAACAATCTGCTGTTCCTCTTTCTGGTTCTGCTCAGGTGCTCTTTTTGTGAATTCAATAGCTTCTCTTCTAAAACGAACGTTTTCCTCTCTCAAGAAACCTCGTAAAAATGCGTTAATGCCTTCCTTAGTTGACTTAAGCAAACTAACCACACCAAAGCTTCTGGGCTTACCATACATTATATGAACGAAGTCTGATAAGTAATCTAAAACAATCAAGTCATGTTCAACCAGAAGCATTGTATTATTTTCATCAACAAAATTTTTTAGCGTTGATGCCAGCTTAAGTCTTTGTTTTATATCTAAATAAGATGTTGGTTCATCAACGATTCTTAATTCAGCATTTTTCAACATGGCTGCAGCAATTATAACTCGCTGCAATTCACCGCCAGAAAGCTGAGATAGTTTTCTGTTGAGTAAAGTATCTAGTTCAAAAACTGCAACTATCTCTTGGAAATCGCTAGAGATTTTTGATAAAAATTCTGAAACTGTTCCATCAAACATTTTGGGTATTGATTCTATATGCTGAGGTTTATAAGAAATAGAAATCTGATTTGAGTAAAGCTTTGTGAAGTAAGATTGTAACTCAGTTCCCTTGAAAAAAGATATTGCATCATCGATTGAAACTTCAGATTCTAGTTTACCAAAGTTTGGGGTTATAACTTTTCCAAGAATCTTTATGGCTGTACTTTTACCAATCCCGTTAACACCAATAATTCCCACTATACTTCCTAACTTAGGTACAGGCAACTGATAAAGCCTAAAGCCATTCTTTCCAAACTGATGAACTGGGTTTTCAAGTTCTGAAGGCAAGTTTATAATGTGTATTGCTTCAAATGGACAACGATTTGAACAAATTTTACATCCTGTACATAGAACCTCTTCAATTACTACTTTTCCATCTTCACTTTTATGGATGCATTCTTCTCCTGCGCGGTTAATTGGACAAAGTTTTATGCATAAGTAATCTCCGCAAAAAATAGGATTGCATTTCTCTTTCTCAACAACCGCGATTCTATTGTTTGACATAACTCACAGAAACGCGAATAATTATAAAAAAGTTTTGTTTCAAAAAATGAAACAAACAAATTATTTCAAAAACATGTTTTTATCATAATTTCAAAAAACATGCCAAGTTACATTGATAAATTAATAAAATTGTGCTAAAAAGTAAACATAAATTAATTGCAAAATAGGCGTTAATTTTAATAATGTCAAAGAATATACTACTTCAAAACAGATAATTACAGTTACTGTCTATTGATATAATAGTAACTTAAGAAATTAACTTTGCAGGGATGAAAAGCGTAAGTTTTTAATATTAGTGTTGATTTTAGTATAACAATTGTTTGAAATATAAAAAGTTATAAAAAAAATTTCGGAGGTAATTAAATTGATCGTGAACGATGAGTTCTTAAACAAACTGCGAAGATATTTCAATTTGAATTTGTATGAGGTCAAGGTTTGGACTGCACTGTTATCTAGAGGCAGTGCAACAGCAGGAGAATTATCAGACATTGCTAATGTTCCTAGATCCAGAAGTTATGATGTCCTAGAAAGTTTAGAAAAGAAGGGATTTGTAATTGTAAAGTTTGGCAAACCTATAAAATATTTAGCTGTTCCACCTGAGGAAGTTCTTGAGAGAGCTAAAAAGAACATGTTAAAGGAAGCAGAGGAGCGTGTTAAAAAGCTAGAGCAATTGAAAGACAGTGAATTAATTCAAGAACTAAAGAGTTTGCATGAAAGAGGTGTTGAACTGGTTGAACCACATGAAAAGAGCGGTTCATTAAGAGGAAGACATAATTTGTATAATCACATAGACTTCTTATTAAAGAGTGCTGAACACACTATTTCCTGCGTCACAACAGAAAAAGAGTTCATTAGATTAGTTGAAACCTTAAAGCCAACTTTGGAAAGCGCTGCTAAGAGAGGTGTTAAGATAAGGTTTGCTACAGAAATCAGCGATAGTGAAGAAATGAAACTTGCTTTGAAAGACATTGAAGGCATTGGTGAAGTAAGACATCTAAAACATATAAAGGCAAGGTTTGTTATAGTTGATGGAAAGGAGTTAATGTTTATGATAATGCACGATGAAGAAGTTCACCCATCGTATGATGTAGGTATTTGGGTGAATACAGAGTTCTTTGCTAGTGCTCTTGAAGAATTATTCAACATTGCTTGGAAAGATCTAGAAGTTATAGTTAAAGCTAAGAAAAAGAAGTAAACTTTCTTTTTTTATTTTCTAATTCTCTTGTTTTCTTTCTAATTGTGTTGCTAATTTAGGAAAGGTTTTTAT
>Ga0190359_1000891_pt1 | contig 19516 bp, 13 predicted proteins | sample 48721823_MG_FD_161269 | JGI IMG/M metagenome (GOLD analysis project Ga0190359, IMG submission 161269) | Hydrothermal vent microbial mat bacterial communities from Southern Trench, Guaymas Basin, Mexico - 4872-18-2-3_MG | ecosystem: Environmental > Aquatic > Marine > Hydrothermal vents >... | reverse complement strand
CATGTGCCTGGTGGACCTGCGTCCCATCAAGACGGCGAACGGTCAGCCGCTCACCGGCGAGATCGCCTCGCGCATCCTCGACCTGTGCGGCATCGTCTGCAACAAGAACACCATCCACGGCGACAGCAACGCCATCCATCCTTCGGGCCTGCGTTTTGGCACCACCTGGGCCAGCCAACGTGGTTTCGGTCCCGAACACATGGGCCGGCTGGCCGAGCTCATCGCCCGCGTTCTCAAGGCCATCGTGCCTTTCACTTACATTGCCGGGCGCAGCGACCGGGGCCGTGGCAAGATAGCTCACCAGATACTGCGCGAGGTTCGCCAGCAGGTTGATCGCCTGCTCGACGACGCTGCCACCGACCTGTCGCCGGACGATCGCCGCAGCGGCTATCCCCACTTCCTAACCGCCGGTGGAGCCGACCATCCCCGCTCCAGCCCCCTGGAATCGCTGCACCGTTCGCAGGCGGTGGCGCTGGAAAAGTTCGGCTCCTGGCTGCTGCCGGCGCGTTTCTCCGACGAGGCCCAGGAGCGCCAGGCGCTCGAGCAGGGTACGGCCCTGCTCGACGGCAGCCGCTGGTTGTGGTTGGAGCTGTCCTGCGGCCGGGCCGGGCAGTTTCTCGAGTGCGCCAGCTCCCTGCCGGCCCTGGCCCTGGAGGTGGGCCGGGTTCGACCCGGCCTGCTGCTCAACCCCGATGGTTCCACCCTGGCCCGGGTGCTGGTGGCCCGCCAGCCCGACGACGAGTTCGGCCAGCGGGTCTACCTGTTGGGCCTGCAGGCCGAGCAACCGGACGAGGTGGTGGAGTGGCTGCGCGAGCTGTCCGACGGCTACGTGCTCCACGATGAGGACGTGTGGATCAAGGCCGAGGGCCCGGTGGTGATCGAAGACCTGTACCGGCCCGCCGAGGGGCGGCCGGTGCGGGCCTGCCTGGCGCTGCGGGGCCCGCGGTCCCGGGCCCTGGCCGGCGCCTGGCTGGGCGGCGAAGCACCCGCGGCCGGCCACAGCCGCATGTTCGCCGACACCCTGGTCATCGCCCGCCCGGAAGAGACCGGCGCGGGCTTCGACCTGCTGGTGCCGCTGGAGCGGGCGGCCGCGGTGTGGTCGCAGCTGGTCGAAAGCGGGGCCCGGCCGGTGGGCTGGCAGGTGGCCAGCACGGTGCTGGGCGCCGACTGGCTGCCTGCAGGCAGCCGGGAAAGCGAACTGCTGGCCCTGGAAAAACCCTTCTTCGTGGGCCGGCGGGCTCACCTGGCCGATGCCGGCAGCGGCGAGCGGCCGACCTTCAGCTACTCGGCCGCGGAGGGCGAGCCGCGCCATACCTGCCTGATCGAGCAGCATCGCCAGCTGGCCAGCAAGAAGCACCTGGTGCCCTTCGCCGGCTGGCTGATGCCGGTGCTCTACTCGGGCATCCTCGACGAACACCAGGCGGTGCGCCGGGCGGCCGGGCTGTTCGACGTCTCGCACATGGGAGTGCTGGAGTTCACCGGCTCGCATGCCGAGCGTTTCCTGGACCTGGTCACCACCAACTACGTGCCCATGCTGCTGCCCGGCCAGGCTCACTACTCCTACCTGCTGGCCCACGACGGCCGCTGCATCGACGATATCATCGTCTACCGGCTGGAGCGGGAGCGTTTCCTGGTGGTGGTCAACGCCGCCAACGCCGAGGAGGACCAGGCCTGGCTGCGGGCGGTACTGGAAGACCGGGTGGTGGTGGACGAGCAGGACCGGCTCATCAAGCTCTCGGGAACGGTGCACATGCGCGATCTCAAGGACGTGGCCAGCTGCGGTGAGCAGGCCCGCGTGGATCTCGCCCTGCAGGGTCCGCTGGCCCTGGCCTTGTTGCAGCGGCTGGCCGAGGGAGACGACTTCCGGCGCCGGCTGGGCTGGCTGCGCAAGTTCGAGCTGTGCTCGGGCCGGTTGTCCGGCCTGGAGGTGACGGTGGCCCGCACCGGCTATACCGGCGAGGACACCGGCTTCGAGATCTTCGTCCACCCCGAGCAGGCCCCGAGACTGTGGAACGACCTGCTCGAGCTGGGATCCGCAGACGGCCTCAAGCCCTGCGCCCTGGGCGCCCGCGATTCGCTGCGCTGCGAGGCGGGCTTTCCCTTGCACGGCCACGAACTGGCCGGGCCGCACGCCATCAACCCCATCGAGGCCGGCTATGGCTCCTACGTGAAACTGCACAAGCCCTTCTTCCCCGGCCGCCGCCAGGTCCTGCGCTGGCACCTGGAACGCCGGCGCGCGGTGGTGCGCTTCGCCATCGGGGAAAAGGGCGGGAAGGTCATTCGTGCCGGCAGCCCGGTGCTGGGCGGTCGCAAGAACGAGTATGCCGGAGTGGTCACCTCCTGCGTGAGCACCGGCACCCGCCAAGTGGGCATGGCGCTGCTGGACAGTCGTTTCGCCCGCGAGGGTACCCGCCTGCAGGTGCTGCCCATCACCTCCGCCGACCGGCAACCGCCGGCGCGCACTCCGGCCGAGCTGTCCGCCGGCGACTGGATGGTGGTACCGCGCCCGGCCACGGTGCTGAGTCGCTTCGCCTCGGCCGAGGAACTGCAGGAGCACAACGCCTAGTCGCTCGCTTCTCCGGAGCCGGGAGGGGCGGGCCGCCGGTCGCCGGCGGGGGTACCGGCCCGGCCGGCTCCTTTCCGCAAGCGGGCCCGCAACCGCTCGATGTGGGCGCGGGTCTTCTCCGGGTTTGCCTCCAGCCGGGCCACCTGCTGCCACCAGTCGATGGCCTGCTGCCAGTCGCCGGCCAACTCCGCCATGCGGGCCAGGCGTTCGCGGGCCAGCCGGGCGCGCGAGCTGATGCGCGCCGCTTCCAGGTAGAGATTGCGGGCCCGGTCGCGGTCGCCCAGCCTCTCGTAGAACAACCCCAGGTTGGCCCGGGCCAGGGCGCCACGATCCGGCCCCGCCCAGCGCACGGCCTGTTCGAAGTAACGACGCGCGGCCGACATGTCACCCTGGGCAGCGGCCGATACCCCCATGAGGTTGTAGCCGACGCTGATGGCCTTGCGTTCCTGCGACTCCGAGGTGACCGGCACCTGGGTCAGGCCGAAGCCCAGCAGCAGCACCAGCACCCGGCCCAGCGCCCGGCGCAGCGTCTGCCCGCGTGCCAGCAGGAAAAGCTCCACCACTCCCACCGCGGCCAGCGGCGCCAGGAAAGGCAGCAACACGATGCGGTAACGGTCCGCCACGTAGAAGGCCACCAGGCCGGCCGCGTACAGCAGGGTGCTCGCCAGCAGCAGGCGCCGGCCCCGCCAGCGCCCGGCGGCCGGCCACAAGCCCAGGAGGAAGAAGGGAAACAGCAAGCCGAAACGCAGGTAGTAGCGCAGCGGCGGTACCAGGTGGCAGGCGAAGCTGTAGGGATGATGTATGGGTTTTTCGATGTCGTTCAGAAGCAACATGGCCTTCCAGCCGGACAGGGACAACGCCTGGCCGGGATCTTCCCGCCAGAAGGCCAGGCCCTGGCGATACCAGAACGAGGACACCTGGGCAGCCGTCAGCCGCCGGCCCTGGCGCTTCTCGGCGATGGCTTGCAGCGAGCGCCGGTAGGCCGCGTGGGAGCTGTCGTCTATGGGCCAACCCCGGGGAACGTGAAAGGCCCCGGTGGCATCGGGATTGTTGCCGATGAAGAAACTGTGCCCCCCGGAACTCGATACCGGTACCCACCACTGGCCGCGGGCCATGTTGTGACTCCAGGAGGGCAGTACCCCCAGCAGCAGGCCAACCAGCGCCAGCCCCAGGCCGGTCAGGCGTTGCCGCAGCGGCATCCGTCCCCACCACCACCAGATGACCGCCGGCGGCAGCACCAGCAGCAGGTTGGGCCGGCCCATCAGGGCCAGGCCGCAGCAGATTCCGGCCGGCAGCAACAACAGCGGCCGGCGGCGGTTGCGCGCCGCCAGCAGTGCCCAGCAGCCCCCGGCCAGCAGGGGAACCACCAGGGCCGGGGCCAGCAGCTGGGCCTCGAAGAAGACCTGGGGACCGTAGGCGGCAACGAACAGGGCGCTCAACCGCCCGGACCAGCGGGCCCGCGCCATGTCGTTTCCACGAACCAGCTCCCGGCCCAGGCCGTAGAAGAGCAGGGTGGTGCCCACTCCCAGGAACAGTTGCACCGTGCGCGCCAGGGCCACGCTGGGTCCCAGCAGCCAGTAGAGCAGGAACAGGAAGTAGGTGTAGAGCGGCTGGTAGAGGAAGCTGTCGAGCTGTCCACCCTGCAACAGGGCCACGGCGGTCTCGTGGAAGTTCTTCTCGTCTCCCTGGGGCACGTGAAACAGCGGGGTGCCGGCCCAGGCCGACAGGAAGACCAGGCGGGCGGCCAGCGCCAGCATGGCCAGCAACAGCAACACCAGCCATTCGCGACTGGCGGGTGCCCGTGCGGATGACCGCTTCATGCATCCCGCTCCAGGTCGGGCTTGTCACTGCGGTTGAACCTGATGATGGCCCAGATGGCCTCGACACCGTCACGAAAGCCGATCTTCTTGCCGGCCCCGTGATCGCGGCCGCGGTAGTCGATGGGCACCTCGACCAGGCGGGCCCCGCACCGGGCGAAGTGGGCGGTCAGTTCCGGCTCGATGCCGAAGCGCTCGCTGGAAAACTGCACCCCCCGTACCAGCTCGGCCCGGAACATCTTGTAGCAGGTCTCCATGTCGGTCAGCCGCAACCCGGTCAGCCGGTTGGACAGGAAGGTCAGGAAGCGGTTGGCCGCCGCCTGGGCCGGGCGCAGGCGGTTGCGTCCCGGGCCCAGCAACCGCGAGCCGTAGACCACGTCGGCCAGATCCAGGAGTATGGGTTCGAGCAGGCGGGAATAGTCGTCGGGGTGGTATTCCAGGTCGGCGTCCTGGATGACGATCACCTCCCCGCGGGCGCGCTCCAGGCCGGTTCGCACCGCCGCGCCCTTGCCGCGATTGCTGCCGTGGCGAACCAGCCGAAGGCGTTCGTCACCGGCGGCCAGCCGCTGGAGCAGCTCGTAGGAACCGTCCCAGGAGCGATCGTCGACGATGACCAGTTCCATGTCGAGGTCCAGCGTCGAGCCGGCGGCCAGCACCCGGTCGACGATGGTCTCGATCGTCGCCGCCTCGTTGAACACCGGCATGACCACGGAAAGCAGCCGCATGGCGCGATGATACACGCTGTCACGACAGTTGCAACCACGGCAGCCACCGTGCTTGAATCTCCCGGTCATGGTTGCCCCCGCCGACAACGATCCGCTGGCCCCACCCCGGGACTGGAAACTGCTGCTGCGCTTCTGCCGCCACCACGGCATCCCGGCCGGTGTAGAGCAGGCCGGCGCCACGGGAAAAAATGCCGCGCCGGCCACGCAGGCGAAGTTGTCCGTAGCTGCGAGCCTGCCGAGCAGCGGAGGGCAACGAGGCGTTAAGCAGGCCGGCGCCTTGCGCAACCCGATCGCGCCGGCCGCGCAGGCGAAGTTGTCCGTAGCTGCGAGCCTGCCGAGCAGCGGAGGGCAACGAGGCGTTAAGCAGGCCGGCGCCTTGCGCAACCCGATCGCGCCGGCCGGAGCTGCGTGCTTGGCGGCCGGCATCCCGGCCGCGGAGAGAGAGTGGTTGCTGGAAAAGGTGGCGGCGGCCTTCGCCCGCCTGCCCTACGAGAACCTGTCCAAGGTGGTCTCCGGCCACCAGGGTCCCTTCGTCAGCCGCTCCCGCCGCCACCCGGCCCGGGTCATCGACGAACACCTGCGCCTGGGCACCGGCGGCACCTGCTTCTCCCTGACCGCGGCACTGCTGCACCTGGTGCGCGCCCTGGGTTACCGGGCCGCTCCCCTGCTGGCCGATCGCCACTACGGTACCGACACCCACTGTGCCCTGCTGGTGTGGCTGCGGGGACGACCCCACCTGCTCGATCCCGGCTACCTGGTAACCAGTCCCCTGCCCTGGCCCGGGACCGGCAACACCCGCTGGCAGGGTCCCTTCAACCAGATCGAGCTGCGAGCCACCGGCTGCGGACGCGTCGAGCTGCATACCGGCAACGGCCGGCAGTGGCGCCAGCGGCTCACCTTCCACGCCGGGCCGGCCAGCGAGCACGACTTCCTGCGTGCCTGGGAGGCGTCGTTCGACTGGCCCATGATGCGCCGACCGGTGCTTACCCGGGTCAGTGGCGGATGCCAGCTCTACCTGCAGGGCAACCGCCTGCTGGTACGCCACCGCCGGGGGACGCGCGCGCTGCAGCTGGAGCGGGAGCACCTGGGCGATGAGATTATCCGCCTCTTCGGCATCGATCGCCGGGTGGTAGCGCCGGCGCTGGAGTTGCTGCGCCAGCGGGGGCAGTGACGTGGCGGCTCCCCAGCAAGTCGAGCCGGTGAAACGGCTGGTGGCGCTGCTGGGCCGGGAGGAAGCGGCCTGCCAGCGGGCCCGGCGGCTGCTCGAGCGGCAATGGGGCCCGCTGGATTTCAGCGGCGACGCCCATCCCTTCGACGTAACCGACTACTACACCCCCGAGATGGGACCCGGCCTGCAGCGGCGCCTGCTGGCCTTCGCCCGGCTCATGCCGCCGGAGCAGCTGCGGGAATTCAAGCTGGCCTGCAACGACATCGAACGGGAGCTGTCGCGCGACGGGCGGCGCCTGGTCAACCTGGATGCCGGCTACCTGGACCACAGCAAGCTGGTGCTGGCCTCCATGAAGTTCGCCGGGCAGAAGATCCACCTGGGCTCGGGAGTGTGGGCCGATCTGATCCTGCGCTGGGAACGGGGTGCCTGGAGGCCCTTCCCCTGGAGCTTTCCCGACTTCCGCGACGGACGCTACCAGCAGGAACTGTCCGCCCTGCGGCGGCTCTACCTGGAGCAGCTGCGTCAGCAGCGCCGTGAGGAAAGATGCTGAACGAAGTCCCGGCGGCCGCCGCTGCGGCCCCACCGGCAACCAGGAGCCCTACTTCCGTCCCAGCAGGAAGAACCAGCCCTTGGTGCGGTCGCGTACCCGGTAACGGGGTTGGAACTTCTCCGCCAGCCAGCGCCGGAACCCGGGCAGGGAGGCGAACTTGCCCAGTCGCAGCCGCTCTCTCCCCTGCCGGTCACGGCGGAGCGTACCCGCGGCCAGCACCAGCTTCAGCTGCGGCCCGTCGATGCGGGCGATGAGCTCGGTCGGGCGGGTGGTACCCGAGCGGAAGCGCATGGTGTTGGTATCGGCGCAGTCGTCGGCCAGGCGCCGGCCGGCCAGCAGGGCCACCAGCCCGGCCGTCGAGGAATCACCGAAGATGGTGTCGGCAGGGCCGGTATGCCGGCGCACGTAGTCGGCCAACCTTTCGGCGGCCTCGAAGTAGCGGCTCTCGTGAAAGAGCAGCTCGGTGACCTTGGCATACTCCTGGTAGGCCCGCGCCCGGTCTTCCCACCACAGGGCGCGAAACAGCGAGTTGAGCCAGCCGGGCAGGAGGCCGTCGCTCCAGCGCATGGCCACGTCGTGCCGGCGTACGTAGCCGGGCAGCAAGGTACGCTGCAGCGGCAGGCGCAGAACGGACAACACCAGGGAGACCACCAGCAGCCCCGCCAGCCAGGCCAGTTGCCGGCGCCAGGACCGGTCGCGTTCCCGCCTTCCCCGCCACAGTCGCCCGAGCAGGTTGTACAGGCATTGCAGCCCGGCACCCCCGGCCAGGGCCAGGCCGGGGAACAGCAGCAGGAAGTAGAAGGGAAACACTTTCGGCAACAGGAAGATGAACAACAGGTAGCCCGCTGCCCACAGCACTCCCAGGCGAGCCAGGCCCGCCGGACCGGCCAGCAGCAGCCGGCCCAGCACCAGCCGGCCGCGCTCCAGCCAGGGCACGGCCGTGTCGCCGGAGCGCTTCTTCCCGGACACCCGGTTGGCCGGCGCGACCGCCCCCCGCCCGGCCGAAAGCCGGGCCAGCAGCGGCGCCAGGGCACCCAGCAGAAACAGGGTGAAGTTGTCCGAGATCACCCGCACCGTCATGCGGTAAGCCGAACCGGGAGCCTGTGGCTTGTGAACGTGGTAGAGATAGACCGCCTCCAGGTAGCCGCCTCCTCCCAGCGCCAGCCCCAGCAGTTGCACCGCCAGCCACACCGGAACGAAACCCAGCAGGTAGCGCCGGAGTGAGCGCCGCTCCTGCAACCAGCACAGTCCCCCGGCCATGATGGCGCCGGGCAGCAGGTAGTTGCCCGTGCCCACCCCCAGCGCCAGCAGCACCCCGGCCGCCAGCGCCCGTCCGCCCAGCAGCGCCCACAACCCCAGGCAGGCCCACATCACGGAGAGGTTGATCCCCGTCCAGTGGGTGGAGGCCCGCACCAGGGAAAAGGCGGTGAGGTACAGAAATACCGTGACCACCGCCCCCAGCCGGCCCCGGCGACGGGCGGCCAGGAACAGGGCCAGCGCTCCTGCCAGGGTGGCGGATACGGGTATCAGCCGCGCCGTCAGCGGGCTCACCCCCAGCAGGGAAAACAGCGGCAGCCCCGGCAGCAGGTGCAGCGGCGGGTGGGCGAAGAAGTAGTCGCGGTAGGGAAGCGCCCCGTGATCCTGGAAGGCCCAGGCCATGTACAGGTAGATGTTCTCATCACCTACCTGCCAGTGGCAGGAGAACGACTTCAGGCACAGGTAGAACAATGCCACCAGTCCCACCGCCGTCCAGGTGGCCGCCGTGGCCAGGTTCCCGGCCGGGGTCGTAGACGTCTCGGTGCTGCCCGTTTCCATGGGCCACATATTCGCATGCCCCCGCCGGGAGCGGAACGGGAAATTGGACCGGCCGGAAGCGGCTTCCTTTGTTGTGGAATCTCCCCGGCCGGGATGTTATCTTCCCTCCCCGGCAGAGGAGGTCATCATGAGACGCCAACTCAACCATGTTCGCCTGGTGCTGATGCTGCTTCTGGCCGGCACCGCCACGCTGACAACCCTCTCCGCCGGCGCCGGTGGCTGGCCTCCCCAGGCGCGCCTGTTCCGGGACGTGGAGCGCCATGCCAAGAAGCAATGGCCCGGGCGCAAGGTCGGCTACGTCAAGAAACTCGGTGATTGCCAGAAGGTGGGCCCGGAGCAATTGCCGGAACAACTTTCCGGCAACAAGAGCCCGCGGGGATTTTGCTTCGTCACCGCCGACATCTACTTCGAGCATGGCTACCGCTATGACATTCACCGGGGCTCCCGGGTGTTCTACCGCAAGCGTCGCCTGCAGGCCGTGGAGCTGGGCGAGTTGCAGCGCGCCTGGAAGGAAGGCGGCATGCCGGCCCCCACCCCGGAGGAGATAACCACCCTGTTGCAGGCGGCCTATTCCGGCGTGGACGGCATCACCAAGGCCAGCGTGGAAGTGATGGAGACCGGCCGCCCCCGCCCCCACGGTGATGTCTACCGCCTGACGGTCGTAGCCAAGGTCCACCTGGGCAGGCAGGATGGAAGCAGCCAGCAGTTGGACAAGATGTTGCTCATCCTGGAGTCCGAGGGCAGCCAGTGGCAGGTGGCCCCGCAGCACCTGCTGCCTCCCGGCAAGTGATCACCACCAGGCCGCAGTCGTAGTTCACCTACGTCGAGGACCATTTTCGAAGCACCGACGAAGAGATCGCGGCCGAGGACCATTTTCGAAGCACCGACGAAGAGATCGCGGCCGAGGTGGGAAATCCGGGGGTTACTTGCAACCCTTCAGTATCTGCTCCAACTGCGGCCTCTCCGAGGAATTCCTGGGCAGCATCTGGTAGTACTTGCGGTATTCCCGGCAGGCGGCCTTGTTCCTCTTCAGGTAGGCGTAAGCCACTCCCAGCCCCCGGTGAGCCAGGGCCACCCGGGGATCGGCTCGCAGGGCTTTCCTGAACAACACCAGTGCCCTCTTGAACTTGCCGGACTTGACCATGGCATTGCCCTGCTTGACCAGGTCGATCGCTTCCCTGGTGCGATACTTCGGGCGGGAGGCGACCTTCTTGCCGCCACGTTTTTCCGTCTTCTTACCGGTCTTGGCGGTGGCCTTTTTCCCGCCCGGCACGGTGGCAGCGGGCTCTTTCTGACCACCGGGTTTCTCACCGGCGGGTTTACTGGCCGTGCCGGCGCTGTCACCAACGTCCTGGCCGCCGGCCTCACCCGGGGCAGGTTGCGGCTGCTCCACCTTCACCGGGGGCGGCGGTGTGGCGGGCACCTCTATCTTGTCTTCCTGCGGCGTGGCCCGGCGATGGTTCTTGACCCACCACCAGGCAAGCACGGCCCCACCCGCAACCAGCAGTACCAGCAGCAGCCACCACAGGCCCCTGCCCTGGCGGGGACGGGGAACCACGGGCGGCTGGCTCGATGCAGGCGTCGGTTCCGGAGTGGGAACCGGCACCCGGATCTCCGCCGCCGGTTTTACCGGGCTCACCGGAACCGCAACCCGGGGCGGCTCGCTGGCGGGGGCCCCGGCCCAGGGAACGTCGCTGGACTTTCCCTCTCCGGAACCACGCATGACATAGGTACTGATTCGGCGCAACGGCGGCGGTTCCACGGCAACAGCCGTCCCGCCGTCTTCCTTCGGCAGCGGCGGGGGTGCCGGTGCAGCGGCAGGTGTCTCCGGTACCGCCGGTGTCGCCGGTAGCGTTGGGACCGTCGGGGCTGCCGCCGGTTGCTGGGGAGGAGAAGAGTCTGCCGCGGGAGACGGTTGGGCCCCCATTTCCGGCGCCGGAGTGGCAGCGGCCGGCTCGGGCGCGGCCTGGGCCGGCTCGACGGCGGGCTGCTGGGCCGACGGCGGTGTAGCCGCTTCTCCGGCAGCGGCCGTTTCCGGCGCAGCAGCAGCCGCTCCGGCCGCCCCGCCTGCACCCTTGCTGCCTACGAACTCGGGCATGGCCTCGGCCGAGAAACCACTGGCGGCCCAGCGGGCAGCAGCCGCGGCCCAGTCATCCCGCTGGGCCCCTCCGCCAGCCTGCTGGGTTCCGGCATCCGGCACGGGTGCGCCGGCGGCCTCCGCTGCTGGCGGCGCGGAGGTCGGTTGCCAGGTGGGAGTTTCGAACGCCCCGGACTGCGCCGGCAGCGGGGAGGTCTCGCCCTCCACCGGCTGCTCCGCTGCTTGTTGCTCGGCTGCCGTCCCAGGCGGCGGCTGCCCGGCAGAAGGCCCGGCAACGACTTCCGGTGGCGGCGTTGGCTCCGCTGCTGGCGGCTGCTCTCCCGTTGCCGGCGCCGCTTCGGGTATGGTCTCGGCCTCCACCGGCTGCTCCGCTGCCTGTTGCTCGGCTGCCGTCCCAGGCGGCGGCTGCCCGGCAGAAGGCCCGGCAACGACTTCCGGTGGCGGCGTTGGCTCCGCTGCTGCCGGCTGCTCTCCCGTTGCCGGCGCCGCTTCGGGCATGGTCTCGGCCGGCGGAGCCGCACCTGCCGGGGGCTGCTCCGGGGACGGCTCCTGTTCGACCACCACCGGCGCCTGCGGCTGTGGTTCGGGTATCAGCGCGCTTTCGTCGTGAGCCGGTTCCTCGGCCGGGCTTTCTCCGGCAGTTTCAGCAGCCTGGCCGCCGGGCGCCGCTTCCGCGGCTGGCGTCGATACGTCGGAGCCGCTTCCGGAGTCTCCCCATAGCAGCGCCCCCGCCCCCCAGCCGGCCGGAGGCGACTGCCGGGCCGGACTGCCCGTCTCCGGCTCCGCCGCTGCCGGAGCATCCTGCTGCGGTGGCAACGGCTGCCCGGCTGCAGCCGACTCGTCACCCGGTTGCTCGCCCGCCGGTTGGCCGGCGACCGGCGGCGTCGCCGCCGGCGCTTCCGCTGCTACTGCCGGTTGTTCCGTTCCGGCCGGCTCGCCCGTGTCCGCGACCGCCGGCTGTCCGGGCTGGAGATCAAGCGGTGTGGTGGTGCCCGGTTGCACGAAGACCAGACCCACCTGGCACGTCGGGCAGGCTACTGGACCTTGCTGCAGAAGTTCCTGGCTGACCTCGTAACGCATGTTACACTTGGGACACACCGCTTCCATCTTGCATCTCCAGTCCAGCAGGGAGATTTCAGTATTCCTCCGCCAGGCAGCACCTGCCAGCGGATGTCGATCCGAGATTCGATCATAGTGCGCAACGGGCTGGTTTGGCAAGAAAAAGCCTGTCCCGGCCTTGACCGGCCGGTGGGCATGCTGCATAACAGAAGACATGCAGACGCTGGTCATCGGTACCGCGGGTCACATCGACCATGGCAAGACCTCGCTGGTCAAGGCCCTGACGGGGGTAGACACCGATCGCCTGGCCCAGGAAAAGCAACGGGGAATCACCATCGAGCTGGGTTTTGCGCGCCTGGACCTCGGTGACGGCAACTTCGCCAGTATCGTCGACGTGCCCGGCCACGAGCGTTTCGTCAAAACCATGGTGGCCGGCACCAGCGGCATCGACCTGGTGATGATGGTAGTGGCCGCCGACGAGGGAGTGATGCCCCAGACCCGCGAGCACCTGGATGTCTGCCGCCTGCTGGGAGTGGAGCAGGGTCTGGTGGTGGTCACCAAGATCGACCTGGTTGACGACGCAGACTGGCTGGAGATGTTGCAGGAGGAACTGCAAAGGGAGTTCGCCGGTTCTTTCCTGGAAGGGACGCCGCTGCTGGCCGTGTCCGCGCGCACGGGCCAGGGTATCGAGGAACTTCGCCGGCAGCTGGCATTGCTGGCCGGCAACATCCAGTCCCGCCGGCTCGACGCCCCGGCCTATCTGGCCATCGACCGGGCCTTTTCCGTCAAGGGATTCGGCACGGTGGTGACCGGCACCCTGGTATCCGGCGAACTGGCCGTGGGCGACCTGGTGGACATACTGCCCGACGACGAGGGTCGACTGCGCCGCCTCAAGATCCGCACCCTGCAGGTTCACGGCCAGACGATGGAGCGTGCCGGGGCCGGCCAACGGGTAGCGCTGAACCTGGCCACCGTGGAACGGGAAGCGCTGTCGCGGGGACAGGTTGCGGTCCTGGCCGGTTCCCTGGAGGCGGGGCGTGATTTCGAAGTCACCGTGGAGCTGGTGAACGGTGCCCGTCCCCTGGGAACCGACAGCGGCCTGCTGATGCACGTTGGCACCGCCCGCAGCGGGGCCCGCATCAGGCTGCTGGAGGGCAAGTCGCTGGTCGCCGGTCAGCGGGCCTTTGCCCGGGTCAGGTGTCAGGAGCCCCTGGTGGCCCTGCCGGGACAACATTTCATACTGCGCGGATTCACGCGTATCCCCGGCCGTGGCACCACCCTGGGGGGCGGCCGCATCATCACCATACTGCCTCCGCGCCGGCGGTCGGTTTCTCGCCAGGAACTGCTCCGGGAACTGGCGGTGCTCGCCGGCGGCTCGCTGCCCGAGCGCATGCAGATCCTGCTGCGACACGCCGGCCGACGGGGACTGAGCCTGGACGAGCTGGCCATGCGTCTTGGCAGCGGCCGGGAAACGCTCCGCCGGGCCCTGGCCGAGGCCGCGCCGGCCGCGCAGGCGAAGCTGTCCGGAGCTGCGAGCTTGCCGAGCAGCGGAGGGCAGCGAGGCGTTAAGCAGGCCGGCGCCACGGAAGCAGATGCCGCGCCGGCCGGCCAGGTGGTCATCCTGGATGACGATTTCGGCCGGGTGCTGGCGGCCGAAGTGCTCACCTCTTTGCTGGAAAAGGCCGAGCGGCTACTGGGCGAGTTCCATGCCGCCGAGCCCTTGCTACCGGGCATGCCGGCCGAGCAGCTGCGCAGTTCCCTGGGCCGGGACATCGATGCCAAGCTGCTGCGGCGGCTGCTCGACCAGGGTCGCCAGACCGGTCGGCTGGAACAACAAGGGGAACTGGTGCACCTGGCCGGACACCGGGTGGAGCTCGATGGGAAACACGGCCGGCTGGTCGAGGACCTGTGGAAACGATACCAGCAGGCCGGCCTGCTGCCTCCCCGGCTCAAGGAAGTGGCGGAGACCCTTTCCCAACCACCAGAACAGGTGGAGAAGCTGCTGCGCCACCTGGTTCGCAACGAGCGACTGGTGCACATCAGCGCCGACCTGTTCGTCTCTGCCCCCGCCCTGGACGAGCTGCGGCAGCGGTTGACACGACACCTGCAGGAGCACGGTCAGATCACCACTCAGCAATTCAAGGGCATGGTCGGGGGTTCGCGCAAGCACGTGATACCACTGGCCGAGTTCTTCGACAGGGAGAAACTCACCATTCGCAAGGGCGAGGTGCGTGTACTCAGGAGCAAGTAATCACCAGGATCCAGGAGGCAAATGATGCCGAACATATACGAGAAACGGCGCACCAACAGGGTGCCCATCGCTTTCAAGGTGAAGGTGGAATCGTCCCGCGGCACCATGCACGGCCTGGGGCGAGATCTGTCGGAGGGAGGAGTGGGTGTTCATCTGCAGAAGCTGCCCCCGGTGGGCAGCCCGGTGGAGCTGTCTTTCCGCCTGCCGGGCAGCAACCAGGACATCACCGTCACCGGCGAGGTCATGTACCAGGAACGAGGCCAGCCCGGCACCGGTGATGACTGGGTGGGAGTACGCTTCCTGCGCATGGACGCTACCAGCCAGCAGTTGATCAGGAAATTCGTCAAGGCCCGCTTCGATCCCACCAATCCCGGTCTTGCCCAGCCACCGCCCTTGCCTCGCCGGGGCCGCTGAGGAGCTATCCTCCCAGCAATCCGGATACCGTGCCCAGGCACAGGTCCACCAGCCGGCCCGGCAGCAAGCCCACCAGGATCATGGCCAGGGAGACCGACCAGGCCACGACCAGCAAGCCGGCAGTGGCCGGTTTCCGGGGAAGCGCCGCACCGCCGGGCCGGAACATGGCCGTCACCAGCCCCAGGCTCATGACCAGCTGCAATCCCAGGCTCAGGGCCACCACCACGGCGGTGGTGACCAGGTCCGCATCCACCAGGGCCTGCAGGAGCAGCCAGCGGGCCCAGAAACCCGCCGTCGGCGGCATGCCGGCAACGCACACCAGGGCCAGGCCTACCACCAGGGCCAGCAACGGTCGCTGCCCGGCCAGCCCGTGCAGGTGGGAGATATCACAAACATCGGATCCGGATTCCACCAGTTGCAGTGCCAGAAACAGCCCCATCCAGGTAACCACGTGGATCACCAGGAAGAAGACCACCGCGCCGGTGGCCCTCTCCGCCAGCTGCGGTGCGCTGGCAACCAGGAAACCGGCAGCAGCCAGCACCACCATTACCAGTCCCACCTGGCCGGCGACCAGGTTGGCGAACATGCGCCTGAGCTTCTGCTGTCCCAGGGCTACCGCACCGGCCAGCAGCAATCCCACCAGGCCGCCCACCTGCAGAACCTCTCCCCACCCCGGCGCTCCGCTCGCCGGGGTCGCCACGGTGCCGAACCCGACCAGCAACACCCGTGCCAACGCTCCCACCCCGGCGGGCATCACCCCGGCAATCAGGAAGATGGCGCCACCGCGAGGCAGCGCCTCGACGAAGTCCACGGCCCACATGTGTACCGGAACCGCTGCCAGCAGCGTGGCCATGCCGCACAGCCACAGGGCCAGTCCGCTGGCTCCCAGGGGATCGTAGCCACCGGTCTGCAAGAAGGCCTGGAGATCAACCAGCCTGATGCTGCCGGCCTTGGCCAGCCAGATGGCGGCGCCGGCCCCGGCCAGGGCCAGGGCCACCATTCCCAGAACCAGTGCCTTCAAGGCCCCCTCGCGACCTCGCTCACCGGAAGCAGCAGCCATGGCCCACAACGGCAACTGGCAGGCGAACAGTGCCACCGCAACCGAGAGCAGGTCACCGGCCTGGGCGACCAGGCAGGCGCCGGCCACCGCCAGCAGCAACAGTCCCTCCCTCCCCGGTGCCACGGCATCGTCTTCACCCAACAGCAGCGACCCCAGTCCGCCCAGTACCACCAGCAACTGCAACAGGCGGCAAAAGCCGGCAGCCGGCAGCCCGGCCGTTCCTTCCAACCAACCGCTCACCAACCAGGCGGCCGTCAACACCATGATACCGGCGGCCAGGGGCCGACGCCAGCGTCGCCGGCCGGGAACCAGCACCAGCAGCATGCCCGCCAGCAACAGCGAGAACACGGGCACCAGGGTACAGGTCATCGCGGTGCCCCCGCTTGACCTACCAGGGTTGCCACCCGGGCGGAAACAGCCGCCGGCGCCGCAGCCAGGCCGGGCATGACCCCGGAAGCCAGGAGCAACACCGCCAGGACAAACAGCACCACCACCTGGCGCCGCAGCGGCCAGCGCTGGTGGGACCATACCGCGGGGATGTGACTCCCTCCCAGTACGAAGCGATAGGCCCACAGAACCACCATGCCGGCCATCACCACCCCCGCCGCTGCCAGGCAGGCGGCCAGCAGCACCTTGCCTGACAGCTCCTGGAGTACACCCACGACGCCCACGAACCCCAGGGTCCCGGGTATTGCCGCTACCGAGGCCACGGCGGCAAAGGCCAGCCCGGAGAAGAACGGGTGCGAGCGCCACAGGCCACCCATGTCCAGTATTCGCTGCGATCCCCGGGCGGCGCAGATCACCCCGGAGAAGAGAAACAAACCGCTCGCCGTCAGTCCCATCGAGAGCAGCAAGGGCCACACCGCCGAGTGTGCCGTGGCCGTGGCCAGCCCGCACAAGATCAATCCCGACTGGCTGATGAAGGCATAGGCCAGCAGGCGCTTCAGGTCACGTTGCACCAAGGCCGCCATTCCCCCGGCCAGGGCGGTTATCACTCCTAACCAGGTAAGCCAGGGGGCCAGCTCGAAATAGTGCATCGGAGACAGGCCGTGCAACACGTGCCACAGGCCGTAACCACCCAGGGGGACCACGGCCCCCACCAGCAACATGGCGGCCGAGGTGGGCACCCCGGCTACCGCGACGGGGAGCCAGGTATGCAGGGGGACCACCGCCAGGCGCATGAGAAAGGCCGGGACGAACAACCAGGCCCAACCGGCCAGGCCGGTACCGGCCAGGCGCTGGCCCAGGACCTGCAAGTCGAAGGTAAAGGGCCGGCCGGCCTGCACCACCACCACCATGATACCCACCCACAGCAACACGCTGCTGGACACCGAGGTCACCAGCAGGCGAGTGGCCGCGCTGACGTTGCGTCGCTCCGGGCCCGGGCCCATGAGGAAGAAGAAGGGAACCAGCGTCACTTCCCAGAAGATGACGAACAGCAACAGGTCCCAGGCCGTCACCACGCCCAACATGCCCCCTTCGGCCAGCAACAACAGCAGCACCGAGCGACGCGCGTCCTCGTCCTGCCGGCGAGTGGCGGCCATGGCCGCCGTCACCACCACCGCCACCAGGCCAGCCAGCAACAGGCCGGGAGCATCCAGGGCCAGGAAGCAAGAAACCCCCAGCGATTCCACCCAGGTGGCGTGTATCCCGATCAGCAAGCCCCGGGGAGGCAGCACCAACCGCAGGTAGACCCATATCCCCAGCGTGGTCAGGGAGCTGAGCAATCCTATCAGGCGAGCGGCCCGCCGGCTTTGCGCGGGGCACAGGGAGGTGAACAGGGCACCCAGAACCGGCACGGCCACCAGCATGATTACCGTCAAGTCGTGTTCCGCCATGGACCTAGCCCCGCAACACCATGACCAGCACCAGCACCAGCACCAGCAGTACGAAGGCATATCGCTGGACCCGTCCGTTCTGTATCAACCTGGTCACCGCCCCCACACCCTCGATGGTTCCCACCGCCGTGCCCACCAATACCGTGTCCAGCAGGAAATCTCCCACCAGTCGCCATACCAGCACCCCCACCATTCTCAGCAAGACCACCGGCAGGCGCACTACCAGTTCCCCCAGCACCAGGCCACTGCTGGCAGCCCGCCCCACCAGCCTTCCGGCCATCGCCGGCTTCCAGCTCGGACCACTGGAGAACCATCCGCTCAACCAGCCCAGTACCAGGCCGGCGCCCAGCGCTACGCCCCAGGCCAATCCCTTGCCGCCACCAAAGATCTGGCCACTGAAAGAATGGCTGACCAGCAAGGCCAGGCCCAGCAGCGGCCCGGCCCCGGCCGCCAGCCAGCCGGCCCCCAGCAAGCCCCCGTGGCGGGCAGGCGCGCGATTCCTCTGGGCCAGGTCGGCAGCCAGGGTGCCGGCCAGGCCGGCCAGCACGCGCCCGGCGGCCACCAGAAACAATCCGGCCGCGGCCACACCCACCCAGGTCATGATTCCGGCGGGAAATGCCAACAGTGCTCGCCCCAGGGCCAGTGCAGAGATGGCTGGAAAGATCGCCAGGCTGCCAGCCAGTGCAGCTACCAGCCAGACCAGGGCACGGCCCGGCGGAGTTCCCCGGGGAACATCCCGGCTCTCCAGCCAGTCCACCACCCCTCCCAAACTCAGTACCGCGCCGGCCAGGGCCGGGGCCAGCCCCGTCAGCAACAGGCGTACCGCTGCCGCGTCACCCGCCGCCTGCACCATGGTCAACAGGCCTCCGGCAGCCACGAACAACCAGGCCAGGGCCGTGGCCGGGCGGCCCGGCAACCAGGCGGCCAGCACTCCGGCCAGCACGGCCGCGCCACCCAGGGCATAGAGGAGGTGAACGATCCAGCTCACCGGCACCAGCAACGACCAGGATTTCTGCAGCAGGTAGATCCCAGCCAGCAAGGAGGCCACCGAGTGTACCAGTGCCAGGGCCGAACTGGGCGAACGGGAATGCTCGGGGACCCAGCCGTGAAAGGGTGGCAACCCCAGCCTGATGGCACAGGCACACACCAGCAGGATGGCGGCCAGGAGGGGTGCGGCCTCGTGCACCAGCCACACCACTACCAGGCAAACCGTGCCGATGTGCTGGAACACCAGCCAGCGCAGACCGGTACGGGCCCGTCCCTCCTCCGGTTCCCAGAAGCCGGCCGCGAAGGTACCCGCCAGGGCCACCGCTTCCCAACCGAACAACACCGCCAACATGGAACGGGCGGTGAACAACAGGTTGGCCGAGGCTCCCACCAGCAGCACCAGGGCATAGTAACGATGCCGACCTATCCAGAAACGGGTGATGTCCAGCGCCTGCACCAGGGCCAGCAGGGACAGGGCGCTGGCCAGGGCCACGGCCCAGTTGCTCATCCCGTCCAGGGCGAACACCAGGGCGAACAAGCCCTGGCCCCCGGGGACGTCCAGGGTCAGCGGCGGCGTGGCCTGGCCGCCTCCCCAGAGAAACCACACGCCGGCCGACAGCGCCTGCAACAGCGGCCAGGACACGCCGCTCAAGCACAAGGCCAGTAACACCGGCCGGGACAGGTGCTTGCCGATAGCCGAGCACAACACCGCCAGCAGAGCCGGCACCACCCACATCAGCAAGTGCCACTGAGCCATGTTTTGGGCAAATACCATCAGTTACTCAACCTGTCGTGCTCATCCAGCACCACCGTCCGCCGGAAACGATGAAAGGAATAGAGAACGGCGGCCCCCACCAGGGCCACGGCCACGATGACGGCCAGTACCACCACGCCTTCGGCCTGGGAGGTACTGCCGGTTCTGGCGATGCCGGCACAGAACAGGAGCATCACCCCGTCGAGCATGACCAGACCAGAAGCCAGCACCACCAGGCCGGCGCGACGCAACACCAGTCCCAGCAGGCCGATGAGCAGCTGGGCCAGACCCAGCAACAGCACATGGGAAGCGGGAATCACGCCTGCTCGCCCTCCTCGCTGCTACGGGCCCGGCGCAATATCCACCAGGTAACCGGACCGGCGATCAGCAACAGCACCAGCGACAGTAATGCCC